>Ga0157375_10001154_pt1 | contig 22822 bp, 15 predicted proteins | sample M35metaG_FD_115311 | JGI IMG/M metagenome (GOLD analysis project Ga0157375, IMG submission 115311) | Miscanthus rhizosphere microbial communities from Kellogg Biological Station, Michigan, USA - M3-5 metaG | ecosystem: Host-associated > Plants > Roots > Rhizosphere > Soil | place: USA: Michigan... | reverse complement strand
GCGATCGAGCTGCCCGCCACGACGACCGACGAGTCGATCTCGAGTGCGTCGAGCACGCGCACGACGTCCTCCGTGAGCCGCGGGATGTCGTAGCCGGACTCGGCGAGCGTCGATGCGCCATTGCCGCGCCGCGTGATTCCGTAAACGCGATAACGCTCTGCAAGCTTCGGCGCGAAGTCGTCGAACCCGTGCGCGGTGGCGCCGAGGCCATGGAGCAACAGAATCGGCCGACCTGTGCCACCCCAATCGAGCACCTCGAGCCGGACGCCGTCCGCGACGTTCACGTACAAAGTGTTGTGCGGTGAAGTATCACGCCACACGCTGCGCTCGACGGACTCCACGCTGCGCGTATCCGTCGGCAGCGGACATTCTGCGAGCGTGCCGCCGAGAACCCCGGGCGCTTCGAGTCGCCGTTCAAAGTGCGACCGCGCGGTGTAGGACGTGAGCTTTACCTTCGTGCGATCGACCCCCGCGGGTACCGTCAGCGTCAGCCTGTAGCGCTCACCCGTGAGGAGCTGAAGCCACGCGGGCTCGTAGTTCACGATTTGCGTCTCCGCCGTGCGCAGCGGCGCGCGGGGGATGTCGGCAGTGATCAGCGCGGGTTGTCTGCCGCGCTTGAAGCAGTCGATTTTGATCGTCGAGTCGGCGGGATCGTACGTCGCTCCGCAGTAGCCGGCGCCGGATAAGTGCCGCCGCTGCCCGTCGGCCGGGATCTCGACGGCCGAAGCCTCGAGCAGAGACAAGGAGTAGTCGAGCTCGAGCCGTGCCGTCGGCTCGTGCTTCAACCGCTCGAGCGCCGCGCTCGGCAACAGCCAGAAATGTGCGTAGGCCGCCCGGCCCTCGAGCGTCATCCGGGGCACAGACGCGACCCGGGCTTGTCTGGCGCTTTCCAGCACTCTGCCTTGCCCGTCGACGTAAGTCGCTTCGACGTGCGAGACGCGCATGCGCCAGCCGTCCGGTAAATCGCGTGCCTCGACGCTGGTGGAGAACGCAATGGCGCCGGGTCCCGCTTGCTCGAGCTCTTCCTTGTTCCACAGCCCTGCGCCCAACACGTGAGTCTCCGCGGACGACGCTTGAACCCCTGTGAGCAGCGCGCTCGCCGACTGGGCCGGGAGACAGCCCGCATTGCGCTTGACCACGAAGTCGTCGCCCGGTGGCGGTTCCGGAGCGACGGCCTCCTGAATCGCGAACAGCTGCGGCCAGCCGAGGAACACCGGCGCGACAATGGCGACCATCACGGGCGCGCCGCCGAGCACGGCTCGCGCTGCGCCGGTTCTGCGCTTTCCGTATGTCAGGTACAGCGCCGCCGTGGCCGTGCCTATCGCGGCGACGATCGCGATCCAGAGCAGCACCCAGGCGACTCCGCCGCCGACGACCGCTTCGTCGAGGCTCGGGATGCCGATCGTCCGCAAGAAGGTCGGAACTACGAAGATCACCATGAACTGGCCGATGAGCACGGCTGCGGCTTGCAGCAGTGTCGAAGTCACCGCCGCGACGGCGATGACCAGCGGCAATGCGAGCAAGATCCAAATCCAGTCGACGTCGAGCGCCGTGAGCAACGCTTCTCCGACGGAGTAGCCTTCGATCGCATAAACGACCGCGCGAAATAGAGTGATCGGAGCCAGCATCGTGAGCGCGACGAAAACGGCCTTGGCTGCGACCATGTCGAGTCGCGAGATCGGTTTCGTCAGCCAGTCGTGTGTGGTGCTCACGGCGGTGTCCTGTTGGATCACGGCGACAACGAGCAGACCGTATGTGAGCTGCGTGACGAACGGCAGAAGCGTCCGCAGCGGCAAGCTCCCGCCCAAGCTGCCGAGCCCAAATTCGGCAACTACGATGTCCGCCAGCACGAGCAAGGTTGCGACGGCGGCCATCGGCCAGAGCGCGTGCAGGTCCTTGCGCGCGACGGCGGCTACGACCTTCGGCCGGAGGCTCACGCCGCGCCCTCCGGGCGGCGCGCGCGCATCAGCGCCTTCACGATCTCACGCAACGACAGTGGCTCGGCATCGAGCCGCACCGGGCCGAGCATGTTCCCGAGCGCGTGCTGACTCGCCTCGAGGCTCTCGAATGCTGTGTCGACGAAGCCCAGCGAGCGTTCGCCGCGCTCGACGTTCAGCCAGCTCGCCGGCCATCGCTCGGGGAGCTTGCTCGCTCCCGTGAGCGTGACGTCGACCTTGCGAAAGCGCGCGAGCAGCGTTTCGATCGAATCCTCGAACACGAGCTCGCCGCGATCCATGAAGCCGACGTGCGTCGTGAACGACTCGATCTCGCTGATCTCGTGCGAGGAGATCAAGATCGTGGTCTCGTCTGCCTGGCGCAGCATCCCGTCGACCATCTCGTCGCGCACGAGAGGATCGAGGCCCGAGAGCGGCTCGTCGAGGATCAGGACTGCGGGCCTGAACGACAACGCGGCGGCGAGGATCGTCTTCATACGCATGCCGTGCGAGAGCTTCCCGAGTCTGCGCTCGGGCGGCAGATCGAGGTCGCGCCGCAGCGAGCGCTCGAGGTTTGGGTCCCAGCTGCCATAAAGCGACCGCAGGTAATCGAAATACTGAGCGACGGTGAGCCGCTCCGGCAGCGCCTGATTCTCCGACACGTAGCCGATCCGCTCGAAGTCCTCCCGCGCGAGCTTTCGCGAGTCGATGCCGAGCACCTGCGCAGAGCCCGTGTCGGGCTGGAGAATATTCACGAGCATCCGGAGCGTGGTGGTCTTGCCCGCGCCGTTCGAGCCGACGAGGGCGTACGCCGAGCCGCGCGGAACGTGTAGCGAGAGATCGCGCACGGCTCGATGCCGGCCGAAACGCTTCGCGACTCTCTCGCATTCAACGGTCATCGCCGACTGCCTTCAATGCCGCGGTGCTTTTCCAGTTTGCTTCGATGGCCTCGAGCACGTCGTCGAGCGTCGCGCCGACTCGTCGCGCCTCGACGACCAGCTGGTCCACCTCCTCTTTCAGCAACCGCTGTCGATCGCCCGGCCGAGCCTTCGGCTGCTGCGCGACCGCCGTGCCGATACCCGGACGCACCTCGAGCCAGCGTTCCTGAATCAGGTGCTGGATGACCTTGTGCGCAGTGTTAGGGTGGATCCTGAGGTCTGCCGCGAGCGCGCGAACGGAGGGGAACGGAGTACCGGGCGGAAGCTCGCCGCTCACGAACGCCTTCGTCGCGGCGAACACGATTTGGTCGAAGATCGACTGTCCGGGATTGAGCTTGATTTTGAATGGTGTCACATTACTACTGTGACACATGGAACACGCCTGTCAAGCCGGCCCTGTAGGTACATCGCGTCCGCCCGCGCGCGATGTCTGTTCGGAGGTTCTCCATGAGAGCTCGACGCGAGGCCGGGGAAGCGACCCTTCGCGGACGCGCTAGCCGAGACTAGTTACGCTATATCAATTAGTTATGCTCGCTTTCTCGAATCTATTTTAATCTCGTCGTGGCGCATGCCCTATTCTTCACGCCAAGTCCGTTCAGCGGGTCGAACCTCGAATGATTGTAAATCCGCGCCGCGCCAAGTGGCTGCTGTCGATCTGCGCGCTCGGCATCGCAGGTTGCGGCGATCGCTCCGCGGCTCCGCCGATCAAACCAGCCGAGGTCGCGGCGTTCGCGCAGCGCATCGACGCCGCGGCCGCCCAGACCGAACAGCTGAAAGCGGTCAGAGCCGTCAAGCGTCTGCAGCACGCGTACGGCCACTACTCGGAAGTCGGGCTTTGGAACGACTTCGCCGACTTGTTCGCGGACAAAGCCATTGGGCATTACACGCAGGGCGATCTCGATAAAGAAGGGATCCGCAAGCTGTTCGTCGAGCAAGTCGGCGAAGGGATCCTCGGACTCGCCGACGGCAGAATCTATCCGCACATCGCACTCTCGCCGGTCATCACGCTGGCGGCCGACGGCAAGAGCGCGAAAGCTCGCTGGCGCATCGTCGCGATGCTAGGCGGCTACGGCGGCAACGCGAGCTTTGCGCGCGGCGTTTACGAGAACGCTTACATAGAAGAAAACGGCGTCTGGAAAGTTCAAGAGATCCGCTTCTTCAACGAAGTCGCTGGACGCTATGGCGAGGGCTTGCGACCAACCGTCAACAAGCCAGACGAGGGACCGCCGGCGCCGTTTCACTACGAGCCGAGCGAGGTCGGCACCTTGGCCGCACGCGGCGCCGCTCGCGCGAGCAGCGCCCAATCGAGCGCGACTTTCGACGCGCTCGCGACGCGACTCGCCGCGCTCGAAGCAGAGGTCGCGCAATTGAGCGCCGAGAACGCGGTCCTGAACGTGCAGAACGCGTACGGCTACTACGTCGATCGCAAGCTCTGGGACGACGTCGCCGATCTATTCGTCGACGACGGCACGATGGAAATCGGCCAGAGCGGCGTCTACGTCGGCCGCAAGAGCATCCGTCGTGGGCTGGACCAGTTCGGCCCTGCGAAGCTGCGCGACGGAGAGATCAATGACTACATCCTGATGCAGCCGTTCGTCACCGTGGCGGCCGACGGCGCTACCGCGAAAGCGCGCGGTGTCTACCTCGGCATGACCGGCATGGTCGGAGTCGGCGCACAGTGGCGCGAGGGCATTTACGAGAACGAGTTCGCGCTCGACGGCGGGGTTTGGAAGATCGCGAAGCTGCACGTCTATCCGCGCCTCGTGACCGACTACGACAAGGGTTGGGCTGCCGACGCGCAACCCGTGAACCAACCGAGCGAGGCGTTTCCGCCCGATAGGCCGCCCTCCTCCGCGTACCAGAGCTATCCGAAGTTCATGATCCCGCCGCTGCATTTCCGCCACCCGGTCACCGGCCGGCCGCCGCAGTACCCCGCGGCGCACGCGAGCGGCGACCCGAGCATGGCTGCGGAGCCGTTGCTGCTGCCGCGCGTCGCGAAGACTTCGGCCGATCTCGCGGCGCGCCTCGGCGGGCTCGAGGGCGCGCTCGAGGCCGCCGCGGCCGCCGCCAACGCGGAGAATCTGCTGAACGCGTTCGGCTACTACGCCGACGAGCACCAATGGGACGCCGCGGCGCAGCTGTTCGCGGCCGACGCGTGGGCCGAGGTGCCAGGAGTCGGTGCGTACGTGGGTCGCGCGAAGCTGCGCGCCGCACTGCAAGCGAAGTTCGGCGCCAGACGCGCGGGCGTGTTCGAGCTGCATCAAATCGCGCAACCCGTCATCCATCCTTCGGCGAACGGCGCGGCGCGGATCCGCGCGCGTCTCGCGGAGATCGACGCGATCGAGGACGGCGACGATAGCTACGCGGCCGGCGTTTACGAGGCCGCGGTGGTCGAAGAAAACGGCGCGTGGCGGATCGGCGCTCTCGCCTACGACCCGACCTGGGCCGCGAGTCACAGCCGCGGGTGGGCGCGCGTCCAGGACGGCGAGCCTGCCAAGCTGGTCGCGCCGGTCACGAGCGATCTTCCGCCGCCGGATCGTCCACTGCTGGGTCCCGCGGCACCGCCTTTCCCGGCGATCGCGGACGTCCCGTTCGACTACCAGAATCCGGTGTCGGGGAGACCGGCGGCGCGCAATTCGTTCTGAAGCGAGCCCGAGCTCACGCGAGCATCTCAGCGTTGGCGTAGCTCGATGCTCGCACCCGTTTCGTCGATCACGATCTTCGTTCCGAATGGCTTCGAGTAGTCTGCGAGCCGCTCGAGAATGTAACGCGCCTGCGCGCCTTCCGCCGGCGACGGCAAGCCGCGCGTTTGCAGGAATTCGTTGCTCGTATATTGACTGTGGACGTCGGGCTGGCCGTTGCCGACGTAGTTCATGGCGATCGGGCGCAGCGAGATCGATCGCAACGTCTTGCCTCGAAACTCGAGGTACGCGACCACACTCTCCCAGCTCATGGGCTCCGAGATGTACGTCAGAGCCGGCGGCACGTTGTAGATGAAATTGCCGAGGCAAAAGAAGATCGGCTTGCCGCGGAAGATCTCGACGCCGTGCAGCAGCGGCGCGCCGTGCATGACGACGACGTCGGCGCCGGCCTCGACTTCAGCGTGCGTCCAGTCTCTGAGCCACTTGTTCGGCTCGAGCCGCTCAGCCATCCCCTCGGAAAAGATCGTGTTGAACGACCTGTTCCCGAACACGTGGTTGTGCTGATAGACGATGACGACATCCGCGCGTGCTTTCGCTTCGCGAATGGCGTTCAGAATCCGCGCCGCGTCCTCCTGGTTCGGGACGTTGGCCGGCGCGCCCGGTAAGTCCGCGTTCGCCTCGTTGGGCGCGTCACCCGCCATGACGCGGAGCTCGTTCACACCTCGGCCGTCGGCGCGCGCCGCGCCGCCTGCGGCGATGAGCCCCGACGCGCTGGCCACGAGCGCGACCGTCATGTTGCCGACGCGGAGGTACGCCGGCGCCGCAGCCTCTGCGAGCGTGGCGCCTACGCCGGCGTGAGCGATTCCCCGCCGCGCGACCTCGCGCAGCGTGTTGTCGACGCCGGCCTCCTTCAGATCGAACGCGTGGTTGTTCGACAACGACAGCAGGTTGAACCCGAATGCCTGAAGCGCATCGAGCGCTTCAGCCGGGGCGAGGAATCCGCGCCCGCCGCCGGTGACCGACTGTCCGGGCTCGGCGACCGTTCCCTCGAAGTTCGTGAAGACGACGTCGCCGCGCAGGAGCGAGCGGATTCTCGGCACCGCGTCGGGCGCCGTCGCGCGCAGGTCCGAGCGAATCATCGACTGGCCGGTCAGCGTGATCGTCAGATCGGACTGCGCCCATGCCGGCCCGCACGCGAGCAGCACGTACACCATCCCCATTCGCAACGACACTCTCATCGGATCCTCCCGCCTCGATACCGCGATCGCGCCCTTTTCTAGCCGGGCTGACTGGCTCTCTCGCCCGGACGCTGGATGAGGACTTCGCGGCTTTCCGACCGCAGCGTCCACGCGAGCAGCAGCACGCACACGGCGCACGCGAATATCGGCACCATCAGCGCGCCGAGCACTTGAGTCGGCGGCAGCTTCTGGCTCATGAGCCACGCGAGCCCGAGCGGACCGAACACAGAGCCCGCACGGCCGAACCCGTTCGCCCAGCCGACGCCCGTGGCGCGCGCCTCGTCGTCATAGAGGATCGTCGCGAGCGGCCCATGCGTGAGCGCGGTGCCGATCGCGCCGAAGCCGTACATCACGAGCAGACCGGCCCAGACCCAGAACTCGCTCGGATTCGCCGCGCAGAGCGCGAGCGACAGCGTCGCCATGAGATACGCTCCGACGAAGCCCAGAACGATCCGGCCGCGATCGACGCAGCGCGACACGAAGATGCAGCCGGGGATCGCGCCGATTGCGAGCACGGCCATCACGCGCGACGCATCCGGCAGCGTCCAGCCGTTTTGCACGAGCAGCGTCGGCAACCAGCTCGCGACACCGTAGTTCGCGAACAGGTTGAGCGCGTTCAGCAGCCACAGCAGAACCGTGCGGCGCCACGTGCCCTTCGCGAATATCAGTCCGATGCGCGGCGCACCCACGGGCGCCTGCACGCGTGCGGCTTCCGACTGCCCTGGCGCAGCGGCACGCGCGGGACGCGAATCCGGGACGCCGCGGATTACGAGCAGCGCGATCACGAGCGGCAGGATCCCGCCGTACGCGAACATGCCGCGCCAGCCCCATTGCGCCGCGAGCAGCGGCGTGATCAAGCCTGCCGACGACGCACCGATTGCAAAACCGCTCGCCGCGAGCGTCGTGATCGATACGCGCCTGGCCGCGGGCGCGAGCTCCGCGCAGATGCCGATCGTGACCGGAACCGTCGCACCGAGACCGCAGCCCGCTAGCAGGCGCCACAACGTCATCTCGAAGGGCCCGCTCGAGGACATCGCGAGCAACGTCGGTGCACCGAACAGCACGAGACTCGCGATCAGCAGCGGCCGGCGGCCGAAGCGGTCGGCGAGCGGGCTCAAGAACAGCGCGCCGATCGCCATGCCGGCGAGCGACGCGGACGCGGCCGGCGCGAAGGCCGTCGGCGCCACGCCGAACTCCTTCGCCATCAGCGGGATCGCCATCGCGAGCATCTGCGCGTCGTACCCATCCAAGAGCACGGACAGCGCGCACAGCACGATCGGCCACCACCGAATCGACGTATTCCCCTGCACGGTTACCCCCTTCTTCTACTTCTTCCGCGCCGCCTGCTGAGCGAGCCGGCAACCTTTCTCGTCGCGCACGATCCAGCCGCCCGTCGGGTCGCTGAAATGCGAGCCGATCACGAACACGTCGGTGTTCACGAGCTCGTCGATGAACTCGATTCGCGTGCGGCGGGCTTTGACCTGATCCATGTCGAAGCGCGCGGTATCGTCCGGCCGCTCGAGCTGGATCGGGTTGTGCATCATGTCGCCCGTCACGATCGCGCGCTTACCGCGCGACTCGATCCCGATGCTCACGTGGCCCGGCGTGTGGCCCGGCGTCGGGCGCAGCTTGATCTCCGGGCAGATCGAGTGGCTCGGCTCGATGAGGTCCACGAGCCCTGCGTCGACGACCGGCTGCACCGCGTCGTACATGTGGTTGAGATCGTGGTAGCCGTGCGTGTCCTTGAGCATCTTCCAGTGCTCGTACTCGCGGCGTCCGAAAAGATAGCGCGCGTTCGGGAACGTGGGCACCCACTTCCCGTCGACGAGCCGCGTGTTCCAGCCGACGTGGTCGAAGTGCAGGTGCGTGCAGAGCACGAGGTCGATCGTCTCCGGCTCGAAACCGGCGGACGCGAGGTCGCTCAAGAAGTCGCTCCGCATGTTCGTGAAGATGTCGAACTCGCGCTTGCGATCGGAGCCGATACAGGTGTCGAGCATGATCCGATGCTCTTTCGTCCGCATCACGAAGCACTGGAACGAGATGATCATCTTGCCCTGCGCGGTCGCGTAATGCGGCTGCAGCCACGGGTATGCGAGCACCGTTTCCGCCGTCGCGTCCGGCAGCAGCATCGAAATGGGGTCCTCCCAGTTGTTGACCTCGACGATGCGCGTGATCTCCACGTCGCCGATCTTCCAAGTCCGCATGGTTTCGATGGACATCGCTTCCCTCCGTTCGCGGCGACGGGTCGCCGGTCAATCCCTGCGGCCGATCGGCGCCGGCGCCGGCTTCCCTAAGATCATGTCCGACGCCTTCTCCGCGATCGCGACGACGCTCGCGTTCGTGTTCGCGCCGACGAGGCGCGGATAGATCGACGCGTCGGCGACCCGCAGTTGCTCGAGGCCGTGCACCTTGAGCTCGTGGTCGACGACGTTGTCGCCGGCTGGCCCCATGCGGCAGGTCGAGCCCGGATGATGCACGGTCGTAAGCGTGCGGCGGATGTGCTCGAGCCACTGCTCGTCGGACGCGACCTCCGACCCCGGAAACACTTCGTGCGCTCGGTACTTCGCGAACGCCTCGTGCGCGAAGATCGTACGCGCCATCTTCAAGCCGCGCAGAATCGTCCGCAAATCGGCCTCGTCGCTGCCGAGCGCGGGATCGATGAGCGGGTCGGCGAACGGATCTGGGCCGGACAGCGTCACGCGGCCCGTGCTCTTCGGATAGATGCACACGCTCACGATCGCGTAGCCGTGCCCGAGCGGAATCGGGAACGGCTTGGGATTGCGGCGCGCCGGTTGAAACACGATTTGCAGATCCGGCCGATCCGACTCCGGCAGCGTCCGGATGTACGCGGTCGTCTCGAACAGGTTGCTCGCGTATTGCCCACGCCGCGTCGCGAGATACCGGACGCTCTGCGCGACGTTGCGCGGCAGCGCCTTCCACGAGTGGCCGTACGACGTCGAGTCGCTCGTCTCCATCGCGATCGGCGCGGCGGGATGATCGCGCAAGTGCCGCCCGACGGCCGGCAGATGATGCAGCGGCGCGATGCCCCAGGATGCGAGATCGCTCTCGTCGCCGATGCCCGAATGTAGAAGCAGATGCGGCGAATGGAACGTGCCGCCGCAGACGATGACTTCCTTGCGAGCGCGCTGGCGTTTGATCGCACCATCCGCTTGCGTCTCGACGCCTACCGCGCGCTTGCCGTCGAGCAGCACGCGCCGGACGCGCGTGAGCGGCTGCACCTCGAGATTGCGCCGCTTGAGCGCGGGCTCTAGATATGCGCTCGCGGTCGACACGCGCGACCCTTTCCAGATCGTGCCCTGCCGATACCCGTAGCCGTTCGGATCCGGCACGTTGAAATCGTCGATCTCCTTGAAGCCGAGCGACGCCATGCTCGCGTTGAAGGCGTCGCAAAGAGGATTGCGGCTCGTCGGGAAGCTCACGCCCATCGCTCCACCCGTCGCGTGATACGGGGAGGCCGCGTACTCGGGGTTGTTCTCGGAGCGCAGGAAGTACGGCAAGAGATCCGCATACGACCAGCCCGGATTACCCATCGCGGCCCAGTCGTCGAAGTCCTTCGCCGGCCCGCGGAAATAGGCCATGCCGTTGATCGAGCCCGTGCCGCCGATCACTCGGCCGCGAGGCAGAGGCACGCGGCGGCCGTGCAGGTGTGGCTGCGGCACAGTCGACAGGCCCCAGCCGAACTTCTTGCTCATGATCGCGCAGCCGACGGCGGCCGGAATCCGGATGAACGGATGGTGATGCTGCGAGGCGCCGGCTTCGATCAGACAAACCCGATTCGCCGCATTCTCCGACAAGCGGCTCGCAATGAGGCAACCGGCGGTGCCGGCGCCGACGACGATGTAGTCGAACTCGCGATCGAACTTAGGGTGGGTGCTGCTCAAACGGTCCGGTCCAAAGTCGTGTCGTCACAGTCTTGTTGTCGTCCGGAGCGGCGCTGTCGCCCTCGCCCCGTAGCTGTTATGTTCGCAGGCGTTGCGGCGACCAGTATAACGAGGAAGGTCGGTGGAACTCAGCACGCAGATCGATGCGCGCGGCGGCACGTATCGCTTCGCCGGCGACTACGCGCCCGAGTATCGCCCCGTCGTCGACGCGTTCATCGAGAACTTCAAAGTCGAGGACGAGATCGGTGCGGCCTGCTCGATCGTCAAAGACGGCCGCACGGTCGTCGACATCTGGGGCGGCTGGCGCGATGGCGCGCGAACTAGGCCATGGGATGCACCGACGACCGTCTGCATGATGTCCGTCGCGAAAGGGATCACCGCGATCTGCTTCAACATGCTGATCGATCGCGGGCTCGTCGATCCGAACGCGCACGTGACGAAGTACTGGCCCGAGTACGGCCAGAGCGGCAAGGAAAAAACGCTCGTCCGGCATTTTCTCGATCACACGGCCGCCGTGCCCGTGCTCACGACGAATCCGCTGTGGCCCGGCGCGATGCTCGATCGCGAAGCGATCGTCAAAGCGCTCGAGGAGCAGGAGCCGCTCTGGGAGATCGGCACGAAGGCGGCGTATCACGTGCATCATCAGGGCTTTCTGCTCGGCGAGATCATGCGGCGCGTCACCGGCATGACGGTCGGCCCGTTCCTGCGCAAGGAAGTCACGACGCCGCTCCACGCCGAGTACTACATCGGCGGAATGACGGACGCGGAGCAGGCGAACGTCGCCGAGGTAATGCCGAACATGGACGCGCGCCTGTTCGCGGCGAAGGACGGCGCCGATCAGACGTCGCTGCGAGCACTCGCGTTCAAGCAGAACCCGCCCGAGCCCTGGGCCGTCACACTGAACAAGCCCGAGTGGCGCACGGTCGAGGTCGCGAGCGGCAGCGGCCACGGCAACGCGCGCGGCGTCGCGCGGATCTACGGAGCGCTCGGATCACCCCACGGCCTCGACGGCGTCACGCTGATGAGCCGGCGCACGCTCGAGGCGATGATCACCGAGCAGCACCATCAGACCGAAGCGCTGCAGGACCGGCCGTACCATCAGGCGCTCGGCGTGCTGCTGAACACGCCCGAAGCCGTCTACATGGGACCGAACATGCGCAGCTTCGGTCATCACGGCATCGGCGGCTCGCTCGGTTTTTGCGACCCCGATGCGCACGTCGGCTTCTCGTACGCGTGCAACAAGATGCACGCGGTCGGCACGAACGGGCCGCGCGCGGCGCGGCTCATCGACGCGTTCTACCGCTCCGAGACCTGATCGTTCACGGGTCGGCAGGCTATCGCGCAACGAGTCCGTTCACTGCACCGCCATGCCCGGAGCGCCGACGCGGTCTCTCGATCTGGCCGGCGCGGTCTCGCGCAGGAACAAGCTCAACACGCCGCCGCACAGTGCGCAGACGATCATGACGACCATGTGCGCGGCGAGCGAGGTCTGATCGGCGATCCAGCCGGAAATCGTCGGCGACAACACGCCGCCGACGATTTCGCCCGCGCCGACGACGAGCCCCATCGACGACGCGGCGAGCGCCTTCGGCACGGTCTCGGACGGAACGACGCCCATGAACACTGCGAAGGAGCCCGACGCGGTCCAGCCGATCAGCAGCAACACGCTCAGCATCCATTGCGGTCCGCTGAAATACAGCGCAGCCATCGGCGTCACGAGCCCGATGAACGTGAAGATGATCATCGCAGGCCTGCGGCCGATGCGGTCGGAGATGGCGGGCACGATGAAGCCGCAGATCATCGTCGCGATGCCCATCGGCGCGACGACCTGCCCCGCGACGTCGGGCGGCATCCCCTTCACGACGCTGAAGAACACGGGCAAGAAAATGATCCCGACGAGATACCAGGAGATCATGAACACCGAGATGCCGGAGCAAACGAGGATGTTGCGCTGCCTCAGCATGTCGAGCATCCCGGGCTTCGGAGCAGCGACCGCCGCGACCTCTTGAGCAACCGCCTTCGGCTCTTTGACGAACTGCCAGATGAAAAACGCGCAGAGCAGCCCCGGGATCGCGCTCAAGTAGAACGCGGTACGCCAACCGTACTGATCGGCGAGCCACGGCAGCACGAGCGGCGCGACGGTCGTGCCGAGCAGCGACGCGAAGAAGTTCTGCATCAGCCCGGCGTTCACGCCGCGGCGCTTCGGCGACGACTCGACGTTCATGATCGAGAAGCAGATCGGCAGGAACGGACCTTCGGCGAAGCCCATCACGACGCGCGCGAGCAGCAACAGCATGAACGTGCCCGCGATGCCGGACAGCGCCGAGCACAGCGAGAACACGACGACGGACACGAGCAGGAACGGCTTGCGGACGCCGCTGCGATCCGACCACGCTCCGATCACGTACGCCGAAATGGCCCATGCGAGCGACAACCCCGAGCCGAGCATCCCGACCTCGGCCTGGCTCAGCGACAGATCCTTGATGATGTACGCAGCGAGCGGGCCGATCGCGTTGCGCTCGAAGAACACGATGCCGAAGGTGAAGCCCAGCAGCACCAGCAGACCGTTCTCGTAGGTGAGTACCTTGCTCTTGCCGTTTGCCATCATTCCCCCGATCGGAATCGTTATTAGTTCTTATGAGTCGCGGCGCACTTGGCGCGCGACGCCCGCCATTGTACGGGTTGTGGGCGTCGCAGCGGCCGCTTCCTTAGATCGCCGCCGACGTCACGATGTCGCAGAGCCGTTGGAAGCGCTCGATGTTCGGCGCTTGGCCCATCACGCCGGCGCTCAAGAAAGCGAACGTGATCTCGCGCACCGGATCCACCCAGAACAGCACGCTGCCGGCGCCGTAGTTGCCGAAGGTCTCCGGCGAGCACAGCGTGCCGTAGATCGCGTGATGAAGCCCAAGCCCGCGAATCGCGAAACCGAGCCCCATGTAGGCCGGATACGGACGCCAACCCGCGCGATTGGCGACGGCTTTGTACAGCTCGTTCGGCTTCTCGCCCGTCCAGTTGCGAGTCGCGAGCTGCAAGATCGCGGGCGACAGGATCCGCACGCCATCGAGCTCGCCGCCGCGGCGCAGCATCTCCGCAAAGCGAAACAGATCGGGCACTGAGCAGACCGCGCCGACCCATGGCATCTCCGCGTCGGGATCCTCGAACGCGCCGTTGATGCCCGGGACGCGCGAGCTCGGATGCTGCGTCGGCGCGTTCGCGCCGAATACCGGCACGACGTGACGCGACTTCAGGCGCTCGGGCCGACCGATCGCCGAGGACGCCATCTTCAATGGGTCGAACAAGTCCTGCTGAGCGATGTCGCGATAGCGCCGGCGCTTCGCGTCGGTGCGCCGGATCATCTCGCCGAGCAGCGCGTGATTGGCGAGCGGCGAGTAGTCCACGCGCTCCTGCGGCTCCGCCGTCGCGTGCACGTTCTCGCAGATCGCCTCGATGACGAGATGCAGCTGGTCGATGTTCATACCCGCCTTCGGCGTGAACACCGAAGGCAGGCCCGACGCGTGCGTGAGCAGATCGAACACGGTGATGCGCTCGCGAATCCCGCCCGAGAATTCCGGGATCACTTGCGAGACCTTGGTCGTCAACATCAGCTCGCCCCGCTCGATCGCGCGAAACGCGAGCACGTTCGTGATCGCCTTTGTCGCCGAGAAGATGCTGAACACCGAATCCATGTCGAGCGGCTTCGTTCCGGGCCCTCCCTCGGCGCCGATCGCGGTCTCGAGTCCGACCTCGCCTCCGCGCGCGACCTTGAGCACCGCGCCGAAATACCGTCCGCGCGCGATATCGTCACGAATCACGGCCTGCACGTGCTCCAAGAGATCCCGCCGCCAGAGTGCCGCTGCTTGCGCCATGTCTCGTCCTTCCTCTCTACGCCGACGCGGCGATGCCGCCGTCGACCTGCAGAACCGCGCCGTTGATGAACTCGGCCTCCCGGCTCAACAGGAAGGCCACGGCCTTGTCGTTGTCGCTCTCGCGCCCGAGCCGCCGCAGCGGAATCGTTTTCGCGCGGCGTTCGTACTCCTCTTTGGAGTTGAGGCCCATCGCGCCCGGTGTAGGCACCGAGCCCGGCGCGACGGCGTTGACGCGGATCTTGCGCGGCCCGAGCTCGGCAGCCAGCGTCCGCGTGAGTGACGTGACGGCGCTCTTGATCGCGCTGTACACGAGCGTGTTCGGATAGCCGCGCACGATCACGGGCGAGGATAGGTTGACGATCGCGCCGCCGACGTCGGGCCGCATGTGTCGGACGAGCGCCTGCGAGCCCCAGATCGCCGACTTGAAGCCCGCGCCGAGCATGCGGTCGACGGTGTCCTCGCTGATCGACTCGAGCGGCTCGTATTTCAAAAGCGCCGCGTTGTTGATCACGGCGTCGATGCGCCCGCAGCGCCGCGCAAAGTCGGCCGCCATCTCCGCGAATGCCCGTTGCTGCGCAACGTCGCAAGTAAAGGCATGCGCTTGCCCGCCGGCGGCCTTGATCGTGGCGGTGGTTTCCTCGGCCGAAGCGCCGTCGATGTCCGCAATACCGACCACGGCGCCGCAGCGCGCGAGATGCTGTGCAGCTGACCTGCCGAGGCCTCGTCCGGAGCCGGTGATCAGCACGACCTGCTCGGATAGATCGGGTAACACGTCACGCACCATCGCTGTCTCCTACCTTCGCGATCGGCCGAGAACGGATTGGGACGCGAACATAGCACGTGACGCGCATACGCGGTCGCGCGTGCGGGCCTAGTGGAAGTTGAACTCCATCCGGAATCCGAGCACGGCGGCGTCGCCGCCGAGATTCTGGCCGTCTACCTTCGCGCTCATGTGCTGCGCCTCGAGGAACATGTAGGCACGCCAGTACGAGCTCTCCGTGGACGAGCTCCGCGGCACGGGCCCGACCGACGCGACCTGGAAACGCACGCCCGCGCGCGCCGACCAACCGGGATCGGTGCGTCCCTCGATCTTCGGCTGCAGCTCGACGGACTGCTCGTAGCGCATGACGAGAAGCCCGGCCCCGACGTACGGAACGACGCGCTGCGTCGGCTCGTTCTGGAAGATCCAGTTCGCGAACACGTGGAACGAGTCGAGCCGATACTCGACCGAGCCGCCGAGAAGCCCGCTATTGGTCTGCACACCGACGCCGTGCTCCTTCATGAGGCCGTACTCGCCGCCGAGCTCGAGCCGGTCGAGAAGTCGATAGGTTCCCGCGATGCCGAAATAAGTGCTGTGGTCATTGCCGTAGAACGTCGAGAACTGCGGGAGGTCGGGCCGGAAATAGATCCCGCGCAGCTCGTAGGTCCAGCGCGGACTGTCGAGCGACCCAGAGCCTTGGCTCCACGCCGGCGCATTGAAGAGCAGCCCGAGCGCGAGGGCCGTCAGGAACCGCGCGGGTGTCAACATGAGACTCCCTCCTCGCTCCCGCGCTGCCCGCCGGGTCTTCGGCGTCGCCAGCGCACCGCGACGAGCGCCATCACCAGCACCGCCATGCTGATCTTGGCCGCGACGCCGCTGCCGAGCAGGAACAACGCGACGACGACGAGCGGCGTCAGAAGCGCGCGCACGAACGGCTTCCATGCGGGATGCGCGCGGATGTAGTCGGCAACGGCCGGCGACGACTCGTAGTAGTGCGCGACGAAAGAACGTCCCGCAGCGTTTCGCAGCAGATACACGTCGCGGAAGTCGCGCAACGTCTGCACCTCCGCATACCAGTCGGCGCCGTAGGCTGCGGTCGCGATGAAGCAGCCGCCCTTGTCCGGTAGAGCGGGATACGGCGCCGTGGACTGCGGCAGCGCGCTGAGCTGGTTCGACAGCGGCGACTCGTTGGGATTGCCGACCTGAATCGACGTCTCCGCCGAGTACGCACTCTCGTGCTTGCTCGGCGTGCTGTCTCGCGCGGTGACCACGACGTAATAGGTCGCTCGCGTGAGCGTGCCGACCGCGAAAACGTACGACTTGCCGTTCGTTAGGCCTTCGACGGTGAACGTCGTCACGTTGCCGGCGTCTTTCTGGTTCTCCGTCGTCGAAGCTAGCCCAAAGTGAACTCGATAGCCGCTCGCGCCCTGGACGGGGGCCCACGCTAGCGTGACGGCCTGGTTCTGACCGGCGGCGCTCGAGAGCTGAGTTGCGGACGCGCTCGCCGGCAATGGCGAGAGATTGCCCAGTGTGAACGTGGTGACGTTGCCCACGTCGACCGGCGAACGCTGTGTGCCACCGCCCGCGTCGATCCCCGTGTACGGCGAGCCGGGCGCGCCTTGCTTGTAGTAGACGTTATAGCTTCCGGGCAGCGCCGAGTGGGTGACGAGATAACTGAGATTCGCGGCCCAGATTACCGCGATCGCCGGCGTCGCGGCGCTCGCGTCCGTCAGCGCCACCCCGGTAACGGGCAGCGGCAGCGTGGCGGCATTCGGCCCGCCGTAGGCGCCGAGGTCAGCGACGGAGTTGTCGATAACGTCGGTGCCTTGGCCCGCGTCGATGCACGGCGAGCCCTGCTTCAAGTGATAGTCGCCGCCCTTCTCCGCCACGAACAACGGATCGCCGAGCGTGATCTGCGTTCCGTAGCCGCCGTCCACGCCGCCGACGAGCAAATCGGCATTGTTCGACCAGCAATTTGCGGTGACGTTCGTGGTGACGTCGACCAGCGCGCCGTTGTTCCTGAGCGTGACGGTGTTGCTGCGAAAGATGTCGTTCGTGATCGCGACCAGAGTCGAGTCGCGACGAATAGCGATCGCATTGCTGAAGAACACGTCGTTCGCGATTTGAGCCGACGAGCTCGCGCTGTCGATCGCGATGCCGCTCGCGGAGTCGAATACGTTGTTCGTGATCTGCACACCCGTGCTCGTGGCGACCGAGATCGCGGTCGTCGCTCCGGTCAGCGTGAAGTTGGAGAACCGCACATTGTTCACGAGCCGGATCAGCACCGTCGGTTGCGTGCTCGTCTGCGGCTGGAGGAACGTGCGGGCCGGCTCGCTGCCGATCACGTCGACGCCGCTACGCAAGGTCAGGTTCTCGGTGTACGTGCCGGGCTGGACGACGACTTGATCGAGCGACTGAGCGGCATCGATCGCGGCTTGGATCTTCGGAAATTGCGTCGGCACGACGAGCGTTGCGGCGCAAACCTCTGGCGGCAGCGCGCCAGCGAGCAGGAAGAGAAAGAGTGCAGTGACTATCGAGCGCACGCCGTCATCATCCGAGCGGGAACGGGCAAACACGCCGACCATGGACCCGCCACCCTTCGACTCTCGTGCCGCCATTTGGTTTGGCTCCGCCAGAACCCTAGCATTCCTTGGAGCGGTATACTGTGCGCGCGGGCCGAGTGTAGCGCGCGCGCCGGACATAGCTCTCCTCACGCGCGGATCGGCGCTCTTGCCCACGGATTCTCGGGGGACCGGATGCAGCGTCGCTCGTTGCTCGTCGCGACAGCGGTCGTCGCCGTCGCGATCATTGGCGGGGCGATCATCGGCGCCGTAGCGCTCCACGATCGGGGCCGCAACGACGCGGCCGCCGCGCCGTGGCCCGTGCTCGATAAGTACTGCATCGGTTGCCACAACGACGACGACCTCGCCGGCGGCGTGTCGTTCAAGAAGATCGGCCGTGTCGGCGTCGACAAGAACGCCAAGGTTTGGGAAGCGGCCGCGCGCAAGCTGCGCGCGGGTCTGATGCCGCCGAAGGGCGAGCCCCGTCCCGACCGCTCCGCGCTCGATTCGATTGCGAGTTGGGCCGAGCACGAGCTCGACGCGGCGTGGGCGCGCAGTCCGAACCCGGGCTCGAAGCCGCTCGCGAGATTGAACCGAGCCGAGTACGCGAACGCCGTCCGCGACTTGCTCGACTACGATGCCGACGCGCTCGCGGCAACGCTGCCGGCCGACGTCTCCGTCGGCGGCTTCGACAACATCGCGGCGGCGCTCAGCGTGTCCCCGGCGCTGCTCGAGGGGTACGCGATCGCGGCGATGCAGATCAGCCGGCGCGCGGTCGGCGATCTCTCGATGGGCCACAGCGAGACGCGTTACGCCGCCGCTGCGGGCAGCGCCCAGCAACGGCACGTCGAAGGGCTGCCGCTCGGCACGCGCGGCGGGCTTGCCGTCGAGCACAACTTTCCACTCGACGCCGATTACGAGATCTCGGTGCAAGCCTTCCTGCAGAACGCAGGCTGGGACAATCCCACCGGTGCGCTCGTCTGGTGCGACGGCCCGCGCGTCGAGCTCGCGTACAACGGAGCGCCGCTCGCGCTCGACGAGCACCGCCGGATTCGACTCCGCGTGCCCGCGGGCACGCAGCGCATCACGGCCGCGCTGGTCGACGTCAAGCGCTGCTCGGGCGTCAACGAGCTCTATCTCGGCGAGGTCGCGCTCGGCGGCGCGATCGCGGGGCTCGTGATCGACGGACCCTACAACGCGACGGGCGCCGGCGACACGCCGAGCCGCCGCGCGATCTTCGTCTGCACCCCAAGCTTGGGCGCGGACGATGCGGCGTGTGCGGCGCGCATTCTCGAGCGCCTCGCGACGCGCGCGTTCCGGCATCCGGTTGCCTCCGGCGGCTCGGAGCTCGATCGGCTGCTCGAGTTCTATCGAATCGGGCGTGGCGAGAGTGGCACGTTCGAAGGCGGCATCCAGTACGCGCTGTCCCGTCTGCTCGTCGATCCCAAGTTCCTGTATCGATTCGAGCGCGAGCCGGCCGACGTCGCGGCCGGCGCCGTCTATCGGATCTCGGATCTCGAGCTCGCCTCGCGCCTCTCCTTCTTTCTCTGGAGCAGCATTCCGGACGACGAGCTGCTCGAAACGGCCGCGGCCGGCCGGCTGCACGACGGCCAAGTGCTCGAGCGCGAAGTCGAGCGGATGCTCGCCGCACCCAAAGCGCAGCGCTTCGTGGTCAACTTCGTCGGCCAGTGGCTACGTCTGCGCGAGCTCGACGACTTTCCGTCGCAGGATCCCGAGTGGGACGCGGATCTGCGCGCCGCGTTCCGGCGCGAGACCGAATTGCTGTTCGCGGACTCGCTGCGCGAGAAGCGCGACGTGGTATCGCTGCTCGATGCCGACTACACGTACGTGAACGAGCGGCTCGCCGCGCACTACGGCATGGCCGGCGTGCACGACAGCTACATGCGCCGCGTTTCGCTGCCGCCCGATAGCCCGCGGCGCGGATTGCTCGGTCAAGGCAGCTTGCTCACGATCACGTCGGCGCCGAACCGCACGTCGCCCGTCGTGCGCGGCGCGTGGATCGTGCAGAACCTGCTCGGCGCGGCCGTGCCGAGCCCGCCGCCGGGCGCCGCGGCCGACCTAGCGAAGGAAGCCGTCGGAAAGACCAATCTCGTCGGCGACACCGTCCGCGAGCGCCTCGAGATGCATCGCGCAAATTCCACGTGCGCGGTGTGTCACGCGATCATGGATCCAGTCGGGCTCGCGCTCGAGAACTTCGATCTCGTCGGCCGTTGGCGCGAGCAGGAGGACGGCCACGCGGTGAACGCCGCCACGCAGCTGACCGACGGCACGCGAATCGCGGGCGCAGCGGACCTGCGTCGAGCGCTCCTGGCGCGCTCCGACGCGTTCGTCGCGGCGCTGACCGAGCGCCTCATGACCTACGCGCTCGGCCGCGAGCTCGAGTACTACGACCGTCCCGCCGCACGCCAGGCCGTGCGCGACGCGGCGGCGCACGGCCGCTCGCTCGCGGCGCTCGTGCAAGCCATCGTCGCGAGCGACTCGTTCCAGAAGCGTGTGAAGACGGGCTCGGGAACCGCGACGGCCGCCCTCGGCGCGGACCTCGTCGTCCGGAGAGCCGGCGCGGAGTAATCTTTACCCGGGGAGCCAGACGATGCGTTATCTGACCGGCAAGCATCTTTCGCGACGCACGCTGCTGCGCGGTGCGGGCGTCGCGCTCGCGCTGCCGCTGCTCGAGTCGATGATCCCGGCCGGCATGAGGCGCGCGGCCGCCGCCGGAGCGCCGCGTTCGCGACTCGCCTGCATCTACATCCCGCACGGCTGCATCATGAATCGGTGGGTACCGACGGCCGTCGGCCGCGGATTCGAATTCCAACCGATCTTGAAGTCGCTCGAGCCGTATCGCGACCGGCTCAACATCGTGAGCGGCCTCAAGCTCACGTCCGCATATGTCGGCGAGTCGTCCGCGGCCGCGAATCACGGCCGCTCGTCGCAGTGCTGGATCACGTGCGCGCCGCAGGGCTCGGGCTCGACGCCGACGTCCGTGGACCAAGTTGCGGCGCGACAGATCGGTCAGGACACCGCGCTGCCGTCGCTAGAGCTCGCGCTCGAGCCCGGCGCGTCGATCGCGTATCTGACGCCGCAGACGCCGCTGCCGATGGAAGCGAACCCGCGCGTCGTGTTCGAGCGCCTGCTCGGCGACGGCAGCACCGCGGCCGAGCGCGCGGCCCGGCAACGACAGCTGTCGAGCCTGCTCGACTCGGTCGCTGGCGACGTCGCAGCGTTGCAGCGCGATCTGCCGGGCGCGGATCGGGTGCGCCTCGACGACTACCTTACGGACGTTCGCGAGATCGAGCGGCGGCTCGCGCTCGCCGCGGACTCGCCGCTCGCGACGATCGACGTGCCCGACAAGCCGAACGGCATCCCGGCCGACTTCGAGGAGCACGCGATGCTGATGTTCGACCTGCTCGTGCGCGCATGGCGCGCGGACATCACGCGCATATCGACTTTCATGGTCTCGCGCGAGCTCAGCAATCGCGTCTATTCGAAGAGCGGCGTGACGGAGGGCTTCCACAACGCGTCCCACCACTCCGAGGTTCCGGCGAACATCGACCGGCTCGCGAAGCTCAACGAGTACCACACGCGCGTGGGGCTAGCGTATTTCCTGCGCAAGCTCGCCGAGACGAAGGACGGGGACGGCTCGTTGCTCGATCATTCGATCGTGCTCTACGGCAGCGGCATGGCGAACCCGAATCAGCACGATCACGACCCGCTCCCGATCCTGCTCGCCGGAGGCGGCGCGGGCCGCCTGCAAGGCGGACGCCACTTGCGCGCGTCGGAGGGCACGCCGTTCGCGAATCTGCTCGTGAGCGTGCTCGGCAAGCTCGACGTGCCGGGCGACTCGTTCGGCGACAGCACCGGCGCATTCGAGATCTGAGGTGCCACTGATGCGTGCCGCCGCGCGCAAAGCCATCGCCCACGGTCCACACGCCGCAACTGCGCTCGCCGCGCTCGTGGTCGTTGCATTGGCGCCGCCGATCGCGAGCGGCCAGAGCGTTCGGACACGCGCAGCCGCAGCGGGCAACGAACCGGTGGTGCCCGCGCCGGCCGCCGTCGATACCGCGGCGTCGCCGGTGGCGACCGCCGCGGCTCGCGGCGACTTGGCCGGAGTGCGGGAGCTGCTCGACTCGGGAACGAAGGATGTCGACGCGCCGGACCGCGACGGCACGCCCGCGCTGCACTGGGTGGCGCGTCTCGGTGACGCCGATCTCGTCGCGCGGCTGCTCGCGGCGGGCGCGAAGGTCGACGGTGCCGATCGTCACGGCGTGACGCCGCTCCAAGCCGCGATCGGCGAAGGCAATGCGGACGTCGTGCGCCGCCTGCTCGAGGCCGGCGCCGACGCGAATCGGCTCGACGCGGCCGGCGAGTCGCCGCTGCTGCTCGCGGCGCGCATCGGCGAGCCGGATGTCGCGCGAGCGCTGCTCGCGCACGGTGCGGCCGTCGACGGCCGCGAGCAGAGCTTCGGCCAAACGGCGCTGATGGTCGCAATTCGCGAAGGCCATGCCGAGCTCGCGAGAACGTTGCTCGATGCAGGCGCCGATCCGAACGCGCGCACTCGTTCCGAGCCGCCGCCGCGGTTCATTCCGCCGAGCGAGTCGCCCCCCGGGCTGTCCAAAGGCATCGGCATCGTGCGCGCGGGCTGGCCCGAGGACCGCGGCAAGCGCTTCCCGGCCGCGGGCTCGAAGACTCCGTTGCTGTACGCGGCGCGCGCCGGTGACCTCGCAGAGACGAAATTGCTCCTGGAGCGCGGCGCGCAGCTCGAGCTCGCCGACGGCAACGGGGTGACGCCGCTGCTCGAAGCGATCTTGAACGCCAACGCGTTTCGCGTGAGGCGCGAGGGCCGCACCGATCACCTCGCCGTCGCGAACGCGCTCCTCGACGCGGGCGCGAATGTCGACGCGATGGACTGGTACGGCGAGTCGCCGCTCTGGGCGACGGTTGACTTGCGCAACCTCGAGCTCGG
>Ga0157375_10001153_pt1 | contig 22834 bp, 22 predicted proteins | sample M35metaG_FD_115311 | JGI IMG/M metagenome (GOLD analysis project Ga0157375, IMG submission 115311) | Miscanthus rhizosphere microbial communities from Kellogg Biological Station, Michigan, USA - M3-5 metaG | ecosystem: Host-associated > Plants > Roots > Rhizosphere > Soil | place: USA: Michigan... | reverse complement strand
GCTGCCTGCAACAGCATGGCTCGAACCGTAGCGTGTCCGGTGCGATCGGGTCTACGCGTCGTGGAATCCATTGCTCGAACTCCTGAGATAACAGTTCGGAACCTCATCCATGAGCCTTCGGATTGGTCTCAGCGGATGATCGTTGCCTCCTTCGGCCGCCTTCCCGATGCTCTTGTCGCGTGGTCCAAAAGTTGAGGGAGCCTCAATACAAGAGGTTTCGCTTTGGAACCAGCCCGGCGCGCCATCTCTTGTTGTCCCACCCCTCCTGACTGTATGGAGGGGAAGAATTCCTTGACCATCCTGCCATCCTGCTTGACACCGAGTTCAGTTCGAGACAGCATTTCGCTGCCACGACGACTTTCCGGGAGGAGAAGAAATGAGATTGACGAGTCACCTTTTAGTGGGAACCACTTTGATTGCCCTGAGCGCGATGATCACGTTCACAGCTCTGGGACAGGGTCCGGCAGCAACGCAGCCCGCAGCACCAGGCGGAGCAGGCCGCGGGCAAGGCGGAGGAGGAGCCGGTGGTGGTGCCGGCCGGGGCGCTCCAGCCGCGAACCTCCCGCAGACTCCAACGGCGGTGACACTCCCAATGGTTACCGGCCCCATTACGGGCCCGGGTGCGCCTTACGAGTCCGTGCAGTCGCTTGCTCCCGGCAAAGGTCTGGCCGAATTCAAATACGAAGCAAAGGAATACTTCATCACGGGAACCGCCAACGGGCAACCGTATAAAACCCGGATTGTCGTTCGCAAGCCGGCCAGCAACTCCAAATTCAGCGGACTGGTTCTTGTCGAACCCATGCATCCGAGCGGCTCGGCGCACATGTTCGAAATGACATCGATCTACACGATGTCTTCCGGGCACGCAGCCGTCGACATTTCCGCCGGAGGTTTGCAGCAGGTCATCGACGCGAATCCGGAACGCTATAAGGGCTTTCAGGTGGGCAACGCGCAGATCAGCGAGATCATCGCCCAGGTCGGCTCGCTCGTTAAATCGAAGGACCCGTCGAGCCCGTTCGCCGGACTGAAGGTACGGAAAATGGTGCTGGGCGGAACATCGGCAACCGCCGCAACGCTCATCCAGTACCTGCCCGCGCACATGGTCTACAGGACGCCGGATATGCAACGGATCTATGACGGTTTTCTCCCCACGTCGAATGGTTCGGTCATCCGTCAGATCGATGTCCCGATGATCCATGTTCCGACCATGCTCGAAGTTTCCGGTGCGAACATCACCACACGTCCCGATGGCGACGCGCCCGGGGATCAATATCGCGTTTATGAATTTCCCGGCATGGGACATGTCGACACCCGCAACAACGTAAGGCTGACGCCGAATCCGTGTGCAATACCACTGAGCACCTACCCGATGCAGGCGTACATGTCCGTCGCATTGAATTACCTATTTCAGTGGGTCGATAAAGGCATTGCTCCTCCCAAGGCCGATCGAATCCTGAAAACCGGCACCGCCATGGCGGTGGATGAGCGCGGAAATCCAAAGGGGGGAATCCGAAGCCCTTATGTCGATATCCCAATCACGAAGTACGGCGTCCCCAATAAGGCCGCTTCGCCGCTGCCCGCAAAAACCAGCGACTACGTCACAAAAGGTGGAGCGGCGGCAGCCACGCAGATGTGCGGTTTGAGCGCTTTCCAGAATGACTTCTCGAAAGAGGAATTGAAACAATTCTACGGAAGCAAGAAAGCGTATCGCAGCAAGGTGGAGAAGCGGGTTTCCGAACTGGAGAAAGCCGGATGGTCCCTGCCGGTGTACCGGGAAATGATTCTCGGCGATGCCGCGAAGGTCGAGTTCTAGAACACTACTGCCGGAACACGGATCGAGCTGCGGGCTCGCGGTCCTCAAGCACGGCAACGACATTCTCGGCGATGAAGAGGCAAGTCTGCCGATACGTCGCGCTGGTGAGCGCGGAGATGTGCGGGGTGAGAAAAACGCGCGGGCTGCGAAGAAGCGGATCGTCTGCCGCTGGCGGTTCGACGTCGAGAACGTCCGCGGCAAATCCGCCGAGACGATCGGCCAGTAACGCTTCGCAAAGCGCCGCCTGATCGATATGCGCTCCGCGTGCCGTGTTGACGATGCATGCCGTCGGTTTCATCTGCGCAATTTGATCTCTGCCAATGATGCCTTTAGTCTCCGGCCTGAGGGGCAGGTGCAGCGAGACGACATCGGCTGTGGCCAGGAGGTCTTCCAGCGGAAGTGTCGGGTACTCACATTCGAAAGCATTGCCGGGACGTGCTGCAACAACCACTTTCATCTCGAACGCGTTCGCCAGTCGAGCCACTCGCCGACCGATGTTGCCGTATCCAACAATGCCAAGCGTCATTCCCGCGAGTTCGGCACCCTGGTATCGCGATCGATCTTCCCAGCGGCCCTCCGCACTGGCGTTCACCCATGGCGTGATCCGGCGCATGAGATCAAGCATCAGCGCCAGCGTATGTTCGGCAACTGTGCGCGCGTTGAGTCCGGGTGCAAAGATCACGGGAATATTCCGGCGTGCTGCTTCCGCCGTGTCGAGATTGTCGAGCCCGACTCCCACACGGCCGATCAATCGAAGATTCGGAAACGCATCCATCAGGGTTTTGGTGATGAAGCCGCGGCCGCGAGTCAGTATCGCCCGAACATCCGACGAAGGAGACTGCGGCCCATTGGGATCCGTCGCCCGCAAGAGAGGTTCGCAGCGCTCGAGCAAAGCTTCCGCTTCCGGATGCATGTTTTCGAGGAGAAGAATCATGAATTCTGGTGGTAACCGTCGCTCGCGCCCGGCTCCATGCGATAGATCCCGCGCTGCGGCTCGACAATTTCCATGTCATTTTGAAAAACCGAAAGGTCGATGGACTCCCTGTTGGTGCTTGCGATCTCGATCAGGTTGCCGGAAGGATCGCGCACAAACATCTGCATCTTTCCATTCGGAAGCTGGCGCACTTTGCCCCACGCCTGGAGATCGATCGCGTTGCACGCCTTTGCGCGCGTGAAAACGCCCATAAAGTCCGGCACGACCAGACAGAAATGACCGCGGAACTGCCGCTGGTCGCGCATCTCATTCATGTGGATCTGCTGTTGCGTCGAACCAATCCTGAAGAATTGGCAACGGAAGCCCTGGTCGGGCGTGTCGTCAAGCGGAAGGCCAAGAACATCCCGATAGAACGGGATGGCCGCATCGAGATTATCGACATTGACGTTGACGTGCTGAATTAGAAAATCATCGCTCATGTTCACTCCCGTCCCTGTGCGTATCGCTTTAAAAACTCCGCGTCCGGCTGCACGCCCCAACCCCGCCCGGCCGGCGGCGCGAGCATGCCATTGTTCAGTTTGAGGTCAATGGAAGCCATTTCGCGCAGCAATGGATCGCCGCCCATTGGAATTTCCATATAGACTCCAGCGCTGCTGGCGAAAGCCAGAGTCAGTCCGGACCGGAACGAGATCGCCGAGCCCCAGCAATGAGGTGCGAGTTCGAGGCGATGCGATTCGCAGAGTGCCGCAATCTTGAGGCCCTCGGAAAACCCGCCCGTGATCGCGAGATCGGGCTGAAGCACGTCGACGGCATTGCGATCGATCAGTTCAGCAAAGTCGAATCGGGTGAATTCGCTCTCTCCGGCGGCGATTGCCACCGAACTCGCGGCCCTTACTTTTGCGAGACCATCGCGATCGTCCGACATTACAGGCTCCTCGACGAATCGCAGATCGAGTTCGGCGGCTCCTTTACAGAATCGCTTGGCCTGCGCGACGCTCATGGTGCCATGGGCATCGACCATGAGATCGATCTCGCCACCCACCGCTTCGCGTGCGGCACGCACGCGGGCGAGGCTGGTCGCAACTCGGCCGTCCATGGCACCGAAACGCATCTTGACGGCATGGAAGCCCTGGGCCACATAGCCCTTCAGCTCGCTTCCAATCTGGCTCTGCTCTCCCCAACCGCCGCTGCCGTAGGCTTTCACACCGTCGCGGCAAGCGCCGCCGACCAATTCCAGCACGGAGCAGCCGCGTGCCTTGCCGGCGATGTCCCATAACGCAAGATCGATGCCGCTGATCGCGGCAACGTGGACGCCGCGCCGACCGAGTATCGGCATGGGCCTGCCGAAACGCTCGGCAAGTTCGGCGCGCGATCCATTCATCATCCGATTCCATAGACGCGAAATGTTCCGTGCGTCCTCACCAATGATTAGCGGTCGGAGTTCATTTTCGATGATCGCAACCAGCGCGGCGCCATTGCCGGCGCTGCCCACTCCGGCCTTTGCTTCGCCGTAGCCGACAAGTCCGTCGTCCGTGCGAATGGTGACAATGACGCCGTCAAATGCTGTCATGCGTCCGAAGTCGGAAGTATGTTGCTTCTTTTCCGGAAGCGGACAATGCAGCCATACGGCTTCGACGTCGCGTATTTTCATCGTATGAGAGGAAGCAACGTCTTCGACGCGGTCTCGTACAGCATTGTATAGAACTCTTCCGAGAGGAGGCTGCTGCCGTGATCCTGGATGAATTTGAGCTGCTCGGGAGATATATCGACCGGTTTCGTCTCAACCTGGTTCTTCCACGGTGTAACCGGCGTTCGGTCGACACCAGCGACGGCTTCCATCGTTAGTGCACCGTCATATCCGACTTCACGAAGCGTCGCGACGAGCTTAGGCCAGTCGACGTTGCCCATGCCGGGTGCGAGCCGGTTGTTCTCCGCGACATGGACATCGAACAGTTTTTTTCCAACCTGTCGAATCACAGCGAACATGTCGACTTCCTCGATGTTCATGTGAAACAAGTCGAGGCAGACGCCGCACTCCGGTCCAACTTCCTTCGCCAGCGCCAGGGCCTGGTCGCCGCGATTCAGGAAATAGGTTTCGTAGCGATTGAGCGGCTCGATCGCCATCTTCACGCCGCATTTCAGCGCGTGGCCGTAAACTTCCCTCAAGGCATCAACAACCCACTTCCATTCCTGCTCCGGAGTTCCGTCAGGCGTGATCTTGCCGACCGTGGCCGGCACGATCGTGATCTCGGTGCCTTCGAGCTCCTGCACCATCGTGACGACCGATTTCACGTACTCGATGGACGCCGCGCGCTGCGCTTCGTTCTTCGCGGCAAGGTTGCGCTCACCCAGCGTAAGCGTCACCGCACCCCAGCAGCGAATGCCGTACTGCTTCAGCAGCGGTCGCGAAGCTTTTGTGGTGTACTGCTGGGGTTCGCCGCTGATTTCAATACTCTCGAAGCCGAGCCGCTGGATTCGCTTCAGCGTGACTTCAAGCGGTTCGGCGCGCATCCAGTTGTGCGTAGAAAGATGCATGGTTTACCTCGTGCGGAGTTGTATCACAAAAAAATCCGTCTCCCAACGGGAGAGGGCGGCCGAAGGCGGGGTGAGGGGTTCCCAAAAAAAGACTTTTCCTGGTGGTACCGTCCGTTGGAAGACGAATTTCTTCAGTGCTCCATGAACATGCCGAAGGCGTACATGGTGCTGTCGAGCGTGCTGAAGTACACGCGACCGTTGGCGACGGTCATTCCGGCAAGCGACGCGGGCGCCGCAACCAGATTTCGGCTGGAATAGAGTTCCTTCCCCGTCGCGGCGTCCAATGCGTAGAGCGTCGCGCGCGTGGCTCCCTTCCCTGCGGATAATGCAAACACGACGCCGCTTGCAATCACGGGCGGCAACGGCGAATTCATGTCGCGCGAAACCCATGCCGGAGAGAGAACCGTCTTCCCCGCCTGTTCTTCCAGTTTTAACGCGGCAATTTGTCCATTTGGTGAAGTTCCGTTTCGAGCCCATACGGGTGCGAGGACCCAACGTATTGCTTCCGCATCCTGCCAGGTGGACAAGCTTCCGGAGATCGCAAGTGGCATTGTCTGATAAGTCACCGACTCGTGATTTCCACTGAATGTCGCTGCATCCAGGAGAAAAATCTTTCCGTCCTTGCTGGTGCTGACGATCATCTCGCGGTTGTTGTATTGAAACACCAGCGGAGATGCGTCGGGACTCAGGTCCGTCGACGTGAAGTATCCTTTCATCGCCAGATCGCCTGCACTGAGCGAAAGCAGTCTTCCTGACGTTTGAACGTAAACCGTTCCATCTGTGCCGATCACGGGTCCAGCGGATCCCGCGACTTCTCCCGCGTTCAGTGCAAAAGACATTGCCTTGGGTGGGTCCACTGACAGATCAATCGCCCACACGGCGTTCCGGGTGAGATTGCACGCGGGGCTCGTGACCGTATAGATGATGTTATTCACCATCATCAGATTCGATGTTTTCGAATTCGCCGGGAGAACCTGAACCGGCTGCACGATGTCATCGCCCGTGGAAACATTCAGCCGGTGCAGCCTGCCATCGCTGGAAATCGCGTACACCGATGCCGTTCCCGCGATGAAGCTGGCAGCCGGCGCTCCACCGCGCGCAGGAGCAGCGGCAGCCGCACCGCGTGGACCTGCGACACCCGGGACGGACATGGTTGGCGTGGCGGTCATCCCTCCCGGACAATCCGGCGTCGACGTCGTCACCTGCGGTTCGCGCGTGGAGTATTCCAAATGTTTCTGCCAGAAGATCGTTCCCAGATCCGCATCGATCGCATAAACAATATCCGAGTTGGAACCCACGAACGCCAGTTCGCGAAATCCCCGATACGAAATGAGCCGGCCCATGATGATTGGCGGCAGTAACGGACGCGATCCTTTGGACTGGCTCTCCAGCTTGACCTTGAACAAGAGCTGAAGATCCTTGACTGTATCCTTCGAGATCCGGGCATCGACGCCTTCCCATCCGCTGCGCTGCGCGTCGCCGCCGGATGTCGGCCAGTTGCCGCCGCGGCTCTGTGCGAGAGCCAGCGCGGCACCCAGGCAAACAAGAACAAACGGAATTGGAAATCTTCGCATTGGGATCACTTGCCGGGAAGTCCGAAACTGTACAGCACGCTGTCGTATGTGCCCAGATAGACGCGTCCGTTGGCGATCGACAATCCACCGAAGTGAACGAAGGATGTGATCTGATCGCCGCTCGAATACAGCGTCTTTCCGGTCTCGGCATCGAGCGCGAACAGCGTCGCATGCGTAGATGCCTTGATGCGCAACGGACTCGAGTCCTGCAATCCCCGGTCCGCGTAAGCCTGGGTGGTATCTTCCCCGCTGCCGTAAGCGTATACGACTCCATTCGCAACGACCGGAGGCTCCCCATGATCCATGTCCTGCGACATCCAGGCCGGAGTCAGCTGCAGCTTGCCATTGATTGTTTCCACTTTGAGCGCAACGATCGCGCCCCGTCGTACCGTTCCATACGATACCGGGGGCTTGAACCCGGAATGAGACGGTCCCCAGAACGGCACCAGCACCCAGCGCGTGCCTTTGGTATCTTCCCAACTCGCCATGCCGCCCCAGATACCGGTTCCCGCGAAATTCAACTCCTCATTGCAGAGTTGCTGCGTGCGAAACAGCGGCGTCTGATGATCGGCTCCGCCCGCGGATTTCGGATCAAGCAGGTAAACGCGGCACTCCTTGCTACCGACGACCATCAGTTCCCGGCCTTTATAATCGAAGATCGCGGGAGTGACCTGCATGTCGAGATCTTTCTTCAGAAGGAATGCCCAGTTCGATGGAATGTAGTAATCCTTGAATTTCAATTCATTCCCTTCGACTCTTGCGCCGATCAATCCGTTGCCATAACGCTCGGTGGGCAGATCGTAAGTTCCATCGCCCGTCGGCGCCCATGCGATGCCGCTGGAGTCGATCGCCGCGCCCGTTCGACCCCACAGGCCGCCGCTTCTCGGGTTGAACGTCATCACCTTTTTGGCGGGATCGTTGACATCAATGGCCCACATTTGATTGGGATTGCCGGCGCAACCCTGCGACGTTGTTGTGAAGATGACGCTGCCCCAGAGATTCAACGCGTAGGATTTGCCATTCGGATAACCGAATTGAACGGGGGACGCTGTTTCCTCACCGGTGGCGAGATTGATGAAATGAAGCTGACCGTTGCCCGCAAGCACATAGGCGGTGCGGATGCCGGATGCGTCCACAGGCCCGATCACGGGCGTCGCGGTCAATCCGCCGGGGCAAAGCGGATCTGTCGCGCCTCCGGTTCGAGCCGGAGGCGGATACTCAAAATGTTTTTTCCAGAGGATCTCGCCCTTGTCCGCATCGATGGCATAGAGGTTGTCGGAGACGCCAGCCACCAGCACAATCTGCTTCACGCCGGCTGGCGTTCGAACCTGACCAATGATCAGCGGCGGCAGCAGCGAATGCATTTGCCGCGGCGGATTATCCAACTTCAGTTTCCAGAGAATGTTCAGATTCCCGACGTTGTCCGGTCGAAGGATCGTTTCCTCACGCTGCCAGTTTGTCCGCTGCGGATTGCCTCCATCCGTGGGCCAGTCCGCTCCGACTACCACGAGGCAGAAGACACTTATCGCAAACAAAGCTGTAAGGGTTCGCATGGCGCGCTACGTTATATCAACGGGAAGAACCGGTCAAATTGCTTCCGCGCTGCGAAAAGGGGAATCGTGAAATCGAGAACTTCACTGAGCTTTACTGAACTTGAATCAATAATCCATCCAAATCCCGAAACCGCACAGTGCCGGCGATCTCAGGAGTCTCCACCGTCGCGCCAATCTCCTGCAGCCGGCGTGTAGCAGCCTGCGCGTTGAATGCAGCCGCCGTCACACAAAAATAATAAACTCCGGGCTGCTGGCCCGGAGGCGTCTGCCGAAGAACGATACGAGAAACACCGGTCTGAAACCAGATGCGATCATTGTTTCGAACCGGAGCACCCAGGAATTTCTGATAAAACGCGACGGATTTTTCTGGCTCCTTCACATTCAACACGACGTGGTCCATGCCAGTGGGGTGGAAGATCGATTCTTCCGACACGGCAACTTCTTCCAGCAGGAAGTTCGCAGGATTTAGAAGACTCCAGCCATTTTCCGGTGAAAGTTGAAGCCGGGTTCCATCGGCATCCACTACTGCGGTGTCGCGACCACTGGGATAATCCTGAAAAGCAATGCCGCGTTGTTCCAAAAATGCGTGCAGCTTTGCCATGTCGAGACCCTTGATGGCGATGGAGGTATGATCCACTCGGATCTCACCGTTGCCGCGCGGCTGTTCGAATGCCATATACGCGGCACCAAGCTGGAGATAACGCTTGTTGTTTCGGCTCCGCAATGTATTGCCGAAAACGCGAACAAAGAAGTCGCGGGATTTCTCGACGTTGGAAACGTAGAACTCGATGTGATCCAGCGCACTGAAGGCCGGCGGCCGAAGCGGGTCCTGCGCGCGCAAGGGTCGCACCGCCAGCACGCCGGCTCCGAAGAGCCCGAGCATTTCGCGGCGGTCCATCACAAATTCTTCAACCAGATATTTCGGAACGAGACCTTGCCGGTGCCTTCGATTTGAAGAGCGATGACGCCCTGGGTCGCGGCCATGGTCGAATCATCATCGATGAAGACGGACATGAGGTGACCATTGACGATGTGCATCAGCGTGTTTCCTCGCGCGATGATGTGAATCTGGTTCCACTCTCCGGTCTTCACGTATCCCTTGAGTTCGTCGGCATCGCCGAGCGTCGACAGGAGGCGAGGCTTCTTGCCCTGCTCGGCTCTCACAACCTGGCCGCGCCACGCGATGATGCCGCGCGGTGTACCCTGCTCATAGAGCTGTCCGGTATATCGGCCGGCAAAATCGAAATCGGCCTGGTATCCCTTCATCGCTGGAAAACCGCCGCGTCCCTGAGGCTGAGGAACGATGGTGCTGCGGTACTGGATGCCGCTGTTCAAGGCTGCGCCTTCCAGCTTTATTTCCATTTTCAGTTCGAAGTTTCGAGGTTCGCCGCCCTTCCAGATGATGTACGTCGTGCCGGAGGGTTTTTCACGCGTGGACTCGCCGACGATTGCGCCATTCTCCAGTCGCCAGATTTCCGGATTCCCATCCCAGTCCTTGATGGACGCACCATCAAAAATGGATTTCCATCCTTCATGATCGTCAAACGCAATCGGCTCAGGCTGCGTAAAGCCACCACCACCGCGAGCCTGCTGCGCTGCAGCAGGCACCGAGCCCAGCCAAAACGCAAACGCTGCTGTCAGGATCCCGGTTGTCGCAACTCTCCAGCGGACCATTGCTCCTCCTTATTCTTAAACAGAACGCGAGTACCGTCATTGAGCAACGTCCAGAGTCCATAAATGCCGAGAGCCGTGCCGAATGGAATAAGGATCAGGTTCAGTGCGGACATGACGATTAAGAGGATCCTGGCCCACTCACGGAATTTCAGCAAACCGATACCGCCAATCACCGTCGGCACCGAGATCAATGCAATCACAATGAATCCGACCAGACCAATGAGACCCAGTGCTGCAACACCAACGTCGGAATCCGGTGACGGATCGGAATGGACGACTCCGGCCATGCCGCCAAATAACAGAAGAACCAGCAGAGCGATGAGAATGCCCAGTCCTCCACATACAATGTTCAATATCGCCACGACCTTGACGTGCTGTTCCATCGCATACTCCTTTGGGGGTGAGTGGGCGGAAGCATATGCGCAAACTTATCGCGGGCGCAACCGCTGGCTCACCGTATCGGAATTTCGGAAGGTTACTAAACAAAAAAAAGCCCCGGACATTCCGGGGCTCTTTTCAGAATTTACCAGACGGAGTTATAAATTTTTAACGAGGCGTCGGCTGCCCAACAGTAGAAGAAGACCGATCATGCCAATTCCGCCTGTTGCCAGAGAGCTCGGTTCCGGAGTCGAAACGCACGCGGGGTTTTGAGATGGTCCCGACGCGTCATTCCGACCGGCGTCCGCAGTGAATCCCGTGCATGCGGCGTTGCTCGCCAGAGCCATATGAGCCGAAACGGTGGCACCATGGTCATTCGCAATCAGAAGATTCGAGACGGAAGAAACGACATTGGAGGTGGTGAACACGAAGCTCACGCTCGAATAGCCGCCATTGCTGAAGCCAGGCCCATCGTTCACGATGAACGCGAATGTTCCAAATCCGTCGTTGTTGCCAGGACCAGATTGCGTACAAGGCGTCATGCTGCAAAATGGAAATGGTTGCAAGATCACGGTTCCGGCATTGGCGAGATTCAAATTGAGAGCGATCGTTCCAGTGGCGCCGAACACGAAGTTGTTGCTGCCGGTGGCCGAGACCAGCCAGACCATGCCCGTGATCCCGACGCTCGAAACGGTAATCGTCCCATATGGTCCTGCGCCCTGAGAGAACAAGTCCGGGTTTGCGACTGTCAACGTATAGGAAATAGTGTCCGCCTGTGCGTTTGGAGCCATCACAAAAGCCAGCAGAGTGACAACAAATAGACTGACGACGACAATCTTTTGCGCCGACAAAATCTTCGAGGAAAACCTACGGATCATCGACAACTCCTTTGAATGACCGGATAGATACAGGACTGCCACCTTCTGGCTATTGCAGGTTCAGCGCCTTTTCATGTATTACTTCACATCGTCCGCGCTTTTCCTGTGACTTCAATGATTTGGAACCTCTTTGCGCGCCGCAACTGACAACTGCAGCTTCGCTACAAATTCGTAAGGATTTCCGACGTCCATACCGGCACATCAGAAGACGTGACATGGAAACTGTTTTGGGGGCTGGAGAAATTCACCTGGAGAAAAAACGCAAGGTTTTCCGACGTCCGGAGGCCCGTTTGCCAGCGCCAAGCCGTGCGGCGGTCTCTGTTTCGGAATTTCAATAGTCGTTAAATACGAATGAGCCCCGGAAAAGTCCGAGGCTCGTTTTTCAGAAACTACGATACGGAGCTGCAAACTCTAACGACACGTCGGCTGCCCAGCAACAGAAAAAGACCGATCATACCAATGCCGCCTGTCGCCAGAGAGCTCGGTTCCGGAGTCGAAACGCACGCCGGGTTTTGAGATGGTCCCGACCCGTCATTTCTGCCGCCGTTCGCCGTGTATCCCGTGCATGCCGTGTTGCTGGCCAGAGCCATATGAGCCGAAACGGTTGCACCATGGTCGTTGGCAATCAGAAGATTCGACACGGAAGAAACCACATTGGAGGTGGTGAACTGGAAGCTCACGCTCGCATAGCCGCCATTGCTGAAACCGGGCCCGTCATTCACGATGAAAGTGAATGTCCCAAATCCATCGTTATTACCCGAGCCACCTTGCGTGCAAGGCGACATGCTGCACGCGGGGCTGGAGGACAAGGTTACTGTCCCAGCATTGGCGAGATTCACGTTAAGAGCGATCGTTCCGGTAGAGCCAAACACGAAGTTATTGAGACCGGTGGCAGCGACCGACCAGACCATTCCGGTGGCTCCGACGCTCGAAACTGTAATGGTCCCATATGGTCCGGCGCCCTGAGTGGACAGGTCCGGGTTTGCAACTGTCAACGTATAAGGAACGCTGTCCGCGTGCGCGTCGGGGGCTATCGCAAAAGTCAGCAGGGTCATCACAAACAGACTGACGACGACAATCTTCTGTGCCGAAACAATCCTGGAGGAAAACTTTCTAATCATTGAAACTCCTTAAAAGCTAGATCGATACTCGAACGTCAACGCTGATGCAGGTTCGGCACCGTCTGGTGTTTTCAAGCCGGCCCTTGCCGGCCCTTGAGGATGCCCGAATGAAGTGAGGGGTTTGGAAGCTCTATCAACACGGCACCCAGGCCTTGCGCAAAGGCGATTCTTTTCACGAACGCGTAATGTTTACCGACACCCTGACGGACACAACGGAAGAGACGGCTCGGAAAGCGCTTTGCGGGCTGAAGAAATTCATCTGAAGAAAAACCGCAACGTTTTCCGACGTCTTACGCCGCCTGCGCCACGTGTAGATTTCATGCGGTGGCCCTCCTGTGAAATGATCACGACTCTGTCGCGGGCGGAGTCCGCGGTGGGAATGAAGTGAAGGGAGAATCGTTCGTGCGAGTGTTGATAGTGGAAGACGAAAAGAAAGTCGCAAGTTTCATCGCGAAAGGGCTGCAGGAGGAAGGACACGCCGTCGACGTGCTGCACGACGGTGAGAGTGGCGCCATCCAGGCTCTTCGCGTGGACTACGATCTGGTCGTGCTGGATCTCATGCTGCCCAAACGCTCCGGTCTGGAGGTGCTGCGCGCCATCCGTCTTGAAAAAAAGCGACTGCCCGTTCTCATCCTCACGGCAAAGGGCGAACTCGAGGATCGCGTCTCCGGATTGGATGCCGGCGCGGACGACTATCTGGTGAAGCCCTTTGCGTTTGCCGAGCTGTCTGCCCGCGTGAGAGCGCTTCTCCGTCGTGGAACCGGAGAAGATACGCGCCTTCGTGTTGCAGACCTCGAAATCGACACGGCCAAGCGGATCGTAAAGCGAGGAGGCCGGAACATCGATCTGAAACCGAAGGAATACGCGCTTCTTGAATTCCTCATGCGTTATGCCCGTCGTCCGATCACGCGCACCATGATTACGGAACACGTGTGGGATATTCACTTCGACAGCATCAGCAACGTCGTCGACGTCCATATCAATTCGCTGCGGAACAAAATCGACAAGGGCTTCTCGTCTCCATTGATTCATACCGTTCGCGGAGTGGGTTACATGCTTTCGGACAAGGAACTATGAAACCGATCGGAGTCACTCCGAAACTGACCTTTCTTTTTGCCGCCGTGTTCACAGTGATGCTGAGCGGTTTTTACATCGCAACGTACTACCTCCTCGACAATGAGCTGGAAACCTACCTCAACCAGGAACTGCTGGATCGGGCCGCCGGGCTCAAGGGCTATATCGATTTTAAGAACGAACAACCCGTGCTCATGTTTGACTCCAATGACGCTGAAGAATCCCTCTTTGTGACGACAGCCACTCGCTACTTCCAGATCTACGACCTTGCGACAGGGGCACTGGTGCATCAATCTCAGGAACTGGGATTCATGGGACTGCAGTTCAGCCCATACGAGATCCTGCAGATCAGCGGAGGCCCGGCGTTAATGGATATCCAGACGGATGAGGGACCATTGCGCTTCTACAACGACCGTGTCGTCAGCCCCTCCGGCAAGACCTACCTGCTGCAGGTCGGCATGTCGCTGCAGTCCAAGCAGGTTACCCTGGATCGATTTATTCGCCTGACAGCCTGGCTGATTCCGCTCGGTCTTGTCGTTGCAGGGTCCTCGGGCTGGTTCATGGCAAGGCGCGTGTTGAGGCCGGTTCAGAATATTGCGCGCGCCGCAAAGCTGATCGAGGTTTCACACTTGAACCAACGGATTCCCCTGCTGGGCAGCGGGGATGAATTCGACCAGCTCGCCCTGACCTTTAATGAAACATTCGCGCGACTGGAACACGCTGTTGGTGAAATGAAGCAGTTTACGGGAAGCATCGCTCATGAATTGCGCACTCCCCTGACAGCTCTGCGTGGTGAAGCGGAAATTGCGCTTTTTCACGGCAAGTCGCCGGAAGACTTCCGCCGCGTGCTGTCGAGCCAGCTGGAAGAATTCCAGAAACTCACGCGGCTGATCGATCAGCTGCTGACATTGGCTCGAGCCGAAGCCGGAGAGTTCCACCTGGCGCGGGCTCGGGTCTCCATGGATCCACTGTTGAAGTACATCGTTGAAACCCTCACACTTCTTGCCGATGAAAAAGGCGTGAGTCTGCTGCTGGAATCCGAGCCGGATATTGTCGTCTGGGGCGACAAGGAATGGCTCGAACGTGCGCTGCTGAATCTCCTGGATAACGCGATCAAGTACACTCCCGCCGGAGGGCGGGTAACGGTACACACGTCAAAGGAACAATCCGGTGCCCGAATCGACATCGTGGACACCGGTACAGGAATATCATCTGAAGCATTACCGCATATCTTCGAACGTTTCTATCGAGCGGATCCGGCACGAGATAAATCTGTTGAGGGCGTAGGCCTTGGCTTGAGTCTGGTGAAATGGATTATCCAGGAGCACGGCGGTTCCATCGAAGCCGCCAGCATACCTGGCGATGGAGCCCGATTCACGATCTTCCTTCCTTAAGATTAAGCAGAATTAATCTGCACTTCATGACGTCCTAATCTGACTGGCGTTTAATCCTGAACAGCCGGGACGCAAAGCGGCGTCCATCAAAAAAACAGGAGAAACCAATGAAGATAGGAAACACGCTGGCTGTTCTTGGAACAGCTGCACTGCTCACCGCATCCATGGGTCTGGCTCAGACCAAAACAACCGAACCCGCGAAAGCCTCCACGGCTGCGAAGCCGGCAAAGGCCACCACGCATGTCATGACCGGAACCGTGGAATCGATCACGGGTACCGGTGCCGCGACGACCGTTGTCATCAAGGGCTCAAAAAGCAGTGACAAGCCGGTGACGCTCGCGTTCGATTCCGCGACAACAAAGACTGGGGACCTGGTTCAGGGCGCCAATGTCAATGCACACTACCGTGTAGATAATGGAAAGAACATCGCGACCAGCATCACAGTCGAAGCCCCGAAGGCCGCAGCCAAGACTTCCACGGCGACGACTCCTGCCCCTGCCAAGAAATAAACAAGATCGGGGTCGGGACGATCTGTAGGCGCGGTCATCGGCCGCGCCTACAATTTATGAAATTTGTAGCCCGCTCTCTCAACGGCAAGCCGGGTTGTTTCGATTGCATCGGGTTTCTCGTTGTGGGGCAGTACCGCAACCGCGGGCGCGGATTGCAGCTCGCGTAATACTTTCTCCGTTTCCGTTCCCGCCATCGAGTCCAGTAATTCGTATAGACCCCCTTTCTGTTCTTCGAGCGGATTGTGAACGGCAAAAATCGACCGAAGTGTGAGAACGATCGACTCGGTTGGCGGGGGCACGAGCAACGATACGATGGCGCCATGATCTAGACGCAGACGTTCGGCCAGTGCCGCTTTCCGGCCTCCCTGCCATCTGGTAATCGCGGGCAATACGATCTTTTCCTCCATGGAAATGTGACGAAGGATTCCCTTCCGGAACTCGGAATACGATTCCATGTCGATAATTCCAGGTGTCGCAGTTGAACGAGTCAGCAGTGCATCCAGCCGATCGTGATCTTTTGAAAGGTATTCCGAAAGAACACCCCTCATTAACGTCTCTCAAATTCGGTCTGCAATCGATTCCTCGTCGCATGAAATTCGGGAGAATCCAGGATCGCATTCGCCGGCATCGGTCCCAGATACTCGATTTCGCTGAATAGATTCAGGAGGCGCTCTCTCAGGATTGGTGATGGAGCAAGAAATTCCGCCGCCGCATTCCCGTTCAAGGAATCCAGAAACTCGATGCCGCCTCTGGGATCGAATCCGGCCTTCCAGGCGTATTGAACACCCAGCTGATCCGCTTCCTTTTGATACTTCTCGATGGCTCCGTCCATCATGTGGTCCATGACCCCGCTGAGTCCCTGCATTCCGTATCCGATGCCATAGTAAGCGGCCTGATTCAGTCCGGGGCTGAAGAAGCCGGTGGCAATTTGTGCAATCGGAAGAAACATTTTTGAAAGAAGAGAGTGATTCGATGCACGCATTGCATGCCGTGCGGCGATACGGGCAATCTCGCGCGCAAGGATAACCGCAAATTCCGATTCGGTGTGAGTCGCCAGCATCAGTCCGGACGTGACGAACAGGAATCCTCCAGGCAGCGCTGTGGCTTTAATATCTCCGCTATCCAGCACGGTAACATGCAATGGTACTTTCAAATCGGAACAGGCCGCAATCCGGTTCGCCAGCTGTCGAACATAATTCTGAGTCGTCTCATCCTGCAATTCTGCAGGCAGCCACCCTCCGGCGGTCATTTGTCGGACGGCCTGTTTGCCCACTTCGATGTCTTCCGTGGGATCTTTGGCAATGCTGCGAAAGCCGATGTCCTCAACGTCGCCGTGAGGACGTTTCCGGCCCTCTCCTTCATCGATGTGGCGGAGAATGTCCTCCCGCTGCTCAGGCCAGTGCTCGATCAGCCACAGTTTGGTCAGCTGTTTGTTGTATTCGGCCGGTATCGTCATCTTTTGCTCTTCAGCCTTTTCTCGAATACCGCGTTCGAGCGCACCGATATCGACGTGGAGCTGTGAGCGGCGATCCCGATTCCCAGGTGTGTCCATCGAACCGCTTCGATTAAGTTCTTTCAGTTCGGCACGCGAAGTATCCAGTTCGCTTTTCCACTGCTTCTCTGTTTCGCTGGAGGCTCTGATCTTCTCGTCGCGCTCATGCTCCAGTCTGGATCGAAGATTTCCAATCTCATCGTGAGAAAACGTGGCAGGCTCCAGCAGGTCGACGTAAGGCGCAAGGAGCCGGTCTTCGAGACTGACGACGGAAATCGGCGGAATATCGGGAACTGGCTGAGGTAGAACTCCAAGTACGGCAAGAACCATGTAGAGGGACATTACAAATCCTCCTCGGCATATCACTCCCCCCTGCGACAATGGACGCGCTTCAATGCAAAACGTCGTCTTCCTGCGTGATTGCGAATTCCTCTGCAAAGGGAAAGGGATTTGCCCCAATACATTCATCGGAGCGTGATATTCTCGGCAGCCAATCCTCCGATGTTTCATATGAGATTTCTTCCGGGCATCCTGATGGTTCTCGCTTCGGCAAGCTCATGCGTTCAAGAGAAGTCTGTAGACAATCCCCAGGCCCGGCTTGTGGAACGATCGTTCGCTTCGATGGGAAGCCAGTTGCGTCTGAGTGTATGGACAGCGTCTCCGGCAGCAGCCACTTCCGCATTCGACACCATCGCCCAGGAACTCCAACGTCTCGAAGACTTGATGAGCAACTGGCGCAATGGCAGCGATATCCAAAAACTGAACGCCGCTGCCGGCGATCATCCCGTACCGGTCGCGCCGGAAATTCGGGAACTGCTGCGGACGGCAAACCAGGTCAGCGAATGGACCAACGGAAGATTCGACGTGACGTTCGGTGTCATGGGCGGCCTCTGGAAATTTGACTATCAGAACGAGGACCAGACAATTCCCGATCCCAGGGAAGTCGCACGACGTCGAAAACTCATCAATTTTCACGACCTGAAAGTGGACGACGAGAAAGGAACCGCCTTTCTCCTCCACGAAGGAATGGTGGCAAACCTCGGCGGTATCGGAAAAGGCTATGCTGTGGATCGAACGCGAAACCTTCTTCTGGCGGCAGGCTTTCGAAATTTCATGATTCAATTCGGCGGCGACATGTACGTGGCGGGAAATTCAGGCGATCGGCCCTGGCGGCTCGGGATCCAGGATCCACGAGGGTCGGACGACCACATATTTGCCTCCATCGAGTTATCGGACAGCACATTCAGCACATCCGGGGATTATGAGAGATTCTTTATCAAGGATGGCCGTCGTTATCATCACATCATCGATCCAGCCACTGGCGAGCCTTCGATGGGCTGCCGCAGCGTAACGATCGTTGCGAAAAGCGCAACGATTGCCGATGGATTGTCGACAGGAGTGTTTATCATGGGACCGAAGGCGGGCATGGCGCTGATCGAAAAATTGCCGGATGTTGAAGGTGTGATTGTCAGCTCAAAGAACGAAGTGCTGGTTTCGTCCGGACTGAAGGAACATATGACGATACTCTCTCAGCCGACGGATGCACCTTAGGAGGAACCTGCTCATGACGATACCAAAATCGGTACTAATCATCGCAATCGCGTTGACCTTTCTTCTTGTCCCGCAATCCTCGAGAGCTCAACTGGCGAAGGGACCTCTTGCGAATGTCCGCAGCCTGAAATGCACATTCGCGGTGATGGCCGTCGGGACCTGGGGCGACAAGGAACCCGAAGTCAAAATAAAACCGCCAACGGAGCCGACGCTGCAATTCGACGCGATCAACGCAGACGAAGGCACGGCGGAGTTGAAGAATAATTACGGAAAGTACGACATCATCGTGCGGTATTCGGGCGGGTATCTGCACTTCATCCAGTCGTTTCTCGACGGTCCTCTGCGTGTGACGACAATTCTTGAAAAGAAGACCGCGAGCGGAAAGTTCAAAGCCATGCAATCCAGGCACGAATTCACGGATTTCGCATTGTCCGGATTCACGTCGAGTCCCGAACAGTACTACGGTGAGTGCGAGGTACTCCAGTGATGTATGATGACGCCGCCGGAGGGACCATCGACTGATGGCGATCAACCCATAGTCAGGAGACAGTCATGCCCAAAATGAAATTGTTCAGCGCTGTGATAGCCACGGGTGTCGTAACGAGTGCAGCAATGTTCTACGCCACGTTTGCACAGGCGCCCTCGCCGCAGGCCGCCGCGCCCGTCCCGGCTGTTCTGCAGAATTATTCCCCGGTCACGGCCGAACGTTTGAAGAATCCCGAGCCCGAGAACTGGCTGATGGTACGCCGGAGTTACGATGGATCCGGCTACAGCCCCTTGAAGCAAATCACGACCGAAAATGTTTCAAGGCTGAAACCGGTATGGGGAATATTGACCGGTGAAGGACGCGTCCACGAAGCCGCTCCCATCGTCAACAATGGCGTGATGTTTGTCTCCACTCCCAACAACCAGGTCATGGCAATGGACGTGAAGTCCGGAAATTTGCTGTGGCGCTATCGAAGACCGAGGCCGACCGGTTCCAGTGTGGCTCACGACACCAGCCGCGGTGTCGCGCTATACGGGGACAAGGTTTACTTCGCAGCCGGCGAAGCCGTGATTGTCGCTCTCGATGCAAAGACCGGGCGTGAAGTCTGGACGACCGCCGTCGCGGACAATGCGTCCGGCTATTACATTTCTCTGGCTCCGCTTGTCGCCGGAGGCAAGCTGATGGTCGGCACTTCGGGTGGTGAGTTTGGAGTCCGTGGATTCGTTGCCGGACTCGATCCGGATTCCGGAAAAGAACTGTGGCGCACCTATACTATCCCCGCACCGGGAGAACCTGGAAGCGAGACCTGGCCGAACGGTGATCAGTGGAAAACTGGAGGCGGACCCATCTGGGTTACCGGTAATTACGATCCCGACACGAATATTGCCTATTGGGGAACAGGTAACGGCGGACCCTGGATGGGGGATCAGCGTCCCGGCGACAATCTCTATACATCGTCGGTCATTGCTCTGGATGTTGCGACTGGAAAGCTCAAGGGACACTTTCAATACCACCCCAACGATTCCTGGGATTGGGATGAAGTGTCGCCGCCGATCCTCGTCGACTATCAACGCAATGGCCGCACCATCAAAGGACTGATCGACGTGGCACGCGACGGGTATCTGTGGTTTCTGGAACGTTCCGACGGCCCGATCAAATTTGTCGAAGGAAAGCCTTACGTCAATCAGGATGTGTTTCTAAGTTTGGATCCCACGACCGGGCGGCCCAACGTCGACCCAACCAGGAAACCCGGCACTGGAAAAACTGCGACGTTCTGCCCGGGATTGCATGGTGGCAAGAACTGGCCTCCGATCGCGTATAACCCGGACACCCGCATGATCTACATTCCGGCGAACAATAACATCTGCGGGACGCTAACGGGCGCGCCAGTCACCTATGCTGCCGGCCGCAACTTCACCGGCACTGCCCGCGGCGCAGCGGCCCCTGGCGGACCGCCACTGAAAGCAGGCGCCGATCATTTCGGTGAAGTCCAGGCCTGGAACGTCGACACCGGACAGAAAGTGTGGACCCACAACTACAAGAACAGCCCCAACTGGGGTTCCATGATGACAACGGCGGGCGGACTGGTGTTTACAGGCGGAACCAACGATCGCAAGATTCATGCGTTTGACGCAAAAACCGGAAAGCTTCTGTGGGAATCGCCGACACCTTCCGGAATTCTCGCGCCACCGACCACGTTCCAGGTCGACGGGAAGCAATATATCGCCGTGCTTTCCGGATGGGGCGGAGACTCCGCCGGGATGGAGTCCACACTGAATCAGGCTTTTCCGGGATTGTATCCGGTGGTGCCGGATGGCGGTTCCATCTGGGTTTACGCACTCGAATAACGGTGCGGGAATCGGGAAATCAGCCCAACACTGCCTGTGCCTTTTTCTTGAGAAGAATGAGCCAGTGCGGGCATTTCCTTGTGTCCGCGTAAAGCCTCTCGCAATCATCGCATCGCACGCACTCGCTGGCGACGATCTTCGGGCCGCGGATGGCTCCCCATTCACAGGCCTTCTCGCAGATCTTGCAGGTATTGCACTCGGACCACCGCTTGATCCGGAAGACCGTGAGGTTGGAAAGCAAACCCAGAAACGCACCTACCGGACAAAGAAAACGGCAATACAAATTCCGCACGAAAATCGTCGCAACAAGCAAAACTCCCAGTCCAATCCACATTCCCGTAGACGCCTGCCGTGAAAACATCCAGAAAGGTTCCACATATCTGTAAATCAAAATGTCGTTCGTGATGAGGAAGTACAAGACGACGGCTCCCAGCAGAACATACTTGATCATGCTCGCTCTTTGTTCCAGCCGGCGTGGCACTTCAAATCGGAGTCTGGCCGGAACGATCTTATCGAGAAGCTGCGTCATCGATCCGAACGCGCAGATGCGCCCACAATACAAGCGACCCCAGAGAACCGTCGTGACGACGGTGAAAATGGCGAACAGGTACCAGGGCAGATTCTGCCGGAATGAGGGAAGGTTCCATTTTGTCAGCGCAAAGATATTGACGACGGTAATGAGCTGGCTGCGCACGAACCCCAGATACACAACGGATGCTCCCATCGTGATCCATTTCAAACGTTCGCTCTTTCGAAAGAAACTCACCAGAGCCAGCGTCGCGAAGGCAGTGAACATCGCCAGCTCCGGCGCCTGGGCTTTGATATCGTCGGCCCAGGTCGGGACCGCTTCGTTTTCATCGGCAAACTGCCACGTTTCCTGAACGTACGCATGGACCGGCCGACTGGGAATGGCGAGAGCCGCCATCAGTGTCAGCAGGATCGCAAAGAAAACGAAGCCCGTCCGCACTTTCATTTGGCAGGCGCCGGAGGAGTCAGCAAAGCCCGCGCAACGCGGCGGGCACCATTGCGAATGGCACGTGAAGAGCTCTTGATGGAAATCGAAGCGCGCGACACGGCGTCCACGTCGGCGCCTGGCTCGAACTTGTCGGTAATGCTTTTACCTTTGAACTGATTTGCAAACGCAGGAAGTTCGACCGAGAAATAACCGTACGGCTCATGATGTTCCACGACAAGAACTCCTGTCAGAATTCCCTTCGTGTCCATGCCGACGAGCATTTTGATGGGACCGTCATACCCTCGCTCCAGCGGCTCCAGCTCGGTCGTCCAGAAAACATAGCCGGCAACCGTGCGCGCATCAGCAGAACCAACATACGCGATATAGTGCGGAACCGGCATGGTCTGTTTAGACGAGAACGCCGTTGCGGTGGGAAATACCTTCTTCTGCTGTGACAGAAGAACCGATTCGGACGTAGTCTGGCCAAAGGCAAAAGGCAGCATGCCGGTGGCAAGAAGCAAGAGAAGATAAATATGACGCAGTCGGATCATGTTGGAAGCCGATGATAGTTATAAAACAACTGAGAATCAATCGCAGGATTTGGAATCAGGCTGCTCTTTTGTTGTGGAGGCAATCGATGACAACCCACGATGCACCGTCTTGAAGGAATTTGGGCGGTCATAGCCCCCCTACAGCTTTGCCCTTAAATACCGACGCCGACTTCGGTGAGCTCCGCCTCCAGACCGAGATTGTAAATCTTCGCCGCAACAAAGATCTCAAAGTACGCTCGATCGAGTTTGCCGTCTTTCACCTGCTCGTCAATGATATCCAGCGCGATGCTGGCTGACATGGACGGTTTGTAAGGTCTGTCATTGGCGACAAGCGCGTCGTAGATGTCGCAGATCGTCATGATCCGGGTTTGGGCAGGAATCTCTTTGGCGGTGATGTGGTTGGGATAACCGGAACCGTCCAGGCTTTCATGATGCTTGTATGCAATTTCCGGGACGAGTTCGAGGCCTCTGCTCCAGGGAATCATTTTCAGAATATCGAAGGTCTTGTTCACAT
>Ga0157375_10001152_pt1 | contig 22842 bp, 16 predicted proteins | sample M35metaG_FD_115311 | JGI IMG/M metagenome (GOLD analysis project Ga0157375, IMG submission 115311) | Miscanthus rhizosphere microbial communities from Kellogg Biological Station, Michigan, USA - M3-5 metaG | ecosystem: Host-associated > Plants > Roots > Rhizosphere > Soil | place: USA: Michigan... | reverse complement strand
GGCGTGGTCGAGCTCGGCGTCGCGGATCTCCATGTACTTGGCTTCCTTCAGCGCGTCGGCCTCGGTGCGGACGAGCGCCCCCCGGCGGCGCCCGCGGCTCGGCCAGATCGCGATCAGGGCGCCCAGCAGGGCGATCAGACCGCCGATCCACATCCAGGTGACGAGCGGGTTGACGATCACCTTGAAGGTCGCGGGCGCGTCGTCGCGCAGGTAGCTGGCGGCGATCTTGTCGGCGGTCGCCGCCTGGATCCGGGCGATCTGGGTCAGCGCCGCCGCGCGCAGATTCGGGTTGGCCGCGGCGGCGCGCATGGTCGCCGCCAGCGCCTCGCACTGGGGCGGGGTAGCGGGCCCGCCGCGGACGCAGGCCTGGAAGCCCTTGTCGGCCGCGCGGACCCGCCGCTGCACGGCGGAGATGTCGGGCTCCACCGCGGTCCAGAGGTCTTCCCTGAAGCCGGCGTCGAGGCCGACCTCGCTGGTCGGCTCGCCTTCGAAGAAGCCGCCGATCGTGCCGCCGCTCTGGCCGGTCGGGCGGAAGTAGCGTTTGCTCGGGTGCAGCGTCGCCGCCAGCTTGGCGCCTTCGTGGACCCGGACCACGGTGCCGAAGGTGAACTTCTCGCTGTCGACCGCCACGGTCGGCCTCACGTAGGTGATCGTGCGCCCGTCGACGACGGTGCTCTGCCCCGGCCGCAGGGTGACGTCGCGGTTGGTCTGGAAGCTGGAAGAGGCGGCGATCCCGATCAGCAGCACGGCGATGCCGATGTGGACGACGTAGCCGCCGTAGCGGCGCCGGTTGCGGGAGACGACGGCGACCAGGGCGCCGGCGAAGGAGCCGCCGGAGACCTTGCGCCGCGCCGCGGCGCCGTTCCAGAACTCCTGTCCGAGCCCGGCGACGGCGAAGACGGCGAAGACGAAGAGGGCGAAGGCCCAGGGCTTGTGCAGGGTGTCCGTGAACAGGGCCAGACCCACCGCGGCGACGGCGGCGATGGCCAGCGGCAGGCGGAAGACGCGCCTGGCCGAGGCCCAAGTGACGCGGCGCCAGGCCAGCAGCGGCCCGATCCCGGTGAAGAGGACGAGCAGGATCGCCAGCGGCGTCGTGTAGCGGTCGAACCAGGGCGCGGCCAGCGAGGCCTTGCTGCCGGTGAACAGTTCCGAGATCAGCGGGAAGAAGGTCCCCCAGAAGATCACCGCGGTCAGCGCCACCAGCAGCAGGTTGTTGACGAGGAAGATCGACTCGCGGGAGACCAGCGAGTCGATCCGCTTCTGCGAGCGCAGGTCGTCGAGCCGGGAGACGATCAGCGCCGTCGAGCCGAGCAGGACGACCCCGATCAGGGTGAGGATGTAGGGGCCGACGGTGTTGTCGCCGAAGGCGTGGATCGACTGCAGCACCCCGGAGCGGACGAGGAAGGTGCCCAGCAGCGCCAGCGAGAAGGAGCCGACGATCAGGCAGGCGTTCCAGACCTTCAGCATCCCCCGCCGCTCCTGGACCATGATCGAGTGCAGGAAGGCGGTGATGACCAGCCAGGGCATCAGCGCCGCGTTCTCGACCGGGTCCCAGGCCCAGTAGCCGCCCCAGCCGAGCTCGGTGTAGGACCAGCGGGCGCCCAGCAGCAGACCGAAGCCGAGCAGGGCCCAGGCGATCAGGGCGAAGCGGCGGGTGGCGCGGATCCATTCGGCGTCGAGCCGGCGGGTCACGAGGGCGCCGACCGCGAAGGCGAAGGGCACGGTCAGGGAGACGTAGCCCGAGTAGAGCATCGGCGGGTGGATCATCATGCTCGGGTGCTGCAGCAGCGGGTTGAGGCCGATGCCGTCGGCCGGCGCCGGGCTCAGCGTCGCGAAGGGGTTGACGTCGGGCGCGAACAGCATCAGGCCGGTGAAGAAGGCGGCGACGCCCATCATCACCGCGGTCGCCCAGGGGACGATCTCACGCAGCTTGGCCCGGGTCGCGTAGAGCGCGGCGCTGGAGACGATCGAGAGCACCCAGGCCCAGAGCAGCAGCGAGCCTTCCTGGCTCGACCACATCGCCGCCATCTTGTAGAAGGGCGGGGTCTCGATCGAGGAGTGCTGGGCGACGATGTTGAAGGAGAAGTCGTTGCCCGCGAAGGCGATCTCGATGATCGCCACGCAGGCGGTCAGCAGGCCGCAGAAGCCGTAGACGACGCGGCGGCTGAGCTCGACGCGGCGGCGGTTGCCGTTGCGGCCGGAGAGGGCGAGTGCGGCGGCTAGGACGGCGGCGAGGAAGGCCAGTGCCAGCAGGGCACTGCCGAGGCTAGCCATCGCTCTTGGTCGTGAACTTCGACGGGCACTTGGTGACCAGGGTGTCGGGCTCGCCGACGAAGGTGCCGTTCTCGACGGCGCCGGTGAGGACGATCTCGCGGCCGCCGCGGAAGGGATCGGGAACGGTGCCGGTGTAGGTGACCGGCAGCGGCCGGCCCTCGCCGTCGCGGTCGACCACGGCGAAGGCGATGCCGCTGCCGCGATCCTCGACCGAGCCCTTGACGACCTTGCCGGTCATCTCGTAGCTGGTCCCCGGGGCGGCGCTGAGCAGCTCGGATGGCTCCTTGGCCTGGGTCGAGGCGGTGAAGGAGGTGTAGACGAGGGCGACCGCGAGCAGGACGGCGACGCCGAGCGCTACGACCAGCCGGATCTTCCGCTTTTGGTTGGGATCCACGAGGAGTTGTGATTATCGCAAGCGGGCGCCCCGGCCGCCGGCGGCGATTTGCGAGAATCGGCACATGGCCCCCGACGCATCCGATCCGGTCCTGCTGATCACCGGCGCCAGCAGCGGCATCGGCGCCGCGACGGCCCGGGCCGCGGCCGGCGGGTACCGGCTGGTCCTGGCCGCGCGCCGCCTCGAGCAGCTCGAATCGCTCGCCGCCGAGCTGGGCGGCGAGGAGCGGGCGCTGGCGGTGCGCTGCGACGTCACCGAGTGGGACCAGGTCGAGGCGATGGTCGCGGCGGCGCTGGAGCGCTTCGGCCGCATCGACGCCGTCTTCGCCAACGCCGGCTTCGGCGCCACCCGCGGCTTCCTCGAGGAGTCGCCCGAGCACTGGCGCTCGATGGTCCTGACCAACGTCTACGGCGCGGCGCTGACGATCCGCGCCACCCTCCCCCACCTGCTCGAGCGCGGCGACGGCCACTACCTCGTGACCAGCTCGGTCGCCGGCCGCCACGCCCTGCCCGGCTCGCTCTACTCGGCGACCAAGTGGGCGGCGACCGCGATCGGCGAGTCGCTGCGGGCGGAGCTGCGCCAGATGCACGACAACACCGCGATCAAGGTGACCCTGATCGAGCCGGGGATGACCGACACCGACTTCTTCGACAACCGCCCCGGCAAGTGGGCCCTGCAGGACGAGGACGTCGCCAGGGCCGTGATCTACGCGCTGGACCAGGGCCCCAACGTCGACGTCAACGAGATCCTGATCCGGCCGACCGGGCAGCCGATCTAGCGGCGCCCGAGGGCGAGGCGGGCGAGGCGCCAGTAGGCGCGCAGAAGCAGGCGGGCGGGCAGCGAGCGGGCCGCCGGCGCGATGAAGGGGGAGTCGAGGTCGGGGGTGAGCCAGGAGGCGAACTCGGCGGCGCCGACCGCGCGGGTCGCCTGCACCTGGCGGCGCTCGCGCAGCAGGCGCGGCAGCCAGCGCAGGAATTCGCGGTCGGCGGCGAGCTTCTGGCGGCCCCAGCCGCCGGCCGCGGAGACCGCGAGCAGGCCCAGCTCGGTCGCCAGCAGAGCCGGCGCCAGCAGCGCCAGCAGCGGTGCCGGATAGACGCGGACGAGGAAGGCGAGCCGGTTGCGCTCGAGCCAGCGCCACTTGTGCTCGCGGGCGCCGAACTCGTAATCGTGGTCGACGACCGCCGCCGGCTCGATCCCGAGCGCGCCGCCGCGCAGGCGCAGCCGCAGCGAGAGGTCGACGTCCTCGTGGTAGAGGAAGAAGCGCTCGGGGAAGCCGCCCACCTGGCGCCAGGTGGCGAGCGGGATCGCCAGGCAGGCGCCGGATAGGACCGGGACCTCGCCGGCAGGGGGCGCCGTGGCGATCGGACGTCCGTGGCCGCCGGCCCAGACGATGCCGGTGAAGTGGATCGGGTTGCCGGCCGAGTTGATCTCGGCGCCGCCGCCGTCGGCGACCAGCGCCTGCCAGGCGGCCCAGCCCCGGCCCTGCAGCCAGGGCCGGCGGATCGCCTCGCCCCAGCCCGGACGGGGCGCCGCGTCGGGGTTGAGGATCACCAGCAGCTCACCGCTCGCCCGCTCGGCGCCGGCGTTGCAGCCGGCGGCGAAGCCCAGGTTCCCGCCCGTCTCGACCACCGTGGCCAGCGGCGCCAGCTCCCGCACAGCGGCGGCGGTGCCGTCGGCCGAGTCGTTGTCGGCGACGATCAGCTCGTCGCCCTCGCCCAGCTCCGGCAGCAGGGCAGGCAGGGTCCTGGCCAGCTCCTCGCGGCTGTTCCAGGCGACGATGAGGACGGAGAGCGTCGGGCGCACCGGCGCGGAGGCTATTCAGCCATCCGCGCCGGCGCGGGCGACGGGTTACCGGGGGGCTACTTCTTCTTCTTGCCGCAGTTGCTGATCCGCAGCCCGTACTTGTTGTTCTTGACCTTCTTGCCGTTCTGGCCCTTGATGTTCAACACGGCCGTCTGCTTCTTCGCGCAGATGTTGGTCGAGTTGATCAGCAGGCTCTTCTTGCCGCCCTGCATGTTGAGGATGAACTTCTTCACGGGCACGTCCGGCACCGAGTCGAAGACGGTCTTGAGACCGCCGCGCTTGGAGCTGATCACGCCGTGGAGCTGGATGTTCACCTGACCGCGCAGGTCGGCCACCAGGTCCGGCAGCTTGTTGCTGGAGGAGACCAGGTAGACCGGCCCCTTCAACTTGTTGTCGAGCAGAGGCGAGATCGCTTCCGCCTGGCCGTACTGGGCCGCCTTCGGACAGGTCTGCGAGGCCAGCTGCGGCCGGGTGCAGACCGTTTTGATGTGGCTCTGGTCGAGGAACAGCGAGTGCGGCAGCGAGAGTGCCGTGCGGGCCACGTTCGCGTCGCCTTCGCGGGTTTCCAGGATTGCCCGCAGACGCGGGTTCTTGGCCCGGTTGGTCGGGCCGAACAGACGGGTGAACAGCTTCGGCCTGAAGCCCAGGCTGTTGCATTCGGTCGCCGCGTAGGGAACGCTGACGCCATAGGAGCTGAACGAGGCCGGGTTGGCCGGGTTGGCTCCACCGCCGTTGATCGTGCCGCTGACCGCGCCCGGTTCGCAGTTCGTCGGGTTGCGCATGAACTGGCTCTTGTCGACGTCTACGTCGATCGAGCGGACGTCCAGCTTCACCCCTCCGAACACGTTCGGGATCGGGTCGGAGACGGCGTTGATCTGGGCCGTCGTCGGGTTCACGTTGAGCGCGACGCGGACGACCACGGTGCCGATGTCGTACGGCCCGGCGACGCCGGGGGTGACGACGACCAGCGAGAGCGGGGCGCCCTTGTAGGGGCCGGCGAGGAACGCCTTACCGGCGATTTTGAACGGAAGCGCACCGGAACCCGCCAGGGTCGTGGTGGTTCCGATCTGGCTCGCGGCGGGACAACTCGACGACGCCAGCTGCGATTTGCCGCTGCTGGCCTGCGCGGCGGCGATGTCGGCCTCTGAGCAGTAGGGGATGCCGGCGAGCTTGCCGGTCAGGCCCTTGGGCAGGGTGACGTTGACGACCTTCAGCTCCTGCTGACCGTCGGGGCGCCCGATGTGGACGTGGAACGGGCTGTAGGAGCCGGCCTTGTTGCTGTCGGATTTCGCCGTGTAGCTGGGGGCGAAGGGACGGCTGGCCAGGGTTTTCGGGCAGCTGCCGCCGCCCGGGAGGCTGGTCAGCGTGAACGGGCTTTTCGGGGCCGCGTTCGCGTTGCCCGACCAGGGCGTCAGGTCCGTGGTCGTTTCGGTGCTGCAGACGTCAGGGCTGGTCAGCACGCCTTTCGGTCCACCGTTGAGGTGGATCTGGAAGGAGCTGAACGGCGCTTCCGGATTGTTGTCCACGACCGCCGTCAGCTGCCCGGTGATCGGGTTCGGGAATACGTTTCCGACCAGCCTCACGTTGACTCCCCGCTCGGGGCCGGAGGCATGGATGAAGATCCGGAACTGTTCGCCCGTGGAGGCCGCACCGGGACCGTTTTTGAGCGGCTCGGCCAGGTAGACCGCCCCGCCGATCGAGCCCGCCGGCAGAGCCGGGGTTTCGACCTTGACCGTGCCGATCTGGGAACCGGCCGGGCAGGCGATCGCGTCGTTCGACGCGAGCGGGAACTGGGCGCTCGTGCAGGGCGTGAGCGTCGCCGAGGACGGGTTGATGCCGGCCCCTTCGGGCAGGGTCACCTTGGCCGTCTTCAGATACGAGTTGATCAGGCCGCCCGAGTTTTCTTTTTTGTAGGGAATGCCGAGATCGACCGTGGCGGGTTCCGGCGAGTCGGTCGCCTTCGCTCCGTCGGCGGTGGTCGCGATCGTCGGTTCGAACGGGATGTCCGCGCAGCCAGTGGCGCCGGTCGGGGTCGAGCCTTCGGCTCGCCGGACCAGTTCAGCCCCTTCGGGCGGGGCCGGGTAGGGGTGCGACCGAACTTCGAGGTCGGTCACCTGCGGGCCTTCGCAGGAGGTCGGCAGGGTCAGGTAGCCGTCCCCTTTCTGCCCCTCGAAGACGAGGCGCGAGCCGATGATGGGCGGCCCGCCGAGCAGCGGCGATTTGAGGTTGGTGATGTTGAAGGAGACGTGCTGGTCGCCGGGGTCGAGATCGCCGACCAGGTAGGTCGGTTCGCCGCTGGCGTTGAACCCGGCCATCGAGGGAACGCCGAAGCGGTTGGAGACGTCCATGTTGTAGACCGGCGAGGGCACCGTGACTTCGGTCCCTTTCGGCGGCACCGGCCCGGGGGCCAGGGTCGTGAAGTAATCGGTGCCGACCTGCGAAGCGGCCGCTTCCGTCGCACATTTCGTCAGCACGATCGGTTCGGTGGCGATGACTTCGCTCAGCTGTTTTTCGGTGCAGGTCGGTACTGCCTCCGGGTTGACGGCGAGGCCACGCGGCAGTTCGACGCGGATGTTCTTGATGAATCCATCCGGAAGCGCGGGCGGCCCGACCACCTGGTTCACGAGGAAGGCGGTGATGCCTTTGTTGGGATGCCCGGCGGCCTGCGTGTACTGCCGTTCGGTTTCGGATTTGAGACATGGACTGCCGTTGGCGGCCCAGTTGCCCAAGCCCGGCGTCGTCGTATCCGATTTACAGGTCACTGCTTCCCATCTGGCGATGCCGAATTCAGCCTGCGCGGCCGGAGCCGCGAAGACTGCACCCAACGCCATAACCGCAACCGCGATTAAAAAGCGCCTAGCCATTAAATCCCTCCTTGGTAACCCTTTGAGCGAAACGCTTCCCCTGCGTAGCGCCCTGGACTTCTCCCACGGAAGACATTACACAGGGCGACGGGCGAATCAAGTGCTGAATGCAACAAGTGGGTCTGAGCGGACACTCAGAAACGTCCACCTCAGCGCCCCTGCTTGTGACGTTTCGTCGCTGCCTTCTTGTGCTTCTTCTTGCAGGGCGTGCGCAGCTTCATGCGTTTGTTCGCCTTCTTGCCGTTCTGGCCCTTGAGCTGGATGACGGCTTTGACCCGCTTGCCTTTGCAGAGGTTCTTCGAGTTGACGAGGAGGCCGCGTTTGCCGCCGGGCAGGGTCATCACGAACTTCGAGACGGGCACGTCGGGCACGCGATCGAAGGTGGTGCGGATGCCGCCCTTGAAGGTGTCGATCCTCCCCACCAGGTCGATGTCGACCTGGCCCTGCAGGTGGGCGACGAGATCCGGCAGCGGGTTGTTGGACGAGCGCAGGTAGACCGGTCCTTCCAGCGGCTGGCCGAGCAGCGGCGTGAAGGCCCGGGCGGTGCCGTAGATCGATTTCGCCGGGCAGGCGCCGGCGGCGAACTGGACCCGGGTGCAGATCTGCGAGAGCCGCGCCTGGTCGAGGAAGAGCGCGTGCGGGAGGCCGACCGAGGCGCGGGCGATGTTGGCGTCGCCGCCGCGGGCCGAGAGGATCGCCCGCAGGCGCGGGTGCTTGGCCCGTTTGGTGGCCCCGAACAGGCGCAGATTGAGCTTCGGCTTGAAGGCGAGCGCGTCGCAGTTGGCGAGCTGGACCGGATCGGAGACGCCGAAGGTCGAGAACGCCGCCGGGTTGGCCGGGTCGGCGCCGCCGCCCTTGAGCCCGCCGGCGGTGGCGAATTTCGAGCAGTTGGTGCCGTTGAGGGTGAAGTCGTCCTTGTTGACGTTGACCGCGATCGAGCGGACGTCGAGCTTGGCGCCGCCGAAGACGTCCGGGATCGTGTCGGAGACGACGTGGATCTGCGCCGTTTCCGGATCGACGAAGAGGGCGACGCGGACGACGACGGTGCCGAGGTCGAAGGGCCCCGCAACGGCCGGCGTGACGACGGCGAGCGAGAGCGGCGCGCCTTTGTAGGGGCCGGAGAGGTAGGCCTTGCCGGCGATCTGCAGCGGCGAGGAGCCGCTGCCGGCGGCGACGGTCGCGACCCCGATCTGACTTTTGTCGGGGCAGCTGGCGTCGGCCCGCTCGGCGGCGCCGGTGCGCGCCGCGGCGGCGGCCAGCGCCGCGGGCGGGCAGTAGGGGACGCCGGCGAGCTTCGCCGTGGCGCCCGGCGGCAGGGTGATGTCGACGCCTTTCAGCTCCTGCTGGCCGTCGCCGCGGGTGATGTTGGCCTGGAAGGGCGTGAAGGCGGCCGCGGCGAGGCCTTTCGGTGCTGCTTTGAAACCCGGCGCGAAGGGCCGGCTGGCCAGCGTTTTGGCGCAGGCGCCGCCGCCGGGAGCGGAGGTCAGGGTGAAGCCTTTGTCCGCGGCGCCGCGGTCCGGCGAGCCCGACCAGGCGAGCATCGAGTGCGAGGTCGCGTTGGGGCCGCAGGTCGGCGGGCTGGTCAGGGGCGCTTTCGGACCGCCGTCGAGCGTGACCCGGACCGAGTCGAACGGCAGCTGCGGGGCTTCGCTGACGACGGCGGTCAGCTGGCCCGTCTGGCGGTTGGCGACGACGTTGGCGACCAGGCGGACGGAGAGGCCGCGGGCGGCCGACTCGGCGTCGAGGAAGATCCGGTAGAGGTTGCCCGATTCGGGATCGCTGCTGAGCTGGCTGCCCAGGTAGACGTTGCCGGAGAGGGTGCCGTTCGGCAGCACCGGGGTGTCGATCGCGACGGTGCCGATCTTGGTGTCGGCGGGGCAGGCGACCGCGGCGCGGCTGCCCTTGTTGAACTGTTTGTCGCTGCAGACCTTGAGGCTAGGCGCCGCCGACGGGTTGACCCCCATGCCGGCCGGCAGCGTCACCCGGGCGACGCGCACGTTCGAGTTGTAGATCGGCGCCGTCGGGTCGAAGGGGACGTTGACGTTGACCGTCGCCCCCGAGGGCGAGTCCGTCTGGGCGGTGTTCGGGTTGACCGACGTGGTCGGGTTGAAGGGGACTTTGCCGCAGCCGTCGGGGACCGCCCCTTTCGGCTGCGGCGCCTGGATCGCCTGCGAGCCGTTGACGAAGGCCGCCGACGGCGGCGCCGGATTGGCGACGTCGTAGCTGTTGTCCGGCGCTTCTTCCTCGTAGGAGTCGGCGTGGAGGAAGGTCGAGTACTGGCGCTTGAACGGTTCGACCTGCGGGTTGTTGCAGGTGCTGGGGTTGGTCAGGAACTCACCGCCGCCTGGCTGCAGTTCGGTCTGCCCGTCGAAGACCAGGCGGTTTTTGAGGATCCGCGCCAGTTCGAAGCCGGCGCCGAGTTTGAGCGCGGTGGCGTGGATCGTGAAGTACTCGTGGTAATCGCTCTCCCAGGCGACGCCGGCGTTGAGGAAGATGTCGTTGCCGAGGATGCTGAAGCCGAAGCGCGCCGGTTCGCCCTGGCGCGGCGCGATGTTGTAGACCGGCGCGGTCAGCGGCAGGCCGGCGCTGGTCAGGGGGTTGACCGCTTCCAGGCTGCTGGTGCCGACCTGCGTGTTCGAGCCACAGGTCGAGGGGCTGGCGCCCGCGGCCAGCTGGCACTGGGCGGTGGCCTGGGGGTTGACGCTGAGGCCCGCCGGCAGGTCGACCAGGACCGTCTTCAGGTTTCCGACCGGGACCTGGCTGCCGGGGAGCAGGCCCGGTTCGTGCTTGACGATGATCTGCGTGAAGCCTTTCGGCGCGTGCCCGGCGGCCTGGGTGAAGAAGAGGTTGGGAGTTTCGGCCGAGCAGGGGTCGACGGTGCAGGTCCCGGCCTGCCATCCCGTCGCAGCCGATTCCGGGCTGCCCCCTTCGATGATGTCGACGGCCTGAGCCGCCGGCGCGGTCAGGGCCAGGGCCGACGCCACGACCGCCGCGATCGTCGCCAGCGTCTTCGTCCCAGCCCTCATCGATGCTCCTTCCGTAGTGGCCCCACGAGGGGCCTGCCGTTGATCCCCTCCCAGGGCTCCTCGCCCGAGGCATACCCGCCTCCGACGCATCTCAATCGCCCCGCGGCTTGCCTCTGCCCGGGCGCCGGTGACAGGCGGGAACGCGCAGCGGCAGCTTCTTCTTCTGCAGCCGCTTGCCGTTCTGAGCTTTGAAGTTCATGAACGAGAAGGAAGGGTGGGCGCAGAGGTCGCGGGAGTTGACCAGCAGCCCCTTCTTGCCGCCCTTCATCGTCAGCACGAACTTGCTGACCGGGACGTCGGGGACTGGATAGAAGACGTTCTTGATCCGCGCTCGGGCGGCGCTGATGACGCCGCGCAGGCGCACGTCGACCTGGCCGCGCAGGTCGGCGAGCAGGTCCGGCAGTTCGTGGTCGGAGGAGACGAGGTAGACCGGGCCGGCCAGTTCGTCGTCCAGCAGCGGCGTCTTCGCCCGCGCGTAGCCGTAGACCGAGCGCGCCGGGCAGGCGTACGCCGCGAGCTGCGGGCGGGTGCAGACGGTGCCGATGTGGGCCTGGTCGAGGAACTGGGAGTGCGGCAGCGTCAGGGCCGCCCGGCCGATGTTGGCGTCGCCGCCGCGGGCCACCAGCACGGCGCGGAATTTCGGGTGCTGACCGCGCCTGGTCGCCTTACGACCTCCGTAGAGCCTGGTGAACAGCTTCGGCCGGAAGCCGAGCGCGGCGCAGTCGCTGGTCTGGAAAGGGGTGCTGACGGCGAAGGAGCTGAAGGCCGCGGGGTTGGCCGGGTCGGCGCCCCCGCCCCTGAGGGCACCGGCCGTGGCCAGCGGCCCGCAGCTGGTCGGGTTCAGCGTGAATTCCTTCCTGTCGACCTCGAGGTCGACCGAGCGGAGACTCAGCTTGGTGCCGCCGAAGACGTCGGGGATCGGGTCGGAGACGGCGTGGATCTGCGCCGTTTCCGGATCGACGAACAGCGCCACCCGCACCACGACCGTGCCCAGATCGAAGGGCCCGGCCGTGGCGGGGGTGACGACTGCCAGGGAGAGAGGAGCCCCGTGGTAGGGGCCTGAGAGGAAGGCTTTGCCCTGGATCCGCAGCGGCGCCGGGCCGGTGCCGGCGAGGATCGTCGCGGTGCCGACCCGGCTGGCGGCCGGACAGCTGGCGCTCTTCTGCTCCTCGGCGCCGGCCCGGGCGGCCGCCGCCGCCAGCGCCGCTTTGGAGCAATAGGGGATCCCGGCGAGCTTGCCGGTCATCCCGGGGGCGAGGGTGACGTCGACCCCCTTCAGCTCCTGCTGGCCGTCGCCGCGGGAGATCTGGACCGAGACCGGGCTGAAGGCGCCCGCCCTGGTGCCTTTCGGGCGCGCCGCGAAAGCCGGCGCGAAGGGGCGTTCGGCCAGCGTCTTGGCGCAGGCGCCGCCGCCCGGCGCGGTGGTGAGGACGAGCGGGTGCGAGCTGCTGGCCGGTAGGTTGCCCGACCAGGGGGTGAACTGCCCGCGGGCCTCGTTGCCGGCGGGGCCGCAGGTCGGCGGGCTGCTGAGCACCGCCCGGGCGCCGCCGTCGAAGCGCAGCGCGAAGGAGGTGAAGGGGACCTGGGGGGTTTCGGCGATGGTGGTGGTCAGCTGCCCGGTCCGCGGGTCGGCGCTGACGTTGCCGATCAGCCGCAGGGTGATCCCGTAGCGCGCCGACTCGGCGTCGATGAAGATCCGGTACTCCTGGCCGGAGGCCGGGTCGCGGCTGAGCTGCTGGCCGACGTAGACGTTGCCGGTCAGGGTGCCTTCGGGCAGCGGCGGCGAGGCGACCTCCACCGTGCCGATCTTCGCGGCGCCGGGGCAGTCGGTCCCGGGGGCGGCGCTCCGCCGGCGGAACTGCTGGTCGCTGCAGGTCTGCAGCCCGTTGGCGGCGGCGGGGTTGATGCCCATCCCCGCCGGCAGCGACACCCGGGCCGCCCGGGTCACCGAGCTGTCCTGCTTTTCCTCTTTGAGCGGGTCGGGGATGTGCGGGACGTCGACGCTCACCGTGGCCCCTGAGGGCGAGTCGGTCTGGGCGGTGTTGGGGTTGACGTCGAGCGCCGGCGCGTAGGGGATCGTGCCGCACTCTTTCGGCGAGGTCCCGGGTGGGATCGGGGACTCGAAGCGGGGTGCGGCGCTCTCGGGGAACCGGTAGCCGGGGCTCGCCTCTTCGGCGTAGGAGGCGGCGAGCAGGAAGGTCGAGTAGACGTCGCCGGACGGCCCCGGCGTCCCCTCGCCGAGGCAGGTGCTGGGGTTGGTGATGAAGGTGCCGTCGCCGGCGGTGCCGTCGAAGACGAGGCGGTTCTGGAGGATCACGCCTTCGAGCCCGGGGAGTTCGAGCGCTTTCGGGACCGCGATCGTGAAGCCCTCGTGGAAGTCGCCGGCCCAGTCGACGTCGGCCTTGAGGAAGATTTCCTTGGTGAGCAGTTCGAGCCCGAAGCGGGCCGGCTCGCCGTTGGGCGGGACGACGTTGTAGACGGCCGCCTGCAGCGGCGGCGCCACGACCCCGAGGATCGGGTCGGCGGCGGTGACGAAGGCGTTGCCCACCTGCGACAGCGGGTTGCAGGCGGCGGCCGACCCTTCGAAGGTGGAGAGCGGGCAGCGCGGGGTCGCCCCGGGGTTGACGCTGAGGCCGACCGGGAGGTCGACGTGGACGTCCTTGAGTTCGCCGACCGGTTTTTTCAGCGGCCCGGCGGTCGAGTGCTTGACGATGAACTGGGTGAAGCCGACCGCCGGGTGCCCGGCCGCCTGTTCGAAGAACTGGGTGGGGGTGTCGACGCTGCAGGTCGGGGTGTCGATCCGGCAGGTCCCGGCCTGCCAGCCCGATTCGGCGGTCGGGTTGCGGGGATCGCTGGGGGCGATGATGTCGCCGGTGCTGGCGCCGGCGACAGGCGCCCCCAGCAGCATGGCGAGGGCCAGGACCGGCAGGACGAACCGGCTCGGCCCGCAACTCATCCGTGTGCTCCTCCGTTGACTCATCCCGAGGCGACACTACCCGATTTCGATGACATGAATCAATAATTTTTGGTATCGTCGCCGACATGGAAATCCCCCACAGCCCCTCAGCCAACGGCCACGACGGGATCCACGCCAACGGGAACGGCAAGCCCCACGCACTCCCCCTCGACTGGGAGCAGCTGGCGCGGGCGACGGCGCACCCGCTGCGGATCTCGGTCATGGAAATCCTCGGAATGGATGGGGGACGGACCCTCTCCCCCAGCGATCTCAGCCAGGAGCTGCAGATCCCCCTCAGCAACACCAACTACCACGTCACCGAGCTGGCCAAAGCGGGCCTGATCGAGCTCGCGCGCGAGCGCCAGGTGCGCGGCGCCACCGAGCACTTCTACCGGATCCCCTCCGGCGAGTACGCCGCTCGGCAGACGCCCACCCTAGAATCGGCGGCAGTGCGGACGTAGCTCAGTTGGTAGAGCGCAAGCTTCCCAAGCTTGAGGTCGCGAGTTCGAACCTCGTCGTCCGCTTCTGAGCGCCCGCGCCGTCATTGCCGTCATCGCCGTGCTGGCCGTCTTCGGCCTGCTCACCTTCGGCCTGCTCAGCAAAGGCTCCTCCGGGGTCGGGCTGGGCGAGGCGGCCCCCACCTCCCCCCTGCCACGGCTCGAAGGCGGCGGCGACGGCTCCCTCGCCGACTACCGCGGTCGCTGGGTGCTGGTCAACTTCTGGGCCTCCTGGTGCGTCCCCTGCCGCGAGGAGGCGCCGCTGCTGCAGAGCTTCCAGCGCCGCCACGGCGACGCCGACTTCACCGTGCTCGGCGTCGACAGCCGCGACCTCAGCGACGACGGGCGCTCCTTCGTCCGCCGCTACGGCCTCAGCTACCCGCAGCTGCGCGACGGCGACGGCGCCGCCGCGCACGACTACGGCACCACCGGCGTGCCGGAGAACTTCCTCGTCGACCCCCGCGGCCGGGTGCGGCTGCTGGTTCGCGGCCCGGTCACCGCGGAGTACCTCGACGACAGCGTCGCGCCGTTGCTGCCCGGAGGCAAGTCGTGAGGGTCCGGGCCGGCGCCGCGCTGGCGCTGGCCGTGGCGCTGCTGGCGAGCGCCGTCCCGGGCGCCGGGGCCGCGACCCCGCAGACCTCGGTCAGCGAGATCTCCTCCGAAGTGATGTGCCCGGTCTGCGGCACCCTGCTGGAGCTTGCCGAATCGCCGCAGGCCCAGCGCGAGAAAGCCTTCGTCGCGAGGCTGGTCGCCGCCGGCAAGAGCAAGGGGGAGATCAAGGACGCGCTGGTCGACGAGTACGGAACCGAGGTCCTGGCGCTGCCGCAGGGGTCGGGCTTCGACCTCTCCGCCTACCTGGTGCCGATCGTCGCCTTCGCCGTCGCGATCGTCGCCCTCGCCTTCGCGGTGCTGCGCTGGCGCCGGGCGGGCGAGCCGCCCGACGGCGGGTCCGTCGCCGCGGCCGGGCCCAGCCCCGAGGACGCCGAGCGCCTCGAGGCCGACCTCGCCCGCTACGACCTCTAGCCGGCGCCCCGCTCGCCGACGACGATCGCGCCCCGGGTCGGCGCCGGCAGCTTCCGCAGCGCCGCCCGCAGGCCGCGCCCGGCGCGCCCGCCGACCGCCTCGGGCGAGGCGGCGGCGAGCACGGCGTCGACCTGCGCCGCGACCGCCGGCAGGGCACCGTCGCCGGCCTCGCGGCCGGGGCCGACGACCACGACCAGGTCGTAGGCGCGGCGCAGCTTGGCGATCGCGTGGCGGAAGCTCTCGAGGCCGGCCAGGGTCGCCAGGTCGGCGGCCGGGCGCCCGGCGGCGATCGCGACCAGCGGCGTCGTCGCCCGGGCCGAGCCCGGCCCGGCCAGGACCAGCGGCTGCAGGATCTCCGCCGCCGTCGCCTCCCAGCGCAGGTACTCGTGCAGGCCGGGGGTCGGCGCCAGGCTCAGCTCGATCGCCAGCCGCGGCCGGGCCAGGTCGGACTCGACCAGCACCGTGCGGCGGCCGCTGGCGCCGGCGGCGCCGGCCAGCGCGACCGCCGCGGCGAGCCGCTCGTCGCCCTCGACCAGCAGCACCAGGTGGGCCTCCAGCGAGGCCTGCAGCTGCGTCAGCGGCTCGAGATCGGACCGCCGCAGCGACCAGGCCCTGGACTCGCTCGGCGCCGGGCCGGCGATCTCGGCCAGGACGGGCAGCCGGCCGCGCCTGCCCAGCATCACATCCGCTCGGGGGCGGAGATCCCCAGCAGTCCCAGCGCCCCGGCGATCGTCCGCTTCGCGCAGAGGCAGAGCGCCAGCCGCGAGCGCTCGACGCCCTCGCCCTCGGCGCCGAGGACCTGGCAGTCGCGGTAGAAGGCATGGAAATCGGCCGCGACCGCGGTCGAGTAGGCGCAGATCCGGTGCGGCGCCCGGCGCGCGGCCGACACCCGCACCTCCTCGGGAAATTCGAGCAGGCGCTTGATCAGGGCGCGCTCGCTCGGCTCGACCGCGGCGCCGTGCGCCTCCGGGTCGATGCCCGCGGCCGCCTGCTCCGCCGCCGGGCCGGCTTTGCGGAGGATGCTGGCGATCCGCGCGTGGGCGTACTGGACGTAGTAGACGGGGTTCTCGCTCGACTGGCTGCGGGCCAGCTCGAGATCGAGGTCGACCGTGGTCTCGTGGCTGCGCCAGAGCATGAACCAGCGGGCCGCGTCGACGCCGATGTCGTCGAGCAGCTCGTCGAGCGAGACGAAGTCGCCGCTGCGCTTCGACATCTGCGCCCGCTCGCCCTTCTCGACGATGTGGACGAGGCTCATGATCAGCGCCTCGAAGCTGGCGGGATCGGCGCCGAGCGCCTCGATCGAGGCGCGGATCCGGGCGACGTAGCCATGGTGGTCGGCGCCGAGCACGTCGACGAGGCGGTCGAAGCCCCGCTGCAGCTTGTCCCAGTGGTAGGCGACGTCGGCGGCGAGGTAGGTGGGCTCGCCGTTGGCGCGGATCAGGACCCGGTCCTTGTCGTCGCCGAACTCGGTCGTGCGCAGCCAGAGGGCGCCCTCGTGGCGGTAGCTGTGACCGCCCTCGTCGAGGTCGGCGAGGGCGGCGTCGACCTCGCCGCGCTCGTAGAGCGAGCGCTCCGAGAACCAGGTGTCGAAGCCGACCCCGAAGCGCTCCAGCGTCGCCCGCACCGCGCCCAGCTCCAGCTCCACCCCGCGGCGCCCGACCGCGTCGAGGTCGGCCGGGTCGACCCCCTCGGCGGCGATCCGGGTCGCCAGCTCCGCCACGTACTCGCCCTCGTAGCCGCCCTCCGGCACCTCGGCCCCGGCCATGCGCGCGGCGATCGACTCGGCGAAGCGGCCGACCTGGCCGCCGCCGTCGTTGACGTAGTACTCGCGCTCGACCGCGTGTCCGACCGCCCCCAGCAGCCGCGCCAGGGCGTCGCCGTAGGCGGCGTGGCGGCCGCCGCCGACGTGCAGCGGGCCGGTCGGGTTGGCGGAGACGAACTCGACCAGGACCTTCTCCGGGGCCGCGGTCGGGGCCGGGCCGAGGTCCTCCCCGGCGGCGATCAGGGCCGCCAGGGCGCGGCGGTACCAGGCGTCGGAGAGGAAGAGGTTGACGAAGCCGGGACCCGCGACCTCGATCCGGTCGAGGCCGCCGGCGGGACCGCCCAGCAGGCCTTCCAGCTCGGTCCGCAGGCGCTCGGCGACCTCGCGCGGGCTCTGCCGCAGCGGCGCCGCCAGCAGCATCGCGGCGTTGGAGCTGTAGTCGCCCAGCTCCGGCTTCGGCGGTCGGTCGAGGGAGGGGGCCGGCTCGGTCCGCTCGCCGTCGCGCAGGGCCTGCGCCGCCTGGTCGACGGCGCCCCTCAGCTCGGCGATCGAATCGGCTGCGCTCACCGGGTCATCGTATGGACCGAGCCTGGCCCAGGGTACGCTGGCCGCTTGCGCGCAGCCGTCGTCAGCGATGTCCACTCCAACCAACCCGCCCTCGAGGCCGTGCTCGCCGCGGCCGACGCGGCCGGCGTCGAGGAGATCTGGTGCCTGGGCGACGTCGTCGGCTACGGCGCCCAACCCGATGCCTGCGCCAAGCTGATCCGCGAGCGGGCGGAGATCTGCCTGGTCGGCAACCACGACCTGGCGGTGCTGGGCCGGCTCGACACCTCGACCTTCTCGGAGACGGCGGCGGCGGCGGTCGAGTGGACGCGGGAGAACGCCTCGCCGGCGACGATCTCCTTCCTCGAGGGGCTGGAGCCGGCCGGCGAGCGCCACGGCGTCGGCCTCTTCCACGCCTCGCCCCGCGACCCGGTCTGGGAGTACGTGCTCTCGATCGAGCAGGCCGAAGAGGGCCTCGACGCGCAGCCCCAGCGCGTCGGCCTGATCGGCCACTCCCACGTCTCCCTCTTCTTCGGCCGCGCCGAGGGCGCCGGCCGCGGCGAGACCCAGGGCGCCCAGGCCGGCGACGGCGCCCTGCTCAGCCTCGAGAGCGGCAGCTGGCTGCTGAACCCGGGCAGCGCCGGACAGCCGCGCGACGGCGACCCCCGCGCCGCCTGGCTGGAGCTCGACACCGAGGAGTGGACGGCGCGCTTCCACCGCGTCGACTACGACGTCGCCACCGCCGCCGAGACGATCCTCGCCGCCGGCCTGCCAAGCCAGCTGGCGGAACGTCTCGAGGTCGGCCGGTGATGCCCAAATGCAGGGAAAACACGCCTCGCCGAGCGTTGTCTAGACTCGATTCGATGGGTCGCATCCGCGCATCCGTGCTCACCCTGGCCCTCGCCGCCCTGGCGGCGCTGAGCCTCTCCGCCTGCGGCGGCGGCGCCGATCTTCTGCCCGGCGAAACCGCCAGCGAAATCACCTCCAACCTCGACCAGGTGCGGGAACTGGCGAGCGAAGGGGAATGCATCGGCGCCGAGGACGCCGCGCGTGAGGTCAGCGACCAGGTCGACTCGCTCGGCGGCGTCGACCCGAAGCTGAAGCAGGCGCTGCGCGAAGGCGCCGAACGGCTGAACCAGGTGGTCGCAGCCTGCGAAGAAGCGCCGGAAGAAGAAACGGAACCGGCGATCGAGCAGGCGGTGGAACCGGAAGCCGAAGAAGAAGAAAAGGAGAAGGCGACCAAGCCGGGTGGCGAAAAGCCCGGAAAGGAAGTCAAGGAAGCGCCCGAAGAAGCGGAGACGCCGGCCCTGCCGCCCCAGGCCGAAGGCAAAGCCAAAGGCCAGGAAAAGCCGGAAGCGGAAGCCCCGCCGGCCGAAACCGAAGAAGACACCTCCTCGGGCGGGGTCGGGCCCGGCGCCGCGGTGGAAGGCGAATGATGGAGGCGGGAACCCTCTCCGGGCGCTACCAGACGAGCGAGCGGCTCGGCTCCGGCGGGATGTCGAACGTCTACAAGGCGACCGACCTGATCCTCGAGCGCACGGTCGCGGTCAAGGTCCTGGCCGAGCACCTCTCCGACGACGAGCGCTTCGTCGCCCGCTTCCGCCGCGAGGCACTGGCGGTGGCGAAGCTGATCCACCCCAACATCGTCCAGGTCTACGACACCGGCATCGACGACGGCCGCCATTACATCGTCATGGAGTACGTCGACGGCCGCTCTGGGGCCCAGATCCTGCAGCGCCAGGGACCGGTGAGCGCCGAGATCGCGGCTGAGATCGGCATCCAGGCCTGCGCCGGCCTCGACTACGCGCACCGGCGGGGGATCATCCATCGCGACGTCAAGCCGGGCAACCTGATGGTCGTCGGCGGCCCGGTCGGAGGCGGCGAGATGACCGTCAAGCTGACCGACTTCGGCATCGCCAGGGCGATCGAGCAGACCCGCATCACCCAGGTCGGCTCCGTCGTCGGCACCGCCGCCTACCTCGCCCCCGAGCAGGTGCGCGGCGAGGAGGCGACGCCGGCGACCGACGTCTACGCGCTCGGGGTCGTCCTCTACCAGTTCCTCACCGGCCGCCTGCCCTACGAGGGCTCCTCCCTGGCCGAGCTGGCGGTGCGCCAGCAGAACGAGAAGCCGCTCCCCCCCAGCACCTACAACGACGACGTGCCGGAGACGCTCGGCGGCGCCGTCCTGCGCGCGCTCGAGGGCGACCCGAGCCGGCGCTACGCCAGCGCCGAGGAGCTCGCCGCCGGGCTGCGGCTCGGCCTGCAGGGGCAGGACGTGACCCTGCCGCTGCAGGCCGACGGTGCGACTCCGACCCGGATGCTCGGCGGCGACACCGCCGCCACCCGCCACCTCGACCGCACCGCGCAGACCGAGTACCGGCCGGCGCAGTCGCAGACGCGCCGCCCGGAACCGCGCCTGGCGCCGCCGCCGGCGGCGCCAGCGCCCCGCACCGCGGCCCGGCCGCAGCAGCGCTCCGCCTTCTCCCGCTTCGTCCGCTTCGTCATCGCCCTGATCGCCCTGGTCCTGGTCGCCGCCGCGGTGGCGACGGCGGTGATCGTGACCACCGACAAGGCGGCCGGGGTGAAGGTCTCCCGGGTCGCCGGCGACACCGTCGAAAAGGTGGTCGAAGAAGTGAAAGAACTGGTCAAGAAGAACACCGAATAGCGTCTGGGCGACTTGGTCGCTCTATGCGCGACTAAGTCGCCCAGGGCGGCTTGCCCGCCAGGACCGCCTCGCGATAGGCCGTGAAGGTGCCCGCGGCGATCGCGGCGCGGGCGTGGCTGGTCAGCTCGTGCATGTAGGTGAGGTTGTGGAGCACGATCAGGCGCACCGCGGTCAGCTCCTCGGCCCGCGAGAGGTAGCTGACGTAGTCGCGGTCGTGGCGCTGACAGGCCGGGCAGGGGCAGCCCTCGACCAGCGGCGCCCGGTCGCCGACCCAGCGCGCCTTGCGCAGGTCGAGGCGGAAGCGGGCCTCCGGATCGGGCGCGAGGGCGACGCCGTGGCGGGCGAGCCGGGTCGGGACGGCGCAGTCGAAGACGTCGAGGCCGAGGGCGATGCCGCCGAGCAGGTCGTCGACCTCCCCGATCCCGAGCAGATGCACGGGCGCCTCGCGCGGCAGCAGCGGCGCGGTCATCGCCAGCACCGCGTGCATCTCCTCCTTGTCGCGGCCGAGGGTGCCGCCGATCGCGATCCCGTCGACCCCCGCGGCGGCGACCGCGGCGGCCGATTCCCGGCGCAGGTCCTCGTGGGTGCCGCCCTGGACGATCCCGAACACCGCCTGGCGCTCGGGCCCCTCGCGCTCGTGCCACTCGAGGCAGCGGTCGAGCCAGCGGTGGGTGCGCTCGGTCGAGCGGGCGGTGTAATCGCGGTCGGCGTGGAAGGGCGTGCACTCGTCGAAGACGAGGGCGATGTCGGAGCCGAGCGCCGCCTGCACCTGCATCGAGACCTCGGGCGAGATGAACAGCTCGGTGCCGTCGCGGGGCGAGCGGAAGCGCGCTCCCTCCTCGCTGATCTCGACCCTAGAGCCGTGTTCGCCGCCGGAACGGCCGCTGCCCTTGACCTCGTTGGCGACGCCGCCGTGGGCGAGCGAGAAGACCTGGAAGCCGCCGGAGTCGGTGATCAGCGCCCGCTCCCAGCCCATGAACCCGTGCAGCCCGCCGGCGGCGGCAATCCGCTCCGGGCCGGGCGAGACGAACAGGTGGTAGGTGTTGCCGAGGATCAGCTGGTAGCCGAGGTCGGCCACCTCGCGCGCCTCCAGCCCCCGCACCGAGCCCTTGGTCGCCAGCGGGATGAAGGCCGGCGTCTCGATCGGCCCATGCGCGGTGTGGATCGTCCCCGCCCGCGCCGCCCCGTCCCGGGCCGAGATCTCGAACCTGAGCCTGTCAGGCGCAACCCTCATCGCCGTTCGTTCGATTGACCACACTGGGGTGTGGTCAATGCATCGAGCGGCGAGATCATTTACTCGCGGCCGGAGATCAGCGAGCGGCCGGTCATCGCCTCGGGCTGGGGGATGCCGAGCAGCTCGAGCGCGGTGGGAGCGACGTCGGCGAGGATGCCCTCGTGCAGCTCCAGGCCCTCCTGGGTGACGATCAGCGGCACCGGGTTGAGCGAGTGGGCGGTGTTGGGCGAGCCGTCGGGCTCGAGCATGTGGTCGCAGTTGCCGTGGTCGGCGGTGACGATGCAGGCGCCGCCGCGGGCCTCGACCGCGGCGACCACGTCGCCGAGGCAGGCGTCGACCGCCTCCACCGCCTTCACCGCCGCCGGGATCACGCCGGTGTGGCCGACCATGTCGGGGTTGGCGAAGTTGATGATCCCGAAGCGGTGGTCGCCCGCCCCCCAGTGCTCGACGAAGGCGTCGGCGGCGGCGCGGGCGCTCATCTCCGGCTTGAGGTCGTAGGTGGGGACGTCGCGCGCCGATTCGACCAGGCAGTGCTCCTCCCCCTCCAGCTCCTGCTCGCGGCCGCCGTTGAAGAAGTAGGTGACGTGGGCGTACTTCTCGGTCTCGGCGACGTGCAGCTGGCGGCCGCCGCTGGCGGCGATCGTCTCGGCCAGGGTCGTCTGCGGCCGCTGCTCCGGGAAGGCGACCGGGTAGGGCCAGCCCTTGCGGTAGGAGGTCATCGTCGTCAGCTCCCGGGCCGGCGCGCCGGCCCTGGAGAACTCGTCGAAGCCGGGCTCGGCCAGGGCGCGGGTCATCTGCCGGGCCCGGTCCGGGCGGAAGTTGAGGAAGATCGCGACGTCGCCGGCGGCGACGCCGTCGTAGTCGCCGACCACGGTCGGTTTGACGAACTCGTCGCTCACCTCCTGCGCGTAGGCGGACTCGATCGCCGCGGCGGCGCTCTCCGCCTGGTCGCCGCGGGCGTGGACGATCGCGTCGTAGGCGAGCTTGGTCCGCTCCCAGCGGGTGTCGCGGTCCATCGCGTAGTAGCGGCCGCTGACGGTGGCCACGCGCCCGGCCTGGCGCAGCCAGCGCTCGAGCTCGGCCAGGTACTCGCGGCCGCCGTGCGGCAGGGTGTCGCGGCCGTCGGTGAAGGCGTGGAAGACGACGTCGGGGACGCCCTCCTGGGAAGCCAGCTCGATCGCCGCCTCGATGTGCTCCCAGCCCGAGTGGACGCCGCCGTCGGAGACCAGGCCGAGCAGGTGCAGGCGCCCGCGGGGGCTGTCGCGGGCGTGCTCGCAGGCGGCCAGCAGCGCCTCGTTCTCGAAGAAGCCGCCGTCGGCGACGGCGTCGTCGATCCGGGCCAGGTCCTGCTTGACGATCGCCCCGGCGCCGAGGTTGAGGTGGCCGACCTCGGAGTTGCCCATCTGCCCCTCCGGGAGGCCGACGTCGGGGCCCTGGGCGGAGAGCTGGGTGTGCGGGTAGCGCTCCCAGAGGCGGTCGAAGACCGGCGTCTCGGCGAGCGAGATCGCGTTGCCGGGGCCCGCCGGCGCCAGGCCCCAGCCGTCGAGGATGATCAGCGCCAGCGAGGGAACCAGCGGGCTCACCTCACCCCGCCGCTTCCACGATCGCGGCGAAGTCGGCGGGGTCGAGGCTGGCGCCGCCGACCAGGGCGCCGTCGACGTCGGGCAGGGCCAGCAGCTCGGCCGCGTTGGCGGGCTTGACCGAGCCGCCGTAGAGGATCCGCACCTGCTCGGCGGTGTCGGTGTCGTACAGCTCGGCGATCCGGGCGCGGATGGCGCCGCACACCTCCTGCACATCGTCG
>Ga0157375_10001150_pt1 | contig 22859 bp, 34 predicted proteins | sample M35metaG_FD_115311 | JGI IMG/M metagenome (GOLD analysis project Ga0157375, IMG submission 115311) | Miscanthus rhizosphere microbial communities from Kellogg Biological Station, Michigan, USA - M3-5 metaG | ecosystem: Host-associated > Plants > Roots > Rhizosphere > Soil | place: USA: Michigan... | reverse complement strand
GCTGTGTCTTCAAAGAAAATATCGTCTTGAGGGGAAGTGACGCTGTCTTTACAGGCTGCATCATTTACCCAGTCATTTTCAGCTCTCGTCAGCAACGAGTTCGCCTTCGATGATGTCGTTATTATCAGTTACTTTGAAGTTGCCCTCGAGTGGGAGAATTCGGGTAACATTGACTGCGGCATAGTCCATGCTTTTAGCCACTTCACCAGAAAGATTCTTCCATTCGTCATCTGTCGCGGGAATGTATGCAAGGTCGCCTTCAATTGCACCTTCACCCCAAGGCATTTCTTTTTCTAGATTCTTGAATGGATTGGGCTTTTCCAAAAATTCGTAGAAAATTCGATATTTCGCCATGAGGTACTCCTAAATAGAACAATTACGTCAGTTTTAATTGTAACATTTTAGGAACCAGAAGTACAATGCCGAGAAAGGTCCTAGCCATACGACTAGGACCTTCTCAGTTTAGGCGAGAGAAGCTTCAAGCTCCATCACAGTGCGCTTGTCTTCAACAAACTTGACGACGTGAGGAAGAGCATCCTGAAGCTCAGGAATGTACTTCTTGATAACACCGACAATAGCTGCCGGAGTAATCTTCAGGCCTTCGATAGACGGCAGGTCCAGTTCAACGTGGTCCTTGATCTGCATGAACTTGCGGCACAGCTTTTCGAACTGCTCATCGATGAGGTACGTTACATCATAGGTCGCATCAATTCGACCAGGACGAACAACTGCAGGATCAAGATCATCGAGGTGGTTCGTCGTCAGAATAAAGACGCAACCATGAGGAGACAGAACGCCATCAAGAACGTTGAGCAGAGTCTCCATCGTGACTCCACCCTGCTTGTCATTGCGCTGGCCGACAGCAGATGCAACGTCGATGTCTTCGATGAGGACAACGCTGTTTTCATTCACGCCTCGGATGAACTTGATGAATGCATCATTGCTCTCAATAGTCGAGAGAGAAACAGAGTAGGTCTGCATGCGGAGTTCAGATGCAATTGCCTGAGCAGCTGAGGATTTACCCGTTCCTGGTGCACCAGACAGCATGATACCATGGTGGTACGGAACACCGAGCATGTAGTAGACCTTCTCGTAGGTAAGGAACGTCCGAATTTCCTTGACCATTTCATCGAGAAGACCATCAGGAAGAATCACGGTGTCAGCAGTACGAGCAGGAATAGATGACCATGAGCCACTACCACTGGCATCTGCGACATAGATGTCAGCAGAACCTCGGTATTCCTTCTGCTCACGACCAACATTGTGTGCGCTGGGTCCAAGTTCGAGAAGGAACTTCTGAACGGCCTTGCGTTCTGCGAGAGTGTTGCACTTGAAGAGGTAGGAGTCGCGCTCTTCGAGAAGCTTCTCAAGGCTCTCTCCTCGAGCTCGGGTGCTACGAGGCTCAAATACTGCTGCTTCGAGACTGAAGCCGTTGTTTTTCTGTTCAGGCTTCGGAGCAGGCTTACGTTCTACGTACTGAGCCTCAATCTTGAATCCTCCAATGTCAAGCAAAGATTCAGTGATCGTAAGAGGTTCGACGTAGACATGGACACCCTTGTTTCCTTCAGTACCGTCAAGAAGAACCTGAAGGTCCTTGGGAAGGTCCTCAACAACTTCGCAGTCAGCATCCTTTTCATCACTCCATACTTCAGTGATATTCATGGAGCGCATGATGATGTGAGATTCCGTGGTGCCATCAACAGCCACTTTACTGGTGTAGTTCTTCTTGATGTGATTTCGAATCTCACTGAAGAGCTGGTCATTGTTGAAGACACGAACGTCGTACTTGTCGTGTTCAGCGAAGACCATCTGCTCTTTTGAATGCTCACGAATGATTTCGATCAGAGTTCGAAGTGCAATGGCAGTCGAGAAACCGAGAGTGGTACGGTTGATGATACGCTGAAGCTTGAAGCTGTGGTTACCGTTAGAAACGGAAGTGGCTACTCCTGCGAGTTCCGTAATAAGCTGGATGGACTGCTGTCGGACATCCTTGTTGTTCTTGAGGTTCTTGGCGAGGGTAGCAACTTTATTCTTGATCATGTGAATCTTTCTTTGTTTTGGCTTGTTGATAAGATTACTATACGCTATGGTTTAGAGGATGTACAATTCGTCGAGTTCTTCGACATTGCCATCATACTCCCAATCAGACCCGCTAGAGCCTTGCTCTTCGCCTTGACCTTCCCAAGCTTTTTGAATTGCTTCTTCAGAATCTTCGGCAGATACGATAACGTCCATGTATTCTCGACGAGTAAGAGATACGAGATATTTAGCCAATGTTGTTCCTTATATGTTTGAGAAATTCTGTTGCTTCGGTCAGATCAGCTTTTGCTGGAAGAAGGGGGTGAGCTTCAATGGTCTCAATGCGACACGCAAGATACTCGATGACCTGCTTTTTACTGAACTCATTTAGTGCCATAAAAATATCGAATGACACTTGAGAAAAGTAGGTAGAGTGCTCAAGAGTAGAGCTAGGAACTCTTCCTTCCCACAACCAGTGAGCTATGAGCTCGCCGATGTAGTAGGCTTCAATGAGTTCTTTTTCTTTGCCAGTACTTAGATATGACTGATATTTGCCTCGAACATAGTTAGCATTCTTACGAAGCCATTCAACTGAAATAAGGCCCCGTGCAATCCAGATAGCTTGTTCTCCAAGAGGTGTAGAACTTATCAGCTTGTTAGAGCCAATGAACGGGAGGATAGCCGGGGTGCTCTTGGCAGCTAGCCGGAAGAACTTTCTTACTTCGTAGAAAGTTTCATCGTCTCCATCAGGAGAAGCGGTTGTCACTGTGTTCTTTGCGTCGTTCCAGTCAAAACCACCGATGTCTTCATTGCGTGCAATGAAGATACCCATCGTGTCTGTGTCAGACTCAGAGGTGTCATTCCCCTTTAGTTTGCTGCCGATGATGGCTTCATGGATGATGTGCATGATAGAACAGTATCATGCACATCACCCAATGTAAACTTAAGGGAATTTAGGGAGAACAGTCCAAAGGTTTGAAGTCATCATTCCTTGAACACCCAATGACAATGCTCTGTTACGGTCAGCGATCGTATGGATTTCCCACATGATGACCTTCTTACCTAGTGAAGTGGCAAGTGCAACAACATCTGTGATGTACTGGTCTGATGCAGTGTGGTTGACACCAATCAAGTCAACGTCAGTCTTGGCAACAAGAGTCTGCCAATCTGCATGCGCTGGATCATTCTGAAGCAGGTAACCCCATGTGGTGAATCCTCGTGTCTTTGCTCCAGCAAATCCAGCAATGATAGGTGCTTTCCATACCATGTGGTTTGTGGCTCCGGAATACGAAGCCATCAAATCGAGAAGTGTTGACTGCCAAGCTCCACCAGTTTTTGCTTCAACAAAGCAAACATGGTTGGTTCCATAGTCATCGAGGATAGTGGTCAACAATGGGATAGGCTGGCGATCCTGTGAGGGATTGTCAGTAAAAGCTGCAGTGTTGGTTAGACCTGTAATCTGTGCTGCTGTTGAGGAGACGAAGTCACGGCTAACACCCGTCATGCGGTTTGTGTTGGTGTCATGATGACAGAACATTACCCCGTCAGACGTGATGTTGACCGAAATTTCAATCGCCTTCATCCCATAGTTGACAGCGCCAATGTAGGCTCGTTGTGAGTGCTCAGGCCAGTTGTCTCCACCTCCACGGTGAGCAATATAGAACGGAGTTGTTGACAATAGATCAGTAATGGTGTAGCTGCCATTGTATGGTGTCATAGTGCCAACAGCCACTTCAGTGGTACCATTCCAAATTGTAGCTGTGAGAGCTACTTCAGCTGAACCAGTCCAAAGACGTAGTGGTCCTGAAACAGGAGCAACAACAGCAGGAAGACCCAACTGTACAGCCCAACCGTTGCTTGCCTGCGTATTAGGGTAAACAATTGTTACAGGGTCAGTGGCTCCAGGCGTAGCATAGTTTCTGGTACCAATGGCAATAGACTCGATTTGAATGCTACCGTTTTGGGCTTTGTAGAACCACGGAGTTGAGCCAGTCATTGAGGTGTAGTTGGCTTCAGTTGCTGTTGTGCGTTCAGTGGAAACTGTTAGAACAAACGTATTGCCAGCAGTAGTCGTGATGGGATCGGCGATGTTGTTGAATGTCGAGCCAGTAGACGCTCGAAGGCGCCCATCAGTTGGAACAATCCAACCCGTGTCAGCCACACCACGGAACCACATAAGAGTAATTTTACCGGAAGTTGTTGATGCTCCATAATGGAAAACGTATCCAGTGTCTCCAGCAACTCTCTTCTTAGTGAAGATAGCTGTGAAGAGAGTACCGGCTTGTTTCATGTTGTAAAGTGCAGTCCAACCGGTTGGAACAGTTAGAACCTGACCCTGTCCTGTCACAACAACAGCAACCATCCAGTCATCAGTTGCGATAGTTCCATCTGGAGTCAGCGTATAATCTGAAGTGCCTGTAACAAATTCGGCATCGACATGTCCAATTTGAGTGACAGTCATTAGGTAGCTGTTCTAAAAAGTACGGTTCCTGCTGGAGTATTGGTAGGAACAGGGTCCTGAGGCCCAATTACGACTGGAGTCACCGCCGGTCCAGCAGGTCCAGTAGGTCCTTGTGCACCAGTAGCACCTTGAATGCCTTGAATACCCTGAGGTCCGGTATTTCCAGTGTCGCCTTTAGGTCCTGTAGCGCCTGCTGCACCATCAGTACCATCAACACCGTCTGCTCCAGCAGGGCCAGCAGGTCCTTGAGGGCCAGCAGGGCCAGCCGGTCCGATGAGGCCAACTGTTCCACCTTCACCGACCTGTTGAATAAGAGGTTCTAGAGCGACACGCAATGCTGATGCGGTTTCGCTCTCAGATGTTAGAAGATGAGCGATTTTTCTGTCGCCCCATGGAATTTCAATAGCCATTGTCTGTCCCCGTTAAATACGTATATTGAACTTATTTTATCATGTGACGGGGATCACTTAAATAGAAAGACCCTCCAGATTTCTCTGAAGGGTCCTTCTCTAGTAGCTACATATCTTCGAGAATACCCGAAGCCATCTCGGAAATGGGGCTTCTCTCAGATTTGACGAGCGATACGTGAGCAAACAGCTTCTTGCCGAAGAGGTAGCGAACTACACGGAAGATGCCATCAAACTTGCCTGTGTACTTCGCATCGATCTGGTTGACGTCCCAGCAAAGGAAGATACGAGAGTTGACTCCAGCACGGGTCAAGAGAGTACCAATGGTAGACTTTGAAAGGTTCTGGACTTCATCAACAATGATGATGCAGTTCGTCAGAGTGCTACCGCGAGCGTGAGCAATTGAGCGGAACTCAATGACTCCACTTTCCTTAATACGTTTGGTGTCGATCGGGTTGTTGAAGGTTGCGATTGTGTCGAAGACAGGCTGCATGATCGGAGCAAGCTTCTCGTCAATGGTACCAGGCAGGAAGCCAAGTTCCTGTTCAGAACCACCAACAGCGTTGATCGGACGGAAGACTACAATTTTGTTGTAGGTGTTTGACTTGTCTTCAACGAGCTTAAGACCAGCTGCCAAAGCGAGCATAGACTTACCAGAGCCAGCGCGACCACCGAGAGATACCACACCGATAGAGTTATCCATAAGATACTCAATAGCAAATGCCTGCTCCTTGCTCTTACTGCCAATAGAGCCAATGGTCTGCTTCTTCACGAGGTGGAAACTCCAAGCAGAACGAGCAACAACAAGAGCGCTATTGCTACCATCACTGCTATTGAGCAATACACCGGTGTTGACTGGGACATCGAGGTCTCCAAGGTGAATGATCTTATCACGGTAAAGCTGGTCGATGTCCTCAGAGGAAATGGTGTGCTGTGGGATAGACTTGATGTATGCATCAACATCTGACTGCGAAGTTTCAGACAGACCAGTCGACTTGACATCGACAATATCTGCAAGAATCTGGAGCGTGATGTCTCGTGTGACAAGAGTTACATCTTCACCATCGGCCTGAAGACCATGAGCAACAGCAAGAATCTTGATGTCATTCGTCGGGTTTTCCTGCATGTGCTTTGGAAGACCCTCAACAGAGACGTGATTGACTTCTACCCGCAGTGTGCCATAACCTTCACCAAGGGGAATGCCATCCTTGATGTCACCTTCTACATCTTTAAGTCGTGCAATTTCATTGAGAGCTTCCCGAGCATAATAGCCCAAGTCCACATCTCCACGCTTACTCTGAAGTTCTTCTACAACCTTGAATGGAATAACGACATTATCGGTTTTAAAAGCATAGAAGGACTTCTTACCTTCAGCGAGAATTACATTTGTATCGAGCACGTACGTTGCAGGCATTTATTCACCTTAATTTGTAGGCCGTAGGGAGTTGGCCTTGTCTGTCTATTCTATACTACTTGTTACTGAAATAACAATTTACCACTTAAAGCCTTCATAGCCCTGAGGTGGCGTGATCCATGATTTGTCTAACCTATTAATCTTAGCAGCATCAAATTCAGCCTGGCTAATTAGCTCATTCATCTCAGCATGTCGATAAGAATCAGAGTGTATATAGAATCGAAGGTTACCAAACTTCTCTTTGATCTGGATTATCTCGTAGTCTCGGTCAATCGTTGAGAGAGAACTCTCCAGTTTGTAGAGAATTTCAAACCACGGGTCATTCTTCCACTTCATGACTTCATCTCGACGACGTCCAAAAGTGTTGATAGGCAAAGGCATACGAGGCATTAGCGGCCCTTCGAAGTAGGCAGGAGCCACAGATCAGTTTCCTTGAAGATGTACCGAGACAGAGTAGGAAATGCTGAAAGCTGATGAATTGTCCCATAAGTGTCAAAAGCCATTGCCTTCGTCAGCTCGTCACGAATTCGATCTTGTGCAACCTTCGACATCAAACCTCGCATCGTGTCGAGAGTCTGATCACTAATAAAGTAGAAAACAGTATCAACCATCGAAAATCTTAGAGTTACTCCAAAACGAAAAGCACGAAGCATTCTCAACGGGTCTTCTTCAAGACGCTCAGTTCCACCGACGCAACGAATCAATCCATTGACAATGTCGGCCCTACCGTTGTGAGGATCGATGATGTCACCATTCTCGTTGATGGCAATAGCATTCATCGTGAAGTCACGACGAGCCAGGTCGTCAAAGATGGTGCCTATTTCTACGGAGTCAGGGCGACGTCCATCAGAATAGGCACCATCTTTGCGAGCAAGAACAAAGTCAAAGGTCTGGCCAGAGAGGTTGAAGTCTGCGAAAACCCAAGGCAACTTCCGACGAGCACGGATGGTGAAGTGCTGCGGAGTCTCCAAGAAGATTTCGAAGTCATTTGTCAACAGCCAGTCTTTCATGGCTTCGTAGGAGTCTGCTTCAACTGAGAAGTCAAAGTCGTGCGAGAGGCGGCCCATAATGTGGTCACGAACTGCACCACCTACGAGATAGAGATTTACCATTTGTCTTTGTGTCCTTTGATTTGGTTTACGAGTTCTCTGAACCCTTATGTCGATTGTATACTAGTCTCTCACTCTCGTCTACCACACTGTCAACAATGTCCTGTTTTCGCATTACAGACTCATATTTGATCCAGTGATGGCGGCAAAAGAGAAGATCGAGCCCAGACCTCAGAGTCACTCTCACGTAGGCCTGGGCTCCATCTCTGTCACAACGATGGTTGGCATTTAGAGTGTATTGACGAGGCTTTTCTGTAGTCTCAGAATTAGTCGGGGTAGCTGTAGCGATACTCATAATTGCTCCTAAGTAAGATAACTAATTGTAAATCAGAAATCGGCGTCGATAGGACCAACTCGGAACAGAGTCAGACCAATCTCTTCCCACATACGACAAACCTTGAGACGGTCGTCGAATACTCCAACGATGTTGTAGTTGGGTGCAACGTACTTGTAGAACAGTTCATGCTTGACGATGTCGTCAGGAATGAAAGAACCTGCAGGCCTCATGTAGAGAGCTGTGGGGAAGACACCATTCTCGATGAGAGAATTGATGCTGTCATCATGGCAAACTTCATCACGGCCAGACAGAGAGATGATCGGGTACTCCTTCTGAAGAGTACGAGCAACTCGCATCACGTCTTCGATCGGAGTGTCTTCTCCAACACGGTGCCAATCAAAGGGTCCACGACCAAACATCTTCATCAATGTGCCATCGATGTCGAAGAGGTATGCCTTTGGAAGACTCTCATCAGGAACGTAAGTCGTCCACTTACCTGCTTCAGTCCCTTCAGACTCAAAAGGTGGAACAGCAGGGAACTTACCCTTTGTGATGTAGCGCTGGTGGAAGTTACGGATAACGTCCTCACCAACCTGACGATCAGTTGCAGCCTTGTCACGACGGACAGCTTCCTCGACATCAACAGGAACATCTTCGATGATCAGAGGAATCTTCATCTTCTCAGCCTTGGATTGCCATTCACGCACAGTCTTGAGACGGAGGTTCGTGGCATCGACTGCAACTGAAAGCTTGGCTTTCAGTGCAGCAGTCACCATTGCATGCTCCATCGTGGACACGGTCTCTTCCTGGTGACGGTCAAGTCCCCAGTACTTTCCATATAGCTGGAACCGGATGTCATCACGGTTGATTCGGACTCGTCCACCTGGGTTTTCTGCAACCCATGCCATAGCTAGGGTCGATTTTCCTGAACGTGGGATTCCTCTGTAGACGCGTAGGGATTGTTCTTCAATAGTCATATTTGAATATTATCCTGTTTCTAGTGTTTTGTACAATTACTTGTGAACAATTGCGCCAGCCCAATCACAATCGACTACAGCTTTTGAATAGCCATAGCTATCTTCTTCTCGGTAAAGGCAAAGAATTGTCCGACCATCCTTGAGTTTCTGATATCTCTCCTGGAAAAATTCAGGCGGTGGTCCATCACTATGCGCGGGGGTTGAACTCCCACAGCTTGCGAGAGTAATGGCCGTGATGATGCCTACTAGCCAAGCAAATGCTGTTTTCCTACTCACTGAACTTCTCCATCAGTTGAATGCTCAAGACAATACCTCGAACTACTCCGTTGTATTCCCACCAGTCCAGAATGCATCGATCACAGCATGTCTTGTCAAAGGAGTCTCGACGCTTTTCGAAATGAGCAAGGGTCTCTTCAAGTTCTTTCTCGACCTGCTTATTCACAGTTCCACCTCGTCTAGTGCTCGCATCAGTTCACCGAGGTCTTTGAATTTCTTCTCAGCAACAGTGATTCGCTTCTGCTTGGCCGCGTAGCTTTCACGTCCTTCGAAAGGTGTATCGTTAATGATCTTGACAACAGTCCAAGAGTTAGTCTCTGTGAACTCGCAGGAATACCCGGCCCATTCAGTGATAGTCTCTGTAGCGGTGTTCATGACGACATCCAGCGAGTCATCAGTGACTCCACACAAGCGGCGGAGTCGCTTGTCCATTTCTTCTTTGAAGCTCATTTTCTTTGTCCTTTAGGTTGGTGTTGCTGATAGAAATACTATATCCTATCAGCAACACCATGTACACTTAAGAGAGGACTGTCTTCCTGGCCCATGTGGGTGAGGTGAAAGTCGTGTTCTGTTCGATGATCTGGTCGATCACAGATGTAGCAGTCTGCATTCGTCGTTCATGGTCACCGCAGACAAGCACCCATGAGTGTCCTCGCTTGGTGAGAAGGTGCTTGAACTCCTCAGTCATTCGCTCACGGAGATGCTCACCATCGCGGTAGCCATCGTCTTCAAAGTCGACACCCTCATCATCAGTGATCAAGTACAGATCGCGTCGAGGCAGAGGGTTGTTGATCAGAAGCCTTGAGGGCTCATCTGTGTAACGCTCTTCCCAAATGCTTGTAGCCAATACATCAGTATCAGCGATGACAAGAGGGGCACTGTCAGCCGCAAAGTTTTCCATCTGCTGCTGAGACTTCGCAATGTGCTGGAAATCTTCCTTCGTCCACTTCAAATCCTCCATTGTAGCATTGGGATTTGCAAAGCGGAGTTGACCCAACCAGTTCTCAGTGAAGATTCGACCATACTCAGGCACAGTCCCCATCTCTGGAAACTGAGGGCGGTAGTGGTCAACAAGAGCTTCAGTGAGAGTCGTCGTTCCAGTGGACTCTGCACCAACTACGATGATACGAGTGGCCATTTCCTGACGAGCAGGTGCAATGATGTTGTGCCAGTTTTCTGCATGCTGGTCTCGGCAGGCTGTACCGCTGACATGAAACTTGGAACGAGACTGGTCAATGACTACATTCTCTGCGTCGAACCAATCGGCCAGTTCCTCACCATAAGCTTCAGAAGTAAAGACCTTATGGATTCTACCATGGAACTGCGTCTCAAGAGCCAAACGCATCTGTTCTACATGAGCCTTCCAAATTTCTCTGGAGTTGTAGTCCTCAGGTGTGTCATTCTTCTGCCCAATGAAGTGAATCTTTCGCTGGTCTTTGAACTCTTCTTTCAGCCACTTGACTCGATTATCGACTTCAATACTTTCAAACCGATTGCCAAGAACAAGGACAAAGAGGAAGTTGACCTGCTTTGCTGCTTCTGAAATCAGATGAGCATGACCCTTGTGGGGTGGGTAAAACTTGCCGATGACAAGACCATTACCTTCAGCCATCAGACGTTCACCAGTTCCGGAGTTTCCTGAGCAGCTTCAACCTTGCGAGTCTTCTTCCAATCGAAGAGACCGTAAATGCAAAGCGCAAGGAAGCCGATGTAGAGAACTGCAGTCAGTGTCAGACCCTTGCTGAAGTACAGAGGAATCGAGACAAGGTCGACAACAATCCAAACGTACCAGTGCTGGAAAATCTTTTTGGCCTGGCCGTAAGTGGCTACAAGAGATGCTGCAAGGATAAAGGCATCAGGGATGGGCACACTCGAGTTCGTTGCAACAGAGAGAAGAGCACCGATCAGCACAGTTCCGAGAATGACTGCGGCGATACCATTGATAGCTTCTGCTGTACTCGTGTCTCGAATGGGAAGGTCATTGCGGAGTTCAGTTGATTTGGAACCTCGGCTCCAGTTCCACCATCCATATGCTGCTACGATTGCAAAAACAATCTGTAGGAAGGAGTCTGCGTAAAGACCCGATCCAAGGAACAGGATAGTGAAAGCGACGTTGTTGAGGATACCGATTGGCCAGTTCCAAAGGTACTGTTTGGCAACTCCATAGACGCAAGCTGCACCAGTTACGAAGCCGATAATCTCAATCCAACTGACTGGAGCTCCGAACAGTTCGAACGGGGCCGACGTCATCCATGTAATAAGTTCATTCATTTGGTGTTATTTTCCTTTTAGAGTGGTTTGTGTTGATAAATAGACTTTATACAGCTTTTGAGGGAATGTACACTTAAAAGTCAGACTCACTGAACGGAGGCAGAGAAACACCAAACGGTTGGATGTCAGCCCAAGCTTTCATACGAAGACCATCAAGATCACCATGACGAAGAAAGCGGACAATCTCAGTGACGTATGGATGATCCTTCGACGCAAGCCAAAGCTCTTGACCTTTAAGATGACGAATGCTTTCAGCGAAAAAGAGAGCGTCATTGATGAGCGTATTCGCTGCATCTTCGTGCTCAGCCAAAGTCTTGTGGACCCAGTTCTCAAACTCGTCAGGAACAGTATCAAAGAGACGAGCTTTCCAATCATCCTTCTCAGCAGCATCTGCAAAAGCTTCAACATCGTAACGGAAGATAGAACCCCAGTGCTTCGGGTCTTCCTTGATGTAGGGAACATCCTTGAAGAGCTCAGCAACCTGGTAGACCCAAAGGCTACGAGCTGATGTTCCTGTCACAATCGCATGAAGTCGCTTGTAGTCTTCCTGCTTGATCTTAAGGTGCATCAAGCCACCTTCAGTGAAAATGTCAAGAACAAGACCCTCAGCATTTTTACGAGGAGGAAGAGCCAAAGCTTCTGCTACAGTGAGATTACCATGAAGAATAATGCCAGAGATAACCTGGCGATGAATAGTACCATCAGTCAAGTCAACATTACCGAGAGGACGGAGAGACTCATCCTGACCATAGTCAAGAACAATTCGACCCTCAGGGTAAATAATCTCGAAAACTGGAGTACGCCAGCGGACCATGTCCTCTTCCCACTGAGTAAGAACGTATTCGCCCTCATCAGTTGAGTAAAGCAGCTCAGTTGCTTTAATTGCCTGAGGTGACGTAAAGCTACCCTTTGTCGCTATTCCCACATGACCTTCGTATTTCCAGAAAATACCGAGTGAACCGTCCAACTTATCTGTAACGATGCAGGTATTATCCAAATCGAATGGCATTGCTCCAGGCTGGCCGTAGTTGAAGAACTTAGCAGGTCCACGAGCAATGACCCAACCGTCAGCATCAACGATGAGACCACGACAAACCATTGTCTCACGAGTCCAGTACTGCTTGAACTGTGTCAAGTGGCTGTAGCAGAGAATCTCGAGAGGCAGATCAGGGTGCTTTGATCGTCGAATCATTCCATCTTCAATGTCCTTGGCTAGCTGGACAGTGTCGAGAAGGTCAGAGATATGAATTTTATCAGGGGTTGACATTTGTTCCTTAGTTGTTATTTGCGGTAATGGGCTTCTCCCATGGTGCAGAAGTCAACGAGAGCTTCAAAATTCTTGCCATCGTATATCTTCTCATCGTAAGGATTCTTCCATTGGAAAGAATAGCCACGAGCTTCTAAAGCCATGAGGTAGCTGACATGAGTCTCTACTGGAGCCAAGACAGAACCTCGCGTGTAGAACTCTACTTCAACCCAGCATTCAGGTTCATCAATATCACCATTCGCATGGTAGATATTGTCTGGAATGAGTTTGCCGATAATAGCGCATGTCATCAAGATTCCAGGCCGTTGAGGCTCTGAAGTGAATTGAGTTGATCGAGTGATGGTCTGAGTCTCTGAATCGATGTTCTCTCGTGAATCTTTCTTCACTTGAGTAATCTCTTCAAGGACGTCGTATAGAGTGTCTGTATTGACATTATCATCAAAGTAGACCATTGTAAAAAGCGACATGTAAATCCTTAATTACCAGCGATCAGGCTGGCCAGAAGTGTTCCCACTCCAGTGTACGTAAGCCCAAGTTTTCTTTGGAACGTGGAGAATTTTTGCTCCTTGAGCATTGGCATTATAGATGAGACGGAAGTCCTCACCGGCTGTGTTGCCTTGAGAATATCTGGCCAGTTCCTCTTCAGACATTCCATAGGTGTTGGTGTATCCACCAGCTTTACGGAGTACGTCAGCCTTGGCGAGGATGGTGACAGTTGTTTGGACTGGATTCTCTGGGTCCCATGGCTTCCCGAAGTTATGCGGGAAAGGATCGGTGCCTCCCAGGACATCGAACCAGGAATAGACAATATCTACATCATTCTCAACTGCAGCAGTGTACAGGGCCTCAAGGTGGTCAGGGTAGAAGTAGTCGTCATCATCGAGGAAGGCAACCCATGTGGTTTCTACTTGTTCAAGACCTCGGTCTCGGTTGAGAGGTGCACCAACCCTCTCATTGTCTGTCTGAATAATGATGTTCTGAGGACGAAGAGTCTGGTTCCATACACTCGCATGAGCAATCATTCGACGCTCTTGTCGGGTAGGAATGGTAGTGATGACTACACTTAAATCTTCGGCTACATCTGGGTTTTTGCCGTATGCGATGATAGAGCCAATGACTTCACCAGCTCGACCATCAAAGACTCCGGGTAGTTCAAGCAATTCCATCATGCTGAACTGCGAAAGGTGAGCTTCATGGATATTTCCCTCTTCCTCACCTTGAGGGAAGTCGATGATGGGGCTTGAAAGAAGAACGTAGCCATCTTCACCAACAAGAGTTCGAGCTTTCTCCCAAACAATCATTGCATCTTCAAGTTCAAAATGCTCAAGCACATCACCAAGAATGACTACATCATAGACATTAGTTGGGAGTGCGAGCTCTTTGAAATCGCCCAGATAGATTTTGCCATACTTTGAAGTAAGACCGAAACGCTCAATATACGGTTCAAAGATTTCGACAGCATCAATACCATCAACCTGTCCTCGAAGTAAGTCTGCCCAAATTCCAGCTCCTGCACCAACGTCCAAAACTGTATCGTTTTGTTTGATGTTATTGAGAACCCAGTCTCGATTCTCGTCAGCACTCCAGGGCATACAGTTCCTTAAACAGATATAGTGGTTCTACGAATAGAACCACTATATCTTATTTAGTTAGAGAAGTACAGTTACTACTTCTTGTCTACCTGGATGAGAGGGTTAGAACCATTCGGTACTACGAATACGTTACCCTTAGCGCCAAGGTCTCGAAGAGTGTCGAGCTGCTGGGACTGCAGAACTTCAGGAGTAAGAGAAGCGGCGAGCTTACGGTTAGCTTCTGCCTGAGCTTCAGCTTCTACGATTCGCTGCTGTGCAGAAATCTTAGTCGCATCAAGCTTAGCCTGTTCCTGAACTACCTGAGTCTTAGCGTTCTGTGCATCGGTGAATCGGTCCTGAACAACCTGAGGGTAACGAATACCCTGAAGAGCGACCGAGTCTACGATGACACCCTGCTTTTCCCAGCGAGTCTTAAGACCTTCAATGATCTTGAGTTCCAGTTTGGAGCGCTTGGCAAGTACATCTACAGTCGAGTAGCTGGAAGGAACATTGCGAACGACGGAGCGGATGTCCTGGTCAATGAGCTTCGAAACGAAGTTCTCCTGAGACTTGTAGACAGTGAAGATGTCTGCTACCTTGTCAGGCTTGATTGAATAACGGACTGCTACGTCAATGTTAGCCGTAACGCCATCCTTGTCCTGAGCCGTGATTTCCGGGCCGTTGACCTTTTCGTTGTCCTTCGATTCGCCATTCAGCTTGTAGATGGCCTGCTGACCGGTGATGTCGAAGTCGATTGCTTCCTGGTTAGGGAACTTCCAGTCAGGACCTGCAGTGGTGTCTTCACGGGCAATGGTACCGTCCCAGTTCTTGATGACCTTTGCTTCGCCAACTTCCTGAGTGTAGAAGGAAGAGAAGACGAGCATACCGCCACCAATAACCAGTGCAAGTAGACCTGCACCGGCCTTAGCTGCAGCCGAAGGTCCGAAAATGGCAAAACCTGCACCGACGATGAGGATGATAATGCCGAGAATAAAGAGAATCAATTTAGTCCTTTTGTCATTGTTTAAGGGAGGGTGCCTTGTGACACCCTCCCAGGTAAAACGGTTGTTACTTGCTGCTCGTAGCCAAGATGCGCTTGTGAGCATTGTTGCGAAGCTTCTCGCCGAATCCTGCGTCTGCAAGAGACTTGAAGCGAGAAGTTTCGTTGTGGTACTTCTTCACATGGTCTGCAAAGAAAGTAACGGTGTTGAAAGCTGCCCAAGCTGTTCCTGCACCAGCCGCATTGATCACGGTGGGTTCGTTCTCGTAGATGTGCATCAGAGACTCGACAGTCTTTTTCTTCTGCACCTTCGATTCGGGAACGATTGCATTTGCGAGGTTGAGCATTTTCTTCTCAGTGAAGGGGATAGCCATCATTTTCTGTACCTCGAGCTCGAAAGCTTCATGGTACTTGACGGTCATCTGAAGAGCTTCTCGAGCCTCTTCAATCCGTCCACTGAGAGAAGATTGGTGACGCAGTGACCATTTGTGCTTGGCTCCGTTGAGAGCCATGGTGACTGTGTTGTTGCAGACTGCTCGGATTTGGGTAAGCGCTGCAGTGAAAGCCTGAGAACCATCATGCGAGGTAGTGATGAGAAGATACGTTTTGTGAGCATCTTCACCAGCTACCAACCAATCTTCTCCAACCTGAGCAGTCAAGAAGACTCGCTTTCCGCCGAAGAGAGAACCTGCCGTGGTGTACTTGGCTTCTCCCGAGTCGACGAGATTGTCGAAGAATTCGAAAGCCTGGTTGTTCTGGAAGACATTGTAATTATCTCCAACGATTCCAAGTTCGTGGTTGTCAGAGACTCGAACAGTGGCATGACGGCCAGAGAAGAGTTCCTTGTTGCTTCCGAAGTAGAGTGGCTGCTTTTCAACTAACCAGTCAAGTCCTGAAAGCTTGAGAGCTTCTGCGGCTGTCTTGACTCCTTCGACTACATCTCCGACTCCGTGCCAAGGAACAAGTCCTTCACCCGAAAACATTGTTTCAACTTCATGCATTTTTGGTTTTTCCTTAGTTTGTTTGTTGAGTTGCTGTTGATAAGACTACTCTATAACACACTAGGGAAAATGTACAATCCTAGGGCCAGATGACTACCACAGGTTTGAAGGCTGCATCAATCTCGTGCTCCTCGTAGTCTTGCTCACTGATCAGGTCCTCGCGGGAGAAGATTTCTTCGAGTGGTCCTCCGACATACGACCTCTCGACTAGATATAAGGCATAGTCTTCGACGGAGTTGAATCCATTGCCTTCTTCGTCTGAAGCTGCGAGGACCTCCATCGTGGGGTCTTGCTGGGCCAGGGTGGTCATCTGTTCTGCGAACTGTACAATATTCATGCTAGGGCTTTCCTGTTAGCTACTACGCGCTCCCAGGTTTCAACCCATTCGGAAGCATTACGTTCAATGGTATTTTCATTATATACAATTTCACGATACTTCCGAGCATCACTTTCACGAGTCTGCGGCTTGTCGATCCACTTTTGGAGGTGTTTTCTCCATTCAGTGGGGCCGGACGCGGTCTTACCCACACCATACAATTCGAAACGTTCGTACTCTTTTGTAGGAGAAGCTACGAATGGAATGCCAAGTGCTGCCATTTCTAGACCTTTAAGAGCTGACTTGGCCTGGTTGAATGGCGACATTTCGAGAGGAACGATACCGATGTCCATCGTATCTCGAACAGTTTTGTAATATTCTTCAAGTGGCTTCCAACCAGTGAAACCGAATGGGGTGTCCTTATCCAGCTGAAGAAAATCCTGTACGTACAACCCATCACCTACAACATTGAACCGCAGATGATTATCTTTTAGGAAATCTTTGAGAGCTCCTCGAGTCACCTGAAGGTCATTGGGATGGACCTGAGTCGTACCTGTCCAACCAACACGAAGTAAACCATTCGTTACTTCATATGCGGGAGTCAGATCAAAAATAGACTCTGGCACACAGTTACGCAGAACCGTTGACTTACCAATTCCATACTTCTCCAAAGCTGGAGTAGAGATAGAGATATGGTCTGCAATTTCGCATGCTTTACGAATCCACTGAGGGCCTGAATGCTCCTTGCCTTCGATGAACTGGTGAGCGTAGTTACCTGTGTGGACCATCTCAAAGTCATCATCAAGTTCGACAATAGTAGCAATACCCTGCTTTTTCGCCTGCTCCAAGACGGCTGACATTGAATTGTCTAGAGGACGCTGAATGATAATCAAGTCAGCATCAGTGTAGATTTCAGTGACAGTCGTCATGTTTGTTTCTTTGTCGACAAATGCATGTGCAGCAATGTCTGATGACACTGTGATGTCAACACCCATGTCTGCTGCAACTCGAGCAGGTTCGCGCATTCTGTAGAATCCGCACCCACCATCGTCAGCTGCTAGAGCTAATACTTTCACTATTCTCCTATTTCAGGAACTACACTCACAACAACAAACGAGGCTTGCTTTTCTTCGCTATCAAAAGGTTCTACAGCACTCATCAGTGTGTCATTGACCCAAGCCTTTTCTAGATCAGCAAGCTGATAGACATCGTCAGGGTCGCCTTCAAAAACCTCGCTTGAGTAGGTGATTTCGACTGTCGCAGTGTAGGTCTGGTAGTTCGTAGCCATTAGGCTTTATTTTCCTTCTCGGATAGTTCAGCATAGAGTGCAATGTAAGCTGCTGCATCGACTGCAGAGTCTTCTTTATAGCCAGCAACATCACGTACAATCTTTAGCAAAGCCATTGCATGAGCTACGTCTGCAGCTGTAAATGGTTCACTTAGCTTGTTCTTGAATCGTACATTCCAAACGTCTGCAATGTTCTGGAAGTTCTCTTCAGGTGGGCCATACTGTTCCTGACGATCGCTAGTAATTAGCTTTTTAGCTTCGTCAAGAATTCGTTCACGTTTTGTCAAAATTTTTCCATCAAAAAATGCGCTTGTACCCGTCGTGTAAATTGGGTACTTTGGCGGGCTAGTGGGTAAAAGAACGTCATATCCAGGATAAGGGCTTCCTGTGAAATATCCCTCTCCTACTCCGATATTGTTATTCGGTACTGAGTTATTTGTCATCTAACTACTATATCCTAACGGAAGTCGAACGAGAAAATCTCGCCGTCTTTGGTAAGGAACGTTGCAGCTGAAGGGTTTCCAACTCCACCATGACGTCGACGGTAGTAGTTTGATTCAGATTCAAAAGAAGGTGTACGAACAGTGAACATATCATTCTCCTGCTCGAAGCAACCGGTGTGGTTGTGACCATGAATCAGAACGTGGACTCCCTGCATTGGAGAGTGCCGGTTGAAAAGCTGTCCCTTGAGCCAGTCCCAGTGCTTACCCTTTGTCCACTGGTCTCCATGGATCTGAACAATTTTGGTGCCTGCAACTGTACGGACAATAGTGTCTTCATCAAAGGCTACAATACCGAATGAAAGGTGGCCGAAGAGGTAGGGATCACCAAACTCTTCAAGAGACTGCTTGATTGATGCGAGAGCTTGAACTGCCCAGGAGTCAGATGAATCTGTTGAAACGGGTTCGCGCTGAGCCTGATCGTGGTTGCCTGGTACAGAGTCAATGGTCAATTCAGCGGTGAGAGGTGCAAAGGCCTTGATGGTGAAAATCATCAAATGCTGCATTAGCGAGACCTGCTGAGTTGTTGTCAGTTCAGTTCGTCGAGCATTTCGTCCACCCTGAGAAACCATGCCTTCGATGAAGTCACCAACCCAAGAAATATGGATAGGTCCAATTTCATCTGAGAAACGGTGAATCTTGTCTACAGCATGCTGGACTGATGCCATGTAGCGCTTGACAATACCCTTAGTACCGTCTCCATCTGCTTTACCGAGCTGAAGGTCTCCAGCTGCAAAGACAAATGCTTTGTCACCCGTTCCAGGTTCTACGTGCTTGGGGTAGGAAACATCGGTAATAGAGGCAATCATTGCATCAAAGTGCTCTGTTGAAATAGGTTCAACAACCTTGATAGCCTGGACATTGTAGGAGTGAAGGTAGGGTCCACCAGGTGTTCTCTGCCACTGCTTTGCACCGGCAATATAGAACTTAGCGGGATCGTAACCAAGCTCCTGAAGGATGCCCGGTTCTTCCTCAGCAGTTACCTGCTCGTCTTCGGCATATTCTTCTTCATCGAGAGAAGTGGGAGGAGCTACAACACCGGTCAAAGGCTGAAGTCGTGCAAGAGGATCAGACTCTTCTTCAGGAGTACCTTCTGCAATGTGCTTTTTGATATATGTTGAAATAGATGCAGGACTGATCTGAACATCTTCTTCTGAGGCTAGCGTTCTAGAAATATCTGCATAAGTATAATCATTCAAAAATAGAGCGATTATTTCTTCGTGATATTCTTTACAAATCCCAGGATAAGCTTTTTTCAATTCGTCATTCCTTTTAGTTGGTAAAACATAATTCTTATAATAACAAAGGGTCAAGCGAAAGTACACTTGACCCTTTAGTACCCCTGAGAGGAATCGAACCTCTCCGCTGGCTTTCGGAAAACCATGCTCTGTCCGCTGAGCTACAGAGGTAAAAAGAATGGCAGCCGCAAGGACTGCCATTCTTAGTTACTTATTCTTACGTCTACGTCTTGGCTTATCACTTTGAATGTAAACCTTGACAGGAATGTGTGGCTGGAACAATAGAGGCATTCTAGCTTCTTCGGGTGTTCTATCGTTTTTACGATTATTACATGGCGAACAAGCTGCAATAGCATTCATCCATGTGTCTCCACCACCACGAGACTTAGGGAAAATGTGGTCGTGAGTTGTTGCTGCTTTGTTGCAGTAACCACATTTGTACTTGTCTCGCTCAAGAACTCCACGCTTAGAGAAAATAACATCTCGTGTAACGTATGGAACCCTGACAAATTCTAGAAGACGGATCACCAATGGGAATGGAATGTCGATTCCACCCACTGAGCGGATTCTCCGAGACTCATCGCCTTCTTCGATCACTGCACGATTTGAAGCGACAAGGGCTAGAGCTCGTTTAAGCTGGGTAGGGCCGAGCTCTTGGTAACTTGCGTTAAGTACATTCACTTGAGTGTATGCGATAATATGGTTGCTCACTTGTCATCCTTTCATCATGTCAGTGTGCTAGTAGAAATATATACACTACAGGTTGCAATGTACATTCGAAGCGATAGTGAGGATCGAACTCACGCGTTTACGGTTTTGCAGACCGCACCCTGCCCATTTGGGATTATCGCCATGGGGCCACAAGTGGGCAACGATCCCACGACCTTCACTATACCAAAGTGACGCTCTACCAACTGAGCTATTGTGACTTATATCCCTATTATATACTGAAACAGGCTAAACATACAATCTCTTCAATGGGGATTCCACCTTCAGACATTGCGTAAACCTGTGTCCCATACTGCTTGAAGCGGTCAATATCACCATCGCACTCCATACAGAGCATGTCAGCTTCAGCCTCAGTCACAGGAAAGAGGATTGAATCATCCACTAGTGACCAATCTCGTAATACTCCACGTGGAAGCCATCGCGAGTAGCTGTTATTTCTGCAGGATCACCAAACTTCTCATTTAAAAGGTCTTCAAACTCTGAGCCAACTCCGAAAGATCGATACTGATTTACAATCTCTTCAGTGAAAAGAACCCCATTGAATGTCTTGTCGTATGTATTGTAGTAGTTGGTGTATCTTCCCTGACCAGCATCATTCCAATGGAATGTAGACAGGCTTGAAGAAGTGAGAGACTCGTCACCGTAATCTGAATCGACGTACTCATCATCATTCTCATCCCCGTCACGTTCTTCCTCAGGATCAGTAAACCCAAAGCGAGTCTCGTGGATGTCAAATGTACATGGTTCACCATCATTGAAACCAGGAGTACCTTGAGCCCATCGAATGAAAGTACACTCAGGATGCTGCTCAAAGAAGTCATCAAACATCTGCAGGAACTCTTCAGGACCTTCCTGAGGCACTGGCTTACGATAGTTATATTTGCTTACATCACCCGTAATTGGGCGTCCCAGGATGTCATCAGTCATGTTCGAAATACTCCACTTCAAATCCGTCTTTAGTTGCTATTACTGAGGCATGGTCACCAAATGTATCTTTCAACCATACTTCATGCGAGCTACTACCGATAGCTCGTTCAACTTTCTGAAGCTTAGCCAAAAGTTCTGTGGTATCTACTCCTTGTATGTCCCGTCTGACATCATATGATGTATAGAAACCATCACCAAAGTCGCCACCCTCTTCATCACCGAATTCAAGTTTAACTCCTGCCTTCCAATCAGTCAGAGTACCAAACTCACAGGGCTCGCCATCATTCCAGTATGGCGTATACTGAGACCACTTGTAGGAAATTACACCAGGATGGGCGAGTAATTCATCAAGCACTGCGATTAATTCTTGAGGGTCTTTTTGAGGTGGAATGTCTGAAGCTGTTGGTCGAATCTCTCCCTCAATAGGACGTCCAGTTAATTCTTCAATTTTTGTCGTCATCTGTCTTTCCTGCCTTTACAATATTCTGGAGCATCTCTTCACGTCCAATAAATTTGTTGCGCTTTCCACCCATCCACGTGACACAGTTCATGCAGTCAAGCCAGTCTCCTGGCGATGGGATACAGCCAAGGTCCTCGACAATGTGGTTCTCAGCAATGTCACGGACGATGACTTTCTTCGTCTTCTCTGTCTTTTTGTCAAATACTTCAATGTAGTGGCCAAAGACTTCTTGAGCCATGAACGGTCCATTAGCGTGATGGAGCATCGCACGATGGCGAACGTCTCCATAGCTGGACTTGTATTGGTCAATCCATTCATGAATCTTGATATAGTCTTCAGGCTCACCACCAAAATGCCGAGCAGAAGCTTCAGCGTGGATATACGACTGTGCCACCATGTTCCTCTACGATATAAAGAATCTGTCGGGCTTGAGCAAGAAAGTTCCACCAAGGAAAACCTTGTCCAACACAGATAGTCAAAGCAACAGCACGAGTTAGATCATCAATTTCATCGATGTTTACCTCAGTGCCCCATTCAGTTCGTTTGATGTTCGGCATTGGGTGTATCCTCAAGGATTTCGATGAGGTTTTCTAGTTCAGCAATACGCCCCAGGGTATGCCCATAGTCTAAACCAGCATTGAATGTGTCATCATGATTGCCATTACTGGCTACATTTTCGACGTACTCGTCGTAATCTTCTTCAATGTCTGCAATGTTATGCCGAAGATCGCTAATCTTGGATACGGCAAAATCAATCAATTCGTCTTTAGTCATTATTTCCTTAGCAGGACCAGCAGTCGCCGACCTGGAATTTGTTGTAGTCACCTTCATTGACATAGGCCCAACCGGTCTTGTCATTCTTTTTCAAATCAAATTTGTAGGTTGCTGCATGGTGATTCTGTATAGGCATCTTCATAGTGCACATTTGAGTTTTGGAGTCTCTTGAAATGCAATTGTAATCAGTTGTGGTATATGGAGCCGTGTACGACTTTTTGGTGATAAATCCAGAGTCAATAGAGCTGCAGGCCGAAAGAGTGAAGAGACTGAGAAGAGCAAGGATAGCCGTCAATTTACGCATGAGCTTTACCCAACTGATGAGAGCCAATGACAATAACACGACTGCGCTTGTACTGAAGATTCAGTGAACGCATGAGGCGGTCTCCTGCAGACTCATGGGATGGTGCAACCATCTTTCGTGCGGCTACACGATGATTGCCCCAATAAATGTCAATTTCGAACCGCTTTAGACCAGGCTTCTCTTTGAATGGCTTCATCTTTTTCATGTTTTTATCCTACACTACTCGGTAGGATTTGTACACTTACTTTTTGAAAATAGTGGCAAGTCCTGAAG
>Ga0157375_10001149_pt1 | contig 22879 bp, 19 predicted proteins | sample M35metaG_FD_115311 | JGI IMG/M metagenome (GOLD analysis project Ga0157375, IMG submission 115311) | Miscanthus rhizosphere microbial communities from Kellogg Biological Station, Michigan, USA - M3-5 metaG | ecosystem: Host-associated > Plants > Roots > Rhizosphere > Soil | place: USA: Michigan... | reverse complement strand
GTTTCGACCGGCGAATATCAGTCTGATCCACCGTCGCTGCCAGAGCCCATCCGCTGCTCGGAACCGCGGGGCAGATCACCCGGCCGCGATCCGCCCCTTGACGTTTTGCTCCATATCAGAAACAGGACTCCATCAGATTGGGGGTAGATCAAGGTCCGTCAGACCCGGTCCGGCTCAGGTGACGCTGAAAATTTTTCATAGTCACCTAAGTAGCTCCGTGACCATGAGGAGTCAAACCGCCCTATGCCGCTACCCGTAATCCCCGCTAATCCACGCACATATCCGTTAGGAAACTTTTAGATTCGGCCTGACTGATTCGCAAAGGCTGTCTGTTCGCGAGCGCCCTCGCATGCATTTCGCGGAGTACGAGTGCTTGGCTAGGTGGTCGACTGCGACGTCACCAACGAGACAGCAGCGCTGACTCCGAGCAAGACAGCGCCCACGAAGCAGATAAGGGCTGCGGTGCCGATGCCTGCAATCAAGAGGATGACCCCGAGCATCATCGCCCCCCCGGCGAACACCCCGCGCCGAAACGCCTTCCCGACACGGCGTCCGCCCTCCGCGACCACATGCGTGGTTTGCTTCGTCACATTCGACGCCGTATTCGCCACCGCAACCCGGGTCGGGCTAGAAAGACCGTGGAAGGCGGCGTCGACTTCGCTGCGCGTCCGCGCAACACTCACCTGGTCCTTCGCCGCCGCACACTCGGCCGTTTCGATCCGGCCTTCGGCGTAGGCCTTCTCGAGCAGGCTGATCGCCTCGGCCCGCTCCTGGGAGGAAACCCGCCGCTCGGTCGACGGCGAGCGGGCCGGCAGCCCGGGAAGACCCGCGTCCACAAAGACTTTCGCAATCCCATTCAGCGTCTTGGCAGCGTCAACTTCCCGGCCAAGCTCTGAAGCCCGGGCCTCGTCCAGATGCCCCATCGTCTTATGCACCCCGATACGGCGGTGAGCATCCTTGCGATCGGCGTCGGACGCGCGAAAGTCCCCGCGTTTGAGCGTCCGCCCCTTCCCCTTCAACCATTCGATTCGATCGAGCATCGGCGAGTACCTTATTCGAGAAATGAGCCCCCTTCCATATGTGAGAGCCCACGCGGTTGCGCTGGCGACGCTGCTGATCGCCTCGGGCGTGCTCGGCGCCTCATTGCTCGCGCTTCTTTGCGCGCTGAGCAGCGCGGCAGGGGCGGCACTGCTGAACGCGCGATACCGACACGATGTCGCAGTGACGGGGGTGACGATCCCGCCTCACCGGGCCAAGCTCGACGATGTGGTCGCGAGCGATGCCGTGGCTGCGCTGGGGCCTGCGACGCTGCTGATCGTCGCCTCATGGGTGATCGGATTCAGCCCAAGCGGCGACAGTGCCGCAACGGCGCGGATCGCGATCGGTTTCCTGGCAATCGCCGCGGCGGCGATCTATCTCTCAAGCCTGGTCGACTGGTACGTGATCCTGCCGCGGGTGAGTGGGCAGCTCGGGGCGAAGCCGTGTCGAGACCGAGACCCGCGCTTTCCTTTTCCGCATAGCTGGAAGGAGGTGACGCGCTGGTGGTACATCCACCGCATCGTCGCGACCGTCGCATTCCGCTTCCTGCTCGCCGCGGCAATTGCCGCGGTGCTCGGCCAGTTCATCGGCGCAGGTGAGGAAACGAAGATCATCGCCGGCCTCATCCTTGGCGTCTTCGCGACCTACGTCTCTACGCTCAGCTCGGCCGTGTTCCAAGGCGCCCAGCCGAAGTTGCTGGTCGGCGAGACGGTGATCGTCGAGCCGCGGCCCCGCCGCCAGCTGTGGCCGCCTTTTTCGAAGATCCACCCCCCCGCTCTCGACGACCGGCAGTACGTGATCGACGTCTCGCTGGAGGGCATCCACTTGACGGCTGCAGCTCCCCGAGAGCAGCCGGAGCTGCCCGAGCCGAAGTTCGTCTCCAAAGCCGATCGCCTGCCGCTTGTAAACCACGACTCGGCGCGGCTGTCCTCCGGAGAGTTCTCAGGCTGCGCGCACCGCTGCTCGGGCATCAACTGGTATTGCATCGAGAACCCACGTTGCTTCGAGGCGAAGTAAGCCGCCCAAGCGGCAACTCTGGGTCCTCCGACTCGTCAGCTGGGGGCACCTGGACCCTCGACGATGCCGTCGAAGCTCGTGCGCAGGTCTCCGTGAACCTCGATCCACCGATCGGCCTCAAAGCGAGTGAGGTGCCCGCTGGAGAAGCCAGCCGTACGCATGTGCTCGAGCGCGACATCGTAAAGGGCTAAAAAGCGCTGGTCGTCGAGCTCGGGATTGAACTCCGCGAGAAGACGATAGGCGCCGACCATCGCCATATCACGGTCCTCGGCGTTGATCGCCGCCCCGTACAACTCTCCGATGACTTGTTCACGATCACCCTGCATCAGCTGCGTATGGACAGGCCCGATGAACGGGCCCCATTCAAACCTGGGATCGGTCACCGGCTGACCTGCCGCGCGAGCATTGAGCACAGCCGTGCCGTATGCCGGGAGCAGAGCCAAGATCTCTCTCGACACAATCGTCTTCGGCCCTCGCTGAAACAAGCCCATCCTTACGTCCTCCTCACGTTGCGTATCGATTCCACATGTCCGGCCCGGTGTTCATGACAGAACCTGACCCCGCGCCTCGATCCGCATTTCTTCACGCGAGCGCTGACGACAGGGGAAGTAAGGGATTAGCTCGTCATGCGCCCAGTGGCTATGCGTGACAAGACGGTCACCGAGCTCGCGCAGGAATGACGGGTAGTCCGTTGCATTGAGGCCATCCCAGTCCCAGCGGCGCAGCGCGCCGGTCTCCGGGTCGATGCCTTCGACTACGGCTTGGATCAAGCCGTCCCCGCGACGCTCCGCGAAGATTGCGTTAGCCGGGTTCGCCGGTGCTTGTGCAAGCTTGCGCGCCTCCCCATCGGCGAGGTCCTCAACGGGCGGTGCATCCTCAGGCACGGGGACCGGGAGATCTGCGAGCGGAGTTGGCCATCCGGCAGGACCACTCTCGCCATAGCCGTGATCGGTGGTCCACCGATCCAGGGCGAACGGAGGGACCGCCGCATACGACACCCCGTCCAAACGGAGAACTTCTACAGATCGATCAACGATCTTCCTGCAACGGACGTCGTCCAGGTATGCCGGTGGGACGCAGTTCCACGCGACGAACATCGCGCCGACAAATCCCCAGTCTCCGGCGAGCTCGGCGGCTGAGGTCAACTCATCGAGAAATTGACCATTGGCGGCGCTCTCGGCCGGCGAGCCCGATTTCGGATATCCGGCAGCCGTTAAGAAGGCCAGCGCGTAACCGTCCAGTTCGGCCACGGGTATCCCCGAGATGCCCGGTGGGTTGACGCTCTCCCCGCCAAACGCCATTTCACCGAGGCGCCTGAGATCCTCCGGCATCGCGGTCGAAAACTGGGATCGATGCTCGCCCTTCGAGCGAGAGAAGAAACTCACGCTTATCCCGGTGCCTCAACCGCAGCGCGAGCAGCCTCGAGGAGTTTCGTGGCGTGGGAGCCGCCCGTGAGCGAATGGTGCGCCCAGAGCGCCACATCCCGATGAGCTCCCCGGTCCCAGACGTACATGTGGAGATTGGTGCCGTTCCCGTGGGCACCGTACGCCTTCGGCACGCCCACTCCGATGCCGAACGTCGGCGGATCATCGTCCAACGCCGCAAACGGAGAGTCGTCCTGAGGCGTATACCAGCTGAGCATCTCTCCGCCTATCAACTTTGCGGTCACGCCCCCAATCCACGCGCTCGTCCCGCGACCATTCTCAATCCCTGACTTGAAGCGAAATCCGCACTCCTTCACGCTCAGCCCAGTCTGAAACTCGATGGACTTTTCTCCCATGCCTCCCCCAGTTCAGTAGGTTGTTAGGGCTCGTTTCGTACCTGAATAGAGCGTGAGAATATCCTAAAAGGGAGGGTCAGAATGGCGCTGTCTCCGTGTTGTGGAGCTCAGATAGAGGCATGGAACGACGGGACCAAGCACTGCTCTGAGTGCAGCAAGAAGGTTTAGGCGCATAGCGAGATCTCTAGATTTAGGGGGTCCCCTGCGACGGGCTGGCGACTACGTTGTTGCTCGGGGTTTGTCCTCTGAAACCAGATATTCCGCCGGGCCGGAATGCTCGACCCAGCCCGGGTTCCAGGTGACGCCGTTGACGAGGTCGCCCACGGTGGTCGAGTAGGTGCCGGCGAGGCGGATGAGGATGTCGAGGCTTGGGATGTATTCGCCGCCCTCGATTTTGTCGAGCTTGGCGCGAGTGAGGGCGGCGCGCTTGGCGGCCTCTTTCTGGTCGAGTCCAGCGAGCTCACGGGCGCGGTAGAGGTTGTCCGCGAAGCGAGCGAGGGCTTTGAACGGGAACGGGGTCTTGGAGCGCGAACCTGCGGTCATCGGGAGTCGCCCGAGGTCTCGGCCGGCGCGGGACTCTCGACGGGAGGTTCGGGGCTGCCCTGCGCCCGGCCGTTTCGCTCGACGATCTCCCACGACCCCGGGCAGCGGGCCAGGTTCTCGCCGAAGCGGACTCCGATCCTGGGCCGCAAGCTCCGCGAGGATGTCTGCGGCGGCCGCCTCGATCAGCCGGTAACGACGCCGATCTGCTTCCTCGAGTTCACGGTTGCAGCGGTCTTCGGGGGACTCGGTGAGGCCGCCTCTCGCGTCGGCGCGGAGTCGGCTGAGGGTCTCGGCCAGCTCGTCAGCCGGCATCGTCAGCGGCACCTGGGACCGCTCGTCCTCGCCCAGGCCGAGGTCATCCAGAAGGCGCAGGTCTTGCCTGAATTCCCGCGAAAGCCTCCCGGCGATTGCTACGTCCCCACGCTGCAGGCAGAGCTGCAGATCGGGAAAGAAGGTGAGTCGATCGACAATGTGCTCATAGAGCGCATCGCGTTGCTCGCCCGTGATCGTTGCGATGGGGTTGGGCATGGCGCCCCTCCTCTCGGTCAGGGCACCGAAAACGTCGCCACGGATTCGCCTCAGAAGGACTTCGGCGAGTACCGTTTCTCCTGCATCGAAGGCTGTGTCTTCGATGCCAGGCCCCGGGGCGTTGGTAGCGTCGCCGGGGCCATATGTCTTGGGTCGCGGACCGTAGCTCCGCTCGCGCGCTAACGCGAGTCCGAATCGGCCTGAATCGGCGCGGATCCAGGGCAATCGTCGTCGTTTTGGGCACTCGTGCCCAAAACGGAGCGTCTCACGTCGCGGTTGTCCTCGCGCTCCCTGACCCAGAACCCCTCGATTAGCAGCGGCTTCCCACGATGGGCGGTACTGGGCTCGAACCAGTGACCCCCTCCTTGTAAGGGAGGTGCTCTCCCAACTGAGCTAACCGCCCGGGACTTGGGACCGATCAGGGAGGATAGTCCACCGTCGATCGGGTACAGGTCATTCAGGAGGTGGCGCTCATGCGACAGAAAATAGTTCCCAACCTGTGGTTCGACAGCGAGGCCGAGGAGGCCGCGCGGTTCTACGTCGGCGTCTTCGAGAACGCGCGGATCGTCAACGTCACCCACTACACCGAGGCCGGCCCCCGCGACGCCGGTATGGTGATGACCGTGGAGTTCGAGCTCGACGGCCAGCGCTTCGTCGGCATCAACGGCGGGCCTCAGTTCAAGTTCGACGAGGCTGTCTCCTTCGCGATCGAATGCGAGACGCAGGAGGAGGTCGATCGCTACTGGGCGACGCTCTCCGCCGGCGGCGAGGAGGGTCAGTGCGGCTGGCTGAAGGACCGCTACGGCCTCTCCTGGCAGGTCGTCCCGACGGGGATGGAAGAGCTCTTCTCAGACCCCGACAAGAGCCGCGCCGAGCGCGCGATGAAGGCGATGCTGGGAATGCGCAAGCTCGACCTCGCCGCGCTGCGCCGCGCCGCCGACGGGGAGACGGGCGAGTGACGCGAAGAGCGCTGCTCCCCGTGCTGTTGGCGCTCCTCGCGTTGGCCCTGCTGGCGCCGGCTTCGGCCGCCGCGCTGGAACGGACGGTCTCGGTCGAAGGCACGGCGACCCAGCAGGTGCCGAACGACACCGCCGGCCTCGGCTTCCAGGTCGCAAAGGAACGGGGGTCGCGGGCGGCCGCTCTGCGCGTGGTCTCGATCCGCCTGCGAGCTGTGATCGCCGCGGTCAAAGGGATCGAAGGCGTGGGCCCTGGCGACGTGAAGACCGGCCGGATCTCGATCCGGAAGATCCCGCGAGGCAAGCGAAACCTCTACCGGGCGAGCGAGGGAATCGCCGTCACCCTTCACCAACCCGACCGGGCCGGAGAAATGGTCAGCGCCGCGGTGGCCGCCGGCGCGACCGGCGCCAGCGGCCCGAGGTTCTTCGCCGGGGATCCGGAGCAGGCCTACGAAAGCACCCTGCTCGCCGCCTTCGACCAGGCGCAGGCCAAGGCCGCGGCGCTGGCGGCGCGCGCCGGCGCTACCCTGGGGCCGGCGATCAGCATCGTCGAAGGTACGGAAGCGGTCCCCCAGCAACCCGAAGCCGGCGGGCCGCAGGCCGTTTCCGCCCCCGCCGCCAAGCCGGCCCCGACCAAGCCCGGCGCCTCGACGGTGACCGCCACCGTTCACGTCGTCTTCGCGCTCCAGTAGCGCCTGCCTGAAAGAATCGCCGCGTGGACTCGGCGATCCTCTGGCGCGTGGCGACGGTACAGGCGCTGGCCGTCGCCGTTCTCTCGGTGCTGCTGGCCCTCGTCTTCTCGCACGGCTTCTTCATCGCTTGGGGCTGGCTGGTCGGCCCACTTGCCTGGCTGGCCTGCGCCTGGCTCACGGCACGGGTCGTCGGGCTGCCCGAGGCGCCGGTGCTGGCCCGCGCCGCGCTGGCCGGAATCCCCAGCCTGCTCTTCGTGCTGGTCGGCCTGCACTGGCTCGGCGCCGCCGTGGCGATCGCGATCTTCGCCGCCTGGTGCGCGTACCTGCCGCGACCCGCCGGCGGCTCGACCTGACCGGGCGTGCGCTTCCAGCGCCTGGGGTGAGGGAGCCGAGCGCGACGCCCGCCTCCGCATAACCTGTCGTTCGTTCGGACGACCCGAGAAGCTTGGAGGAGCTGTGCCAATCACCGAAACCCCCATCCCGCCCGCCGCGCCCACGGAGGGCGATGCCGACCTGGCCTTCGCCGGGCTGGCGACCCAGGCGCAGCTGCTCGCCAGCCGCAAGCTCTCCTCACGCGAGCTCACCGAGCTGTGCCTGCAGCGCATTGCCGCCTCGCAACCGACCCTGAACGCCTTCCGGGTGGTCTTCGAGGAGGAGGCGCTGCGCGAAGCCGATCGCGCCGACGAGCGACTCGCCGACGGCGACAATGAGCTCCTGCTGGGCGTCCCGGTGGCGATCAAGGACGACGTCGACGTCAGCGGTCACTCGACCCCGTTCGGCTGCGGCGGCGAGCACCCGTCTGCAGCCGAGGACGCCGAGCTGGTGCGGCGCCTGCGCGCCTCAGGGGCGATCGTGATCGGCAAGACGAACGCACCGGAGGTCGGACAGTGGCCCTTCAGCGAGTCGCCCGCGTTCGGCGCGACCCGCAACCCCTGGAGCGCGGAGCACACTCCCGGCGGCTCCAGCGGCGGCGCCGCCGCCGCGGTCTCCGCCGGCCTGGTCGCCGGCGCGATCGGCTCCGACGGGGCGGGCTCGGTGCGCATTCCGGCGGCCTGGACGGGCCTGGTCGGGCTGAAGCCGCAGCGGGGGCGGATCTCCACCTGGCCCGACGCCGAGGCCTTCAACGGGCTCAGCTGCTTCGGGCCGCTGACGCGCAGCGTCGAGGACGCGGCGCTGCTGCTCGACGCGGTGGCGGGCAACCGCGACGGCGACCTGCACTGCCCCCCGGCGCCGAGCTCGTCCTACGTCGCCGCGACCACCGAGCCGCCGCCGCGCCTGCGCATCGCCCTCTCGTTCACGACCCCCTTCGGCGTCCCCGACAAGGTCGACCCGGAGATCCGCCGCGCAACCGAGGACACCGCGAGGCGCCTGGAAGAGCTGGGGCACGAGGTCGTGCGCGAGGACCCGCGCTACGGATTGGTCGGGCTCGGCCTGGTGCCGCGGGGGATGGCCGGCGTGCACGAATGGCTGCGCGACCGGGTGCCCGACCACCGCGCATTGGAGCCGCGCACGCGCGTGCACGGCCGCATCGGCAAGGCGCTGAGCGGCGCCCCGCTGCGTGCCTCGAGGCGGGCGGAGCCGGCGCTGCGACGGCGGATCGGGCGGATCTTCGAGCGTGTCGACGTCGTCCTCACCCCGACCACCGCGTAGCCGCCGGCGCCGATCGGCAAGCTCGACGGCCGCGGCTACTGGGCGACCAGCACCGCCGTCAGCGCCGCCTGCCCCTTCGGCTTCGCCTGGAACGTGACCGGCTGGCCGGGCCTGAGCGTGCCCGCCGGCCACACCGCCGCCGGACTGCCGATCGGCGCGCAGCTGCTGGGCCGCGAAAACGACGAGGCGACGCTGCTCGCCCTGGGCGCCGAGCTGGAGGGCAGCGGCTAACGCCACCGGCGAGCTGGCTGATTCCACGGCCCCGGGGGGGAAGACCGGCCGTCCTGCAGTCGAATCGACACCCCACGCGCAAAGCGCGTGGGGTTCAATTCCCACAGAGGCGTACCGCCGTCACGCCTCCCCGTCCGGGCAGGATCGGCCGGCCAGCTCCACTCAGTGGCGCACGGTGCAGTTGCGGGTCAGGGTGGCGGTGAGGGTCCTGCCGCCGACGAAAGAGAAGCTGGCCTGGGCGAGCGGGAAGAGCGCCCCCGGGAAGCCCTTCGGCGCCGGGCAGCCGGCGGAGAGGAAGCTGTGGCGTTTGCCGTGGGAGCTGAACTTGCGGCCGAGGCGCAGGGTGATCGTTTCGACGAAGCCCCAATCGCCGGTGAGCGAGGCAAGGGACGCTTCCAGCCGGGTGGCGAAGGTGCCCTTGGCGTGGCGGATGCGCAAGGGGAGCACGACCGAGGTCGGCACCGGCTTGGTGCCATAGATGTGGGCGAAGATCACCGGGTTGCCGTCGAGCACGCCGTTGAATGCCATCACCTTGCCGGCCGAGGGGAACGGCGACTGCTCGGGCAGGCGCACGTTGGCGGCGAACTGCCCTTCGCCGATCAGCGAGCGCCGGCACGCTTCCAGCGCCTGCCGCGTGCTCGAGGGGTCGATGTCGGTCAGGTGGCAGACGGGCAGGCCCTGCGTGTCGATGCGCCCGGCACGGTTGAAGGCGAAGCTCACCTTGCGCAGCTGGGGAGGGCTGTCGGGGTCGGTCGAGGAGATGTGCCCGCCGATCGTGACGCTGATCGGCGCCGACCCCTGCCGCGGCAGGCGGGTCGGCGCGAGGCCGCCGCTGACCGCGACGCGGATCGGGCCTTTCTGCACCTGCGTGGTCTGCCCGCGATGCCTGATCGGCGCCGGCCGGACGGCGCTGCTGTGGCCGGCTGCCGGGCTCGCCGCGCCCGAGTCGGCCTGCGGGCCGGCGGGTGGAGCCTGACTCAGCCCACTGCCGGTCGGGCTGTCGCCGCCCGCCCCCGACCCACCGGGAGAGGCGCTGTAGGGCGAGTACTTGAAGACGTTGGATTCTTCGCCGTTGCCATCGGTCACATAGAGCGTTCCGTCCGCCGCCGCGACGATGCCGCTCGGTTCGCCGTGCACGGGCGCTCCCGGCAGTTTGCCGAGGAAGGCGCCGGAGGAGTCGAACTCGTCGACCGCCGCTTTCGGATGTTCGAAGTCGGGCTGGGTGTTGTCGACGACGAGCAGGTGCCCGTTGGAGGGGTCGATCGCCAGCGCCGCGTCGGCGAGCGAGGTGAACCCGGGATTGATCGTCGCTATCGGCACGGCCGGGTTGCCGGCCGGGTCGTAGACCTTGACGTTGCCGGACGCGGCGTCGGCGACATAGACGCGCCCGGCGGTTGCCGGGAAGGTCGAGACGGCGAGGCCGAAGCCGTCGCCGATCGTGCTGTCGCCGTCGCTTTCTTCGCCGATCCGCAGCGGTTCGCCGCCGACTTCGAGCGGTTCGCCCGAGGGTTCGTAGACGGCTATGTAGGTACGGTCGTCGGCGTAGACGTTGCCGGCGGCGTCGACGGCGACCCCGGTCGATTCGGCTTCGTCAAACGATTCTTCGCTCGGCTCGAGGCGCAGCACGCCCTCGTGCCATTCGTTGGCATAGAGCGCGCCGCCGGAGGCCAGGGCCAAGCCGCAGTCCGCGTCCAGCGTATTTATGCCGAAGACCGGGTTTTCGCCCGGGAGGGCGATCCGCCCGCTGACGGGCATTCCGGTCGTGGCGCTGAAGGTGTCGACCGCGCGGTGGTAGTAGTCGGAGACGTAGAGGGTGTCGCCCGCAAGCGCCAACCCGCACGCCCCTTCGACCTGCCCGTCGGGGGGCGGCGCGGGTTTTTCCGGTTCGGGACGAAGCAAGGCGCTGGTGAGCAGCGTGCGACTGGCCTGCGCGGGCCCAGCCCACAGCGCCAGGCAACCCGCGACGGCTAGCGCGGCGACGGCGATTCGTCTCATTAGTGCTTCCTCCCCTGCTTGGCGTTTTGACCGTGTCCCTTGCCCTTCCCGTGTCCCTTCCCCTTCCCGTGGGTGCCGGCGCACTTCAGCTCGACGGGCGATTTGAAGGCCCAGCCGCGGTTGTTGTGGCCGAGAAAGCGCGCCGTGGCCAGTTGCGGCTTGGCGCAGAGGTTGCGCGCCGAGTTGACCAGGATGCCGCGTTTGCCGCCGCGCATGCGGAGGACGAATTTGGTCGCCGGGGCGTCGGGAATGTTTTCGAAGATGCCGCGGATGCCGCCCTGGGAGGAGTCGATCCGTCCCGCCAGGTCGATCTCGAAGCCGCGACCCGAGAGGGCGAAGACGACGTCCGGCAAGGGGTTGTCGGAGGAGCGCAGGTAGACGGGCCCTTCCAGTGGCGTTTCGAGCAGCGGCGTGAAGGCGCGGGCGTGGCCGTAGACCGAGCCCTTCGGGCATCGGCCGGCGGCGAACTGCGCCCTCGTGCAGATCGTTTCGATGTTGTCCTGGTCGAGGAAGAGCGAGTGCGGCAGGGTGACCGCGCCGGCGGCGATGTTGGCGTCGCCGGGCCGCGGCCGCACGACCGCGCGCAGCGAGGGATGGGCGCCGCGCTTGGCGCCGCCGATGAGGTGAAGCCCCAAGCGTGGGCGGAACCCCAGCGAGGCGCAGTCGAAGGCCTGGAAGGGCGATGTGGCGGTCGCCAGGGTGTCGTCGCTCTTGTCGCCGAGCCGCACCCCCGCCCCGTTCAAGGCCGAGGCGACGCTGAACGGTTCGCAGCTGGTCGGGTTGACGGTGACGTTGGGGCGGTCGATGTAGGCGCGGACGTCGCGCAGGTGGACCGGGATGCCGTCGATGATGTGCGGGATCGGGTCGGTGCCGGTGGCGTCGATCGAGACCTGGCCGGTGTTGCGGTCGACGCGGATCGCCGAGCGCACGATCACCGTGCCGAGGTCGAAGGGGCCGACCAGAGCGGCGTCGATCGCCACGACCGAGAACTGGCTGCCGTTGTAGGGGCCGGCGAGGTAGAGGTTGCCGGGAGCGTAGGAGAGCACGGGGCCGAGGCCGTAGCCGCTCAGCGTGCGGCCGATCAGGCTGGCCGCCGGGCAGCTCGGGTTGTCGCGCTCTTCGACGCCGGAGCGGTGCGCGGCCCGCGCCAGATCGGCCTCACTGCAGAAGGGGATGCCCGCGACTTTGCCGAGCAGCCCCGGCGGCAGGGTCGCCGAGTAGGAGACGATCTCCTGCTCGGTGTCGTTGCGGGTCAGGTGGAGGTAGAAGGGCGAGTAGGCGCCGGCGCGCGAGTTGAGCGTGCCGCCCTTGGCCTGGGGCGCAAAGGGGGCGAGGCCCGTCGGGCACGGGCCGCCGCCCAGCCCGGAGGCGATCTGCAGCGGCAGCGAGGCGTGGCGCACCAGGGTCGAGTCGCGCCAGGGGGTGTAGTCGGCCTGGGTGGAGAAGGTCCCGCAGGCGGGCGGCGTCGCCAGCGGGCTGCGCTGACCTTCGCGGAAGTGGATGCGCAGGTCGGAGTAGGGCAGCTGCGGCAGCTTGTCGAAGGTGGCGGTCAGGTTGCCGTTGCCGGGGTCGGCCTGCAGTTCCCCAGCCACCTTGACCAGCGTGCCGCGGTCGGTCGACTTGGCGACGAGGTAGATCGAGATCAGCGAGCCGAAGGGGTTGTCGAAGGGCGCGGCGAGGAAGATCGCGCCTTCGAGGCGGCCGGCGACGATCGGGCTCTGCACGGTGAAATCGCCGATCTTCGATTCGTTCGGGCAACCGGCGCCAGGCGGCGAGCTGGGCGTCTCGGCCACGTACTGCGCCGGCGTGCAGACGCCGAGGCCGGCGCCCACCGAGGGGTTGATCGTCACCCCTTCGGGCAGCTTCACCACGGCCTTGCGCAGGGGGGAGGGAGCGCGGCGGCTCGGGGTGGTGACGCCGCTGCTATCGACTTCGATGTCGAACTCGTAGCCCGAGGGGGAGGAGGCGCGCGGGTCGGACAGCTGGGCGAACGTCCTCGGTTCGAAGTCGAGCGTGCTGCAGCCTTCGAGCGCCTGGGTCTGGTCGGCGGCGCTCGCCGTCACGCCCCCCTGCCAGGAGACGGCGCGGGCGGTGAACGCCAGCGGGGCTTCGCACGAGGTCGGCAGGGTGAGGTAGGCGACGGGGGTGTTTTCGGGCTTGCTCGGACGGCCGACCGAGCATTTGGCCCAGCCGAAATCGGGTTCGAGCGCGTTGAGGCAGTTGCCGCGCTGGTCGTTGTGCTGAAGCGCCCACGGCACCCCCCAGATCGTCAGTTCGATCCGCGAGACGTCGACCAGCTGGGAGACGTCGCGGGCGTTGAGCGTGAGCCCGTATTCGCCGTCGGCCTGGCGGATCGAGGGGACGAAGATCAGCGGCGCCCCGTAGGGGTTGGCGGCGAGCTCGGAGGGAGCGCCGGGGGGCGGCGCGAGGTTGAAGACGCCGAAGCTGCGGGTCTCGCCGCCGGCGAAGGACGAGTGCAGGGTGAGGACGCCGACCTGGGTGCGGTCGGGGCAGTCCTCCCCGGAGAGACTCGTTTCCCAGGGCGATTGCCGCGGCTGGTGAAAGGCCGCCTGGCTGCAGGTCGGCACCGCCAGCGGGTTTTCGATCAGGCCCGGGGGAAGCTCGAAGCTGAGGTCGCGCAGGTCGCCTTCGGTGAACGGCTGCCCGGCGGCGCCGCTCGGTTCGAAGCCGGCGCTGAGGGTCAGCGCGACCGGATGCGACCCGGCGACGGTGGCGGGCGCCCCGCCTTCGGTGGTGAGCGCCGAATCGAAGCCTTCGTTGCCGGGCAGGAAGCCGAATGCGACGGCGTGGCCGGGCAGGGCCAGGGCGGCAAGCGCCACGAGGAGAACGGCGAGCCGGGGTCTCATCGCCGCCCTCCATGATGCTTGTGGCGCTTCTTGCGATGGTGCTTCGGCTTCGGCTTGTGCCTGTTCGGCTTGAAGTAATGCACCGGTGGGTTGCCCGAGTTCTTGACCAGCGTGCCCGGGGTGGGATCGTCGGGCGGCGAGGGCAGCGCCTGGCAGGCGTCGCCGATGCAGGCGATCGGCGTTTCGGCGACCGGAAAGCCGCCCCCGACCCGGGCGTCGTAGAGGTCGATCGAGCCGGGATCGGCCGGGACCAGCGATTCGCCGCTGACGAAGTAGGCGTCGCCGCCGTCGGCCGAGGCGTCGACGAAGGAGCCGCCGTCGCCGCGCCCGCCGGAGACCAGGCCGATGCAGCCCAGCACCCTGGTGCAGTCGCCGCTGCCCTGCGCCTCCCACTCGTAGACGTCGGGGCGCGAGTCGGTGTCCTGCAGGACGAGCTCGTCGGAGGTGTCGAAGAAGACACGGGCGCCGGAGGTGGAGAGGGCCCGCGGCAGGTAGGCGGCGGTCGAGCCGTTGGGCAGGGCGCCGGGGATCGAGGCCGAGCCCTTGGGGCGTTCGCCGGTCGGGTTGCAGGAGACGCAGAGCAGCTGCGCCGCGCCGCCGCCGGGGGGCGGGCCGTAGAGGTAGAGCTCGGTGTCCGGCAGGCCGGTGTCGGCGTCGACGTTGTCGAAGTCGCCGAGCGCGGCGTCGGAGAGGAAGGCGAGGCGCGTGCCGTCGGCGCTGACCCGCGCGGTGCGACCCGAGGTCAGGTAATCGCTCGTCCTGGCCACGCCGGCGCCGGCTTCGACCGTCGCCGTCGCGCCGTCGTGCCACTGGCGCAGGCCGCCGGCGTCCTGGTAGTAGACGTAGTCGCCCGCGGCGGAGGCGCCGAGCACGCCGGCGACCCCGGCGGCGATCGGCGTGCTCGCTTCGGTCTGGGCGTCGTAGCGGTAGAGGCTGGCGCCCTTGGTGAAGAAGGCGAAGCGGCCGTCGGCGGAAGCGGTCTGAAAGCTCGCCCCGACGCCCACCGTTTCGGGCAGCAGCTTCGTTTCACCGCCTTCTTCCCATAGGTAGAGGCCGCCGTCTTCGAGCTCGCTGAAGTAGGCCCGCGAGCCCGTGGTCGAGATCGCCCCGAGCGGCGCCCCGATCAGCGCCCCGGGCGTCCCCGCCGTGTCGCCCGGAAGCACGTTGAGCAGGGTCAGGGCGCCGCCGCTCCACATGTAGAGGTTGCGCTCGCCGGCCACGCATTCGCCCGGGCCGCCCATCACCTCGGTCGCGTTCGAGGTCAGCTTGGCGCAGCTGGAGAGGACGACGTGGGCGAGGTCGGGCGTGGCTCCGGCGAAGCTGACCGCGAAGTGCTCCGGGGTGACGGCGCTGTGCGCCAGGTCGGCGGCGTGCAGCAGCGAGGCGAAGGCGCCGCTGCCGCCGTCGCGCCGGTAGTAGGCCATGTAGCCGGCGGGCGCGCCCGAGCCGGGCAGGACCGCGTTCGGCGCCGGGCACCCTGGCAGGTCGCCGCGGCAGGCCAGGCCGCCGAAGAGCAGCGCCTCGCTCAGGTCGGTGGAGAAGAGGCGATAGGGGGCGCCGTCGGGTTCGTCGCCGTAGGCGGCCGATTCGAGCGGCGCGGCGACGTCTTCGGTCGACCAGCCGCCGGCGGAGCGACGCGAGACGTACTGGCTCACCGGCGGCGCCCCTGCAGGGCCGGCGAAGGCGGTGGACGAGCTGTAGGTGACGGCGCCGTCCCCCGCGGCGGCCTGGAACTCACCGCCGCCGAAGAGCGTGCCGGGGGCGGCGATCGCGCCGCCGCCTTTGTCGACCGGCGAGACCAGCTCCCAGCCGCGCCCGTCGGGCAGGTGGAAGACGACTGCGGTTTCCTGGCTGACCAGGATGTGCTCGGGCCCGACGACGCCGCCGGGAGCCGCCGAGTTGGTCGCCACCGGCCGGTAGCGGTAGACGCTGTTCGGGGCCAGGCCGCCGACGTGCTGGACGACGTTGAGCGGGGTCGAGGCCGAGCCGAGCAGCGCCGCCCCCGACAGCGGCGCTTTGGCCGCGCCGAAGAAACCTTCGCGCGGCGGGATCGCGTTCAGGTTCGCCTGGTAGGCGGTCTCGGAGATGTACTCGAAGCGGTAGGTCGTGCTCAGCCCGTTGGCGTTGATCGAGGCGCGCAGGTTGGCCGAGGTGGAGGTGACGTCGGTGACCCAGGAGGCGCCGATCTGGGGCGGCCCGGCGGCCCGCGCAGGGCCCGCCGCGCCGACGAGCAGGGCAAGGGCCAGCGCACAGGCGAGCGCCCCCTTCGTCGAACCCGAAACGCGTGGACTTCCGATACCCCATCCCCCCCGAAACAGCTCGGTCGGACTCTCCGCTCGCCCTGCCTTCCCCGACATCCCCTCGGCGAGCACCTCTTAAACAAGATGGTACTTGGTTCGATGCGGGGCGGGCAACGGGATCCGGGCGTCAGACGTTGAGCCGCGGCAGCACCCGCTCGAGCGGCTTCGGCAGCCACCAGACGCGCTCGCCGATCAGCAGCATCAGCGCCGGCAGCAGGACGATGCGGACGATCGTCGCGTCGAGCAGGACGGCGATCGTCAGGCCGACCCCTAGCTGGCTGACGGTGGCGATAGAGGAGCCGCCGAAGGCGACGAAGACCGCCATCATGATCGCCGCCGCGCCGGTTATCACCCGCGCCGTCCTGTCGAGGCCGAAGGCGATCGCGTCGGCGTGGTCGCCCTCGGCGTCGTAGCGTTCGCGCATCCGCACGAGCAGGAAGACCGCGTAGTCGATCGAGAGGCCGAAGACGACGCCGAAGATCATCGTCGCCCCGACCGCGTCGATGTAGGCGTGCCCGCCCAGGGGCCAGCCGTCGGGCACGTAGGTGAGCATCGTCAGGATGCCGAACGCGACCCCGACCGTCAGCAGGTTGAGCAGCACCGCCAGCGCCGCCACCGGCACCGCGCGCAGCACGATCACCAGGACGAGGAAGGTGGCGAGGGTGATCGCCGCCACCAGCAAGGGGATGCGGTCGCGGGCGACGCGGCTGTAGGTGTTGAGCGTGGCGGGCCCGCCGGCGACCCCGGCTGCGGCGTTGGTCTCGCGGCCGATCGTCGTCGCGTCGCGGTTGAGCGTTTCGTTCAGCGCGATCGAGCCCGCCGAGTTGAGGTCGTAGCGGGAGAAGATCAGCATCGTCGCCGCCTGGCCGCCGTCGTTGAGGTCGACCGCGGCGGCGGCGGCGGTGCGCTGCCGCGGCGGCGCCCCGTCGAGCGCCGAGAGGACGAAGTAGCCGGAGTCGAAGAGGCCGGGTGAGGAGCGCTGCAGTCGTTCGCGGCCATGCTGCAGGCGGTCGGTGGCGGAGATCACGCGGACAGCGCCGCGGCGCAGCCCCGACTGCAGCGGGTAGGAGCGATGGAAGCCTTCGCCGAGCCCGTCGCGCAACCGTTCGATCCCGCCGGTGAGCGTCCCCAGCCCGCTCGCCAGCCGCGCGGCGCCGCCGGCCAGGCGGGGCAGGCCGGTGCTCAGCGCTTCCGCCTTCTCCATCTGCGCTTCGAGTTCGCTTGAGACTTCCTTCGCCCCGCGGGCGAGCCGGTAGAGGCCTTCGCGCAGCTTCAGGGCGCCGCCGCCGAGACGGTCGAGGCCTTCGATCGTCGAGGTCAGCCAGAAGGTGACCTGCTGCGCGTTTTTGACGTCGAGCAGCAGCCGTTCCCGCAGCGCGGTCAGTTCCGCCGGGATGCCGCCGATCGCCGCGCCCGCCTGGCGGGCTTCCTCCAGCGCCGCCGCATATTCGGGGTCGCCCTTGCCGACCGTCATCGCTTCCAGATGGGCGACGACGTGGTCCAGATGTTCCAGGCCGGCCGCGGTCGACGCTTCCAGCTTCGGCAGCGTGCCGTGCGCGTCTTCGTTCAGCGACTTCTGCAGGCGGCGGCCCTGCGGCACCGCGTTGCGGCGCAGGTTGGGGACCAGCGAGTTGATCCCGATCGCCAGCTGCTTGGCCCCGTAGGCGGCCTTGAACTGGGCGGTGACCAGGCGCGGCGCCCGCGCGGCGAAGGATTCGAGTTCGCCGACCGCCTTCGTCGCCCCCGCTTCCGCCCGGTCGAGGCCCGCTGCCAGCAGGTTGGCCCCTTCCTCGCCCCGGCCCGAGCCGTCGGCGAGGACGCCGGCGCCGTAGGTCGCCTGGGAGAGGCCGCCGCGCAGGATCGCCACCCCGCCGGCGGCCCGCCCGAGGCTCTTGCCGAGCTTGGAGAAGCTCGCCAGCGGCCCTTCGTCTTCGGAGGCGAGCAGGACTTCGCCCACCCGGTGCAGCGGCGCGACCGCGCGGCGCAGCTGGGCCGGGCCGACCACGGTCTGCACCCCGGGCAGCGAGGCGATCCGCCGCTGCCAGCGGCCCAGGGTCTTGAGCCGACCGGATTCCGTGATCGTGCCATGGTCGGCGGCTACGACGATCTGGAAGGGTGCTTCGAAGCCGCTGCCGGCCGCGTGGGTGATCAGTTCGTAGTCCTGGCGGACCGGGTCTGAGGAGGGAAGCTGGCCCGGACTGAGCGGGCCGGTCTTCAGCACCAGCGCCGGGGCGGCGAGGACGACGACGACCGTGCCGATCGCCAGTGAGACCGGCAGCGGCCGGCGCAGCGCCGCATTGACGAAGAGCATCAGCCGCGAGCGGCCGTTCGGCCGCGGGCCGACCCGCCAACGGTCGATCCTGGGGCCGATCAGGACCAGCAGCGCCGGCACCGCCACGGTCGAGACGACGACGCTGAGCACGACGACCAGCGCCAACGTCCCCGCCAGCGAGGCGAGCAGCGCCCCGGGGACGACGAAGAAGCCGACGACCATCGAGAGCACCAGGGTGCTGCCGGCGAAGGCCGTGGTGCGCCCGGCGGTCCGCCGCGTCGCAGTCGCCGCCTCGAGCGGCGTCGCCCCCCCGGCCAGCTCCTCGCGGAAGCGGGAGACCATCAGCAGCGCGTAGTCGACGCCGAGCGCCAGGCCCATCATCGTGCAGACGGTCAGCGCCAGGGCGTCGACGCTGAACCAGTGGGTGAGGATGGAGAGCAGCCCGCGTGAGCTGAGCACGGTCACCGCGCCGAAGGCGAGCGGGATCAGCGCCGCCACCGGCGAGCGGAAGACGACGAGGAGGACGAGCAGCAGGATCGGCAGGGCGATCAGCTCGGCCCGCTCGGCGGAGGAGATCGACTCTTCCTGGATCGCGCGGGAGATCGTCGCGAAGCCGGTCTGGGTCGCCCGCACCGGCGCGTGGACGTTCTCTTCCAAGAGCTCGTTCAGCTCCGGCACGGTGTGCTTCACCGCTTCGCCGATTTCGGTGTGGAAGTCGGCGATGATCAGCGCCTGGCGCGGGGTCGGGCGCAGCTGCTGCACCGAGCCGCGGTCCCAGGGCGAGAGCGTCGTCACCCGCGGGTCGCTGCGGCGCAGGGCGCGGACCAGCGCCGGCCCCTGACGGTCCAGCGCCGCCCGCGGGCCCTGCAGCAGGATCGGGAAGGGGGCGCTCGGGCCGAAGTGCTCGCGCAGCATCGCTTCGGCCTTCGACGCCGAGGTGCCGGGGATGTCGAGCGTGCTCGGGCTGAGCCGGCTGTCGAGCCCCAGCCCGAGCAGGCTGAGCAGGACGATCGGCAGGGCGACCGCGGCGAGCACGCGCCGCGGGTGACGCAGCAGCAATGGGGGCCTGCGGCCGTCCCGCCGGTTCAACTCAGCTCTGCTCCCGACCCGCCGCTAGTGCCGCACGGTGCACGGTTTGACGAAGGTGCCGGTAAGGAACGTTTTGCCGGTGCCTTCGTCCTTGAAGGTCAGCGAGGCCTTCGCCTGCAGGTGGCCGGTTTCGCAGCGGGCGTTGACGTAGCTGTGCTTCACGCCCTTGAAGGTCCATTTGCGGCCGATCGTCAGCCTGCCGGAGATCGGGTGCCCGGCGCCGCCGGCGATCTTCGGGATGCGCGCTTTGGTGCGGTAGCCGTAGACGCCGTTGTGGATCGTTTCGATCACCACCGGGACGACGAACGTGGTCGGCGCCGGCACCGTCGTGTAGGCGTGCGCGTACACCGTCGGGTCGCCGTGCACGCGCGGCCCGTTGAAGATCGTGATCGGCGAGGAGACCGGGATCGGCTTCTGTTCTGGGAAGGCGACGATCGCGCTGCCGAAGCCCTTGCCGACGATCGCGCCGGGGCAGTTCCTGCGCGCCTGGGCGGGGGTGGTCGCCTCGAGCTTCTGCCGCGGGCAGACGGCGAGGCCCTGGGTCTGCACCGAGCCGTGCTTGTCGAATTCGATGTCGAGCGTTTCGACGATCGGCGGCAGCGCGCCGGAGACGGTCGAGAGCTTGCCGCCGCCGTGCAGCGTGATCGGCGCATCGGTGTGCTTGGGCAGGGCGGTGGGCGTGAAGCCCCCGTCGGCGTTGAGGACCAGGTCCCCCACCCTTATCCTCAGCGCGCCCGCGGTCGCGGCCGTCGCCAGCAGGCCGGCCACCGCCAGGATCAGGATCTTCTTCTTCATCGCAACTCAGCCTCCCCGGCTCGTACTTGGTTTCGTGATTTCGAATTCGCTCATCAGCTCTAACACCGGCGCGAAGTAACGCTGCGCAAAGCGCCGCGCCTCCTCCTCCGTCTCGAGGCTCACGACGGACTGGGGGGTGAGAACGAAGGAGAGGATCGCGCGGGCGAACAGCTCGCTGAGCACTTCGAGCTGCTCCTCGTCGATCTCGACGCCGTCGAGCTCGGCCTGACCGCGGGCGAAGCGCGAGGCGAACTCGCGGCTGGCCGCGATCACCGGCGCCCCACCGACCGTCAGCAGCGGCAGGATCAGCTCCGGCTCGGTCTGCAGCAGGCGGCTCAGCAGGCGGTGCCCGCGCAGGACCAGCAGGCTGGCGACGAACCCCTCGACCAGCCGCTCCTCGAGCGTCTTGCACCCCTCGACCCTGGCGTCGATCTCGCGCAGGATGCCGTTCAGCTCATACAGCAGGACCGCCTCCAGCAGCCGGTTCTTGCGGTCGAAGCGCCGGTAGATCGTCACCCGCGAGATGCCGAGCCGCCGCGCCAGGTCGTCGACCGTGAAGCGGCGCACGCCGAAGTCCTCGATCTGCGCCACCGCCCCGGCCAGGATCCGCTCCCCCGCCTCGTCCTCCGGCGGCGCGCCGCCGTTGAGGATCCGCTCGAGCAGCGGATCCCGCGCGGCATCGGTGGCAGCGGCAGTCCCCATAGCCTCCCGGAGGATAGAGAACCGAGACGTGTCTTACAAATGTTGTAAGTCTGTTACAGGCTGTGCTGGAACACGTCTCGCGCGGTGCTCGCGAGCGCCCATCGGGCCCCCGCTCCCCCACCGGAGACGTCACGAGCTGATGCTGTAAGCTATTGCATTAACTGACTGCACTAATTGACTGCAGAAGGGGGAGAAAGATCAAGGCGTTGACGATCAGGAATGTGCCGCCCGGCCTTGCGGAAGCGCTCGAGCGCGAGAAGCGCCGCAGGGGCAAGTCGCTCAACCAGACGGTCATCGACCTCCTCGGGCAGGGACTCGGCGCGCAGGGCGTGCGCTCCAACGGACTGGGCCGCCTCGCGGGGGGCTGGAGTGAGGAGGAGTTCCGCGACTTCGAGCGGGCGACCGCGCATTTCGAGGCGGTCGACGAGGAGCTCTGGCGTTGAGCTCGTTCTGCCTCGACACCTCCGCCTACAGCAACTTCCGGCGGGGGAACGAAGAGGTGGCCACACTTCTCGACCGGGCCGAGCTCGTGGGCGTGTCGACGATCGCGCTCGGCGAGCTACGCACCGGCTTCTTGCTCGGCGGCATGCGACAGCGCAATGAAACGGAGTTGGCCGCCTTTCTCGACAGCTCCGTGGTGGAGGTGCTGCCGGTAGACCCCGAGACGAGCCGTCACTACGCCGAGATAGTCGCCGAGCTGCGCAAGGCGGGAACGCCTGTCCCCACCAACGACATCTGGATCGCCGCCACCGCGGCCCGCAACGGCGCCACGGTCCTGACCTGCGACGACCACTTCGAACGCATCGGCCGGGTCGGCTCGATCGTCATCGACAGTCGATAGTCCCCAGGCTGAAGCTCAATCGAGGACAGCGCAACGAGCTCTCATTGAGCTGAGCGGTGCCTGTGCCGGCGCTTTTTGTGGCCTTTGCAATCGGTCCCCACCGCGGGTTCGGTGTCGAACACCTTGCCGTTCTGCCCGGTTAGATTGACTTCGGCTTTGTAGGAGTGGGCACAGAGGTTGCGGGAGTTGACGACGAGGCCCTTCTTGCCGCCGAACAGTTCGAGGCGGAAGGAGGAGACGGGGGCGTCGGGGACCGCTTCGAAGCTGTTGCGAAGAGCGCCTTTGACCGCGTCGGTCTTGCCGTCGAGGTCGATCTCGATCGGAAGGGAGGCAGGGCCTTTGAGCGCGACGACGAGGTCGGGCAGCTTGTGGCTCGAGGAGCGCAGGTAGACGTTGCCCGAGAGCGGGTCTGAGAGCAGCGGCGTCACCGCGGTCGCCGTGCCGTAGATCGATCCCGAAGGACAGGCGTTTGCGGCGAACTGCACGCGGGTGCATACCGTGCGGATGTGGGCCTGGTCGAGGAAGGCCGAGGGCGGCAGCTTGACCTGGGCCTGGGCAACGTTGGCTTCGCCCGCTTTCGCTTTCAGGGTCGCGATCAGCTTCGGATGGCCGGTGCGCCTGGTTCCGCCTTTCAGCTTCAAGGAGAGCTTCGGCTTGAAGGGGAGCTGCGGGCAGCCGCCCACCTGGAAGGGATTGCTCAGAGAGGCGCTCTGGCCGAGGGCCGAGAGTGCAGAGCCGGTGACCTGCATCGGATCGCAGCTGGTCGGGTTCAAGGTGAACTGGGGCCTTCCCATGGTCAGGGCGATGCTGCGAACGTCCAACGGGATGCCCTCGAGGATCTGCGGCAGGGGATCGCTCACGGCGTGGATCTGAGCCGTGTCGGGGTTGAGGTAGAGAGCAACGCGGCTGACCACGGCTCCCAGGTCGAAGGGACCGGCCACCGCGGGGACGATCACGGCGACGCTGAGCGGCGCGCCTTTGTATGGGCCTGCGAGGTAGGCGTGGCCGGAGGTGTGGAAGGGGGTCGGGCCCGCGCCGGCTGCCACGTCCACGCTTCCCACTTCAGAGGAGGCCGGGCAGGAGGGCCTCTGGCGCTCGAGGATCCCCTCATTTGGCTTTTCCCTCGCCTTGGCCCCGGCGATCTGGGCCTCCGAGCACTGCCCGATCCCGGCAAGCTTCCCACTGAGTCCCGGGGGCAAGGTGGTGTCGATCCCGGCGATCCGCTGCGTACCGTCTTCGCGGGAGAGCTTCAGGACGAAGGGCGAGTAGGCGCCCGCCTGGGGGGCCAAGGTGCCGGCGGAGAAGGCGGGCTTGTTGGCTGCCGCCCCTTCGCTTGCCGGGCAGCTCCCTCCGCCGGGCTCGGCGCTCGTCTGGAAAGAGCTCTCGGGATGAGCGTCGAGCCCTTCGGGAGCGCTCCAGGGAGTCAGGTCGGAGGCGATGGTGTGCGTCCCGCAGGTGAGCGGCGTGATCAGCGATGCCCTGGCGCCGCCGAAGAGGTGGAGCTTCACGTCTTCGAGCGGCAGCTCCGGGTTTTCGGTGAAGACGGTCCTCAGCTGCCCGCTCTGGGGGTCTGCTTCGACTCT
>Ga0157375_10001145_pt1 | contig 22922 bp, 20 predicted proteins | sample M35metaG_FD_115311 | JGI IMG/M metagenome (GOLD analysis project Ga0157375, IMG submission 115311) | Miscanthus rhizosphere microbial communities from Kellogg Biological Station, Michigan, USA - M3-5 metaG | ecosystem: Host-associated > Plants > Roots > Rhizosphere > Soil | place: USA: Michigan... | reverse complement strand
TGTCTGTTGTCTGTTAGCTGTTAGCTGTTAGCTCTTAGCGCACATGTTAGCTCTTAGCATCTCTCGCAGTCTCTCCTGACAGCTGAGAGCCAAGGGCTAACAGACAACAGACAACAGACAACAGACAACAGACAACAGACAACAGACAACAGACAACAGACAACAGACAACAGACAACAGACAACGGACAACAGACAACAGACAACAGACAACACGCCTTACGCGGTGCTCGTCGCGCCGAATCGTCTCATATCCACGTTGAGCATCAGCCCGATCGCCATCAGGAACATCATTGTCGACGAGCCGCCGTACGAGATCAGCGGCAGCGGGATGCCGGTGGTCGGCAGCACGCCGATCTGCATGGCCACATTGATGAAGATGTGGAAGATGAAGAAGGCGATCAGGCAGATCGCGAGGAACGCTCCGCCGCGGTCGCGCGCATTTTTCGCGAACGTGAGGGCCTGGTAGATGAGAAAAAGGTAGAGGCCGAGCACGATCACGACGCCGATGAAGCCCCACTCCTCGCCGAGCGTGGCGAAGATGAAATCGGTGTGACGCGCGGGAAGGAAATCGAGCTTGGCCTGCGTCCCCTGCCGGAATCCTTTGCCGTGAATGCCGCCGGAGCCGATGGCGATCTTGGCCTGAGTGACCTGGTAGCCCTTCCCGAGCGGATCGCGATCGGGATTGAGGAAGGTGATGATGCGGTCCTTCTGATACGGCTTCATGATGCTGAATCCGCCGAGGCCGAGCAACGCCACGACGACGATCATCGCTGCCCAGATGCGCCAGCGGATGCCGCCGAAGAACATCGCCACGGCCACCAGCGGGAAGAACGTCGCCGCGGTGCCGAAATCAGGCTGCATCAGGATCAGACCGACCGGCAGCCCGATGATGAGCATGGCGCGGAAGAACGACTTGAAGTCCATGTACGCGCGCTCGTGATTGTCGAAGAACTTCGCCAGCATGATCGCCGTGAAGATCTTCATGAATTCGGAAGGTTGAAACTGAAATGAGCCGATGTGGATCCACGACCGCACATTCGCGGTCAGGCGGCCGAAGGCCATGAGATACAGCAGCAGGATGATGCCGAGGCCGTAGAGGATCGGGGCGATGTCGAAGAAGACGTGGTAGTCGACGAAGAGGCAGAACAGCATCAGCAGGAGGCCGATGGCGAGCCAGAGGAGCTGCTTCCTGAAGATGCTGAGGGCTGGATCGTCGAAATACGTGGCGCTGTAGATCAGCAGGCAGCCGACGGCAGCGATCACGAGCGCCGTGCCGAGGAAGTTGAAGTCGAGTTTGAAAAACGTGCGGATGTTGTCCCGGGCCATCGAGTCTCCTCAGTGGCCCAGATTCGGATTCGAGCCGGCCGGCGCGGCGGGCGCCTTCTTCACCTGACCGGGAATCGGCGCCTGCCCTTCCTTGATCGCTTCGAGCGTGTCGGGGTTGGAGAGGTCGAGATTGGCGTCGTTGACCTGCTGGCGGAAACGCGATTCGTAGAGCAGCTTCGCCAGCGGAGCCGCGTCGACGCCGCCGTGACCGCCGTGCTCGACGAAGACCACGACCACCATCTGCGGATTTTCTTTCGGCGCGAATGACGCGAACCACGCGTGGTCTTTGTATTTGTACGGCAGCCCCTCGGTCTTCACCCAGCCGTGCTGCGCGATGACCTGCACCGTTCCGGTTTTGCCGGAGACGTTCAACCCTTCGATGCGCGCGTTGCCGCCGGTGCCGCCTTCTTCGTTGACGACTTTCCAGAGACCGAGCTTCACGGTCTCCAGCGCCTTCGGAGCGAGCGTGACTTTGTGCAGGACTTCGGACGCGACCTGGAGCCGTTCCACTTTTCCGTCCGGACTGACTTTCTCGATCATCTTGACGACATGCGGGCGATACACGGTGCCGCCGTTGGCGATGGCGGCCATCATGTTCGCGACCTGCAGCGGCGTCACGATCAGCGGGCCCTGACCGATGGCGACAGAGATCGTCTCCGAGGGATACCACTTGCGATGCTGCTTGACCGCCGCCCATTGCGTCGACGGGACGAGGCCGGGCTTTTCGCCGTCGAGATCGATGCGCGAGATCTCGCCGAATGTGAGCTTGTGCGCGTATTCGGCGATGCGGTCGACGCCGAGGCGCGCGCCGACGTTGAAGAAGAAGATGTCGCACGAGACCTTCAGCGCGTTGGCGACACTGACGTCGCCGTGGCCGTTCTTGTTGTAGCAACGGAAACGTCGTCCGAAGAAGACGCCGCTGCCGCTGCAATAGAACGACGTACTCGTATCGATCGCCCCCTCGGACAAGCCGGCCATGGCCATGACCGCTTTGAACACGGATCCGGGCGAATACAACCCCTGAATGGCGCGATTGAGCTCGACCTTGAACGGATTCGAGGCGATGGTGCGCCAGACGTCCGGCGTGAAACGCCGCGAGTAGACGTTCGGATTGAAGGCGGGCGAGGAGACCATGGCCAGCACTTCGCCATCGCGCGGATCGAGTGCGACGGCGGCGCCGACGAATTCGTTTTCGGCAAAATACTGCTCGGCGCGGCGCTGCAGCTCAAAGTCGATGGTGAGGTAGACGTTGTCGCCGGCCACTGGCTCTTTGCGCGCCGGACGATACTCGGCCAGGCGCCGGCCATGGCTGTCGTACTCCCAGTACTGCGCGCCGTCGCGGCCGCGGAGGTATTCGTCGTACATCATCTCCACGCCGCGCTTGCCGAGGAGATCGCCGGATTTGAGGTCCTTGTGGTTGGCGAGGTCCTTGTCGTTGGCCTCGCCGATGAAACCCATGACGTGCGCGGCCATCGTCGCGTACGGATAGTTGCGGCGCTGCACCGGCTCGACGTTCAGCTCCGGAAACGCCACCGCCTGCGCCTGGATCGACGCGACCTGCGGCATGTTCAGATCCTCGGCGATCGGAATCGGGCGCGCGTTCGGAATCGCTTTCCCTTTTTCGAAACGCGCTTCGATTTCCTGCGCCGGAACGCCGAGGACGTGCGCGAGGAAGGCAACGACTTTTTCGCGATGCGCCGGATCGCCCTTCACGATCGGACGCATGATCACGCGGTCGAGGCTGAGCGAATACGCGGGCTGGTTGTCCGCGAGAATCTTCTGTCCGGTGCGGTCGAGGATCAGGCCGCGCTTGGCCGGCGTGACGAGCTCGCGCAGCGCATTCGCCTCGGACAGGTTCCGGTACTTTTCCGCCTGCACGCCCTGCACGACCCAGAACGAGCCGGCCAGGAAAACGAAAACGACGACGATGGCCCAGAGCAGGGCGTTGATGCGGAAGGTGAGGAACTTCTGATCATCTCGATAGACGCGCATGGGGTTGACTTCGTCGTTGTCGGTTGTCGGTTGATGCCTTCGGCGTTGTCCGTGTTTGGTTGTTTAGCGTGTTAATTTTTGCTGCCAGTCAGGTTGTTGTTGCTCAATGCATGCTGTAGGCCGTCGAATTGACAACGCCGAACACAGTCAACCGACAACCGACAACGCGAGAAGCGATCACCATCCTGCCGGTCTCCGCGTGGCCTCGATCGGCTCTTCGCGCAGGAACAGCGTCAGGAGGAGATACACAATCATTCCGAACAGGCAGGTGAAGATCGTCTTCACGATCATTCCCTGCTCGAACATTTCCACTTTCTGCTTCAGAAGAATGTTGACGAGGATGTAGATCACCAACTCGTTGACGACCACCGCGCCGATGAGGCAGGCGCCGAACGGCAGCGTGCCGCGCAGGACGAGGCGTGAGTTGATGTAGGCGACCGCGTACGCGCAGACAGTGAGAGCGAAGGCGTGCAGGCCGAACATCGCGCCGGAGTACGCGTCCTGCACGAGGCCGGCGATCACGCCGGCGATGATGGCGCCGAAGACGTTGCCGCCCATCGAGTAGTAGACGACCAGGATCACGTATGGATTGAAGAACGCCAGCGCGTTCGGAAAGAAGCTGTCCAGCAGCGAGTGGAGCGTGAGCGCGATGAGCAGACCGACGGCGAACCGGAGCCACCTCACGGCGTGTACCTCACTACGTCATTCGGAACCTTGCGCGTGTGCAGGATGATCACCTCTTCGATCGCGCCGAAATCGACCGAGGGGCGGACTGTGATGGTCTTGAAAAGATCCTGCCCTTTCTCCGCTTTCGTAATCACGCCGACCGGAATGCCTTTGGGATAGATGCCGTCGATGCCCGCGGTCATGACCACGTCGCCCGGCTGGACGTCGGCCAGCGACGGGATGTCGAAGAGTTGCGCGCCCGTCGCGCCGTCGCCACGCAACACGCCCTGGCGGCGCGTGCGGTCTACGAGCACGCCGACCGAGGAGTTGCCGTCGGTGACCAGCTGCACTTTGGCCATGTCCTTTGTGGTCAGCACGACCCGGCCAATCAGGCCATTGGCGTTGACGACGGCATCGTTGACTTCGATGCCGTTGTTCGAGCCGCGGTCGAGGATGATCGATTTGAATCGGCTCGATGTGTCGAGCATGACCGGCTCAGCCATCGTTGTCGCCATCGGGAACTGTTCGGAGTAGCCCATCAGGCTCCGCAGCCTTCGCAGATCGCCCTCGGACTGGCGCAGGCGGAGGTTTTCGGTGGTGAGTTGGTCGATCTGCCGGTGCAGTTGCAGGTTCTCGCCGACCGAGCGGCGCATGTCGAGATAGCCGTGGTAGACGTCGGAGACGGACTGGCCGACCCAGTTCACGGTCTTCGGCACGGGCGCGAACAGGATCATCACGCTGCGCTCGAACATCGTGCGCGTTTCGCCGATGTAGCGCGTCCTCGTGCTGAGGCTCATCAGGATGAAAAGCAGCCCCAGAACGACGATGAACAGCAGCGTCGGACGCCGGGGGATTACGTCAGCAGGTGCGGCCATGATTCGCGTGCGTACTCAGCAGGTTTCCTGCCAGTGAAGCAGGGACGAGGGATGAGGGACGAGGGAACAGGGACGAGGGAACAGGGACGAGGGACGAGGGACAAGGGAAGAGACGAGCAGTTGAGAAATGGAGAGGAACCAGTAACTGAGGCGCAGCGGTTTTCCCTCGTCCCTCGTCCCTGATCCCTCGTCCCTGCCTTACTCAATGGAGATTTTTCTCAGCAAATTGAAATCCGTCAGCATCTGTCCCGTGCCGAGGGCGACGCAGGCCAGCGGGTCCTCGGCCAGCGTGACCGGCAGGCCGGTTTCTTCGCGGAGGCGCTTGTCGAGGTTCTTCAGCATCGATCCGCCGCCGGCGATGATGATGCCTTTGTCCATGATGTCGGCGGACAGCTCGGGCGGTGTCCGTTCCAGCGCGACGCGGACCGCTTCGACGATCGTGGCAACGGTTTCCGAAAGCGCCTCGCGGATTTCCTCATCGCTGACCACGAGCGTTTTCGGGACGCCTTCGACGAGATCGCGGCCTTTGATCTCCATCGTCATCTCTTCGTCGAGCGGGAAGGCGGAGCCGATCTCCATCTTGATCTGTTCGGCCGTGCGCTCACCGATGAGCAGGTTGTACTTGCGTTTGATGTACTGAATGATCGCGTCGTCCATCTCGTTGCCGGCCACGCGCACCGAGCGCGAGTAGACGATGCCGGCCAGCGAGATCACCGCGACGTCCGTCGTGCCGCCGCCGATGTCGACGATCATGTTTCCGGTCGGGTCGGTGATCGGCAGTCCCGCTCCGATCGCCGCGGCCATGGCCTGCTCGATCAGATAGACCTCGGTCGCGCCGGCGCGCAACGCGGAGTCTTTGACGGCGCGCTTTTCGACCTGCGTGATCTCGGACGGAACGGAGATGACGATGCGCGGCTTCACCAGAAAGCGGCGTCCGTGCGCCTTCTCGATGAAGTACTTGATCATCTTCTCCGTAACTTCGAAGTCGGCGATGACGCCGTCTTTCATCGGACGGATGGCGACGATGTTGCCGGGCGTGCGGCCGAGCATCTCCTTCGCTTCCTTGCCGACGGCTTCAACGTTGTTGTTGATCTTGTTGACGGCAACGATCGACGGTTCGCGCACGACGATGCCTTTGTTCTTGGCGTAGACGAGAGTGTTCGCTGTCCCGAGATCGATCGCCAGATCGTTCGAGAACATCGACAGCAGTGATTTGAGAGCCATTAATTGATGGTTTCCTTCTAACGAGAGCTCCGAGGGGCTGAAGGGGCCGGTGCAAAAGGTCTGCCCCTGATGCGAGGCGCGGAAAGGGACGCTATTCTTCGACCAGCACCGTCGCGGATTGTATCGTCTGTTTGCCCGATGCGTTGATCGCTTTCACGACCACGGCGTTCGATCCGACTTTAGCGAAGCTGACCAGCTTCTTGAAGTGGCCGTTGGCCTCGACGTCGGCTTCCTCGTCGTTGATCAGCACCGTCGCGCCGGGGTCTGTATTGCCTTCGATCATGTAGAACGGACCGCCGATCGGATACGGCCGTTTGAGGCGCAGGACCGGCGCGGGTGCTTCCTGCGCCGCGGTCCCGGCATCGTGCGCGCCGCCGCTGACGCGGAATCGGCGGAAGGCGGAGAACGGACCGGGATCGCCGTCGGCGCCCACCGAGGCCACACGCCAGTAGAACGCTCCCTCGGCCGTCACGCGCGCCGAGGCCGTTGCCTTCTGGCGCCGCGAATTGATTTCGAGCGACGTGAACAGCCGCGAGCGCGACACCTGCAGGACGTACGACGTCGCCGTCGGCACCGGTTCCCATGAGAAGTCGACGCGCGAGTCACCTCCGATGAGGAAGACCTGGTTGTCCGCGGGAGTCACTACCGCCGGCGCCATGAGCAGCTTCTTGACCTGCGAGACCGCCCCTTCCGCCGTGGCGATGACCTTGTCGTTGACGGCGAGTTTGACCGGCGGCGTTCCCGCGGCGCCGGTGATCGACGCCGATCCTTTTTCCGCGACGACGTCGGTGGCCTTGTGCGCGTCGACGCCGACATGCGTGGTCGATTCGGAATCGATCGTGACCTGGATGCCTGGCGTGCGAACGCTGGAGACGTCATCGGTCGTGGCCACGTCTACCGTTCCAATCGTCATCTGCACGGAGTTGTTCTTTCGGCTCGTGGAGGGATTGAACTGCGAGTAGACCTCGAGCAGCGCGTTCGGGCCGACGGTGTAGAGCGAACCGTTGGAGAAGATCAGCTCCGCCGAGGCGCCGCTGCCGGTCTTGACCCAATCGCCGTTGAACAGCGGCGTGCGCGTCTCGGCCGGAGCCCAGTCGTTGGATGGCGATTTCTGGTACTGGACGTCGCCTTCGACAGTGAGGAACTGGGCGTCGTTCTCGACTCCCGCTTTGCCGCTGAGCGCGGCACGGCTGAACGTCTGCGACTCGACGGCCGCACCCTCGGCCTCGTTGTACTTGCCGCTGCCGAGCAGGGTACCGGCTTCGTCGAGTTTGTGCTGAGCCCGATCGAAGTCGCCGCGGTGCGCGGGAAAGTCTTTCGAAGCCGCCAGCGTATTCAGCGCCTGCCTGGCCTCGGCGATCGCAGCCTCGGCGGCGCTGCGCGGATTGCGCTTCTGATTGCTGAAGTACCACCAGCCGGCCAGACCGAGGATGACCAGGAGGATGATCAGGCCGATCTGTTTCAGCCGCTCGACGGAGATGAGATACCAATCGACCGCGGGCCCGTCCCGTTTCGTTTTCCTGGCCATCAGCTCGAATCAAGCTTTATAGCAGAAGCAGGGGTTAGGGACGAGGGATGCGCCGAGGACGCCAGTCCCGTCGCCGGAGGCGACACCGTATGGTAGCCGGTGGTCGCGCGCGAAGCGCGAGACCACCGGATCAAATGTGCGGGATGGAAGTTCGACCCCGGATGGGGTCGCGTATCAAATACCAGGCGGCGTGGATTCCCTCCGCGACCGCTGCCGCGGTCGGAAAATCGGGACGCGTTCGTGTTTCCGGTGGTCTCGCGCTTCGCGCGCGACCACCGGCTACCCTACGAGACGCCATCCGGCGTCGTAACCGCGGCTTCGCCCGCGCGTGTACGGCGTCGAGACTGTTTCCCTCCGCGTCACAATCCCTCGTCCCTCGTCCCTCGTCCCTCGTCCCTCGTCCCTCGTCCCTCGTCTCTCGTCTCTCGTCTCTCGTCCCTCGTCCCTCGTCTCTCGTCTCTCGTCCCTCGTCCCTCGTCCCTCGTCTCTCGTCCCTCGTCCCTCGTCCCTCGTCCCTGCTTCATCTCCCTGCCTCCCTGCCTCATTTGCTACGAACCCCGGGAATAGCTACACTGCCGCGCTTTTTAGGGATTTTCGCGATCGCCCGGCTCCCCGAGTCCCGCGCCGCGGTTGCCACCCAAATCAAAGTCAAGACAGAGGTTCGTCCCAATGCTTAAGTTGATGCGCGATAGCTTTCAGCAGCTCAAATGGATTTTGATCGGCATCGTTGCGATCTTTATCCTCTTCATCTTTGTCGACTGGGGCGGCGGCGGACCGAACAGCAACACGGCCGACCAGGGCACGTACGCGGCCCGCGTCAACGGCGAGACCATCTCGACGCGCGAGTTCGAACGTTCGCTCTATTACATGGAGAAGAACTACGAGCAGATGTACCGGCAGCCGCTGACGCCCGATCAGATCGCGCAGATGGGACTTCCAAAGCAGGTGCTCGAATCGCTCATCGATCAGCATCTCCTTCTGCAGCAGGCCAAACGCCTGCATCTCTCGGCGTCGCAACAGGAAATTCGCCAGAAGATCCTGGAGATCCCGACGCTGAATCCGGACGGCAAGTTCGTCGGCGAGGAGCTTTACACCCGCTACGTGACCGGCATGATGGGCTTCAGTTCGGCCGCCGAGTTCGAAGAGGAGCTGGCCCGCGAAATCACCCTCGGCAAGATCGAGAGCGCGCTCCAGAGTTCCGTCGTCGTCTCGCCGAAGGCCGCCGAGGCCGACTATCGCCGCAACAACGAAAGCGCCAAGATCAGGTACATCCTCTATCCCGCCGCGCGCGAGGCCGCCAGTGTTACGGTCACGCCGGCCGAGGTGCAGCAGTACTACACCATGCATCAGGCGCAGTACACGCACGGCGAACAGCGCGCGGCGAAGTACCTCATCGCCGACTACGCCAAGCTGCGCGCGCAGTTGAATCCGACCGATGCCGAGCTGCGCAAGATTTACGACCAGCGGCACGAAGAGTTCAAGGCTCCCGCCGGCGCGCACATCCTGCACATCCTGATCAAAGTCGATCAGGGCTCAGCGCCGGCCGTGGACGCCGAGGCAAAGGCGAAAGCCGACAGCATCGTCAAGCAACTCCGCGCCGGCGCCGATTTCGCCAAACTCGCGCAGGCCAACTCCGGCGATCCGTCGTCGGCAGGGAAGGGCGGCGACATGGGCTGGGTCGACAAGGGCACGACCGTCGAGCCGTTCGATACCGCCGCGTTCTCGATTCCGCTGAACACGATCAGCGATCCGATCCACTCGGTCGAATTCGGCTACCACATCATCAAAGTTCTCGAACGCCGCGGCGAAGGTTACCGTCCGTTCGAGGAAGTCCGCGACCGCCTGCGCGCGCAGACGGTGGAACAGCTGGCCAAGGACCGCGCGCGCGATGAGATCACGCGCATCGAGGCGCGCATCAAGGCCAGCAAGCCGAAGACCGCGGATGAGTTCACCGCCCTGGCCAGCGGCAACGTGGCGTCCAACGATTCGTTGTGGTTCGGGAAGACCGACGCCATTCCGGGCATGGGCAACAACCCGGCGTTCACGACGTGGGCATATGCCGCGAAGGTGAACGACGTCGGCGAGATCATCGGATCGCAGCGCGGTCCGGTCATCCCGTTCCTCTACGCGATCCGCGCGGCCGGCGTTTCGCCGCTCGACGAAGTCCGCGCGAAGGTCGAGAGCGACGCGCGCATGGAGAAGGCCCGCAATCTCGCGCAGCAGGCGCTGACCAGGGCCATGCCCGCCCCGACCGTCGATGCAGCCGGCGCGAAGGTCGGGCTCACCGCGCTGGAGACGACCGTCAACCGGCAGGGATTCATCGCCGGCTTCAGCGGCGATACATCGTCGCTCGTCGATGCGGCTGTCTCGGCGCCGGTCGGCCAGGTGGTCGGCCCGGTCATGACCAGCGACGGCGCGGTGCTGTTCCAGGTCACCGAGCAGAAGAAAGCAGATACCGCCGAGCTCGTGAAGAATCGCGCGCAGTACACCGACAATCTGCGCCAGCAGGAAGCGCGGAACCTTCGCGCATCGCTGCTGCAGCGGCTGCGCAAGGCGTCGACGATCGTCATCAATCAGAAGCTGATCGCGCCGCCGACCCAGCAGCAGGCCGGGGTATGACGAGGTGACGGCGGAATCGCGCGAGAGCGAGATTCCGCTCCAACCGCGCTGGGACGAACCGGCCATCCGCGTGCTGATGATGCCGCGCGACACGAACGCGCACGGCACGATCTTCGGCGGCGTGATTCTCAGCTACATCGACCAGGCCGGCGCGATCGAAGCGCGCCGGCAGGGCAGCCGTTTCATGGTCACCGTGTCGATGGACAAGGTCGTCTTCCACGAGCCGGTCTTCGTCGGCGATCTGGTCAGCTTCTGGACGGAGACCCTGCGCATCGGCACGTCGTCGATCACCGTGAAAGTGACCTGTGAAGCGATCCGTGGGAACGATTTGCAGCAGAAAGTCACCGTCACCGAGGCGCAAGTCGTCTACGTGAATGTGGGCGAGGATCGCAAGCCCGCGCCGATCAAGCGGATCGCCAACGCGCTCAGTGGATGAGGGTATTTTCGGCGGAAGGTTTTGCCAGTCATGGCGGGTAGAATGCTTTGACTATTCGGAAACGGAGAGAGCGAGTGAAGCGAGCCGTTGAGCCGACCGTCGAGAGCAAGTTCCGAGCGAAACTAAAACTCTTCTCGAAGCATCCGGCGATCCTCAACAGTCACCATCGCGTCCTTCTCGGAGACGCGCGCGAGATGGCCGAGCTCACCGAGCCTGAGTCGATCCACTTAGTCGTCACTTCCCCGCCGTACTGGACTCTGAAGGAGTACGACGGCGGCGCGGGGAAACGGCAGCTGGGACACTGGAAGGACTACCAAACCTTCCAAGAGGAACTCGCCAAGGTCTGGAAGCGCTGCTTCGATCTATTGGTCCCGGGCGGACGCATGTGCATCGTGGTGGGCGACGTTTGCATGCCGCGCCGCACGAACGGCCGGCATCTGGTCGTTCCCCTTCATGCCGACATCTCCGTGCATTGCCGGGAGATCGGGTTCGACTACCTCACTCCCATCCTCTGGTACAAGATCGCGAACGCGGTCACCGAGGTCGAGGGGAACGGATCGCCGTTCCTCGGCAAACCTTACGAACCCAACGCGATCATCAAGAACGACGTCGAGTACATCCTGATGTTCCGCAAACCGGGCGGATATCGCGCGCCGACCAAGGAGCAGCGAATCCTCAGTCTCATCGAGAAGGAGTATCACTCGCGATGGTTCCGCGCGATCTGGAACGACGTCGCAGGGTCTACCCGCTGGCGCGGTCATCCCGCTCCCTTCCCGGTCGAGATTGCGTATCGCCTGATCCGGATGTTCTCTTTCGTTGGCGACACCGTGCTCGATCCGTTTCTCGGCACCGGTTCCACGACCGAGGCGGCGATGAAGGCGCAGCGGTCGAGCGTCGGTTACGAAATCGAGAAAGCTTACGTCGCCATGGTCGCCGAGCGCTTCGCGAAAACGGAGACCGGAACAACTCTGGAGATCGTCAAACCTCGAACGGCTCGGGCTCCGCGAAAGGGATCGCGGGCTCGCGCAGCTTCAACTCGTTGAGCAGCGCCGTGAAAAACGCGGCGCCTTCGCTGGCCACCTTCTCCGGTTCCAGGACACGATTTCCGTAAGCCTGCCTGCTGTCGATCCGGATGAACCACGACCCCTCGAGCAAGCCCTGATTCCAGAGCGGAGCGCGGCGAATGGCAATCCGTTTGATCGCCGCCTCGAAATACTGCGACCACGTCTGACCGTCGCGGCGCTTGCTGTCCGCGACCACGTCGAAGATCACCACGTACCCGATGACGATCTCGGGCCGCAGTTGCTGGATGTTGGCGATCTCGCCCATGTGATCGTCGAGCCGGTTCGGAATGGTGCCGGCGGCGTTCTTCCACATCGATTTCAGCGAGATCAGCAGCCGATACTTTCCGGCAAATTCGTAGGCGATATCCCAGTCTTTTTCTCTGGCCAGCCCCTGCACCTTCAACTCGCCGCCCGAACCGCCGATCGCTCCCGGCAGTCCGTAGCGCGCCAGCTGTTTGATGGCGTAGTCCGCCATGGCCACGAGCCGGTCCGGCGATTGCGTCGCGCGCTGCATCACGGACTCGACGACATCTTCGAGCGTTGGAACGATCAACGTCATTCGCAACGAAGGATAGCAGCGGCGCGGACTACAACTTTGGCGGCGCGGCGCCGTTCAGGATTGGCGGCTGGTTGACGTAGCCGGCCGGTTTCGCGAACTGCGCCGCAGGCGGTGATGGAACGGTGCGGATGTCATCGACCTCGGACGTAATGGTCTCGACGGTCGGCGCGCCTCCTTCGTACGCCTGCGAATACGTCGCTACTTCGCGAAGCGGAAAGCCGGACAGGATCGCCGCACTCTTCTGCCGCACCTCGGCATCGATGGAGCTGACGCCGGTCTCAAATACGGGCGGCGGAAAGGCCAGCGCGGCGTCGATCTTGTCAGTCGTCCAGAGCAGCGTCGTCATCGCATTCTCACGCTTCACTTTCGTGCCGCCGTAATCTTCCTGCGCGGTGAAACTGGCGCGGATGACGAACTTGCGAATCGGGAATCCGAGAATCGGTTCATTGCCGGATTCCTCCGACACCGTCACCTTCACATCTTTGATCGCGGCTCCTTTCCGCGGCTTGAGACTGGACGTCGAGGGCGGGATGAGGGTGAAGTCGAACCAGGTCTGCAATGGCGTGTTGAGCGCGATCACCGTTTTGCCGCCGTCCGTCGACAGCAGAACGTCGTGCGTGAATGGCTCATCCTGATGCTCGACCGTCAGCCGCCGGTTGTCGCCATCCGCGATCACGCGCTCGACGCGCGGCGTCCGTTTCAGCCGGTCTTTGATCGTCGTCGTGACGCGATAGGAAGTCGCGGCCTGCAGCGAGGTTGCGGTGAGCAGCACGGCGGCGAGCAGAACGCGGATCATTTCGGCGTTTTCATCCCCAGTTCGCGCCAGAGAAACGCGTAGACGTCCGTCTGCGCTGCCACCGTTTCCGTGAGCGCCGTTCCGAAACCGTGTCCGGCTGTCGAGGTCGTGCGCAGGAGAGTCGGATACGGCGACGCGGTCGACGCCTGAAGAATCGCCGCGAATTTGCGCGAGTTGGCGGGATCGACGCGTCCGTCGTTGTCGCCGGTCAGCAGCAGCACGGCCGGATAGCGCGTGCCCGATTTGACGTGATGGTACGGCGAGTAGCCCATGATCGCCGCGAGCTGCTGCGGATTCGACGGCGAGCCGAGCTCCTCGACATTGAAGACGCCGTTCGGCGTCGCCAGCCAGCCGGGGACGTCGTAGATGCCGGCGTGCGCGACGACGGCGCGGACGAGTTCCGGATGCTGCGTGAGCAGAGCGCCCATCAGCAATCCGCCGTTGCTTCCCCCTTCGATGGCGAGCTTCGCGGAGCTCGTATAGCCGCGCGTGACGAGGTGCCGCGCGCACGCCGCGAAATCGTCGAAGACGTTCTGCTTCTTCAGCATCCGTCCCGCTTCGTGCCACGCATCGCCGAACTCCGCGCCGCCGCGCAGATTGGCAACGGCGAGAATCCCACCCGCATCGAGCCAGACGCGGCCCGGCAGCGACAGCCCAGGCCGCTGGTTGACCGAGTAGCCGCCATAGCCTGAAAGAATCGTCGGATTCGTTCCGTCGCGCTTCGTTCCCTTCTTGAAAATGATGTTGACCGGAATCTTCGTGCCGTCTTTCGACGTCGCCATCTCGCGCACGACCTCGACGTCATCGAACGAGAATGCGAAAACTGTCGGCAGCGCGGCCGGCGCGATCGTCTTCGACGCGCTCTCGTAGCGGAACCAGCGCGGCGGCGACGTAAAGCTGCCGTCGCGAAAAAGGACGTCGTCCGCGCCGATGCGTGCGAGCTCGTAGATCGACGAGATCGGCGGAATCGGAGCCGAGCCGAGAGGTTTGCCGCTGCGGTCGAATCTCATCAGCTCCGACGGTCCGCCCGCCATCGTGGCGAGATAGATGGTGTTTCGCCCGACCGCGAACGCGTCGATCGATTCCTTCCCCTCGGCGATGACCGTTTCGCGCGTCAGTTTCGGATCGTCCGGCGCGACGCGGAGGAGCTTTCCGTTCGACGCTCCTTCGTGCGAGAGGAGGTAAATCGCTCCATCTCCGCCGAATGCGACGTCGCGGATCTTGTCGGAGAAGCGCGTGACCTGGAGCCAGCTGTTGTCCGGCGTGCGCAGCCAGTGAGCAGCCTCGCCGCCGTCGCCGTTCAGGACCGTGGCCAGCACGTAGCGGCCGTCGTCGGACGTTTCCATCGTCGTCTCGGCGATGCGCGGAAACTCCTTGCCGACCGCGTACGTGTCCGCGGACGGCGGCGTGCCGAGGATGTGAAACCAGATCTGCTGATAGAAGTGCGCATCTTCCTCGGGCCGCTCGCCTGGTTTCGGATAGCGCGTGTACCAGAACCCGGAGCCGTCGCCGTTCCACGCCACGCCGCCGCCGCCCGTCGGATAGTTGACGTGTTCGACGACATCACCGACTTCGCGGCCCGTATCGACGTCGAAGACATGCACTGAGCCGTCTTCGCTGCCGTTTTTCGAGAGCGAAATGGCCACGTGTTTTCCGTCGAGCGAGGGGACGTAAAAGTCGGTCGATGTTGTCCCGGTCGGATCGGCCGCGGTGGGATCGAAGACGACGCGTTCCGACTTCGCATCGTTCGGATTGTCGAGGACGATGAGCGTCGACTGTTCCTTGGGCGGCGCCGACTTCATCGCGAACAAACGTCCGCCGCGCGCCTGCACGTACGCGTATGTGATGCGAGGCGCTTTGTAGAGCTTCGTCAGGCCGGCCGCGATGGCATCGCGCGCCGGAACGGCGTCGAGGATGGAGCGCGTGAGCGCGTTCTCCTTCGCCACCCAATCCTTCACCGCCGGATCGGACGCATTTTCCAGCCACGCGTAGTCGTCGTGAACGGTGACGCTGCCAAATTGCTTCGTGACCGGCTTCTTCGCGGTCTGCGGATACTTCGTCGCGGCGATCGAAGGCATTGCGAGGAGTAGCACGATAACGATTGCGGCGCCGCGCCGCACGAGGGATGTCGGATTCATGGGGTCTCCTGTTCCGATAGACGCATCGATCGACGCCACGTTAGTCGTGCTTTTTCCGCGCGTCTCGCATGGCTTCGAGGCGCGCTTTCATCTTCGCTTCGGCGCCGACGTCCTTCGGCTCGTAGAACCGCCGATCGGCCAGCGCCTCGGGGAGGCAATTCATCGCACCGGTCTGTTCCTCGTAGTCGTGCGCGTACTGATAGCCGCGGCCGTAGCCGAGGTCTTTCATCAGGCGCGTCGGGGCGTTGCGGATGTGGAGCGGAACGCCGGGATTGTCGCCCTGGCGGACTTCGCGCACGGCTTCGCCGTAGCCGATGTACGCCGCATTCGATTTCGGCGCGGCGGCGAGGTAGGTGACGAGCTGCGCCAGCGCCACGCCTGCTTCCGGCATGCCGAGGAAGTGGACGGTCTGCTGGACGGCGATCGCGAACACCAGCGCTTGCGGATCGGCGTTCCCGATGTCTTCCGACGCCGCGCGGACGAGACGGCGGGCGATGTACATCGGATCCTCGCCGCCTTCGAGCATGCGCACGAGCCAGTAGACTGAGGCGTCCGCGTCGCCGTTGCGCAGCGACTTGTGGAGCGCCGAGATGATGTTGTAGTGCTCCTCGCCGCCCTTGTCATACATCAGCGAACGGCGCTGCAGGATCTGCGTGACTTTCTCTTTGTCGATCGCGCCGTCTTCCTTCGTGGCGGTCTCGACGACGAGCTCCAGCGAGTTGAGCGCCTGCCGGGCGTCGCCGGCTGAGGTCGCGGCCATGAAGTCGAGAGCATCGTCGGTGACTTCGATGCCGCGCTTCTTCAGCGATGGATCGTTCACGGCGCGGCGGAGGATCGTCATCACCTGCTCGCGCTCGAGCGCGGGGATGACCACGACTTTCGTCCGCGACAGCAGCGCTGAGTTCACCTCGAACGACGGATTCTCGGTCGTCGCGCCGATGAGGATGATGTCGCCGGCCTCGACGTACGGCAGAAACGCGTCCTGCTGCGCTTTGTTGAAGCGATGAATCTCGTCGATGAAGACGATGGTCTTCGATCCGCGCGCTTTGCGTTCCTTGCGCGCCTCCTCCATCAGCGTGCGGATCTCTTTGATCGCGGTGCTCGTGGCCGAAAACGTGACGAATCGCGCCCGCGTCTTGTTGGCGATGATGCGCGCCAGCGTGGTCTTGCCCGAGCCGGGCGGGCCCCAGAAGATCATCGAGGGGATGCGATCGCTTTCGATGGCGGTGCGGAGGAAACGTCCCTCGCCGAGGAGCTCGTCGAGTCCGACGACGTCTTCGAGGGTGCGCGGGCGGAGGCGCTCCGGCAGGGGAGCGTCGGATTTCGCCGGGGGATCGAAGGGAGCGGTGTCGAAGAGGGTCATATCAGAGGGCGCGTACAGGCATTCGCGTCACGTCGCGTTGATCGTCTCAACGGTCCCGAGCCTCACCGGCACAGACAAGAGTGTCTGTGCCACATTGATCCTGCCATACCCGCGACTGCTGCGACAGGCGAGATTGAGTGTGGCACAAGCGGCGGCCACAGCCATCTCGTCGTAGCCTCGAGCGGTTGACATGCCAATCACGCCGATCGCACCTCAGTGCACACGTGCACACTCGATTCACTGCACTGCGACGCCCCTGCGCCGCACTGCGACATGCCCCACGTCGCACTGCGGCGATGCCGCGCCGCATTGCGGCGATCTCGCGCCGCATTGCGGCGATCCCGCGTCGCACTGCGGCGATGCCGCGCCGCATTGCGGCGATCTCGCGCCGCACTGCGGCGATGCCGCGCCGCACTGCGGCGATCCCGCGCCGCACTGCGGCGATCCCGCGCCGCACTGCGGCGATGCCGCGCCGCACTGCGACACCCCCCGCGTCACATTGCGGCGATGCCGCGCCGCACTGCGGCGATGCCGCGCCGCATTGCGGCGATGCCGCGCCGCATTGCGACACCCCCGCGTCACATTGCGGAGAGGCCGCGAAGGCCGTAGGAATGCGAAGTTATTGACGTTCAGCAAAGCAACGAAAAGTCGATATTGCCGCCGCTCACGACGATCGCCGTCCTCCCTTTAGGACGGATCGCTCCCGACAGCAACGCGGCGATTCCCAGCGCTCCGGTCGGCTCGATCACCAGCTTGGTTCGATACATCGCCAGTTTCACCGCCGAGAGCAGGACATCGTCCTCGACGCTGACGACGTCGCGCACCCGTTCGCGGATCACGGCGAAGTTCCGCTCGCCGATGGCCAGCGTTCTGGCGCCGTCGGCGATCGTTCTCGGCGGGTCGATCGACACGATGCGGCCGGATTTGAACGACTGCTCGCCGTCGTTGCCGGCGCGCGGCTCGACTCCGTAGACGTCGATGCCCGGCTTCAGCGATGTCGCGGCGATGGCAACGCCTGAGAGCAGTCCGCCGCCACCGAGGGGCGTCACGATCGTTTCCACCTCCGGCCACTCCTCCACGATTTCCAGCCCGACCGTTCCCGCGCCGGCGATGATCCGCCAGTCGTCGAAGGGCGGGATCACGGCGGCGCCACTCTTCTCGGCGATCTCTTTCGCGACCGTGTCGCGCGTGGCCGAGGTCACACCCGCGGTCACGACCTCGGCACCGTAGGCCTTGGTCGCGTCGACCTTCATCTGCACCGAGTTCTCCGGCATCACGATCGTTGCCTTGATGCCGAGGAGCTTCGCGGCCAACGCGACGCCTTGGGCGTGGTTGCCGGAGGAGAAGGCCACGACGCCGTTGCGCCGTTCATTTTCAGAGAGTTGCAGCAGCGCGTTCATCGCCCCGCGGATCTTGAACGAGCCGGCGCGCTGCAGGTTTTCGCACTTGAGACGCACCTCCACGCCGATCGCTTCGGACAGCGAACGGCTGGACAAAAGCGGCGTGCGATGGATGGACTGGCCGAGGCGGGCGGAGGCGGCGCGGATGTCGTCGAGCGTGACGGCAGCCACAGCGATATTTGAAGAATTCACCGGCGCAGTATAAACTCCGGCAAACCGATCACAGACCGGCGCATATCGGCGTCGGCATCGCATTACGGGCAGGGTTATTTTCGGGTGTTGGAGGGGTTTATGTGGAGAAGGGTTACCCGCGGCCTGGTTCTCGCTGTTCTTGCGTCGCTCGTCGTTCCGGTGCTCCTGGCACAAACGACGGAAACGCGCGGCGCTCTCGACTTTCCCGATCCGACTGTGACGCAGACTGGCGTCATCCTGGTCAAGGGTTGGTTCCTGTCGCCTGAAGCGATCTCGAAAGTGGCCGTCTACGTCGACGACCAGTTCATCGCCAATTCCAACACCAACCTGCCGCGCATCGACATCGTCGAAGCCTTTCCGAACTGGCCCGGCATCCAGCACATCGCGCCCGGCTTCCAGATCGGAATGCTGGCCAGCCGCTTCACGAACGGAACGCACACGCTGGCGGTGAAGGTTTTCTACAGCGACGGCACGATCACGGAGCTCGGACGGCGCACGATCATCGTCGACAACACGCTCAACCAGGCGCCGTTCGGCAGCGTCGACATCCCCGACACGGTCGGCATCTACAACGCCTCGGGTTCTTTCCCCGTCTCCGGATGGGCGCTCGACACCGATGGCGTCTCCAAGGTGGAAGTGCTCATCGACAACGGCGTGATGCAGAACGCGATGTACGGCGATCCGCGTCCGGACGTGGCCAACACGATCGCCGACTGGCCGGATGCGCTCTACAGCGCCTTCATCGCCAACGTCGACACCACGCGCGTCCCCGACGGCGTGCACGCGCTCGACGTCCGCGCCACCGACCGCAACGGCCTGTCGAAACTGATCGGCCGCCGCACGATTCAGATCTTCAACGAGGGCGCCCTCCTGAAGCCGTTCGGCTACATCGACGAGCCGAAGCGCGACGCGGTGCTGTACGGCACGCGCTGCAACGTTTTCCCGCAGGCCTCGCCGGCCATCAATCCGCAGTCGCACATCACCCCCGTCCGCGGCTGGGCTCTCGACCTCGGCACGCGCACCGACACGGGCCGCGTGGCCTACGTGGAGCTGATGGTCGACGGCCGCATCTGGTATTCGACCGCACAGGACTGTGCATTCAGTCCGATCTTCAGCGCCTACGCGAATTGCTACGGCCTGCCTCGCTTCGACGTGGAGCGCTACTACCCCGGCTATCCCGACTCGCCGCGCTCCGGCTTCCTCTTCACGATGGACGTCGGCGCGCTGCTCGCCTCCGGCGTGAAGCCCGGCAATCACGTGCTGAAAGTCCGCGTCGGCGATCTGCAACAGACGTTTACCGAGCTGCCGAACCGCGACGGAATCCCGGTCTTCTTCGAATGCGCGGAAGACCGCGTGGCCGCGGCCCAGGGCTTCATCGACGTGCCGCACACCTCGGACTTCATGAAGGGAACGGTGACGTTCCAGGGATGGGCAGTCGCAGAAGGCGGCCTGATCTCCTCGGTCGAAATCATCGTCGACGGCGATTTCAAAGGCCTCGCGCAGTTGAACTACCCGCGTCCCGACGTTGCGCAGCAGTATCCATATCTGACGAACAGCCAGAACTCCGGCTGGCGCTTCATCATGGACACGACGAAGCTCGGCAACTCGAAGCACCTTCTCACCGTGCGTGTGACCGATTTCCGCGGCCTGAAGACCGAAATTGGCTCCGTAGTTTTCTACACGCAGAACGCGAATCCGACACCGTAAGGCAGGGACGAGGGACGAGGGAAATGAAGCAGGGACGAGGGACGAGGGAAACCTCAGACCTCGTCTCTGATTTATCTCCCTGCTTCATCGCGCTGCGCTTCGTCGGCGAAGCCGGCGTAAGAACCGTAGCCCCCGGCTTCTAGCCGGGGGACTCCAACGCGCCCCGGAAACCGGAGCGCGCTTTAGCGCGCGATAGAAAGCTTTCTTTCGCCCGCTAAAGCGGGCTCAAAAATGGACGCCGCCTGAAAGTCCCCCGGCTGAAAGCCGGGGGCTACGGTTCTTAAGCTGGCTTTGCCAGCAAGGGTTTGCGCGAATCAACGTCTTGCGCGCCCCCGTCGTCCCTCGTCCCTCGTCCCTGCCTCATCTCCCTGCTTCATTCACCGCCACGCATACACATCCACATTCGCTCTCGCCCGCAACTGCGTGGTCCAGGTTTCGATCTGTTGATCGAGCTGGCGGGAGCGGATGAGCGTGCGGATTTCTTCGCGGACGTCGTTCAGCGGCGGTACGGGCAGTCCGCGTGCGACGCGCTGCTGGCGCCAGGGACCGTTGTAGTAATCGGCGATGTCCTCGTTCGCCACGAACACCATCGGCGCGAAGCGTTCCTGGATGTACGCCTCGACCTGCAACTGGCGCTTGATCAGCGCGCGCAACTCGTCCGGCGTCAGTTCCGCGCGCGCGAGCGCGGCATCGAGCTCCGCGGGCGACGCGAAGCGGTGCTGGATTTCCACCAGCCGCGCCTCGATCGAATCCTTCGGGATGTCCTGCGCGCCGAAACGCTCGACGTCGCGATAGCGGAGCGCCTGCGCGATCAGCGCTTCGAGGATGTCGTGCCGGTAATCGTCCTCGCTCCGTCCGGCGACGCGCGGAAAAAATCGCAGCTCCGCCATCTGGTTGATCTCGCTCACCGTCAGCACCTGGCGATCGATGACCGCGGCGATGCGATCGACCGTAACCGCGTACGCCGGCGCGGCGAGCAGGAATCCGATCAGGAACAGACGCTTCATGGCCGTCATGGACACCAGCAATCTTGACACCCTTCGCCGCAATTCCTACATTCTCCTGTGCGTTAGCGGTCGGACAGCGAGACTGCTACCCTCGCTCGTGACCCGCCATGCCTGCACACATTGATCTCCACGGTGACGATCTCGACAGCCGCGCCCGCGAGGTGCTGCGCGAGATCATCATGCAGCACGTTTCCACGGGCGAGCCGATCAGCTCACGTTCGCTGGCCAAAGGCGGCCGCTTTCAGCTTTCTCCCGCCAGCCTGCGCAACGTCATGGCCGATCTCGAAGACCTCGGCTATCTCCAGCAGCCGCACACCTCGGCGGGACGCGTTCCCACTGACCGCGGCTATCGCTTCTTCATCGATCACCTCATGCGCTCGCGCGCGCTCTCGCAGCGCGAGAGGGAGATGATCGACGACCAGGTCAGCCACGCCAACGAAATCGACGAAGTGCTGCATCTCGCTTCGCGCGTCCTGTCGCGGCTCAGCGATCAGGTCGGCGTCATCTTCATGCCCACGCTGCTGCAGTTCACCATCCGCAGCATGGATTTCGTCGCCGTCGCCGACAGCAAGATCATGTGCATCATCGTCGGCCAGAACGGCGTGGTGGTGAACAGGATCATCGAGACGCGCCAGCCGTTCACGCGCGACGAACTGCAGAAAATCTCGCGCTACATCACCATCGAGTTCGCCGGCCTCACGCTCGACAACATCCGCCGCCGCCTCATCCGCATGACGGAGGAGGAGCGCGCAATGCACGACGCCATGCTGCAGAAGACGATCTCCCTCGGCATCGAAGCAGTGAACGACGTCTCGCCGCTCGAACACGAGCTGTACGTCGAAGGCGCCGCGTCGATCCTCACCAAGCCCGAGTTCTCTGACGCCATCTCCATGAGAAAGACCTTCCTTGCGCTGCAGGAGAAGGAGAAACTGGTGGAGATCTTGAACTCGTGTCTCTCTGAAGAGGGACTGCAGATCCTGATCGGCTCGGAGAGTAACTTTACGCAGATCTACAACTTCAGCATCGTCGCGCGGCGCTACGGAACCCAGGCCGCGCCGCTGGGAATGGTCGGCATCATCGGTCCGATGCGCATGGAGTACGCGCGCATGGCGCCGCTGGTCGACTACCTCGGCGTCGCCCTCAGCCGCAAGATCGAAGAGGAACAGGAGCAACCGCAGTGAGCGAAAACGAAAAGGATGATGACGCCTACGTCATCGAAGACACCGGCGAATCGGTCGCCGACATCGAGCAGGAGATGGAAGCCGCAGCGCAGGAAGCTGTTGCTGGAACATCTGCTGCCGCCGCGCAGAACGAAGACTTCCGCGACCGCTACGTGCGCACGCTGGCCGACTTCGAGAACTTCCGCAAACGCGCCGAACGCGAGAAAGCCGACTTCCAGCGCTACGCCCTCGGCTCAGTGATTCGCGATCTCCTCCCGGTCCTCGACAACTTCGATCGCGCGCTCGAACATGCCGAGGAAGGCGACGAGTTTCACAAAGGCGTCGCGCTCATCTACAAACAGCTCTTCGAAGTCCTGCAGCGCCATGGGCTGAAGCCGATCACCGAGTCGGGCGTCCGTTTCGATCCGAATTTTCACGAGGCGGTCATTCGCGAGGAAGATCCCTCTGTGCCGTCGCACACCGTCACCGCCGTTCTCCAGAAAGGCTATTTCCTCCACGACCGTCTCCTGCGTCCGGCCATGGTCAAGGTCGCCGTCGGCGGGCCGGAGGAGAATGAGCCCTCGGGCAACTAACGCATGCCGAAAGTCATCGGAATCGATCTCGGGACGACCAACTCCTGCGTTGCCGTCGTGGACGTCGCCACGCCGCAGGTGATGCCGAACCGGGAGGGGAGCCGCACCACGCCGTCGGTCGTCGGTTTCACCGAGGACAGCGACCGGCTGGTCGGCCAGATCGCCAAGCGCCAGGCGATCACCAATCCGTTCAACACCGTCTTCGCCATCAAGCGCCTCATCGGACGCAAGTACGACTCGAGCGAAGTCGCGCGCGCGAAACAGATCCTCCCGTA
>Ga0157375_10001142_pt1 | contig 22953 bp, 37 predicted proteins | sample M35metaG_FD_115311 | JGI IMG/M metagenome (GOLD analysis project Ga0157375, IMG submission 115311) | Miscanthus rhizosphere microbial communities from Kellogg Biological Station, Michigan, USA - M3-5 metaG | ecosystem: Host-associated > Plants > Roots > Rhizosphere > Soil | place: USA: Michigan... | reverse complement strand
TCGGGCTTGGCCTGTTGCTGAATGAGCCACTGGCTCCACGTGCCGTTGTGTTCGACGTGCTGGGCCATCGCCGCCGGATTGACGACCAGGTTGGTCACCACGTCGGCCATCTCGCGGAGCGCATATCCGGTAAGCCCGGTCGCCAGCGGGAGGCAAACCCGCTCCACGCACGAATGGCTGATGTCATGTTCGCCGAACCAGGTGGTCGACTCGGCTAGCGCGTTCGCCTGCGCCCGGACCACGTGAGACAGACCACATGCTCGCTCCGACCGCACCGGGTTGTGCTTGTGCGGCATTGATGTGGAGCCCCATTGCTCGGGCGCGAAGTGCTCGGCCATCTCCCCATAGGTGGCGCCCAGCCGGATCTGCAGGGCCAGGTGTTCGATAGCCGACATCAACCCCGCGACGCATTGCGTCCAGAGGACGAGGCAGCTTCGGTCGTTGGCCTGGGCTTTGCGCCATCGCCCGGCCGGTAAGCCGAGAAGCGCCCCGAGTCGGGTCGCATCATGGACACGGGCATCGCCGATGGGACCACCGAGTATGATCTCGGTCGCCGGACCGGTAGTCGCCTCCAGGGCATGTGTCGCCTTCGCTACGCGGTCCGACCATACTCCAATCTGTCGTCCGAAGGTGTCCGGTTCCGCGAATACGCCGTGCGTTCGGGCCGCTCGTGGGGTGTCAACGAATCGTGCCCCAAGGAGCTCCAATGCCGTAACCACGTTGCGTGCCTCACGCACCAGCACGTCTGCGACAGTTTGCACGGCGAGGCACAGGCCCGCGTCGACGAGGTCACTGCTACTCAGCCCCCAATGTGCTTTCGGAGCGCCGCGCACCTCGCGCATCCAGCGTACGAATGCTCCGACGTCGTGACGCGTGATGGTCTCGTACTTGAGTATCTGGCTGATATCGTGGCCGTCCAGCTCATCGCTGAGCAGCGTGGCGGTTTCGGAATCGCCCAGCTCGGTCGCAGCCGCCCACTCGACCCGCAGCCAAGCCGCGTATTTGCCGTGCAGGGACCAGACGTGGTCGATGACGGGGTGCTCGTATCGGCTCACGGCCATTCACCCGTGTCCCGCACGCGACGGACCATCATTGAGTAGACGGTCATGTCGTGCCAGGTGTCGTCACTCGGCTTGCGGCCCGACGCGATGGCGCTCACCGCACGGGCGATCTTGCCCAGCTGGTAGAAGACGATCCCGATTTCCTCGTCCGAGACGACGTCGGGCGCGACCCCGATCATTTCCCGCATCGTCGACCCGATGATCTTCAGGTCTAGCGAGCCGTACTCCTTGCCCTTGATGATAGCGGGTTCGACGTCATCCGCCGATACCCCGGCCCACCACGCAGCCAGTTCGCTCATGCACTCTCTCCTACTACCTGTGTGTACGGGCTGGTGCCGATCAGACTGATCGGTTGCCCCAGCTCGAACGACTTGTCAGCGATCCAGCGTCGGGCGCGCTCGCTCAGTAGCGACCACTGGGTCGCGCCCTTCACCTCTGGGAACAGCTGGTCTAGCATAGTGATGGCGATGCGGATCTGCGGCGAGGGCGCGCCGTTCGCGCACATCGCCCGGTAAGCCAGGTCGGGGTCCCACTCACCTACGCGCCGGACGCGTTTGGTCACAGTGGTGTACTCCTCCGGCAGGCCCAGGGTGGACCAGTTGGTCTCCGCGTGCAGGGGTCCGGAATTGCCGGCGACCCGGATCGGCCTTGTTCTAAAGACGATCCAGATCTCAACCTCCTCGGGTCGCCAGCGCCAAGGCGAGACTCCGGCCTGTGCCATGAAGTCAACCGCCCGGCAGTCTCCGGACGTGCAATAGGGGTACAGGCCCGCGTGCATGCCGAGCCCGAATCCCTGGGTTCCCTCGATGATCACGTCACGACCGGCGGTGTTCCAGTCCTCGATCAAGTCGGGTACGTGTGCTGGGTTGTGCAGAGCGCCCGCCAACTCCGCTGTCCGCCAGATGCGGTCCGCGCGAGCCGCACCTACACCCTTGGCCGTTGAGCCGAGTCGGTCGTTGAGAGTGCTAGCCGCCTCGTCCTTAATGTGCTGGGCCTCCAGGAGGGTGGCCGTCGGGTCGACGTGCATTCGCCAACCGACCGCGTAGCCCGCTTCCTCTAAGGCGTTGATCTCCTCGAATAGGACTTCCGCGTTCACTTCACTACCCGGTGCTAACGCCAGCGTGGCGCGCGGATTCACGAAGCCGACCGGCACATGCCGCAGCTTCCACTCCGTGGTGGCCGAATCGACCACCGTGTGACCCGCGTTCGGTCCACCGACTCTGACGACTAGTGGCTCGTCGCATCCCAGGGCTAGACGCGCCGTAACCGCGCCCTTGGCCTCAGATCCGTACTGACCACCGACGACCACCATGAGCTTACTCACGCGTAGCCCTCCCGTTGTAGCTCGACTTGGTACACGATTAAGAGCCCATGTGCTTCGGCGTCCTTAGCGTGATCGCCAGGGGTGCCGAGGTGTTTGTGCAGCCGGTCCTTGAGCGGCGTGGTGTAGACGTCATTGAGCTTCGACGCCTGTGGCTTGTAGAAGGGGATCTTGTGTCGCCGCGCGATGTGCGCCAGGGCGCCGATCATCTGCGGCGTAAACAGCTCGGAATGGCTCATCTTCGAGGCCAGCCAGGGATACAGCGTGAAGCGCTCCACCACCAGCAGCCCGATTACGCCGAACCCCGCTAGGTCCCATACCGTGTCGATGCACTCGTCGGGGGTCATCTCGACGGCGGCAGTGCACTCGTCTCGGTCCCAGCTCGCGTAACCCACGTGTTTATCGCCCGGGTCGATGCTGAGCCAGAAGTCGGGTAGCGGGTCGGGCCAGCGCTTACGCGGCATCGGACCACCGCTTCCGATCGATCTTGAAGGGTACGTCGAGCGGGTTGGACTGGATCTCCATCAACCGGTCGTGGAAGATGGCGCAGCCCACCTCCTGGATCTTGTCGATGATGTGCTCCTCGCCGAGCGGCACTTCGAGCACCACCGAGTCGTGAATCTGGAGCAGCATGACGCCCGGGTAGTTAGCCTCGATCCAGAGCATCCACAGTTTCATCAGCTCGGCGACTGTGCCCTGAATCACCGCGTTGAACGCCTTGTGGGTGCGCTCGCCGTAACCGAACGTGCGCCTCCGACCCGTGACCTTGATGGTCAGGTAGCCCGATCCGCCGAGGCCCACGTCCGCGCGCCACATCGCCTCGCGCATCCCGCGCTTGAACTGCGGGTAGGTCTGGTCATACTGGTCCTTGAGCGCCTTCACCTCGGAGAGGGTGTAGTCCAGCCCAAGGAACAGGCGAATCTGCTCCTTGAGCGTCTTCACTCCAGCGCCGTAGATGGTGCCGAGGGTGAGTCGCTTGGCCACGCCACGGAACTCGGGCCACTGTGGATGGTCCTCTTCGAGACCGAAGATCATGCGAGCGGTCTCGCCGTGCAGGTCCTTACCGGATCGCAACGCTGCCAGCATCGGCTCGCACCGAGTGATGGAGGTCGCAACCCGGACCTCGGCCTGGCTGATGTCCAGTTCCCAGTTATCCGTGCCCTCGCGCGGGCGGAATAGCTTACGGACGGGGACGATGCCCTCGGGGATGTGGTGAATGTGGGGGATGGCCTGGAGCTGCACCCGCTCGACCGACAGTCGGCCCGAGATGGCGCCTCCGGTTCGGCCACCGGGACGGTCCGACTCGATGCGTCCCTGCCGGTAGTTGGTTCGGAGTCGCCCGTCCGGCCCGGTAGCGCCAGCCCAACCCCGGTACCACTTATCCTTAGCGGACTGCATCTTCCGGATGCGCTGCCACAGGGCGGCCACTTCGTTGCCCTGAGCGACCAACTCGCGGATGACCGGTGCGGCGGCACTCTCCACGCCGAAGAAGGCACGGGCACCCGGGTCGGTGGGCTTGAACGGCAGCATTTCGCAGGCTTCGGCGATCAGCCGGACCATCTTCTGGTACTCGACGAGCGAGGCCTCTTTATCGTAGCCGACGCCGCGACGCTCCATCGCGAACAGGACGCGCATCATGTCCAGTTCTAGCTGACGCACCTCCTCGAAGTGGCGCATGACCGCGCCCTCTTCGGCGGCGTCCTTCTGGTACTCGAAGAGACGGAGTGTCTGGTTGGCGTCGCGTCCCGCGTAGGCGCCGAGGACTGGCCAGGTGAGGAGATCGTACCGCCAGGTGAGGCCCTTACCTTGCCTCTTGCGCTCCTGTTCGATGGCGATCTGCCAGTCACCCTCCTCCTCGCCCCATAGGCGCTTGGCCGTGGGCTTTAGGGAGCTGGATTCGAGTGGCCAGATGAGGCCGTTCGCGTGCTGGGTGTCCCAAATGACGGACTTGGTGAGATCCAGCCCGGTGCCGGAATCGAGCCGGTGACCGGCCGCCAGTATGTGGCAGTCGAACTTGGCGTGGTGCATGATCAGCGGATGGCGGGATAACCAGCTCAGCAGGACCGGCAGGTCCTCGATGGGAAGATTGTATGCGGGGTCCTCGTAGTCATCGAACTGATCGGTTAGGGTACGTCGCCAGTGGGGCTGTGGCGGGAGGGGGTACCAACCCCAGCGTCCGCTCGGTGCCCAGGCGCAGCGTCCCGGTTTGCCCTCGATCCAGCCCTGGTCAAACGGCCACACCTGCTCTTGTAGACGGCCCTGTTCGTCGCGCCAGGCGGCAGATACAACTGAAACCCGGGCTCTTGGTGCTTTGCCCGGGTCTCCGTCGATGAAAAGTCCGCTGGTCTCGGTGTCTACGGCGATAGGCTCATATTCCGGTACCGGCGGCAGCAGCATAGGCCATTATAGCACGGCTGCTGACTACGTGTCAAGCCCCCACGGTAACAAGGCCCAGTCGGCCCAGACATGAAGGGCAGAGTACGGCCTGAACGATCGTAGCGTTCATGAAGATGTACGACACGGTGCCCGCGTTGTCGTAGATCGGCAACCGGCAGGCGTCGCACTCGTCGTGGCACTTGCAGATGTGGCAGCGTTCCCAGTGATCGGCGCACAGCACGAGCGCGTGCCGGGGAATGTAGTAGATCGGGCACGGACTGGTCGCGCGCTCGCAGCAACAATCGACGTCCTCGGTGTACAGCCGATTCTGCAGCGCGTGGTGGATGGCGGGGTCGTCGCTGGACGCAAACTTGGCGTTGCGGGGCGGATTCCTCCGCATGCGCTCCACCAGGAGTCGCACCTCATCACAGGCGGCGAGGTACTGATCGAGGAACGGGTCGGCGGCTGTCTGCATTTCCCCTCCTAGCGCCAGCCGAATCGCCGGTTCCCCCGAGTCGGCCTAGCGATTCGACTAGCTGGATAATCCTATCATGCGGGTTGGCACCTGGTCAATGGCGGGTAAAGTCCTGCCGGAAGTCCGCATCCTTGAGCATGAGGCGCAGACGCTCGGGTTCGGTACCCCGACCGACGATGCACGGCTGAGTGTAGGAGCAGCGCCACTTGCAGGTGTCCGGGTTCGGGTGGCGCGGGGTCACCAGGGTCTCCGGCTGATCGAGGTTGTTGTACGCGGCCAGAATGTCGAGCGCGGTAGACTTGATCTCCTCGATCATGGTGATTTGCTCGTCCGGGGATCGAATCATCTTAAGCCTGGCGTAGCGCTCCTCCATCCGCATGGGGCGAACTAGACGGTCGGTGCGCGCCGCGTTGTGGATGATGCCGAAGATCCGGCCGTAGACTCCGGACTGGTTAATAATCCATTGATATAGGGCGAACTGATCGTCCAGGTCAGTCTCTTTGTCAGTAGGCAGATTCCGGCAGGACTTGTGGTCCCAAAGCCAGAGCATGCCCTCCCAGTCACGAACCAGCAGGTCCACTCGGCACTTGATGTGGATGCCCGGCATGAGTGGAAGTTCCACTCGGGGTTCCACCTGGACGATCTGTAGCTCACGGTCCTCGTCCTGCCAGTGATGAATGTATCCGTTGTACATCCAGACGATCAGCTCGCGCCAGTCGTTATCGACCGCGTTGATATAGGCTTGCACCCGTTCGATCGCCTCGGACAGGCGACCCGTGCTCTGGAGAGCGAGGTAATGAATCTCCAGTACCTTGTGCCAGAGCAGGCCCTTGCTCAGGGCGGGGGAGACTAGGGGCTCCACCCATCTCTCGGCGTAAGCGAGGCGCCATTTCAGCGGACATTGTCGCCAGGCGTCTATCTCGCTCCATGAGATCGTGATGGCGTTGGACGGCGTGCCAAGGGGGTCCACAGAATCTCCTGATATGGGACGACCCCCAGCGGGCAGATGACCTCGACCATGCTGGGGGCCGTCTAGGGCCGGTGGCGAGTGCGGACCACCGGGGTCTTCAGTTGTGTCAGGCTTCCTGGAACTCGCCCTCGGGCTGCTCGACCTGCTCCTGCTCGGTCTGCTCGTCCTCGGGCTGCTCGCCCTCGGCGGGCTGGGCGGACTCGATGTCCTCGTCCGTGACCAGCTCTTCGAGCCCACCGTCCGTGTAGCTGATCAGGAGCTGGGTCGGGCTGATGGTGCGGACGACCGAGGCTTCCTGGCCGTCGTGCTCACCACCGAGGCGGATCACCTTGGTGCCGCGCTTGGGGCGCATCTTCTGACGGGCGCGCTCCTGCTCCTTTTCCGCCTTGGACGCGGCGGTGACGGCCTCGCGCTCGGACCGGGCACGCTTCTTGGCCTCGGCCTTCTCGGCCGCCACCTCCAGGGTGTGGACCCAGTGGGAGTCGACCCCACCTCCACGCTCCTGGTCGAGACGCCGCGCGACGTCCATCGGGTCCATCTGCGGCCAGCCGTCCTCGGGGACGTTCTCGGCCTCGACGCCACCGTGCTCCTGGATGAACCAGGGGTCGGGGACCTGCTCACCGGCGAGGTGGGCCTTGCGGAGTCGGGAGAGGTAGGTAGCGTCGCCGCCCGCTGCCCACTTCCGGTTGGCGTACTTGCCAGAACCCGAGAAGCACCGCTTGAGTGCGGTGGGCGGGGCCTGGGCGGTGTCGGTTGTCATCCTATCTCCAGTGTGCTAGGGGAGTACCGGTGACCATCCTACCACAGTGGATCGACCGGCACAAGATCCCCTACCGACATGCCTCTAGAGCGTCCAGCCATAGCGGCCAGTCTGCGTCGTTTGTACCGCGCGTGACGATACGGCGTCGGACCGCTGAGCCCTTACGCCAGATTTCGAGCGATCCCTCCAGGTACACGTAGTGGGTCTCGATTCGCCACGGGCCGACGGCCCACACGGTGCCCGATCCGGGCGCGTAGGTGGCGTACCTGTCGAGCCAGTCACGTGTCTTGAGTAGGACGTCCGCAACCCGAGTGTTCTGGGTCTCTAGGGCGTTCCCCTGCAGGGCGTCAGTCATGCGGTCTCCACGGCCTCGGTTTCGTCAAGTCCAGCGCTGAATACCTCGCGCTCGATATAGTCGCTGAAGACGGCCCGGCCGCCGGCATATGCTTCGACGGCAGCATCACCGTTAAGATCAAACACGCGAACAATCCGAGAGAACAGCGCGCCGCTGGGCATGCGGGCTCCGTTTCGGATCTTGCTCGCCATCGTGTAGTTGCAGCCCGTTAACCGGGCAAACTCGGCATTCGTGACCATTGTTGTCGGCTCTCTGTTGGGTTCAGCTCCGGGGTCCGGGGAGCTGTAAGACGGGACGTCGCGTGGCTGCGATACACCCGTGCTACCGGCTAGTCTAGCACGCCAGTGCACAGCCCGTCAAATCGTCGCGGATCGAGTTCGCCCGAACGGCGTAAACCCGATTACCGGGCCTTGGTGCAGGGGATGGACCGCAGCGTTGACACCGGTGACCAGGTGTGGTAGGATAGTTATGTGCGGTACTACATACAAGTCAGGCATTCGGGGACCGGTGGAGTCGCCACCGAGGCGGTGATCCGTGCTGCCTTAGAGTTACTCGTCGGTACGCCCGAACGCCCGGTCGAGGTGGAGATCCCCGCATACCAAGGAGACCTGCCCGGTCTCTATACCATCGAGCTGGAGGCCAAACGTGGCTCAAGCACTGTCGGCGGCGTCAGAACCAAGGATGACGCTAGCGGACACCGAGGAGACGGTCAATGCTCTGTACTACGGGGAGCAGGGGACGGGGAAGACGCTGGCTCTGGCCACCCTTGGCCTGTTAGGTCGAGTCGTCTTCGTTAACGCGGAGGGTGGGCTCAAGCGGCGACCGCTGACCCAGTTGGGTGTGCCGCTGGAGAACATCGAACTCCAGCCCTGCACCTCGTACCAGCAGATGGAGGCTCTGTACTGGGACGTCAGACGTCGGATCGAGACCAAGTCGGTCGAGGCGCCGATCGGGGTGTGCTTCGACTCGATCACCGAGGTCACCAAGGTGGTCACCGAGCGGCAGGTCGCAGTGCGCGTCCATCGCAAGCAGCAAGAAGCCGACGCCCTGATGATCACGCCCAAGGAAGCGGACATCAACCCGTTCCGCATCCACCTGGACGACTACGGGGTCATGACCGAGCAGCTCCGCCACCTGACGCGGTTGTATCGGGACCTGCCCTGTCACTTCCTACTGAGCGCGCTCAGCCGACGCGACGTCGACGCCTCCGGTGGAGGAGAGACCGGCGACGCGGTGGTCTACCGACCGGGTCTCACGCCGAAGTTCGGTGCCGATCTGGTTGGCTACATGGACATCGTCATCGCGACCAAGATCGCCGCGAACGGACAGTACATCGGCGTGACGAAGCCTCGCTTCGGACTGGTGGGCAAGGATCGATTCGGGGCGCTCCCGACCACGATGGTCGACCCGCAGATCCACCGAATCTTGCAGGTGCTGGGCGACGAGGTTTCGGCGGAGGAGGTGGCGTACGCACCGCCCGCGCAGGCTTGACGCCCCGGCTATGGGGTGGTACGATGGTATCGCTGGGGCCACCCGGCCCCCTAGCATAAGGAAGGCAGTGACATGCCGCAGTTGAACGAGGCAAAGGCCTCGCAAGTCCACGACACCGAGAACAAGGGCGGGACCCTCGATCCCGGCGTATATCCAGTCACCTTGCTGGAGGTGGAGGCGCGGCCAGGGCGGGTCGCACCGCAATGGTCCTGGAAGTTCGAGGTGTCCAAGGGTCACGCCAGGGCGGGGCGGACGCTGTACACCAACACGTCGCTCAGTGACGACGCGCTGTGGAAGCTGCGCGAGACGTTCGACGCGTTCGGGGTGGACTCCACCGTGAACACCGACACGCTGATCGGGCGCCAGGTGCGGGCGTTGGTGACCAAGCAGATCCAGACCGAGGGCAAGCGCCAGGGGCAGTTCGTCAACCAGATCCAGGAGCTGATGCCGCTGAGCGGATCGGCCCCATCTCCCACAGGGCCGGTCAAGGTGAGCGCCAACGGCGGATCGCCGAATCCGGACGACGAGCCGCCATTCTAGGCGGCGCTTCCACGGGTCACCCCCGGGACTGACGGTTCTCCACCCCTAACCCCCAGCCGTCGGGACCGGGGGTGATCCATACGTGGTATTGTGCAGCTACGATCTTATATGGTATAATAGAAATATGACCGAGAAGAGTGCAGACCGAATCAGCGCCGACCGTGCCCTCGACCGCATGCGCGGCCTTATCGACACCCTTGCTGCTAGCGGCGAGGAATTCTCCCTCCACGAAGTCGCCGAGGTGACCCTCGCCGGACTGGAGGAATCCGTGCTGCTGGAGCTGGCCAAGGACCTGATCCTCCACAAGGGACGCCAGCACTGCGGCGGCAAGATCCGTCGCCCGGACGGTGACGAGGGCGTCGTCTCCGACGCGAACCGGGGCAAGTTCCCTCGCGCCGTCCCCGTCGACCGTCGCGGGACCTCGAAGTTCGTGGGCTGGGGCTCCGCCGACATCGTCCAGCGCAACGAGGCTGCCCAGCGTCGGGCCGCCCAGGCACGCGGGCTGGAGGTCGAGGCCGGGCGCATTCGCGGCGTCGTCGACGCCCAGATCACCGCGTCCATGGAACGGGCCATGATCGCCGTGGATCCGGCCGGTGACGGCGTGGTCGTCGTATATCCCTCCCAGGGCCAGCACGTGACTGTTGATCACGCCTGGCACGAGGGCATCGGCCAGAGCGCGCGGGGCGACCGCGATCACATGGCTGGTGCAAGCCAGCTGCCCGAGCGGGAGTGGGAAGGCGGCGACTGGCTCACCGGAGTGGCCCCCGCTGGATACTAAGCACGTAGCCCATGTAGTAGCTAGTCCACCCGCTGTACGCGCCGTATTGACAGGGTGGGCTAGCCCGTGCTAGACTACTGGGGTGAGTACACAAGAAGAGTTGCTGGTCGGCGCCTTGGACGCCATCGCGAACGGTTGGAGAGTTGCCCCAATCGCGCCCGGTGCCAAGGCGCCGAACCGTATGCGCAACTGGAAAGCCGAAGCCACCGACGACCCCGCCAAGGTGCGGGAATGGTGGTCCGAGGTACCCTACAACATCGCGGGGTTGACGGGTCGATACCTGGTCCTAGACGTCGACGTCGCGGACGGGAAACCCGGCATCGAGTCGATGAACCGGCTAGCCGACGAATACGGCCTACCCGACACACGAATCCACCAGACGCCGTCCGGGGGCCTGCACTACATATTCGAGTGCCCACCCGACTGGGAGATCCATCAGCGTCACCCGCTGCACCCCGACTACCCGGCCGTGGATCTCAAAGCGGGGGACTCGTACATCGTGCTTCCGCCAAGCAGGCGCGACACGGGCGACTACCGCGTAATCACCGACGTGGCACCAGTTCGAGCACCCGACTGGATCTACGAACTATTTCGCGGTCCTGCGACCGTCCAGACGACGGACCGCTCTCGGATAATGCTAGACGAGCTGCCTCCCGGCACGATCGGCACTCGGGATAATACGCTGACTCGACTGGCAGGTCGGTTGAGGCGCAACGGCCAGGACGAGAGCGCAATCTACACCCAGCTCCTCGAATACCAGGCCGGGTGGGCGCGACCGTTGCCCGACTCTGACATCCGTCGCATCGCGGCCTCGGCCATGCGCTGGGCGCCTGACGTGATGGGTGGACTGAGCGACGCGGACACCGATCTGGACAACGCCCGGCTCACCATGCGGGTCGCCGACGACAATCTGCGATGGCGAACAGACGACTCACGCTGGACGGTATGGGACGGGCGCAAATGGGGGACCGACGCCTATCGGTTCACGTACACGATGGAAGTGCTCGCCGTTCTTGATCACATGATCGAGCGGGTGGTCGCCGATCAAGGACCCAAAGCGGCTAAGAACCTATTCGATAAACGTGATGCCATCAAGATGGCCAATCGGAACCACGCGATGTGGAAGATGATGGCGCACCTGCCCGGAGTGACCCGGCAGAACGACGAGTTCGACGCCAACCCCTATCTGCTGAACGTGCAGAACGGGGTGGTCGACCTGCGGACCGGCGAGTTAACGCCCCATAACAAGGGGCTGCTGCTGTCCAAGATCGCGGCCTACGAGTACGACCCCAAGGCCGATTACGGTGACTGGGACGACTTCGTACTGTGGTGCTGCTCAGGTAACGTGGAGCAGGCGCACTGGCTCCAGGTGGCGCTAGGCCAGGCCCTGATCGGGGAGCAACAGGAGCACATGGTCGTGTTCATGTTCGGCACGGGCGCGAACGGGAAGACCCAGCTTACCGACGCGATCCTGCGAACCATCGGCGACTATGGACTGGAATCCAGCGCCGAACTGCTGATCGCCAAAGGCAAGGATTCGATCCACGTGGAGATGGTCGCCTCGCTGTTCGGATCGCGGGTCGTGGTGTGTCCCGAGCCGGAGAAGGGTTCGTACTGGGCAGCAGCGCGAGTCAAGTCGCTGACCGGTGGAGACGAGATCCGGGCGCGGCACCTCTACGGACGGGAGTTCTCCTTCAAGCCGAGCCACACGCTCGTCGTGCACGGGAACTACCAGCCCGAGATTCGGGACCTGAGCATGGGGTTCCGGCGACGTATGCACCTGGTGCCATTCACGTCATTCATCCCGACTGAACAACGGGTGAAGAACCTGGGCGAGAAGCTGGCCGGACCGAGCGTGCTGCGCTGGTTGGTGCAGGGAGCGGTCTACTACTGCGCTAATGGGCTGCCCCCCAGCCAGAGAGTGCGCGCGGCTACCGAAGCGTATATCGGCGAACAAGACCAGTTTGCCCGGTTTGTTGCCGATATCTGCACCCGGACCCCGTCCGGTTGGGAAGCCGTAGGCGATCTGTATTCGGCATACCAGTTCTGGGCACGCCGCGAAGGACTCCGGTTTGTGGAGACGAAGCAGGAGATGGCCAAATGGCTGATGACCAACGGGTTCCGCCGGAGGGCCACCCGAAAGGCCGGATCAAACCCCCGGACGGGCTACGACGGGCTAACCATAAACCTGGTGTCTCACGAACAGATCCAAGAGGCGTAGGTACGGTAGGACCCTATCCGGGCTACCTCCTTAGGAGGCCCCTCTCCCATAACGACCAGCCCGGACAGATACCTACGGTGCATACGGCGGGTCCATTAGCGTGCACGGCGAGGCACCCCCGGCAACCGGTCGGCACGGCGGGGCCACGAGTACGCGGCGGGTCGCGGGTCCTCGCCGGGAGTCACAGGGGGTGCCACCGCGCGCGCACGGGCTGGCTAGGGCGCGCGGCTCGTACGGGCGCTGGCGCGGTTTTCCCACCATCAACACGAGTTATCGGTGGCCACATTTACTGCCGGAGTCGCTCAGCTATGCAAACTAATGTGACCCATATCACATTGTGTCCACCCCCGATAACATGATATGATTTTATTTTAACCCCAGGGAGGCAACCCCAATGCCAGACACCGGCACCCGGATCGATACCATAGCACGCAAGATCATAGCAGGCGACCGTCTCCTGAAGATAGACAGCCTGATGTTTATGGACGAGCCGCCCCTGGTGGAGTGGGCATTCGAACGGGTGGGCGTGGTAGAGGTCACAATCTGGGGCAGCCGTGACATGCACAGCATCGTGACCAATGAGGACACGCCAGTGACCGTGCTGCGCCCTTGACGTGAGGGCAGTTGGTGTGGTATAATAGACCATACGACACAAGGAGAGTGCAAAATGGGTTGGGTCATCGTCATCGCTCTGTTGGTGATCTGGACGTCGTACGGGCCGGTTTGGGCCGTGCTGGCACTGATCGGGGTGGCGGTGCTCCTCCACATTCGCAATCTCTACATGAGGCGTTACGGAAGGTATGGTCGTTGGTGATGGACGTCGAGGCATGGATCCTGACCGCAGGCAGGTACGACGACAAGGAGATCCTAGGCGTCGTGATTGGGCCGCGATACAAGGCGACGCTCATCGCGTCTCGCCTGACCACCGAGCGTACCGTGTCCGAGACCTCACGTGACATGATCTACGTGGAAGTCAACGAAGCCCGGCTACTGGAGGACTGATGTACGAGATCGACATCTACTGCCAGCACGGCGAGGCAGTGGAGGAGCTGGCCGAGGCGCGCGATGCCGTGACCGGCCACGACATCCACATCGAGGAACCGGGTACGTGGGGCTGGCTGGCCACCCTACCCGAGGATCTGGCCGCCGCACTCAAGCGTGATGGCGAGATCTCATTCTGGACCCAGGATAAGGCAGGTACCAAGATGTACCACGTACACGCTGCGTGGCCAGAATGAGCTGGGATCACGACCCCTACGCGGTAATGGAAGTCATGGTGGGCGATCGCAACCAGATCGGCCTGCACTGCCACAACTGTGGAATGGAGAAGTGGGTCGGATCCACCGACATGACGCTGCTCGCGCTGTACGCCGAGTGGCTGCACCACGTTCGCCGCTCGCACGTGATCTCACCGGCCGACACCGCCCACTGGTCGGCACCGGGCAAGCGCTACGTCGAGGGCAGGTACGTTTGGGACCAATCGTCAACACCAGGGGTTGTGTCCGAGCCCCCAGCATGATAAGATGGTTATAGACGGCGCGGGAGGGCCGCGCCGAAAACGAAGGAGTGCGAAATGCCACGCAGCACCAAGAGCAAGCGCGTCCAGGAAGAGCAGGAACCCCAGGTCGTCACGGCCGAGGCGGAGCTGACCGGACGTACCGGCGACCCCGATGATATGGAGCTGATCGAGCCGACCCACGACGAGAAGTGGGGAGCCATCGACGCCGAGTTCGCCGAGGACCACGGCGAGAACCACGCGGCCGACTTCAACTGGGACACCATGACGTGGACCGCAGCCAAGGGCGGCAGCCACCCGTGCATGTGCAACCGGCTGAACGGGCACCAGTGCGAGCTGACCACCAAGAGCCGGTTTGCCACCGGCCACGACGCCCGGTTCAAGGGCATCCTCCAGAAGGCATACCGCAAGGGTGAGCCGCTGGAGGTCGATTTCGGACCCGAGGACAACGCCAGCGTCGAGGACATGAACGGTGACCGCCAGCCGCTGAGCGGACGCGTGGTCCTCCAGGCGGACGTCATCGCCCGGATCCTGACGCCCAAGCTCCTGCCGCACGTCACCCACGACACCCGGGCCGCCCGGCTCCAGAAGCTGGACGCCCAGGCGGGCACCACGGTGCCGCAGACCGCAGCCGACCACAAGGCGGACGAGGAACTGACCGACGCCGACGTCGAGGCCCAGGTGGACGACGCGCCGGAGTTCGTCGAGGCGTGACATGGTGACCGTCCTGGTCGCGGTGGGGTTGCTGATCGGGCAATCCCGCCGCACCCGGAAGTTCTATGAACAGCAGAAGCGGCAGCGGGTCGACAAGTGCGAGATCTGCAAGAAGTCGCTCCTCGCCTGCAAATGCAACGAGGCGACGACGACCCGCAACCGCACGAAGCCGTTCGAGCAGAACGGCCACCTTTGGTGCCCGAAATGCCGCTCCATCTGGCGAGGCGGCTCGTGCACCAACCCTTCCTGCCAACTGAGTAGGCACTGATGGCTCGCATCCCCTGGTTCTCCGCCAAGACCGATCCGGCCGAGCGCGATCGACGCGGCTGGCTCGAAGACCACGGCATCACGCCGATGAACCGGTCCAGTCGGCTGTGGGACATGGAGATCGTCCCGCCACCCTGGATGCCTCACACCACCGAGCGGGTCGGCTCACTCGACCGAGCCCGCCGCGCGCTCCAGGACCTACGGGCCGGGGTGCCCATGTCGCCGATCAAGTGGCAGGGCTCGCAGAGCATGGCCACTGGACGCGCATACGACTGGTGCTACTGCGTCGAGGCGGCTCGACCCGAGGATGATACGATCGATGGGCGCACCGCCTGCCCATGCCAATGTCCGGACTGTAAGCCTAAGAAGAAGGGCGACGAGGCCGTCCATTGGCGAAAGCGACACTGGAACAACCAGCTGCACGGCCAGTCTCGCGCGACTTACTGGAATGAGTATTACCACGAGCACCACTGGTGGATCAAGCTCCTGCGCTGGTGGGAGCACCGAACCGCCCCGGACGACAACGCGAACTGGGGAGTGCCGCTGTACAGCGTGCCCGACCCGGACGACGAACCCACCATCCCACTCGATGAAGAGGATACCAGCATCTAATGGCAGGTCCTAAGAGATCTTCCCTCCTGTCTGAACTAAGCGATGAGCAGGTTTGGTGCCACGCATTTGGACACAACTGGGACGATCCGCCCGTCACCGAGACCCAGCTCCGGATCGGCGTGGTGGTTCAGCTCCGGCAGGATCACCGCTGCGACAACGGCTGCGGCTGTACCAAAGGCCACTACATTCACCCGCCATCGGGCCGACGCTGGGGTTGGCGTCGAAGCGCGAGCGACTGGTACGGCATCGACGGCGGATACACTCGCGAAGACTTTGTCGCCGAGTGGATGCGACGCACGGAGGCCGGTGTCCAAAAACCGGTGCCGCTACCATATCAGAGAAGGCGAAAAGCGCGATGAGACAGGCGGGCAAGTATTACGACGGCGATCCTGAGGATCCCGAGGCACCGGTTGAACTGGACGAGTACAAGAATATCAAGCCCGGCATACAGGTCGTCTATGACAACCCGCGATTTAGAGCGCCGCTACCCGGACCGCTTATCGTTTCGGCGCTCTACCGGTTCCCTGCGGCTGTTGGCTCTTGGAATGACTACGAATGGGTGTGCGCCATCTTGAACGATGGTGAGTATGAAGTCAACGCCGACAATCTGAAAGAGGCCCGGTAATGGACCCCACCAACGCGGAAGTCGTGTTCACCGACCGGCTCGCCGTCAACTGCATCGAGTGCGGTGATGAGATCGTCTCCTACACCCAGGGCGAGGCGGTCGAGTTCGAGCAGATCGAGCTGGACATCGCCAACGCCGACCACGAGCACGAGGAGGACGACCCGGAAGAGGCCGCAGACGGGGGACCGGGATGACCGAGCCAGATGAGAACGTCCGGCTCCACGCCGAGCTGGCCTGGGAGACCATCAACGAACTAGCCCGCGAGCAAACGGCGATGGGCGTGGTGCACGCCTACATGCACGTCGCGGGCCAAGCCGTCGAGGCTGCGCTCAACACCATCGACAACGAGCTGATCGCCGAGGGTTCGCCGAACGATGCGGCCAGCGTGCTGGCCTACTACTGGAACGAGTTCGCCCGAGCCATCATGCCATTTCACCTGGCCCAGCCCTGCGAGCACGATCACACCATGATCACCCTGCCACCCTGCAAATGCCGGGGCGAGGATTGCTTCGAGAAGGCGCATCCGGAGTTGAAGCCGCAAAGGAAGTGTCGCCGTGCCCCTGACTGACGAACAGCTGGCCGAATCCATCGTGCTCGACTTGATCGAGCTGCTCAAGGACCGCAAGGGGTTTGATGCCTGGTGGCACGACATCGACGAGGAGATTAAGGAGGATATTAGACTCGCCCTGAACGACCGAACGCAGTACTGGATAGAGGAGGCACGAGTGTGACTGAAAACGACGGCAATGCTACGGAGATCACGCATCCCCTGGGCATTCGCGCGGCCGGTGCAGCGGTCGGGTTCGCCGGACAGGAGCTGATGGCTCTCTGCCTGGAGATCGACCGAGAGCTAAGCCGTGTGAAGATGCGGCACGGGACAACCCCCCGCGCCATCTCCTACGCTCCCCTCGTCGGGAAATACGTGCGAATGTGGCGACAGGCGACCGTCGAGGAGCATGACGTCACCGAACAGCACGAGATCGGCATGGAGTGTGTCGTCGTCTGCGTGACCGACCAACCGGGCGGGATCGTCGACGTCTACTCCGACTACGGCGAGGTGTGGTCGATTACCCCCGACGACGCGCCTTACTGGCACTTTAGCGTCTGGCCTGACGAGGAGACGCGGCTCAAGATGAGAGGTAAGGTGTAGGACCGATGGCCTTCGACGTGCACGGCTGGCAGAGCGCGGGCTACTTCTTCAAGGGCAGGCACCGGTTCCGTATGTGGATCCCGACGCCCGGTCCGGGTGAGGACGTGGTCGAGGAGTGGGGGATCGTAATCAGCGAACGGGTTTCGCCCGCGCGGACCGTACAGATCCTCAACTCGCTGCCCCTGCACCTGCCGTCGCGTCGGAGGCAATCGGGGTGACCCAGGTCATACCAGGTTGGGGTTGCGCGGGGTACCCCAGCCTGGTATACTGGAAGTACAACCAAACGGGGAGAGTGCAATGGACAGCAAGGTCACGTACGGAGTCAAGATCCTCCGCAATGGCGAGGTGGTCGACAACGCCGACACCGCCCAGGCCGTCCTGATCAACGTGCACGGCGGCGGCAACGTCGTCAAGTTTCTGGAGGGCGTGACCCGCTGGGACGTCACCCTGCCGACTCGGGTGATGAGCCGGATCGAGCGCGTGGGCCTGCAGAAGGCCATCAACAAGGCCGTCGGCCAGGATGCGGTGGTGTGGTCGTGATCCAGAACATCACGCTCGTCCCGGTCGCCCGACCGATGCACGGCAAGTGCCGGATCGGCAACCCTACGACAGGCACCTGCGACAAACCCGTCGCGGGTGAGATCTGGTGGGACGGCGAGGACTACTGCGACTGGGCATGTGCAGACCATCTGTTCCTGCTCTCGCAGACCGCGCCGAACCACCGGTACACCAGATGGGTGAGCAACTGATGAAGCGACCGGTAGTCGTCACACTCACGATCGTCGATGCGGACACGCTGGGCGAGATCGGCCGAGCGGTAGCCTCGTTCCCGCTGCGGGACGACCTGCTCACGTCGTTCGATCCGGACAAGGACCAGGACCGGTGGGTGGAGCGAGTCGGGGTAATCGCTACCGACGCCTACCGCAACGCGTTTGGCCCACGGTGATGAACGCGGCGGCCTGGCTCGGGGTGTTTGGCCTGATATTCTCGCTGGTGCTGGTGGTCGACGCGATGGCGGGTGGCGGATGATTCTGGTATTTGCACCGACCTACACCTGGGCCAAGAGCTGGGCCGAGGACAACGAACTGCGGCCCTATCAGTGGCGTTGGGTAACCGGCCTACCCGACGTCATGGGCTACAGTCGCCCGGCCCAGTTTGTGATCATGGGTGACAAAGACTTCACCGAGGGCCAGTACGAAGCGTTGCAGCACTTGCGCGCCATGGACGCGCTGTTACCCGAGGACTAGCCTCTTCGAATACCCTTTTTGAAGGATCGCGCGCCCGGCCTGGCCGGGGGTCTTGTGCCGCTGCCAAATCGCCTGCTAGAATGGGCGGCGTGAGTACGTATCCGGATCCTAGCGACCCGAGCGGAACGATCGAGCGCATTGCGCAGGTCGATGCCGAGAAGGAGGCGCTAGAACTTCGGCTCAAGCACTGGTCCATTGCCGACATCGCCGAGATCCAGCACTGCTCTATCCCCACCGTGCGCTCACGCATCGAGCGTGCGATCCAGGACCGCATCCCCGAGGAGACCCGGGTAGCAATCCGCAAGATGGAGGGCGACCGTCTCGACCGGCTGGAGAGGTTCCAGTGGCTGATCATCGAGTCGGGTGCAACCACCCTCGCCGAGAAGCAAGACGCCGTTGCCACGATGCTCCGCATCAAGGAACGGCGCGCACGCATGTTCGGGCTGGACATGCCAGTGAAGCTGGACGTCAAGTACAGCGACACCATGGACCAGGAGATCGAAGCTTTGATGATGCAACTCGCTCCCCCGCTGGGTAGCGAGGCGGATACAACGATCGACGAATGAGTGGACCGGCGTTCACCGACTGGACCCAGGGCTACGGCCCTGGGGGCGGTCGATGGCGCGGTTGGGACTCTGAACGGAAGGCGGCTTTGAGAGACCGTCTGGAGGAGGAGATCGAGCGTCGCCGCATCATGTGGCGCTGCGATCGGCCCTTCTGTGACGGCAAGCCGCACGATGAGTGGGTTGCCCCCCACGCACGATGGAACCAGCTACCCCCGCCCGACATGCCGAGGGTAGTTAGGGATCCCCGCAAGGCCGCTCCGGTCACGGTAGACGTGCCGTGGCTGGAGTGGCTCATTATGGCGGGGCGCGGTTGGGGCAAGACCCGGACCGGGGCGCAGTTCGTTAAAGAACGGAATATGCAGATCGGTCGGGGTCACCGCGCCGCGTTAATAGGCCGCACGGCGGCTGACGTACGAGATGTGATGATAGAGGGCGAGTCCGGCTTACTGAGCGTGTATCGGCGCTCCGAGCGACCGGACTACCAACCCTCCAAACGACGCGTCGTCTTCGATAACGGAGGCGTCGCGTTTGCTTATTCGTCGGACGAGCCCGACCAGCTGCGCGGTCCGCAGCACCACACGGGCTGGGTCGACGAGCTGGCGACATTCGCCAACCTAGATAAAGTGATTACCAACTATCGACTCGGCATGCGGCTGGGCAAGTCCCCTCGGGTCGCCGTTACGACGACTCCCCGGCCGCGTGCCGAGATCCGCCAATTGAGATTCTCTCCCACCACGGTGATGACCAGTGGGACCACCTACGAGAACCTGCACAACCTAGCCCCCGTCTTCGCCGAGCAGGTCCTGGGCAAGTACCAGGACACGCGCCTGGGTCGACAGGAGCTGATGGGCGAGTACCTCGAAGATGTTGAGGGCGCGCTCTGGACTCTGGACTTGATCGACGAGCACAGAGCAGACATGGAGCGCGTCTCCCCCTTCCTCAGGCGTATGGAGGTCGTGGTAGCCATCGACCCGGCCGTGACATACGGTGGGGACGAGACCGGCATCATCGTCTGTGGTAAGCTAGAAGAAGAAGGCTTTGTGCTGGCTGATCTAAGCGGCCACTACACTCCACATGACTGGGCTCGAACCGCCATTCAGGCGGCTCTAGCATGGGGAGCGGGTTACATCGTCGCCGAAGTCAACAACGGCGGCGAGATGGTGAAAGCAACACTAGAGTCAGAGCGTCTGCCGAGAGGTGTGAGATACAGACCCGTCACCGCAAGCCGAGGTAAGAGACTGCGTGCCGAACCAATCAGCACGTTGTACGAACGCGGACTTTGCCATCACGTGGGCATTCATCCGCAGCTCGAAGACCAGATGACCACCTGGACTTCCGAGGATCGTCTCTCCCCCGATCGGCTTGACGCGCTGGTGTGGGCCATGACTCACCTATTCTTCCGGAGGCGCGGAATGGCGGACGTCGCGTAATGAGCTCCCCGAACGAGCCCAGGGGAGGCCGGATCGGCGCGATTATACGTGTTGCTTTCTCGACGGCAGACCGAGTTAGTAGGGCGTTGTCGCGTCGGTCCGTGCCACCGGGCATGGATGACGGGTTCGCCGTTGGAGTCGTGAGTCACGTCGGGCCAGAGGGCCTGCACGTAACCATGGGTCCGGACGGCCTGTATCAATGGCGTGCTGACCTGGGCTCGGGTTGGCGAAACAGTGCAGTGGCCTACCGCTGCATTATCGCTATCGCGACGAACGCTGCAACGACCCCTTTGGAGGTCTTGAACCAGGACGGCGAGGCCATCCCCGATGAAGTGGCCTTCCTGTGGAATCACGCTCCCAACGACTATATGTCGGCGCGGGTACTGCGCGAGATCTGCTGGTTGCGTCTGGAGGTCTCAGGGCAGTCGTTCGTGTTCATGGACCGGGGCGAGACCGGCCAGGGTCCGGTGCAAAGCTTGCACGTGCTGGACTCTGGCTGGTCCGTCCAACCCATCATTGACGACACCGGACCGGGGGGTATTGGTGTCCTCACTGGATATCGACTCAATTCGTCTAGCGGCAAAACCGGGGTACTCCTGCCAGAAGAGATGCTGTGGTTGCGCTACCCCGATCCGGACGACGTATGGGGTTGTCTTGCTCCCCTACGAGCAGCGACCTTCGCGATTGATCTGGATGACTATACCCGTCGTTACCAAACCTCGGTCATGCGTCGAAACGGGACCCCCGCTGGCGTGGTCTACCTTGGCGACGTCGATGAGGACACTCATAAGCAGGTATCTTCTGAGCTGCGAGCACGACACGAATCGCCGGAGACCGCCGGTCGACACCTTGTCCTGAGCGGTCCGGTACAAGCTAAGTACGAGCGAATCACCCTCACTCCAGCCGAAGTTGGCTATCTGGATACCCGCGTGCGGAGTGCGGAAGAGATCATGCTCGCCTTCGGAATCCCCCGCGATTACCTGATGGGCGGCACGACCTACGAGAACCGCGACGCGGCTCGGGCCACTCTGTGGAGCGACACCATCCTCCCCAAGCTCCAGACGGTCGCGAGCGAGATCGACCTCCAGACCCAACCCGATCCTCGATTCACCGCGCATTTTGATGTGTCGGAAGTCGAGGCCCTGCAAGAGAACATGGACTCACGGGTTAGTCGGACCGTGAGTCTGGTCGAGTGCGACGTCCTCACGATCGACGAGGCGCGTGCCGATCTCGGTAGAGATCCGCTGCCTGACGGCTCCGGGGTGGTCACGCTGACACCTTATCGACAGCGGCTCTCTCAAACAACGCGGCTGGTACCCCCGAACGGCCGACCGCTGGAGATTGAGGGCTCTTTATCGTGAGTAAGCTTACGATACTTGGGCCGCTAGGCGACACCACAACTGCCGTGGTAATGCGAGGCGGCCCAATCGATGGTCAAACCGGAGAACACCGAGGTAGTCTGCCACAATACCTCGACATCAAGCTGGGCCGCTATGGTACGTGGAGATACCTGCTAACGCGCGAAACCACGATGGTCACCGATTATATCCCGGGCTCACTCAAAGAACGTACACGCGAAGGCGTTGTGTACGTTTGGAATGAGAGAGACCCGGATGGAAATCGAATCTGACTTTCATCGCACAGTAGCGTTCTCCGATCTCGACGTCCGCTGGGACGACGGTGAAGGCAGCGACCCGCACTTCCGAGGCTGGGCCTGTCGACACGACACAATCGACGCTTACGGCACCGAGTTCGCGGCTGGCTGCTGGTCGGCCGGTGGACTCGACGGTGAGCCGTACGCTCTGTGCTGGATGCATGATCCACGTCAGCCGGTCGGCATCTTCCGTGCCAGTGACCGCGCCGAGGGGCTCTGGATCGAGGGGTGGTGGGACGACACCCGAGACGGTAGGGACGCTCGAACCCGTGCTAAGTCGCGCACGGCCCCCGAGTTGAGCGTTGGATTCCGATCGGCCATCTTCGACGAGGAGAAGGCCAACCGCATTATCGCAGTCAAGCTAGTTGAAGTCAGCCAGATCGTCGCCCGGATGGCGGCGGTGCCTGGGTCGCACATGACAAGCGCGCGTCAAACTCCGTCTGCCACAGACGCGCGTCGGATCGCGAGAGCGCGACTCCGATTGAAGTCAATCTAATCCGAAAGGGCAGAAATGCTCCCCGTGGCAGACAGGCCCACCTGGGCTCAGATCAAGTATGCCCGTGCTCGGGCATTCGGCGCGACCGACGTCCGCGACCGGACAGGCGTTGCCGATCCTCCGACCGACTACACCCAGTTCACTGACGCCGAGCTGCGGGTTGCCCGCGACGAAGTACTCGGCATCCTCGACTCCGACGACGCGACCGAGGAGCACGCCACTCGGGCCGACCACATCGCGTCCGAGCTGGAGCGACGCAACCAGATCACCCAGGCGACCAACGAGCGCAGGCGTCGCCTGCAGAGCCTCGAAGTCGTCGAGCGGTGGC
>Ga0157375_10001139_pt1 | contig 23025 bp, 21 predicted proteins | sample M35metaG_FD_115311 | JGI IMG/M metagenome (GOLD analysis project Ga0157375, IMG submission 115311) | Miscanthus rhizosphere microbial communities from Kellogg Biological Station, Michigan, USA - M3-5 metaG | ecosystem: Host-associated > Plants > Roots > Rhizosphere > Soil | place: USA: Michigan... | reverse complement strand
GGTAAAGGCCTGGTTCATCGCGGCGATGGCATCGGTCGGCGAGTCGGTCGTCGCCGGCACGCGCGCGCTGAAGCCCTTGGTAGCCACGACCTTGCCGGTGCTGATGTTGACCAGCTTGGCGAAGATCTCGATCTCGGCGAAAGCCTTGCCGCTCGACACATCGATCTGGAAGGCGCGCAGATCGGTGACGAGCGCGTATTGGCCGATCGTGGCGCTCACCGACTTGACCGCTCCGGAATTCTGGAAGGTCTCGATCATGCGGGTTTGGACCAGGCGCGGCACCCGATCGCTCCAGGCGATGCCCTTGTAGTAGGACACCTGGTCGGCTTGCGGCCGCACCATGAGGCGGCTGGTATCGAGCGCGGTCACGGCCGTCGGCTCGTAAACGAGGAGCTGATAGGGGGCCGGCCGTTTGGTGCCGGCAAAGGAATGCGTCGCCACCAAATCGTAGGTGGTCGGCGGCCTAGAGCCCGCCAAGGCGCAGCCGAATAGGCCCAGGCAAAGCAAGCCCGCAGCGAGCGCTGGCGCAGATCGCGACATGACCGATCGCCCCCGGTTCTGGAGACACTCCCCGTTGGCCCTCGAGGGTGTTATCTTCCCTTGGGAGTGTATTCCGGGAGTTGATTTCCACCAAGCAAAAAGCCCTTGGGATCAGCCTCCAATTTCTCCAGAATCCGGTTCAGCGTGACTGCCACACGGCGTCCCTCGCGCATGAAACCTCCGAATTCCTGAAGGCTATCGCGCGCCTGCCGGGTCAAGCCATCCATGTTATCTCCGAGCGAGACTTCGAGCTTGCTCGACAAAGTCTTGAAGGAGTTTGCGCCCTCCTTTACGTCGCCAATCGCCTGACCGATATCGTCCTTCTTCTCGGCCAGCATGGTGGTGAATTGCTCGACATTGGTCATCGTCGTGTTGATCGACTTTTCGTTCTGGTCGAGCAGAGCATTCAGCTTGGAAATGAAGACATTGGCGTTATTCAGCGCGGCCGAGCCGGCTTCGAACACGCCTTGGCCGGAGCCTGAATCGGCTTGAATCAAGGGAATCGGGGTGTCGGCCGTGGCCACCAGGAAGGGCGAATCGGGGGAGCCCGGCGTGATCTGCACGCCGCTGCCGCCGGTGAGCCCCATCGACTGGATGGTGGCATGCGAATTCTCGCGCACGGGCGTGTCGTCGCGCACGCTGATCAGCACCTGGACCTTGCGGGCGTCCTGCGGATCCAGCGCGAAGGATTGCACCTCGCCCACCCTGATGCCGTTGAAGCCGACGCTCGAGCCGGTGGTGAGCCCGGCCACCGAGCTCTCGAAGACGATGTAGTAGCGCTTCCCACCGCCGGCAAAATTGCTCATCCAGAAGACGAAGATGAAGCCGAGCGCCAGCACGCCCAGCACAAATCCCCCGATCATCAGGTAGTTGGCTTTGGTTTCCATCAAATCGGTTCCTTAGGACACGCCACGCCTATCCTATCAGGCCGGGATGCGCGGCCGCTCGTTCGGTGTCGCCGCGCGCGCCCGCTCGCCGCAGAAATATTCCTTGATCCACGGGTGATTGGGTTGGCGCTGCAACTCGCTCGGAGAACCCGTCCGCACGATCTTCTTATCGGCCAGAACGGCCACCCTGTCGCACACGGTAAAAATCGTATCAAGATCGTGGGTGACCATATAGACCGTGAGGCCAAGTGTCTGTTGCAACTTGCGAATCAGATGGTCGAAGTCGGAGGCGCCGATCGGGTCGAGACCGGCGGTGGGCTCGTCCAGGAAGACGATCTCGGGGTCGAGCGCGAGCGCCCTGGCCAGCCCCGCACGCTTCCGCATGCCGCCGGAAAGCTCGGAGGGAAATTTATGCGCGGCGTTGGGCGGCAGGCCGACCATGGCAAGCTTGAGAAAGGCGAGATCGTCCATCATCGCCTGCGGCAGCTCAAGATGCTCGCGCATCGGCACCTGGATGTTCTGCAACACCGTCAGCGAGGAGAACAGCGCGCCATCCTGGAAGAGGATGCCCCAGCGTTTTTCGATTTCGAGGCGATCCTGCGGGGTGAGCGTCTTGGTGCTCTGCCCGAACAGCCCGACCTCGCCGGCATCGGGCTTCACCAGCCCGGTGATGACGCGCATCAACACCGACTTCCCCTGGCCGGACCCGCCGACGATGGCGAGGATCTCGCCGCGATAGACGTCGAGGCTCAGTCCGTCCCAAATCTGATAGCTGCCGAAGCTCTTGGCGAGCCCGCGCACGCGGATCACGACCTCTCGTCCGTTGTCGACGATCACACCCCGATCCCCGAGAGAAACATGGCGAACACGGCATCCAAAATTATCACCAGGAAGATCGCCTTGACCACGGCGCTGGTCACGTGCGTGCCGAGGGATTCGGCGCTGCCTTCGACCTTCAAGCCTTCCAGGCAGCCGACCAGGCCGATGATCACCGCGGCGAACGGCGCCTTGATCATGCCGGCCATGAAGTGTTGAAAGTTCACCACGTCGCGCAGCTTGTCGAGATAGTTCGAGACATCGAGGCCGAGCACAGCGAAGGCCATCAGCCCGCCGCCGGCAAGTCCCATCAGATCACCGATGAAGGTGAGCAGCGGCAGCGCCACGACCAGCGCAAGGATGCGCGGGAGCACCAGCGTGTCCATCGGATCGATGCCGAGCGTGCGCATGGCGTCGATCTCCTCGCGCATCTTCATCGAACCGATCTCGGCGGTAAAGGCGGAGCCCGAGCGGCCCGCCACCATGATGGCGGTGAGCAGAATCCCCACCTCGCGCAGCGCGAGGATGGCGACCATGTTGACCGCGAAGGGCTCGGCGCCGAACGGCTTCAGCTGCACCACGCCCTGCTGCATCACCACCGCGCCGATCAAGAAGCAGATCAAGGCGATGATCGGCACCGCCCGGAAGCCCGCGTGGTCGAGATGATGGATGAAGGAGATGGTGCGGAAGCGCCAGGGCTGGCGGATCATGCGCACGAATGCGGCGGTGACCTCGCCGAGAAAGGCGGTGAGCTGGACGCCATCGGTCCAGGCGCCGGTCGCCGCCTTGGTCATGTCCTCGGTGAATTGCGTCAGCGCGCCGCGCTTCTCGATCTTGGGCCGCTCGCCACGGCTGCGGCTCTGCACCTCTTCGATCAGGATGCGGAAGCTTTCGGTGGCGCCGGCATAGCGGGTGCGCAGGCCGCTCTTCTCCCAGGCGGCGGCGGTTCGTTGCAGGAGCAGCGCGCCGGCGGTGTCAATCTCGGCGATGCCGGCGATGTCCATCTCGCCGGTGAAGTCGGGCGTCGGCGGGATCGGCACGCGCAGGCGCTTCAGGGCCGTATCGAGCTGGGTCGCCTCCGCCACCGTCCAGGCGCCGGTCGCCACCAGGCGAAAGGTCGTGCCCCTGAGCTCGACGCGAAAGCCCGGCGCGCGGGCTTGGGTCGGCAGGACAACCTGATGGTCGCGCTTGAGCATAGAAAGGCTTAGCTTGCTGGAGGCGCCATGCGAGGCGCGATTGGGAAGTCCCCTGTTTTTGAACGAAAATCCCGGAGAAAGAAAGGCGTCATGGCAGGCCTCGGGAATGAGCGTGGGAGGGAGCTTAATGCCCACGCGCGCGGCGCCGGCTGCGATCTCATGGTCACCGTCGAGACCTGGCCGATCCGGGGCGGCTTTACCATCTCCCGCGGCGCAAAGCACGAGGCGGTCGTGGTGGTCGCCTCGCTCAGCGACGGCCGCCACAAAGGACGTGGGGAATGCGTCCCCTACGCGCGCTATGGCGAGAGCATCGAGGCCGTGGTCAGCGCCATTGCGGCATGCGCGGAGCCTCTGGCCGGAGGGTTGACCCGCGCCGACCTTGCGTCCTTGCTCCCGGCCGGCGCCGCCCGAAACGCGCTCGACTGCGCTCTATGGGATCTCGAGGCCAAGCGCGCCCGCGAGCCCGCCGCGACGCTTGCCGGGATGGGGGCTCTTCAGCCTGTCCTCACCGCCTTCACCCTCTCGCTCGCTCCGCCCGACGCGATGGCCGCCAGAGCGCGCGAGGCGAGCGCGGCGCATCCCTTGCTCAAGCTCAAGCTCGGCGGCGATGGCGACACCGACCGACTGGCCGCGGTGCGTGCGGCGGTCCCTCAGGCGAGGCTTATCGTCGATGCCAACGAGGCCTGGCAACCCAAGGATGTCGAATCGCTCCTTGCGGCCGCCGCTTCTGCGCACGTGGAGCTCGTCGAGCAGCCGCTGCCCGCCGGCGGCGACGATGTTCTGGCGCGCATCGCCCGACCCGTTCCGGTCTGCGCCGACGAGTCCGTGCATGACCGGGCTTCTCTCGCGGCGCTCGCCGATCGCTACGATGCGGTGAATATCAAGCTCGACAAAACCGGCGGCTTGACCGAGGCGCTTCTGCTCGCGGAAGAGGCCCGCAAACTCGGTCTCGAGATCATGGTCGGCAGCATGGTCGCGACCTCGCTGGCCATGGCCCCTGCCCTGCTCGTTGCGCAAAATGCCGACTGGGTGGATCTCGATGGACCGCTTCTGCTCGAGCGCGACCGCGTGCCGGGGCTGACCTATGACGCCGGCAAGGTCTTCCCGCCGCCGCCCGCGCTGTGGGGCTGAGCGGCATCGCTACCGGCGACCAGCCCGCCGCGCCAGCGCCTGCATGAGTAGATAGGCGCATCCCGCCCCGATGAGCGCCAGCATCGCCATGGCGGCATAGGCCTCGCCGGCAAAGGTCCGGTACAGCGGTCCGCAGGCGATGGTGACGAGGCCGAGCACCAGCCCCGCGACCACCGCGGCGTAAAGCCCCTGCGCGGTGGCTGCGCGGTCCGACGGCACGGCGTGCGCCATGAAATGAATTGCGGCGAGATGGGCCGCGCCGAAGCTCATGGCGTGCAAGGTCTGAAGCAGCGCGGTCAAGAGCAACGGCGGGTCGATCGCCATGCAGGCCCAGCGCAAGGCCGCCGCAAGCCCCGCCAGCATCAGCAGGCGCACCGTGCCGCAATAGGCAATGACGCGGCCTGAGACCGCGAACAACGCGACCTCGGCGACGACGCCCACCGACCACAGCGCGCCGATCGCGCCGGCGGGAATGCCTTGCGCCCGCCAATGTAGCGAGCCGAAGCTGTAATAGAGCGCGTGGCTTGCCTGCACGCAGCTTGCCGCGAGCAGGAACAAGAGAAAAAGCGGCGCGCGGAAGAGATCGACCGCATCTTTCAGTTTCGGACCGCGCGGCGCGGAAGTCCGCGTGGACGCCGACTCGGTGAGTTCCGGCGGCAAGAGATGCACGCCGAGGATCACCAGCCCGGCCGCCGCGACCAGCAGCGGCATCACCGCCCCCGGACCCACCCAGCCGATGACGAACCCCGCGCCCAGGCTCGCCACGATGAAACTGATCGACCCCCACAGCCGCACCCGTCCATAATCGAGCGCGCGGAAACGGATGCCACTCACCGCCACCGTCTCGATCAGCGGCATGATCGTAGTCCAGTTGATGGCGAGCAGCATCGAGGCCAGCAGCATGGTGAAGAAGCCGTCCGCAGCCCACAGCAGCAGAAAGGAGATCAGCGACCCCCAGGCGAGCCCGATCAGGATCTTGCGGCGATCGCCCAGCCGGTCCGCGGCAAAGCCGATGGCCGGCGTGAACAGGATGCGGGTGAATAGCGGGGCGGCGAGCAGGACGGCGATCTGGTCGGCACCGAGGCGCCGCCAGCTAAGCCAGACCGGCAGGTAGGGCAGATAGCAGCCCACCACCAAAAACAGCGCCGCGTAAAGCAAACCGAGCCGCCAAGCAAAGGAAAGGCGGGCAATGCTGAGGCTCGGCAGGCTCGCCATGGCGGTTAACGAATCCAGAGGTGTTCGGCACTACATTCGGCCGTCTACCCCGAATCACGCTAGCCTCGCTACCCATGCCGGAACGCGCCCCAGACGGCACCCGCCCATCGCAGCCCGAAGCGCCGCAGAAAGTAGGCCTCGCCGAAGCCTATGCCGCGCTGGAAAGCTTGCTGCGCGCGAGTCCCAGAGGCCGTTGGTTCCTGGCCGAATTTGCCAGGCGGAACCGCGCCGCCGAGACCGACATGCTGCTCGAAGCCATCGGCAGAATCGAGCGGGCGGTGCTCAAACCCTCGCCCCGGCACCCCGTGCCGAGCAACGTCTTCGCCGAGCTGGTCGAGATGAGCGAGGCGATCGCGCGGACGCGGCGCGAGATCGCCCAGATCAAGCCGTCGCATAAATTTGACGAGCAGCTGGTCGGCGCCAGCGCCGAGCTTGAGCACATCGTCGAGGCGACCGAGAAGGCAACTTCGGATATTCTCGGGGCCGCCGAGGTGATCCAGGAGGTCGCTTGGATGCTGCGCGAGAGGGGCATCGAGATGGAACTTTGCGACAAGCTCGATCAGCGCGCCACCGACATCTATACGGCCTGCTCGTTTCAGGACATCACCGGACAGCGCACGGAGAAGGTGGTCAAGGCGCTCCGCTTCATCGAGCAGCGGATCAACGCCATGATCGAGATTTGGGGCGTCGACGACATCGCCTTCAAGGTCGACGACATCGCCGCGAAGATGAAGGCGTTCGCCGATGTCACGGTGCGCGGCGACGATCGGCTGCTGCACGGGCCGCAGCGACATGGCGGCGGTCTGAAGCAGGACGACGTCGATCGCATGCTGAAGGGCCGTGACGGACGCGCACGTGCGGCCGCCACCATCGCCTCGGCGTCGCTTCAGGAAGGGTCGGCGTCGCCCTCCTCGAGCGAACGCCCGGCTTTCGACCGGCCGGAGCCGCTGACGCTCGCCCAGCTCGACGCAATCAAGCGCGCCGCCTTGTTTGGCTAAACCATTTTTTTTTCAATATTTTCAATAGATTGGGTTCATAAGGGCGAAGATTCAGAATCGCCCTCTTGAAACGCGCCAAGGCGCTAACCAAGTCTAGGCGGACGCGATTTCCCCCAAAGCGTCCCCCAAACTGACGCATGAGAGTGAAACGGCCCGGTTCCCCCCCAACCGGGCCGTTTTCTTTTGTCCGCTCCGCCGCTTGCCGGGCCATGGGCGGAAGCGGGCGCGTTTCGGCGGCAGGCCGAGATTGTGGGCCAGCATCATGTTCTCGATGAATTGGCGCGCGGAGTTCTCCCAGCTGTAGCGGAGCGCGTGCGCCCGTGCCGACTCGCGTCGAAGCACCAGCGCCTGTAGCGCGGCCTCCCGGAGATCCAAACTCAACACGCCGGCCTCCGGGTCGGTCAGCACGTCTTTCGGCCCGCACACCGGATAGGCGGCCACGGGCACGCCGCAGGCCAGAGCCTCGAGCAGCACCAGGCCGAACGTGTCAGTCAGGCTGGGGAACACAAATACGTCAGCCGAAGCATAGGCCTCGGCCAGTTCCTCGCCTTCGCGTGGCCCTGTGAAGATGGCATCGGGGTAGAGCCGGCCAAGTTCGCGCGCCTGCGGACCCCCGCCGACCAGCACCTTGCGGCCGGGCAGATCGAGATCGAGAAAGGCCTTGATGTTTTTTTCGACGGCGATCCGGCCGACATAGAGAAAGACCGGCTGCTCGCCGAACAGGCGGACCTTGCGCGGCCTGAACAGCTCAGTGTCGACGCCGCGCGACCACGGCATCAGCCGCTCGAAGCCGCGCGCCGCCAGATCGTCCAAGACGGACTGCGTGGCGACGAAAGTCCCGGCTGAGCCGTTATGGAACCGCCGCTGGAGCGCGTAGCACCAGTCCTCGGGAATCGGCAGGCGGGCCGCGACATATTCGGGAAAGCGCGTGTGATAGCTGGTGGTGAACGGCCATCGCGTTTTGCGGCAATAACGCCTGGTCATGAGCCCGATGGGTCCCTCCGTGGCGATATGGATGAAGTCGGGGCGGAATTCGGCGACGTGCCGCGCGATCGCGCGCGGGCCGGCAAGTGCAAGCCTGATCTCGGGATAAGTCGGGCACGGCAGGGTGCGGAACAGCGGTGGGGCGAGGAAGCTGACCTCGAAGCCGAGCTTCGGCGCCTCCAGAGCCAGCCGCTCATAGGTGCGCACCACCCCATTCACCTGGGGGTGCCAGGCATCGGTGGCGACGAGCACCCGCATCAGGCGGCCGCCTCGAGCTCCTCGACGAAGGGTTCGGGCGTACTCATGCCGTGGGGGGGGTGCGTCCAGCGGATGATCTCAAAAATCCCCTCCTCGGTCTCGGCGACGGCCGTGCAGCTTTCAACCCAGTCGCCGGTGTTGATATAGATGACGTCGCCGACCTGGCGCATGGCGGCATGATGGATGTGGCCGCAGATGACGCCTTGCGCGCCGTGGCGGCGCGCTTCCTGCGCCAGCGCCGTCTCGAACTCGCCGATATAGTTCACCGCGCGCTTCACCTTGTGTTTCAGATAGGCCGACAGCGACCAGTAGGGCATGCCGAACCAGCGGCGCAGCACGTTGAAATGGGTATTGGCCCAAAGCGCGAGCTCGTAGCTCCAGTCGCCGAGCAGCGCGAGCCATTTGGCGTAGCGCACCACGACGTCGAATTCATCGCCGTGAATGACGAGATAACGTCTGCCGTCGGCGCCGACATGGACGATATTGCGCTCAACGGCGATGCCGCCGAATTGCAAGCCGCAATACTCGCGAAAGGCCTCGTCGTGATTGCCGGGAATGAGGACGAGCTCGGTTCCCTTGCGCACCTTGCGCAGGATTTTCTGCAGCACGTCGTTGTGCGACTGCGGCCAATAGATGCCGCGCTTGATGCGCCAGAAGTCGATGATGTCGCCGATCAGATAGATTTGCGGAGCGTCGTGGCAGCGCAGGAAATCGAGGAACGCGCCGGCCTGGCAGGCTTTCGTGCCCAGATGTAGATCCGAGATGAACAGTGCGCGGTGACGCCTCACCCCGGGCTCATGCTGCACGTCGTCTTCATCCTGTTTTTTCAATACGATGCTTGCGGAGTTAAAGTGATTTTGTATCAGGCTTGTGACATTGGCGGCGGGCAGCGTTAACTGCGGTGCGATGATCGGCAGCGAGCTCAGGGCTGAGCTGGAGACCAAGCTCGGCTCACGCGTGGTGGAGGCGAGTTCCCTCCCCGTTGGATTCGGCCTGACGGGACTGCGGATCGCGCTTGCCGACGGCCGGCGCCTGGCAGTGAAGGCATCGCAAGCCGGCGAGAGCTGCGGATCGCATCTCGAGCTCGAGGCCTACATGCTGGACGAGCTTGCGCGCCTTTCGGAGCTGCCTGTCCCGCAGGTCCACTATGCCGATGCCGATCTCCTCGCCATGGACTTCATCGAGACCGACGGCGGCGGCATCACCGAGAGCGTGCAGAGCCACGCCGGCGAGCTGATCGCAAAACTGCATGCGACCAAGCGAGAGCAGTTCGGCTATGCGCGCGACACGCTGATCGGGCCGTTGCGCCAGCCGAACCCGGTGTCGTCCCGCTGGGTGCCCTTCTTCCGCGATCATCGCCTGCTGTTCATGGCGAAGGCGGCGCACCGAGAAGGGCATCTGCCGCTGCCGCTGCTTGCCCGCATCGAGCGTCTCGCGGGGCGGCTCGACGAACTGCTCGTCGAGCCCGCCTACCCGAGCCTGCTGCATGGGGATCTCTGGACCGGCAACGTGCTGACGCGGAGCGGGCGGGTCGCCGGGTTCGTGGATCCCGCGATCTATTGCGGCAGCCCCGAGATCGAGCTCGCCTTCGGCACGCTGTTCGGAACGTTCGGAGAGGCTTTCATCGAGGCCTATGCCAGCGCGCTGCCGCTAGAGGCCGGCTTCCGGGAGCGCTTGGGGCTCTACAATCTTTATCCGCGGCTGGTGCATGTCAGGCTGTTTGGGACGAGCTATCTTGCCGGGATCGACGCCACACTGGCGAGGCACGGTTGCTAGCGCGCAAAAAAGAACCGGCCCGGATGGACCGGGCCGGTCTTCCCTGCGAAACGAGCCGAGCTCCAAAGGCATGGCCTTTAACAGCGGGCTTCGGCTCGCCCCCCCATCGTGTTCCTGAGCCTCACATTTCGGTGTTTGTCAGGTCCCCTCTAAGTTTCCCCGTTCGGTGTTGAACCAAGGCCCCCCAGCCCCGTCCCCCATCTGTGAAACAAGGCTAGCCTCCACGCGGGGACGCTTCAACATTGTGCGATGCCCAACGCAAAAAACGGCGGCGACTGTTGCGCAAATGCAAAATCGGACAAGCGAAAGGCCGGGCCACGCCGCTGCCAATTCCTATTTAGATAGTTAAATCAACATTTTACCGGCTCTTGAACGACGGCCATGAGACCGTATGACTGGTGCCTACTCGCGCTGCTCGGTCGCTGCAGAGGCGGGCATTCCGCTCAAACTTTGTCGGGTGCTGTTGCAGTTCGGCCACGGGCCGCAGTGGCCAGCCATGGAGCGCCCGAAGTGATTCATTTTCACGCCGCAAGCGGTCCGTTGCCGGCCCCCGTGCCCACGTGCATCATGCAAAAAACGGCACCGAGGGAAGAGCGATGAAACTGCTGCGCTATGGCGAAATTGGCCGCGAAAAGCCGGGAATTCTCGATCAGAGCGGTCGAATCCGCGACCTCTCGCGGATCGTGCCGGATTTCGCCGGCGAGGCGTTGGGACGGGAGAGCCTCACCCGGCTTAAGGCGCTCGATCTCGCCAAGCTGCCTTTGGTTGAAGGCGAGCCCCGGCTCGGACCCCCCGTGGGCGTCGTGCCGAAATTTCTCGGCATCGGTTTGAACTATCGCGATCACGCCGAGGAAACCGGCATGCCCCTTCCCGAAGTGCCGATCGTGTTCGCTAAGGCGAGTTCCTGCGTCTCCGGGCCCACCGATCCGGTGCTCCAGCCTAAGGGATTCAAACGCATGGATTTCGAGGTCGAGCTTGCCTTCGTCGTCGGCACGCGGGCGAAGAACGTCTCCGAGAGCCAAGCGCTCGACCATGTCGCCGGCTATTGCGTCTGCAACGATTTGTCGGAACGGAGCCTGCAAAAGGGCGGGCCCGGCGAGTGGATCAAGGCCAAAAGCTATGACAGCTTCGGTCCACTAGGACCCTGGCTCGTCACCACGGACGAGATCCCGGATCCGCAAAAGCTCGAGCTGACGCTCGATCTCAACGGAACGCGCATGCAGACCGGTTCGACCTCGACCATGGTCTTCAGCGTGGCGGCGCTGCTCGCCTATATCAGCCAATACATGACGCTGACGCCCGGGGACGTGATCACCACGGGAACACCGCCCGGGGTGGGCATGGCGCGCAATCCGCGCGTGTTCCTGCAAGCGGGCGATGAGCTGCGGCTGAGCGTGTCGGGTTTGGGCGAACAGCGGGTGACGGTGGTGGCCGAAAGCTAGCTTGGCGCCCACCACGCGTGGAAATGATGGACGGGACCTCTGCCCTTGCCGATATCGAGCTGGTCGGCGGCGGCGATGGCGGCGCTGACATAGGCCTTGGCGGCCGCGACCGCCTCGCGCAGTGACGCGCCTTTGGCGAGTTCAGCCGCGATGGCCGCGGACAGCGTGCAGCCGGTGCCATGCGTATGCTTCGTCGGGGTGCGCGGCGCTTCAAACCGTATCGTCCCGTCGCCATCGACGAAAATATCGATGGATGTGGGGCCCGTGGCGTGCCCCCCTTTCAGCAGCACGGCGTTCGCGCCCAGCGCGCGCAAGCGCGTCGCCTGTGCGGTCATCTCCGCCTCGTCCCGGGCTATGGCACTACCCAGCAGCCGTGCGGCCTCGGGCATGTTCGGCGTCACCACCACGGCAAGCGGCATGAGCTTGGTGCGGACCGCGTCGACCGCGTTGTCGTCGAGCAAAGGATCGCCGCTCTGCGCCACCATGACGGGATCGACCACCACCGGAACGCCGGGAAACGCCTTCAGCCCCTCGACGACGGCCTCGACGATCCCAAGCGTGCCGAGCATGCCGGTCTTGATGGCGACAACGTTGAGATCCTTCGCAATCGTCCGCATCTGCGCCAGCACGAATTCCGGCGGCACCATGTGCACGCCCTCGACCGCCAGGGTGTTCTGCGCCGTCAGAGCCGTAATCGCGGTCGCGCCATGCACCCCGAGCGCGGCGAAGGTCCGCAAATCCGCCTGGAGTCCGGCGCCGCCCGCCGAGTCGGAGCCTGCGATGGTCAGCGCGATGGCCGTCATGGCCGGTACTATCCACGGAATTGATGCCGGCGAGAAGCCTCAGCCGATGCTGGCAAGCCCGGGGAACAGCTCGATCATCCAGGAGGCGATCAGCGTCATGGAGTTGGTGAGGAAGAGAATCCCGGTGAGCACCAGGAAGCCGCCCAGCACCTTCTCGACGGCCGCCAGATGGCCGCGAAACCGCTGCATGGCGCGCATGAAGGGCCTGATGGCGAGCGCCGCGAGAATAAACGGGATGCCGAGCCCGAGGGAATAGACCAGCAGCAGGCCGACGCCCTGGCGCATGGAGTCCTCGCCAGCGGCGATGGCGAGGATGGCCGCGAGCACTGGCCCGATGCACGGCGTCCAGCCGAAAGCGAAGGCAAGGCCGATGACAAAGGCGCCGATCAGGCCGGCCGGCCGCGCATCGGCGTGGTAGCGGGCCTCGCGGTGTAGGATCGGCAAATGGATCACGCCCAGGAAGTGCAAGCCGGCAATGATGATGATCAAACCGGCGATCTTGCTGAGCAGCGGCAGATTGGCGGCGAGCACTTGGCCGGCCGCGCTTGCCGTGGCGCCGAGAATGACGAACACCGTGGTGAAGCCGAGCACGAAGGCGACCGACGACAGCACAACGGTGGTGTAGACGTGGCTCGGCGTCTCGTCCTCGCCGGTCAGCTGGTCGAAGGTGGTGCCGCCGAGGAAACAGAGGTAGGGTGGAACGAGCGGCAGCACGCAAGGGCTGAGAAAGCTCAAGAGCCCGGCAATCAGCGCGCCGACATAGGTGACGTCCATTCAAGCACCTCGACCAAACCTCGTCCTCATCCTGAGGAGGCCGCGGAACGCGGCCGTCTCGAAGGATGGGGCCTCATGGTTCGAGACGCACCCTTCGGGTGCTCCTCACCATGAGGAAGAATCGCCGCGCCGCAAGCCCCAAGGCATCACTTAATCGTCAAGGTTGAAAGGGCTTGCCCCGTCAAGCGGCGGCGGCGCGGGCGCGCAAAGCCGCGGCCCTGATGGCGGCGATGTTCTCTTTATAGGGGCCACCCTTGAACACGCCGTTCCCGGCCACGATGGCATTGGCGCCGGCCTGGACCACCAGTGGGACGGTCTCGGCATTGATGCCGCCATCCACTTCGAGGTGGATCGGCCGGGCGCCGATCATCTTGCAGATGGCGCCGATCTTGCCGAGTTGCGAGGGCAAAAAGGCCTGCCCGCCGAAGCCGGGATTGACCGTCATCACTAGAACGAGATCGACCTTGTCGAGCACGTATTCGATGGCGCCCTCGGGCGTTGCCGGGGTGATCGAGACACCGGCCTTTTTGCCGAGGCTCTTGATGAGCTGAAGCGAACGATCGAGATGCGGGCCCGCCTCGGCATGCACGGTAATGATGTCGGAGCCGGCTTTGGCGAAGGCCTCGATGAAGGGATCGCACGGCGCGATCATCAGATGCACGTCGAAGACCTTTTTCGAATGAGGGCGGAGCGCCTTCACCACGTCCGGGCCGATGGTGATGTTGGGCACGAAATGCCCGTCCATGACGTCGACATGGATCCAATCGCAGCCGGCAGCATCGACGGCGCGCACCTCCTCGCCGAGCCTGGCGAAGTCGGCCGAGAGGATCGATGGGGCGATGATGATGTCTATCATGGCCCTGTTTTAGACCACATTCGGCTTAATCAAAATTGTCATGCCCGGCTTTACGCCGGGCATCCACGTCTTTCTGTGGATATGGAAAGGCGTGGTTGGCCGGGACAAGCCCGGCCATGACGGGCTGTGGGCTAGGCGGCGGCGCGGGCGCCGCTGCGGGCAAGAGCCGCCACACCCGGCAGTTGCGCCCCGCCGAGCCATTCCAGGAACGCCCCGCCCGCGGTCGACACATAGCTGAAGTCGGCGGCCACGTGCGCCTCGTTCAAGGCACGGACGGTATCGCCGCCGCCGGCGACGCTGACGAGCTTGTCCTCCTTGGTCAGTCGGGCGACCTCGCGTGCAACGGCGAAGGTTGCTTCGCCGAAGGGCGCGGTCTCGAAGGCGCCGAGCGGGCCGTTCCACAGCACGGTGTGGATCGCGCCGAGGCGGCGCTTGAGGTCGGCGACGCTATCGGGCCCGAAATCGAGGATCATCGCCCCCGGCGGCACGGCATCTACCGCGCAAACGCTCCATGCGACACCCGGCTTCAGCTCGTTCGCCACCACCGCGTCGGTCGGAAGCACGATTTCGCAGCCGGCCTGTTTGGCGCGCGCCATGATGTCCTTGGCGGTCGGCACGAAATCAGGCTCGGAGAAGGAGGCGCCGATATCTACCCCCTTGGCGAGCAGGAAGGTATTGGCCATGCCTCCGCCCACGACCAGAACATCCATGCGCGCGACGAGATGGGTCAGGACGTCGATTTTGGTGGAGACCTTAGCGCCGCCGACAATGGCCATCACCGGCCGGTCCGGATTCTCCAGGGCTTCGCCAAGCGCGGTGATCTCGGCCATCATCAACAGGCCCGCATAAGACGGCAGCAGGTCGGCGATGGCGTCGACCGAGGCATGCGCGCGGTGCGCCGATGAGAAGGCATCGCCGACAAAGAGATCGCCGTGCTCGGCGAGGCTCTTGGCAAAGCGGGGGTCGTTCTTCTCCTCGCCGGGATAGAAGCGGACATTCTCCAGCACGGCGACATCGCCGGGCTTGAGCGCGGAGAGCCCGCGCCTCACCTCTTCGCCCATGCAATCGCCGATGAAGCGGACGGTGGTACCCGGCATCAGCTCCTGCATTTTCCGGGCGACGGGCCTGAGCGAGGTATCGGCCGAGATCGTCCCCTTGGGACGCCCCAGATGCGAGAGCACGATCACCTTGGCCCCCTCCCGCGCCAGTTTGGCGATGGTCGGTAGCACGCGGGTGATGCGAGTCGGGTCGGCGACGACGCCGCCTTCGATCGGCACATTGAAGTCGACGCGGATCAGCACGCGCTTGCCATGCACGTCGATCCCGTCGATGCTCCTGATGCGGGAAAGGTCGAGGCCTCCGGCGGTTTCCGCCTCCAGCGTCGTGGGCGAGGCGAGCTCGTTCATAACAGCCGCCCCATGGCGACGGCCGTGTCGCTCATGCGGTTGGAGAAGCCCCACTCGTTGTCGTACCAGGACACGATGCGGCAGAAGGTGCCGTCGACCACATGCGTGCCGTCGAGGTCGAAGATCGAGCTCAGGGGGTCGTGGTTGAAGTCGGTCGAGACCAGCGGCTTCGCGTTGACGCCGAGCACGCCCTTCAGCGGACCCTCGACAGCCGCAGTCATCGCCTTGTTGATCTCTTCCTTGCTGGTCGGGCGCGCGGCGGTGAAGGTGAGGTCGATCATGCTGACATTCGGCACCGGCACCCTGATCGAGGCGCCGTCGAGCTTGCCCTTCAGCTCGGGCAGCACGAGGCCGACAGCCTTGGCGGCGCCGGTCGAGGTGGGGATCAGATTCACGGCGGCGGCACGCGCCCGGTAGGGATCCTTGTGCAGCGTGTCCACGGTGCGCTGGTCGCCGGTATAGGCGTGCACCGTCGTCATGTAGCCGTGCTTGATGCCGATTGCCTCGTGCAGCACTTGCGCCACCGGAGCCAGGCAATTGGTGGTGCAGGAGGCGTTGGAGACGACGTGGTGCTCCTGTGTAAGCTTGTCGTGGTTGACGCCGTAGACGACGGTGAGATCGGCGCCGGTGCACGGCGCGGAGACGAGAACGCGCTTGGCGCCGGCGGTCAGATGCTTGGCAGCGCCGTCACGGTCTGTGAAACGGCCGGTGCATTCCATGACGATATCGACGCCGAGGTCGCGCCAGGGAAGCTTCTCGGGGGTGGCCTCCGAGAGGACGGCCACCTCCTGGCCGTCGGCCTTGAGCTGCTTGCCGGCGACGGCGATCTTGCCGGGAAAGCGTCCGTGCACGCTGTCGAACTCGAGCAGATGGGCGTTCATCTCGGCCGAGCCGAGATCGTTGATCGCGACGAAGTCGAGATCCTTGCGCCCTGACTCCAGAAAAGCCCTGAATGTGAGCCGGCCGATCCGGCCAAATCCGTTAATGGCGACGCGCTTATTAGCCATCCTCTCCTTACCTTTTCGTCTTGCCGACCAGATCACGGGCCTTGGCCGCAACGGCCTCGGCGGTGATGCCGAAATGCTTATATAGGTCTTGTGCCGGGGCTGAAGCGCCGAATCCGTGCATGCCGATAAAGGCGCCGTCAGGGCCCAGCCATCTCTCCCAGCCGAACTCGAGCGCGGCCTCGACGGCGATGCGCGGAGCCGAACCCAGAACAGCGTTCCGGTAGCTCTCGGCTTGCGCCTCGAACAGCTCGAAGCACGGCATGGAGACGACGGCGGCGGCAATCCCCTCGCCGGCAAGCGCCTTAGACGCCTCGACGGCAAGCGAAAGCTCCGAGCCCGTGCCGATCAGGGTCACGTCGCGTCTGCCCTTCGGATGGATCAGCAGATAGCCGCCTTTGGCCGAGAGATTCTCGTCGGTATTGGTGGTGCGGAGAACGGGGACCCCCTGGCGGGTGAGCGCCAGGATGGTCGGAGTATGTTGGGCGAGCAGCGCCAACTCCCAACATTCGGCGCATTCGATCGAATCGGCCGGACGCATGACATAGAGATTGGGAATGGCGCGGAGCGCGGCCAAATGCTCGACCGGCTGATGCGTCGGGCCGTCCTCGCCCAGCCCGATCGAGTCATGCGTCATAACATAGATCACGCGCTGCTGCATCAGCGCCGAGAGGCGGATCGCGGGGCGGCAATAGTCGGAGAAGACGAGGAAGGTGCCGCCATAGGGCACGATGCCGCCATGCAAAGCGAGCCCGTTCATCGCCGCGCCCATGGCGTGCTCGCGCACGCCGTAATGGATGTAATTGCCCACGAACTCGCCGAGCTTGATGACGACGCTCGTCTTGGCAAGCGTGCCGTTGGAGCCGGTAAGATCGGCCGAGCCGCCGACTAGGCCCGGGACGATCGACAGCAGCTTCTCGAGAGCCTTTTGCGAGGATTGCCGCGTGGCCAGCTTGGCATCCTCGCGGGTGAAGTCCGCTTTGAGCGCAGTGACGGCGGCGACGATCGCAGCCCTCACCTTGTCGTCGATCGGATCGGTGAGGCTTGTGCGCGCCGACGCGTCGAGCCGCTTGGCGGCCTGCGCCCAACTGTCATGGGCGGCGCGGTGCCGCGTGCCGGCGGCGCGCCAGCTGGCGAGGACCGGCTTCGGCACCTCGAAGGGTTGATGCCGCCAAAACAGCTTATCGCGCGCGCCCTTGATCTCCTCCTCGCCGAGCGGCGAACCGTGGGTCGCGGCGGTGCCGGCCTTGCTCGGCGCGCCATAGCCGATGACGGTCCGGCAGGCGACCAGCGATGGCCGGTCGGTGACGGCCCGCGCATTCTCGATAGCTAAGGCGACAGCCTCCGGATCGTGGCCGTTGACCCGGGCCGTATGCCAGCCCGAAGCCTTGAAGCGCTCGATCTGGTCATCGGAGACGGCAAGGCTGGTCGGGCCGTCGATCGAGATCTGGTTGTCGTCGAACAGCACGATGAGACGGCCGAGCTTGAGATGACCCGCGAGCGAGATCGCCTCGTGGCTGATGCCCTCCATCAGGCAGCCGTCGCCCGCCACGCAATAGGTGAAGTGGTTGACGATTTCGTCGCCATAACGCCGGTTGAGCAGCCGCTCGGCCAGCGCCATGCCGACGGCATTGCCGAGACCCTGGCCGAGTGGGCCGGTGGTCGTTTCGATGCCGGGCGCATGGCGATATTCCGGGTGGCCCGGCGTGCGCGAGCCGAGCTGGCGGAAGCGCTTGAGCTCGTCCAACTCCATCTCCGGATAGCCGGTGAGATAGAGCAGCGCGTAGAGCAGCATCGAGCCGTGACCGGCCGAGAGCACGAAACGGTCGCGGTCGGGCCATTCCGGGTGCGCGGCATCGAACTTCAAAAAGCGCGTGAACAGCACGGTGGCGACATCGGCCATACCCATGGGCATGCCGGGATGGCCGGAATCGGCCTTCTGCACGGCGTCCATGGCCAACGCCCTGATCGCATTGGCCATGTCCTGGTGAGTCGCTTCGGGTAACGCCTGATTTTGCATCAGGGCTTCGGCCATCGGTCCTTCCCCCAAATTCGCGAAATTCTAGTACGCGCGGATGCCCATCGCAGCCTTGACTGCGTGATACCCCACGAGAAGCTGGGTCAGCGCCAGGGGATGGCTCTTTGCGCCGTTGGCCAAATCGATGCGGCCCACTTCGTCGCGCAGATGTCCCGCCTCCGGGATGAGGTTCCATAGCAGATCTTCGATCCGCTCGGCCCTCTTGTCGGAGATATTCCCATTAATCTCAAGTACGTCGACGGGCTTGCCGTCCCGGTCACGGGCAAGCTCCAAATGCAGCCCGGCATTGCTCGATCCGTCAAATAGCGGGGTAAAGTCGGGATGGGGCAGCGTCGGCCGGAGGATATGGCGCACGTCGAGCCTGGTATCGGAGCCGTTGGCGTCGGCCGGGCGTTGGAAACGGATGACGATGTCGGCAAACGTGCGCTGCGGATGCACGTAGTTCGCGGCATAGCCCTCGCGCCGGTTGAGCTGCGCCAGCACCTCCTCGCGCGTGTAGCCGCGCTTGGTGGTATCGCGGTGCATCTTCCACCTCACCCTGAGCTCTTCCTCCGGGTCGAGATAGATCTTCACGTCGTAGCAATCGCGCATGGCGCGGGTGGCAAAGCCGAGCAAGCCTTCGGCGATGACGAAGCCTTTCGGCCGCACACATTCGGCGGGCTCGAGCGTGCCGTGGCTGTGATCGTAGACCGGCTTCAGTACCGGCTCGCCGCTCCGCAGCAGGCGCAGATGCTGCTCGAGGATGTCGACATAGTTCGAGCGCGGGTCGAGCGCCGATAGGCCCGCGGCGGCGCGCGCCTTGCGGTCGTAGCGGTGATAGTCGTCGGTGCAGATCACCGTGCAGTGCTCTTCGCCCAGGATCTGGGCCACACCAGCAGACAGTGTCGACTTACCCGACGCAGAATCACCGACGATGCCAAGGATGATCGGATGATCAGCCCGTTTCGACATTTGGCACTCCAGGCACTCCTCCCAAGATCGGGATTCAAGCGACGTCGCGGGCCGCGATGCTCGCCAAGCGCTCGCTCGGCATATAGCTCGTCAGGATCTGCCGCTCGCCAGTTGCTCCCGTTATCATCATGGTCTGCACCTTATAGTGGGTCCGTGTCCGCTCGACGCCTTCGAGCATCAGGCCGGTGGTGATCCCAGTGGCGCAGAAAAACACGTTATTGGATTTGATGATCTCATCGCGCTCATACCATTTGGCGGTATCGATGCCGGCCTCCTTGACCGCCTTCGCCTCGGTTTGCAGTTGTGGATCGAGGCGAGCCAAAAATTCGCCGCCGAGCGCCCTTACGGCGCATGCAGACATAACCCCCTCGGGTGTACCGCCTGTTCCCATCAAGGCATCGATGCCCGAGCCGGGAATGGCCGCCATCAGCGCGCCGGCGACGTCGCCGGCTGGATAGAGCGCGACCCGCGCGCCAGTCGCCAAGATCCGATCGACCAACTCGCGGTGACGCGGCTTCTCCAGCACGAACACGGTCAGCTCGAACACATCCTTGCCGAGCGCCTCGGCAAGGCCGGTCAGCTTCTTCTCCACCGGCCAACGTGGATCGATCTTGCCGCGCGCCGGCGCGCTCGCCACGAACTTCTCCATGTAGAAAGCGGGACCCGGATTGAGCATGGCGCCGCGTGGCGCCACGGCGAGCACGGCCAGCGCATTGGTCTGGCCGCGCACGAGATAGCTCGTGCCCTCGACCGGATCGACGGCGATATCGGCCTTGAAGACGGCGCCGGCGCGGCCGAACCGCTCGCCGCGCTGGGGCTGCGGCGCCTCCCCCTTGGTCGCCTCGCCGATCGCCACCACGGCATCGATGTCGACATCGGCAAGCGCAGCCCGCATGGCCTCGAGCGCGGCGCGGCCGCCATCCTGGCTGTCACCGCGGCCGATCCAGCTGAAGGCCGCGATGGCAGCGCTCTCGGTCACACGGCGCAAGGAAAAGACAAGCTCCGGATTTGCCGGACTTGTGGGCATGGGCTGCTCCTTAGCGGCAATCCCGGCCAGGTCCAGCCGGGATGAGGCTACACACTATACCTTATGGTTCGAGACAGACCTACCTTTCAAGGGCTTAGGGATAACTGCCTGTGATTTCGATTCAACGGGTGGCCCGTCGCGGATCAAGCGCATCGCGCAAAGCGTCGCCAAGCACATTGATGGAGATCAGAACGGCGATGAGCACCAGCCCCGGAACGACGGTCACCCACCAGGCGCCGGCGAATATCAGGTCATAGCCGGAGCGGATCAGAGTGCCGAGCGACGGTTTGGTCACCGGCATTCCTAGGCCTAAAAACGAGAGCGCCGCCTCGGCCATGATGGCGCCCGCGAATTGCGTGGTCGCCACGACGATCAGCGGCGATGAGATATTGGGGAGGATATGGCGTCCCATGAGCGCGAGGTTGGAGGCGCCGAGCGCCCTCCCAGCGCGCACATAATCCTTGGCGGCCTCGACTTGGGTTGCGGCCCTTGCCGTACGGGCGAAATAGGGCCATTCGGCCAGGCCAATGACGACGACGAGCAGCGGCACGGCGTAGCGGCTCAAGCTCTCCCCGCCGAGGCCGGCGCGGAACAACGCGAGCGCGATGATGGCCAGCATCAGCGTCGAAAGCGAAAGCTGGATGTCGGCGGCGCGGCTGATAAGGGTATCCGTTCGCCCCCCGGTGTAGCCCGCCAGCAGACCCAGCGGCACGCCGATGGTCGCCTGGATCAGGACCGCCAGCACGCCAACGGTGAGCGAGATGCGCGTGCCGTAAAGGATGGCGCTCAAGAGGTCGCGGCCCTGCGCGTCGGTGCCGAGCAGGAACCTGGGATCGCTACCCTCGAGCCAGACCGGCGGCAGGTTCGCGTCGAGCACATCGAAGGAGGCGAGGTCGAACGGGTCGTGTGTGGCGATCAGCGGCGCGAGAAGGGCCGCCAGCGCGACGAGGCCGAAGACCAAGCCGGCGATTGCCGCGCCCGGCCGCTCGGCGGCGAATGAGACGAGGGCGCGCGGGCCGGCGCGCAGGGCTGCGGCGATCATCGCCTTCCCTCGAGGCTGATACGGGGATCGAGCATGAGGCTGACGATATCGACCAGCGTGTTGGTGACGACGAACAGCAGCCCGACAAAGACGAGATAGGTGGTGATCAGCGGGATGTCGGCGCGGGTCACCGCCTCGAGAAAGAGGAAGCCCATGCCGGGCCATTGGAACACCGTCTCGGTCAACAGCGTGTAGGCGACGAGCGTACCGATCTGGAGCCCGCCCACGGCGGCGAGCGGCAGCAGTGCATTGCGCAGAACATGATTGAGCCAGACGCGCGGCGGCGAGGCGCCTTTCGCGCGCGCGGTGCGCACATAATCATGGCCGAGTTCGTCCAGCATGGCGCCGCGCACCAGCCTGATGAAGAGCGGCAGCATGATCGAGGAGAGCGTTAGCGCCGGCAGCAGGAGGTGTTCCAGACCGCTTCTTGTCAGCACGCCCGTCTCCCAGAAGCCAAGGCGGATGGTCTCGCCGCGGCCGAAGGCCGGAAGCCAGCCGAGCCAGACCGAGAAGATGGTGATGAGGAGGATGCCGGTGAGAAACACCGGGATCGAGATGCCGAGCACGCTCAAGCCGAGAACCAGCCTCGCGCCGAGCGCGCGCGGAAGGACCGCCCCATAGATCCCGGCCGGCAGCGAGAACAGCAGCACGATCAGGCTCGCGCCGAGGACGAGCTCGAAGCTCGCGGGAAATTTCGCCAGCACGATCTCGAGTGTCGGCCGCTTGTAGATGAAGGAGGTGCCGAGGTCACCTTTGACAGCGCCGTCAAGATAGCGTGCGAGCTGCACGGGCCAAGGCGCATCGAGGCCGAGCTCATGCATCAGCTTGGCGCGCTCGGCTTCGGGCACCGCCTCGCCCATGATTTCGCGCAGCGGATCGCCCAGCGCCGAGCGCACGGCAAAGGCGATAATCAGGATCGCCAGCATGACGAGCGCGGCCTGCAGCAGCCGGCGCGCGAAGAAGGTCAGCCCCGCGGCAAGTGCTTTCATGCCGCCCCTGCTCTAGGTCCGGCACTAAAAAGAGTCATGCAGTCTGGCGCGTCAGGCCATAGCCGATGCAGGCCGCAGCCGCCGCCTGCCAAGGCACGAAGAGAAGCGCGATCAGGTCGAGATCGGCGGCCGGGTAGAGCAGAAGACCCAACACCGTACCGGCGAGCACGATCATGCTCCAGGCTTCGGGGCGCCTGAGAGCGGGGGCCGGAACGCCGGCGCCGAAGGCCGTAAGCCCGCCCCCGATCGCGCCTCCGACAAGTCCCGCCAGAATCCACCCCACGACCTCCCGGCTCGCTTTTGCGCCCTCCACCGTGCCGAACAGCTCGGAGCTTACGACCGCCGACATCACGTCGTTCGCCGTATTCACCGCGGCGAGCCAGCCCATCAGGACCAGCGCCATGGCGAGCAGGCATTTGCCGATGTCGCGATTGGCCCAGAGCCACAGCATGATCGCCATCCCCGCCCCGAAGGCAATGCCCGCATGCAGCGGAATCCCCGCCGCATTGATCAGGATGCCGGGATTCTCGAGCCGAAGATCGGGCAAGGGCGAAGGAAGGCTGGAGAGGATGCCGGTCAAAACGCCGACGCCAGCCATGATCCAGACGGCGCGGGCGCCGGCGGCCGGCTTCAGAAGCAGATCGGCCCTCAGGGTTCCCCAGGTCATCCCCAGTCGCGGGCAAGACTCGAAACGCGCTTCGCCCCTCCCGTCGTGGTTCTCGCGGCAGGGCAAGCCTGGCGGCTTGGCCGCTCGCACGCTGGGCAAGTATATCACCGGACGGTCGCCGGGGCCTGCCCGCGCTGGGTCTCCGCCCGTGTCGGTCCCGACCCGCGTCTTCCGGAGGCGACACCTAACGTGATGCAACCTATAATAGAATTATGCTATGAATTC
>Ga0157375_10001138_pt1 | contig 23033 bp, 12 predicted proteins | sample M35metaG_FD_115311 | JGI IMG/M metagenome (GOLD analysis project Ga0157375, IMG submission 115311) | Miscanthus rhizosphere microbial communities from Kellogg Biological Station, Michigan, USA - M3-5 metaG | ecosystem: Host-associated > Plants > Roots > Rhizosphere > Soil | place: USA: Michigan... | reverse complement strand
TTTGATGCACCGACGGCCACTGACAATAGCGGGAGCAATACAATTACCATCGTCAGCACAGTGACAAATGTAAGCGGTCATTGTGGCAGCACATTTGATGCGACCCGGACGTGGGCTGCGACGGATGCCTGTGGCAACAGCAGTAGTTGCAGCCAAAAGGTCACGGTGACGGATACAACGGCCCCAGTGATTACATGCAGCAGCACCAACAAGACCGTTGAGCAGGGTACGGCCTGGACATTTGATGCACCGACAGCCACTGACAACAGCGGGAGTAATACAATTACGATCGTCAGCACAGTGACGAATGTAAGCGGACATTGTGGCAGCACATTTGATGCGACTCGGACGTGGGCCACGACCGATGCCTGCGGCAATAGCAGTGCTTGCAGTCAAAAGGTCACGGTGATGGATACAACTGCCCCAGTCATTACTTGCCCCAGTACGGCCAAAACGGTGCAACGGGGCGTGGCCTGGACGTTTGATGCGCCAACCGCGACCGATAACAGTGGCAGCAACACCATTTCGATTCTTAGCACGGTTACGAATTTAACAGGACACTGCGGCAATACCTTTGACGCGACTCGGACCTGGCAGGCGACTGATGCCTGTGGCAATAGCAGCACCTGCAGTCAAACCGTGACGGTAATAGATACCACCGCAATCGGTATTAAAATACTCAGTCCTACCAACAACACAGTGTTCATTGCGCCGGCTGCATTCACTATTCTGGCAGAAGCCTCGGATACGAACGGCGTTTTTGGCAAAGTTGAATTTTTCCTGGGTACAAACAAAGTGGGCGAAGCAATTGGAGGCGCTCCGTACTTTATTATAGTCACTAATGTGCCTGCCGGGGACTACACGCTTTTCGCGCGCGCCACAGACGGGTGTGGGAACACTTCTACATCCCTGTCAGTGGGCATCACCGTCCTGGAACATCCCCCTCTGACCGTCATTTCCGGCATGCGTTTTGATCCGCAAACGGGCCTTTTCGATCAGATTGTTCGCGTCAGCAATCCAACCCCCTTCAGTTTTGATGCAGTCGCAGTTTATGTTTATGGATTGACTAACGCCACGGTTTACAATGCTTCGGGCACCGATAACGGTGTCCAGTATGTGCAATCATTCGGTTCAGTAGCTAATTACGTTGATTTCATCATTGAATATTACGTTCCCAGCCGCATTCCACCCGAGCCCACCCTAATACCGAAACTCGTCACTCCGACCACTCGCGCTGCCGCAAGCGGTAGCAGTGAGCATATTGAGCGAGGCGTGCTTTTGCCGGACAAAACATTCCTGCTTGAATTTCTTTCGATTTCCAATCGCGTTTACTCCATCCAATACAGCAGTGATCTGCGGAATTGGAAGACTGCCCAGCCGCCGATTATTGGCAATGGAACGCACATCCAATGGATTGATAATGGCCAGCCCAAAACAGAAAGCTCTCCGGCATCCCAAACCATGCGCTTTTATCGGCTGCTGCTTTTGCCATAAAGTCAGAACCATCAGAAATTACCTATGAGGACACACGCCTTTGGCTACTCGATGATAGCAGCGATGCTATTCGCGGCTCCATTGGCCTGGGCTCAAACACCGGATTCGGCTATGTCATTGCCAGCAGTCCACCTGGAACCGGGCTTGCCCGACAATCTCAATAAAATTAGCCTCAGCTACCGGATGGGGATGAATATAACTGTTGATTTTAAAAGGCTGGGCGGCTTTCCCGCATTGTCCGATCCGGGTCCGGCGACAGGCAGCGTTTTTAATCGCAGCTACGACAATGGTTCCTACAACCGCGTGGACAGTTCGGGCAACCGCGGCGGTACAACCTGGTATTGGGGTTATGAAAGTGCCAGTCAACTGCAGGGTAATTCTCTCGTCATGGAAAGCTCCAGTTCCAAGGCAAACGCCGTTTCAAATAACCGGGAGAACGATCCACAGCATGGTTTGGAATTGTCTTACGGCCGGCAACTTTATCGTCATAAAGACCTCCGCATCGGGATCGAAGCGGCTTTTGGCTACACTCTGGTGGATGTGACAGACACTCATACCGTCTTCGGCACGGTCGACCGGATCACTGATGCATTCGTTATTCCCGGCGGGGTTTCCGTCGTTCCGTCCGCGCCCTATCATGGCACCTTTTCGGGTCCTGGCGCGCTCATGAGTTCCGCTCCGGAGCGGAATACCACCGTCATTTCCAGGGACTCGGTAATCACGGGAGAAAGAAAGATTGATTCCGATGTGTTTACGCTTCGACTGGGGCCTTACCTGCAGGTGCCGCTTTACAAAGATTTGTCCTTTCTTCTTGGGGGAGGCTTGACACTGCTCTCGGCCAACACGGATTTCAGCTATCACGAAACCGTAACACTCTCGGATACTGGTCAGGTAAGCGGGCCGCGATCCAGCTCAGGTTCACAATCCGATTTCCTGGTCGGGGGCTATGTTTCCGGAACGATTTCTTATGCCATCACCAGCCAAGTTGGCCTTTTTGCTGGGGTTCAATTCCAGAGCGCCGGACGGTCTGTCACAGACAGCCGCCTGGTCAACGATCAGTCCGTAACGAAAAAGGAATCCGTCCTGGATTTTGGGCAGTCTATCCTCCTCGTTTTCGGGCTGAGTTACTCATTCTGATTTTTAATTTGATCAATACACCTATATGAACATCCTTGTCTCACCAGCCATTTGTAAAACCGTTTTGACGGGCGCCTCTGTTATGCCCGACCCTTTGCGGATTAATCACGCGCGGAAAAACCAGTCGGACCGAATCGAAAAAATGAAAAGTCGTATCAAAGTACTGTTAGTGGATGATCATCCGGTCGTCCGCAGGGGAATCAGTTCCTGCCTCGCGCGTCAGGAACGTTTAGTAATCGTGGGCGAGGCTGCCGATGGTCTGGAAGCGGTCCGGAAAGCCAAGGAGCTGTCACCAGACATTATTCTGATGGACATTGACATGCCACAGATGAACGGCTTGGCAGTGACCGAAGTCCTCCGCCGAGAAATGCCCAATATCAAAGTCCTTATCCTATCGATGCACAGCAATACAGATTACGTGCTTCGCATTATTCAATCCGGCGCCAGAGGTTATGTGCTCAAAGAGGCCTCGACAGACGAACTGGTGAAGGCGATTGAAACGGTGGAGTCCGGGCAGGCATTCTTCAGTCCAGATGTTGCTCGCGTCGCTCTGAATCAATTTGTTCGCGGTCCGGGAGATGGCCCCAGCACCTCTCAACTGACGAATCGCGAGCGCGAAGTGCTCATCCAAATTGCCGAAGGGCTCAGTAACAAAGAAATTGCATCGCATCTGGGTGTGGGCGTCCGCACCGTCGAGACTCATCGCGAGCGCATCATGCGCAAGCTGGATATTCATAGCGTAGCCGGTCTGACCAAATTCGCCATTTCCAAAGGCTTAATTACCTTGCGGGGAGAAATGAACGGCAAACATTAATAGTTTGCGCCAATAGATTCATGCTGGCAAACAGGTCCGTAGCCAGAATTTGGCATCAGCAAGAAGACAATTCAGGTTGCCACAGAGGAGAGGGTAATATTCACTTTCCGCATTGGCAGCCCCTGGGGAGTCGGAGCTAAGAGTTCCAATCTTCAAGATTGGAACTCTTGCGGCCGATCCGAGGTGCTGCTTCGAAAAATAAACGCTGGCACGCTGATAAATGAAATATCCAGAAACCGCCAGCTTCAGCCGCAGAGAATGGTTGAGGAGCCTGGTGACTTTGAGTGCAAGCACCGCAATGGCGGGCTGCTCGAATATCAAGGTTCGCTCTGAAAACCGAGGGGCTAACAAGGGATATTCAGGAAAAAATAACGAGCGCGTTTGGAATGAAAATCAAAAGGAAGGAACAACGGATTGGTTGCTCAGAAAACCTGCTATCGAGCCCAAAAGCAAATATCGGTGCCCCTGGATTGAGGGCTATTGTGCTCGAACAAGTGTCCAGGCTGGAGATCGTTTAAGTTTCTTTGTCAGCACGAACCCGCGTTCCGATTTCACGCTGGAAATTTATCGGCTTGGATTTTACAAGGGCGCTGGTGGCCGCTTCAAAACAAAGCTCGGGCCATTTAGGGGGCGAGCGCAGCCGGAGCCATCTGTGGGACCTAACCGATTGCGAGACTGCCCTTGGAGCACCTCCGGGCACTTCACGATTCCGCATCACTGGCTCAGCGGCGTTTACGTGGGGAAATTGACCGCTTTAAAGAATGGGTTCCAAAGCTATATCATCTTTATTGTGCGAGATAAGCGTCCGGCGGACGTTCTCTTTCAGTGCTCGGACATTACCTGGCAGGCTTATAATCGGTGGCCCGATCACTTTGCGCTATATGACAACGGGCAGGAACAATGGTGGTGCGGGCCCGGCGTGGAGGTGAGCTTTAACCGGCCTTATGGCAAATACTGCCAAATTCTCGATGCCCCGCTCTCGACTGGCTCCGGGGAATATTTTCTCTGGGAATTTCCGTTGGCATACTGGCTCGAATCCAAAGGTTACGATGTAACCTACATCTCGAATTTGGATACCCATACCGACCCGTTGCGGCTCCATACAGTCAAAGGATTTTTGTCGGTGGGCCACGATGAATATTACTCCCTGGATATGTATCACAACCTTAGGCGCGCTATCGACAACGGTCTTAACGTGGCATTTCTTTCGGGGAATACCTGTTGCGGCCGGATCGAATTTGGACGTGGTCCCGTCAATTCTCCGAGGAGCTTTAGCCGGGTGGATTACTTCGGCCCCAGGGACAATGGAATGATGAAGCGCTTTCCATCCATGTCCTCTTTTCCTTACCAGAGTCCTCCAGAAGACTTGCTTCTCGGTGCTCGCAGCAATGTGCCGCCCTGCACCGGCGGCGCGGACTGGATCTGTGTGGCGCCTGATCATTGGGTATATGCCGGCACCGGGATGAAAAAGGATGAACGCATTCCCGGACTGATCGGCTGGGAGTTCCATGGAGAACCTGCCGCAATTGACGGCTTGGAGGTCTTGGCAACCGGGCCTACTCAGGACGCGCCGGGAAAGTTAAATGGTGGAATCTATGCGGCCACGATTTACGAAGGAGCTAAGCACAACTTCGTTTTTAATGCTTCAACCTGTTGGTGGGCAGATGGAATGGCGGAACCACCGGGATATGTGCGGCCTTCAGTCTACACTTCCCCGCTGGGACCAGATGCCCGAGTTCAGCGGATCACCACGAATTTGATCGAACGCATGCGCCGATTTCAAAAGAGCTGATATCGGTGAATTCTGCGTCAGATGTCCGTTTGTATCTCGCGGCCTATGCAGCAGTTGCTGGTTCAAAGCAATGTTCCCCGCAGCACAAGCATGGCCATTGTGAAATAGATAATCAGACCGGTGACATCAACGAGCGTTGCCACAAATGGCGCGGAACTCGCCGCCGGATCGAATCCGCAACGTCTTAGAAGGAATGGCAGCATCGATCCCGAGAGAGTGCCCCACATCACCACCCCAATGAGGGAACCGAAGATAGTAAAACCAATCAGTACCCAGTGGGGTCCATAAATTGTGGAAAACATCGACCAAACCGCAATGCGCAGGAACCCGATGCAGCCCAGAATAAAACCCAGGAAAAGTCCGGAGAAAATTTCCCGCCGCATGACACGCCACCAGTCGCGTAATGCGACCTCCCCCAGCGCCATCGCGCGGATGATCAAAGTGGTCGCTTGAGAACCTGAGTTGCCACCGCTGGAAATGATCAGCGGAACAAATAAAGCCAGCACTACGGCTTTGGCTATTTCATCCTGGAAAAAGCCCATCGCGGTTGCCGTGAGCATTTCGCTCAGGAACAGGATCACCAGCCATGGAGCGCGCTTGCGGATCATCCGCGAAAAGCGCACTGCCAGGTACGGTTCGTCGAAAGCCTGGGTGCCACCCAGCTTTTGAATGTCCTCAGTCGCCTCTTTTTCTGCTACATCGAGAATGTCATCCACGGTGACGATGCCCAGCAGTTTGCCTTTGGAATCCACCACCGGTAAAACAGTCCGGTCGTATTTGCGGAATACTTGAATTGCATCCGTTTCGGAATCCGAAGCATGAAGAGAAATGAAGTGATGGTCGCGAATTTCTCCCACTTTGGTCGTGAGCGGCCGGAGCAGAAATTCACGGATGCGGACGTCGTCGATCAGGTTTCCCTTGTCATCGACTACATAAACCACATTGATGGTTTCTGAATCCTTGCCAACCCTTCGGATATGGTCGAGCACTTGCTGAACGGTCCATTCATCCTTCACCCGGATAAAATCCGGGGTCATCAAACGCCCCACGCTTTTCTCGGGATACCCGAGCAGGCTTTTGGCTATGGTAAGTTCGCCTGGGCTGAGCAGTTGTAAAAGCTGGGTGACTGCGGTCCCGGGCAATTCTTCCAATAGTGCAGTGCGGTCGTCCGGGGACATCTCATTGATGATCCTGACAACTTCCTCTTTGCCCATCCCCTGAAGCAACCGCTGTTGGTCCTCCCTCTGCAGATATTCAAACGAGCTCGCCGCAAGATCGTGCGGCAAAATACGAAATACGATCACCTGGTCTTCAGGTGGTAAGTCCGCAATCAGCTCAGCCATGTCCGCCGGCGGCCATTCCGCGAAGGTTTCCTTCAGCGCGCTGAAATTGCGCTCGCGGATCATCACTTGGATTTCAGGACCTAAAAGCGTGCCAAACATGAGAAGGTTGTAGGCGTACGACGGGCGCAGTTCAATTCAAACTCGCAGGTAGCGTTTTTGAAAATCAGTTCAATTGTAGTTCAGGGCCTCCTTACCGTCGTGTTGCCCAAACACCGGAGAGCGGCCGTCCTCGGCCCGCAGCAACGTTCGAACATGCTGGTTCCCTCGGATTTCGACACAACCTTCGGGTCGACGATCTCCCTTTTCTTTCATCTTTGGCTTTGGGCAACACACGCCCTTACGTCGTCTCCAACAATTTAAAAGCCGCAATTAGCCTCACATTGCCCGTATAAATGGCACATTTTATGCAACCTTGAAACAGATGGCGCAGTTTGTACTCCGATCCTGTTTTGGCCTTTTTTTGACAGTGGTATTGGTCTGTCCTTCAAGAGCCGATCAGAATATCTACACAGATACCCTCCAAAACGGCTGGCAGGATTGGGGTTGGGCCCAGATTGAGTACGCCAACACAAGCCCAGTCCATTCCGGAACGAAGTCAATCGGTGTAACCATCTCCGATGCCACCTCCCAGGCAATCTATATCGCCCACCCTGCATTTGATTCCTCTCCTTATCTGAGCGTGAGGTTTTGGATCAACGGCGGTTCGGTCGGTGGCCAAAAGTTGCTGATTCAAGGCCACGCCGGCGGGGCATATCAAATGTCCACAAATCTACCCACGCTGCCAGCCAACACGTGGCAACAAATGACCATTCTCCTTTCAGATTTGGGAGTGGCCAATCGGGCGGACATGGATGGATTCTGGATCCAGGATCGCATCGGTTCAATACAGCCAACGTTTTATTTGGATGACATCATCCTGGTTGCCAACGCCAATCCGCTACCGGCTATCGCGCTCACGACACCTTCCGATGGCGCAGGCTGCCTCGCGCCTGCGACGATCAACCTGGCGGCCACCGTCATAGCCAATGGCCATTCCATTTCCAGAGTCCAGTTTTATTCGGGGTCAACATTTCTCAATGAAGACTCGACGCCGCCTTACAGTTACGATTGGACGAACGTGGGTGTGGGGACGAACTCGATCTTCGCCCGAGTACTGTATGACACCACCAACACCATGGATTCCACCCATGCCACCGTCATTGTGGTGAGCAATTCGCCGACACAAATCATTGTTGATGCCGCTCGCGATCGGCATCCAATTAGTCCCCTAATCTACGGCGTCGCTTTTGCATCCTCGGCTCAACTGGCCGATCTGAACGCCCCTCTCAATCGTTCCGGAGGGAATACCGAGACTCGTTACAATTGGCTCCTCAACGCGCACAACCACGCCGCCGATTGGTATTTTGAAACTCTGGCAGATGATGGGCCAACCAACGCCGCCGCCAGCGCCGACCAATTTGTCATGGACAGCAAAAACGGAAACGCACAGCCGATGCTTACCATTCCGATGCTCGGTTGGGTTGCCAAACTCGGGCCGGGGCGCGACAGGCTTTCCAGTTTCTCGATCGCAAAATATGGGCCTCAAGCAGACCACGATTGGCAATGGTTCAGCGACGCAGGAAACGGGGTAGTAACCAACAGTTCCACAGTTATCGCCAGCAACGATCCCAACGACGCCAGTTTCCTTACAAACTCAACCTTTCAGCAGGCTTTCCTTCAGCACCTGACGAATATCTGGGGAGTTTCAACCAACGGCGGTGTGCCGTTTTTCCTCATGGATAATGAGCACACCATCTGGCATTCAACTCATCGCGATGTACATCCACTCGGAACCACCATGCAGGAGATTCGCGATAAGTTTTTCGACTATGCCGGAAAGGTAAAAGCGGTCGATCCTTCCTCCACGGTCCTTGCCCCGGAAGAATGGGGTTGGTCGGGTTATTTCTATAGCGGGCTCGATCAGCAGTGGATTGGAGTTCATAAGGATTATAATCCGTCACATTTTCCCGACCGCAGCACAAATGGAGGTTGGGATTATTTGCCCTGGTTTCTCGATCAGGCCCGCCAGCGCGCGACCAATACGAATCAGCGCCTGCTCGATTATTTCACCGTGCACTACTACCCGCAGGGCGGCGAATTCGGCAATGATGTTTCCTCCGGCATGCAGCTCACGCGAAATCGCTCGACCCGTTCTCTCTGGGACGCGAACTACCTCGAGACAAGCTGGATTAATTCCGTCGTCAGCTTGATTCCCAGATTGAAAGGCTGGGTGGCGGCATATTATCCCGGAACCAAAATTGGAATTACTGAGTATAACTGGGGTGCTGAGGGACACATCAACGGTGCCACCGCCCAGGCCGACCTTCTGGGAATCTTTGGCCGGGAAGGCCTGGACCTTGCAACACGCTGGACGACTCCAGACTCCGCTGCTCCCACCTATCGGGCAATGAAATTGTACCGCAATTACGATGGCAACAAATCCACTTTCGGCGATATTGCGATTTACTCCCCAGCTCCCAATCCTGACGTTCTCAGCACGTTCGCCGCAGTGCGCTCAAGCGATGGCGCCCTGACAGCCATCGTAATCAATAAGTCCGCAACGCTCCCCGCCTCCATCCTGCTGCGGCTGACAAATTTCGTCCACAACGGGACTGCTCAGACGTGGCAATTGACCTCCACGAATGCGATAACACATTTGCCAGAGATTGCGTTCACTGGGGAAACCTTTAGCAACCAGGTGCCCGCGCAAAGCATCACCCTTTTCGTTCTGCCAGCAGCAAACCCGCCGCATTTGCGCGCCGGCGTCGCGAATGTGAACGGTTCCTTTGACCTTTGGCTGGACGGCATAGCTACTCAGCGTTACATCATTCAAACCACAACAAACTTTTCCGATTGGCTCCCCTTGCAAACCAATACGCTCGCCAGCAATTCCGTGCGCATGACCTTTACAGCCACTAACGCTCCCTTCCAATTTTATCGGGCTCTCTGGTCGCCCTGATCGCATTGGCAAAGGCCGATGCTGCCAGCAGCGTGAACAAAATTGTCAGCCAACGCCTCATCGCAGTTTTGCGGCCAGTGTTCAACGAACGCCCCATCCTGCCAATTCAATTCTGGCGTGACAGACATCAATCTTTTCGGTTACAACCCTTTCAACATAGTTGGAGCAGTCGCATCCCTGACCGAAAGCGAACCGTGCGTGCTGAGTGAACAACTCCCAACCACGCTCCTGTGTTGACCGGGACCCGCCGTCGCGCAAAGCTATGGCGGGGCAAGCAGTGCCACAAGGCGGGCAAGGCATTGGGATGTTCCGTGTGACGTAGGTGAGCTTTCCCTCGCACGAGAGGTGTTCGTAATCGAGAAGTTGCGCCAGCGTTCATTCGCCGCACATGCTCGCGCGGTAAATCCTCCTTTTCAAAGCTCCCGCACTACCGCCATTTTAAACGCTTCGCTATATCGAATCCCAAAGTTTTGTCCTGCTCGTTTTGCTATATCAACTGACAACCTATTTCAGGACCGGACCGACATTTCAGCTTTCTGCTTTCTACTGTTCAGCCATGCGATAGACTGCATCAAATGAAACCCCTCGCTGTGTTGTCAGTAAGCCCGATCGTGGCTTTCTGTTTCTTCATCCTCCATGCTCAATCCGCCGAATTAATCGATGACCATGCCATTACTGTCCATTCTGCCCGCGAGGTCGCTGCGAAGCGGCGAGCACTGATAGCCTATATTTGGGGCCCCAACGGCTTTCCTGGCCAGCGTTTCCCGGACGTCGTTGTTACGAATGTGATTAGTCCGGTCAAAGGGCTGGATCATCTGGCGCGTGTGGATGAGTTACGGATGGAGCTGGGACCAGGTCTGCAAGCCCTCGCCTATCATTTCATCCCAGAGCATCCGAATTCAGCGCTGGTGGTGGTGCATCACGGACACGCTTGCACGTTCGATGATGATCCTTCACCCAGGGATGTTGGCTATGGTCTGCACCGTACCATTCAAGCGTTATTACGCGAAGGCTACGGTGTCCTCGGCGTGTTTATGCCTCATATGCGGCCGGGTGATTGTGTAGGAGGTCATGATGCCATGTTCTTAACTCAAACCATCGGAAGTCCCATTAAATATTTCCTCGAGCCAACGGCGTTTGGATTAAACTATCTTAAGAATCGCTTTCGTTCCGATCACTTCCCACGCTACCGCGTTTTCCACATGACCGGCCTCTCAGGCGGCGGTTGGACGACGACTCTTTATGCTGCGATTGATCCCTCCATCCGTTGCAGTTTTCCAGTAGCCGGAACAATTCCGCTCTACTTGCGCGTCGGCGGTTCAGTAGGTGATCGTGAACAATATGAGCCCTCGTTTTATCGCCTCGCCGGTTACCCGGATTTGTACATCCTTGGAGCGAGCGGGCGCGGACGCAAACAAGTCCAAATACTTGTGCGACGTGACGACTGTTGCTTTGGCGAGGCGCAACACGACGCAAAGTCACTTAGGATGACTTATGCGGACGCACTACATGAATACGAACATCACGTACAGACGGCGCTTAAGGAGGTCGCTCGTGGTTCGTTTCGACTCGAGATAGATGAAACTGCGCCCAGCCATATGATTTCCCATCACGCGATCGAGAACGTGTTGTTGAGAGAATTACGGAATGGAAAATAGAATTGTTCCGTAGAATTACTGAACACAAACCCGGGAGTACTCCTTCAGATGCTTGCCGTCGTTGAAAATTGGACCCAGTTTCAGTTTTTGAGCTTGACTGATCGAGGCTGCCAGATATAGTGAGCCCACGGTCCATGTGTAACAATTAATCCCATCTTAGAGGAGTTTTTCGTAAGTAATTATGCAATCTGTTTGTTCCCGTTCGCGAATTTGTTTTCGCCAATGTTTTGCTCTCGCCACTTTGCTTATCTGCTGCACGCAGAATAGTCTGCAAGCCGATACGAATAGCGTCGCTCGTGTTTGGGATGAGGTGGCCCTTGCTGCTATTCGGTTGGACACTCCGCATCCCCCGGCCCAGGCTCGGAATCTTTTCAGTCTTTCCGTCTGCATGTGGGATGCCTGGGCTGCGTACGATACCAATGCGGTTGGTTACGTATATCATGGAAAACATACTGCTGCCGATGTGTTCGCGGCCAGAAACCAGGCCATCAGCTTTGCAGCGTATCGAATGCTCAAAGAGCGCCATTTTTATTCAACTGCAAACAACAGGGCCGCTGTCCTCGCTGCCGACGATGCAAAAATGGCCGCATTAGGTTACGATACCAACTACGTTGCGCGAGATTCGACGCCAGCGGGTGTAGGCAATACGATCTACGATGCTGTCTCGGCATGGTTCATCAATGATGGCTCGCGGCAAACCAACGGTACGCAAGCCGCTCCTTATCCGGATTATCCCGTTGGGCAGGGTGGCTATAATTACATCAACCCAGGATTGTTTACGGCCAATGAAGGTATCAGTGACACGAATGGTGCACCGATTGTCGATGTCAATCATTGGCAACGGCTCAGCATTCTTAATGGCGCGGACCAGGTCGGAAATCCGACAGGTCAACTCCAAAGATACCTGGGGGCGCAATGGCTTGGCGTGCGGCCGTTTGCTTTAACACGCGCTGACTCCACTAAACCCTGGATCGATCCAGGACCGCCTCCGTATTTTGGGGGGGCAACCCACACACAATTTGTGAAGGAGGCCGTGGCGGTAATAACCGCCGGCAGCCAATTGACCCCAGACGATGGCGCCACGATGGACATTTCTCCGGGCGCGTATGGGAATAATAGCCTCAATTACCCGGGCGGATATGGCAATGGCAGCTTCGATATCTACGATGGACATGGTTATACTACGAATCCAGTCACGGGCCAACCCTATGCATCCAATGTGGTCAAACGCGGTGATTTCGCGCGCGTGCTCTCCGAGTTCTGGGCGGATGGTCCTACTTCCGAAACTCCCCCCGGTCACTGGAATGTCCTTGCCAATTACGTGGCTGATCACCCCTTGACCGTGAAAAAAATCGGCGGCACGGGCTCGGTCGTAGACAATCTGCAATGGGACGTGAAAGTGTACTTTGCACTCAATGCCGCTGTCCACGAGGCAGCCTGCGCTTGCTGGGCCGCGAAGCGTTATTACGACGGATGGCGGCCTCTCAGTGCAATTCGCTACCTTGCAGGGGTGGGGCAATCCAGCGATCCAGGTCAGCCTTCCTATAACACGAATGGGCTCCCTCTCATTCCGGGATTAATTGAGGTGGTCACAGCGCAGATGCATGCGACTAATTCGGCACTCACCGTCGGAAAAGTCGCGGTTCTGGGTTGGCCTGGTCCTCCTGTTAACCCGGGGACTCAGCACAGCGGCGTCAAGTGGATGAATGCTGATTGGTGGGTGCCTTACCAGCGAACGAACTTCGTCACGCCGGCCTTCCCGGGATACTTCTCGGGGCATAGCACTTTCAGCCGCTCTGCCGCAGAAGTCCTTGCCGCCATCACAGGCTCGCCTTACTTCCCAGGCGGTCTTGGCGTTTCGAGTAATTATGTTCTTGGATTTGAAAACGGCCCCTCTCAGCCGATCGTTCTGCAGTGGGCCACGTATTACGACGCTGCTGACCAGGCCGGAATCTCGCGCATCTGGGGCGGTATCCATCCACCCATCGATAACTACATGGGACGCCAGGTAGGCTCACAGTGTGGACTCGGAGTGTGGGCGCTCGCGCAAAAGTATTTCGACGGTTCGGTGACCAACACGCCAGTCAATTTGGCAATTCGAACTGTGGACGGGAGCGGCTGCGAACTCTACTTCAATTCTATTCGCGCGTTTTACTACAAACTTCAGTCAACAACCGATCTTTCCCAACCCTTTGTCGATGAGCCTGGCGGGTATATCGAGGCGTTTGATCTCTCAATGGTTTTGCCGGATACCCTTGTCAACCCGCGCAAATATTATCGTGTTGTCCGTGCTTCGAGCGGTCCTTGATCGAGCAGTGACGCTACTCCTTACGGGCTGTTTTTACCTCCAAAGACAGCTCGCGTAATTGGCGCGGGGAGATGTGGGATGGCGATTCAGTCATCAGATCCGTGCCTTTAGCCGTCTTCGGGAAGGCGATGACATCGCGAATGCTTGGAGTACCGCACAGGATGGCGATCAGTCGATCAAATCCCAGGGCTATTCCACCGTGCGGCGGAGCGCCGTACCGGAAAGCTTCGAGCATATAACCGAAGCGCAGCGCTGTTTCCTCCGCGGAGATTTGCAGAACTTCTTCAAATATAGTTTTCTGCACATCAGGCTGGTGAATACGAATAGAGCCGCCGCCCAATTCCACGCCGTTTACGACAATATCATAGTGCTGCCCGCGCACTTTTTTGGGATCACTTCTGAGCATCGGAATATCTTCAGCAACTGGAGCAGTGAAAGGATGATGGCTCGAGTACCACCGATTCTGTTCCCGGTCGAAGCTAAGCAGAGGAAAGTCCACGACCCAAAGGAAGTCAAAACGATCCGAAGGAATGACGAGCTTGCCCTGGACTTTAAGAATATCGGCGCAATAAAGCCGAAGCTTCCCAAGAATTTCGCAGGCCGTCAGCCACTGATCAGCAGCGAACAAGATCAAATCTCCTTCCTGGATATCCAGTTTTTTGCTGAGAGCAGCTTTTTCGGTCTCGCTGAGAAACTTGACGATGGGTGATTTCCATTCTCCTTTCTCGATCTTGATGTAAGCCAGCCCTTTGGCGCCAAAGCTTTTCGCCAGCTCGGTCATTGCATCCGTTTGGCCCTGGGTAGCACTCGCAAGGCCCCTGGCATTGATTGCTTTGACGACGCCTTGATTGGCGATTGCACCGTTAAAAACCTTGAATGAACTGCCACGAAACTCTTCGGTAAAATCCACCAACTCAATTCCAAAGCGCGTATCAGGTTTGTCAATGCCATAGCGATTGATCGCCTCCTGGTAAGACAACCTTTTGAAAGGGATCGGAACGTCGATGTTGAGGGCCGTTTTCCAAATACGATGGAGCAGGTTTTCAATCAGCTCGTAAAGGTCTTCACGCTCGATGAAGGACATCTCGATATCGATTTGGGTGAATTCAAGCTGGCGATCGGCCCTTTGATCTTCGTCGCGAAAACAGCGAGCGAGTTGATAATAGCGCTCGATGCCCGCGACCATGAGAATTTGTTTGAACTGCTGAGGAGACTGCGGCAGCGCATAAAAAGTGCCTGGTTCGCGGCGATTAGGAACGAGGAATTCACGGGCTCCTTCCGGTGTGCTCTTGAAGAGAAGAGGTGTCTCTACTTCCAGGAAGCCACGTTGGTCCATGAATACACGCGTCGCGGTGGCGACCTTGCTCCGCAAACGAAGATTGTGTGCCATCTCGGGCCGGCGTAAATCCAGATACCGGTAACGAAGTCTTAATTCCTCGTTCACCTTGCTCGCAATCTCAGGGTCATCAACCGGGAATGGTAACACGTCGGCTGAATTCAATAACTCCAGACCAGTCGCTACGACTTCCACTTCTCCAGTTTCAATTTTGGAATTGCTGGTACCCGCTGGGCGCGCACGCACTGGGCCACTAACCTGAGCCACGCACTCACTGCGCAGAGCCGCCGCTTGCTCGAAAAGCTCCTTGGGCAACGTGGAAGGATCAAAAACCGTTTGGGTTCGGCCTTCGCGGTCGCGGATATCAATAAAAATGAGTCCGCCGAGGTCTCTCCGTGAGTGAACCCAACCCGAAAGGATGACGTTCTGCCCTATGTTTGAAAGGCGCAACTGATTGCAATGATGTGTGCGTTTCATGTATGCCGGAACCAGGACCAATCCTGGAATTCCCAGCGAGGGCGCATACTGCCGTGGAATAGCTTGGTTTAAAAGATTTTTCTGAAATCTCGAAGAAGAAACGTCTCAGCCGGCTCGCATTGTTGAAGCGGGCAATTTCTGATTGATGTTTATCGTGACTGGAAGTGTTGCAAACGTGCGGCGCCGCAATGCAAAACTTTAAGTGATGTAATCCTCATGGCAGCATATTCCAGGTTCATAAATTTCACGAGATGTTCCCTCCCGCCCACTGGGGTGGATCGGTTAATTGAAACAACATTTCCCCCGCTTTGGGCACCAGCAGAATGCCTTGCTCTTCCCGGTCGGAGAAGTCTTCCAGACGCATGCTCGCCGGGTCGCGATAACCCAGATTAAGTTGACGGCATTTTTCGGGCGAGATTTGCGTCGCTAATGTAACTTTAGCACGGCATTTCTCCACTCCATTTTCGAAGGTTCCGATGCCTCGAACGTGCGTGGAATGCGCCAGCACACCCCATGGGATATCTTTAAATTTATCCCACTGCCGCAGAAAATAATCTCGGCAATGGTATCCAACCGATTCAATGTGACTTCCGTGAGAGACGCATACCTGTTTCAGATGGGGCGCGTAAATAATTAACTCACCGTCGTCAGCCAGGACGGATTCGAGTTTATACATACACTTGCCTGCGGTCCAAAGCTCGTCATACATGGGTGGGGCGCAGGAAACAATCGTGTGAAACGGACTTTCCTTATAGGTGATGTGGAGCTTTCTCGAAAAATCGCTTGCTGCATCCCACGCCGCCTCGGGAGTACCCGCGAACAAACCGGCCAATGTGTTTTGCGGCCCAACTCCCATGCAAAAGCAGAGCTTATCCACCTTGACCATGGAAGCGGCCCGGTCCACGACCTTCCGCACCGGTGTCCATTTAGTCCCGATGATCATAGGGTTGGTCACAACTGCGCCTAGCCAGTGAAAAAAATTCAATATCCGAGGTCCTGCAACGCCAGGAAACAAATATTTGTTTCCGCCGGAGAAACCCACTACCTCGTGCGGAAACACGGGCCCGACAATGATCACTTGATCATAATTAAAGAGCAGCCGGTTGACTTCGACAGGCACATCCATCGCAAATAGACCACCGGTGAGACTGCTGACCTCCTTGGCAGCGAGAATGCCTACCTGCTGAAGTTCCTCAGTTTTGTCCCAGGCATGATTGAAGAATCTTACCCGGCCAAAATCATCACGACGCTCCAATTCTGATATTTCCAGCCGATGACAAATAGCTGCTTCGCTCATTGGCTGATGGGTCCCCAACGCAATCAACACATCGAAACACTTGGTAATCGCGCTTAGTTGAGAGTGGATAGCGCGAAAAATAACGCCCATCGGGGCCGTACGCGTCCCGTCTGGAACGATAACCAATATCCGCTTATCTCGATAATTCTCAGTTTTGCAGGTGTTGGCCACAACGGCAGCCACTTGGGTTGGATCCAGACCACGATCAGTCGTCGCAATTGCCGAGCTCATTTCGTGCATCCTGGGATTGTACGAATTCCCCAACGAAAGAGCCATGGACTTCGATCATCACCGCTGACACATCGGGGCAGCGCCGATATGTCAGGCGACCAGCGCTTCGGAACAAAGTGCGGGTTTCCCGAAACCTATGCCGCGCTCTACGCACAGCAGGAGCGCCCGGTAGGAGTCATGCTCGTCTCGAATCCACAACTGGGCGTCGATTGCATTTGGAGGCATGTCTGTGTTGAGGCCATCAATCCGAACCTCGCATGGGATTTTGGCATCGATAAACTCTTTTCGCACCAGTTCAACCTCAGTCCAATCAGAAGAAAAAAACAACAACTTCATAACAGTGTCCCTTCGATTAGTCGATGGCCGTTCAGACCTAGTGCAGGTCAGAGGCGGTTATCAACATTGCCTTGCATGTACTGAGTCGATTTCGATTACAGAGCATGCATGAGCTATGCCACGCAAATTTGAGAATTCACTTTCAACTCCACGAAGATAGGACGACTAACCTAAGTTTGTTGCTAATGCAAATGAATGGAATCTTAGGGGTGACTGCTCATCATGTGTTGGGCCGTCTCGCGGTGCTTGTTCGTTTGTCATTCTCAGTCAGGCGCTTGTGTTCGCACCAATCAAGAAGTCAAAGAACCTAGCGAACGCACCGGCGTGAAAAATCTGACGAGTCGTGTCACTCAAACGGATTGTGAAAACCCGTTGCCCCAGACGCCTAAAACGCTTCCCTCATTCGTAAAGGCACATTATCAAAAATTCGACGATTCAGCGCAATTTTTTCTGGACATCCTGTTTGAAGATTTTATACGTTTACCTTCAAGTGAGTTCCACCAAGGCGTCGGCCTCTTTGGAACATGTTTGTTGATGAGATATCGACCAGGGAAAGTTTGGTTCGGATGGTTCGGAAGGTAACGGCGGACGGTGCGCTCCGAGATGATTTATTGCAAGAAGCGCTGGTGCACCTGTGGATAACTGAGACCGGCCGGCCAGGGCAAACAAAAAGCTGGTACCTACAGAGCTGTAGGTTTCACTTATCACATTATCTGGCGGCTGGGCGAAGCGTTGATTCGGCCAAGCGCCGAGGTAGCCAAACTCACTTTGATGAGGATTTGGAGAGTCCCATCGAAGTTATAGAAGAGGTTGATTCAGGGGAATCTGTTTTCGGGCTGGTAAGTGCTCGAGATTTGCTCGCTTTACTTTCGGCTTTGCTGGGTCGCCAGGAGCGGATTGTATTGGAATGTTTTGCTGATGGATTAAAACTTCGCGAAATCAGCCGGCGACTCAAGATTTCCCATACAATGGTGATCAGACACAGGAGTAAGATCGCATTATTGCTTAAAAGGTTGGAGAAAGTAACTGTTCGCAGTGTTTCTTTGAAAAACGCGCCTTTGAGGCTAAGCGCTCGGGATAAGTTATCAATCAAGCCTTCCAGGCTCTCCTCATTGCAAGTTGAAATTCCTGTACGTACTTCTGCTGATCCTCTTCCGCAAAGAATCGCATCGGTGATTTGTGATTCTTCTTGAAGGGACGGTGCGGTGCTACTAGTCTGCAGAGACTCAGCCAATACGCGCGGTTGGTGCTGAGCGGTAAATTGGAAGGCGCAACAAACAGGTAGCTGATCTAAAAGATTCATTCTTATTCGACTCCAGGCATCGGGAATTCTGATGAGATCCCATTGCTTCCTACCAACCAACTGGAAGAGCTGAAGGAAGAATAGTTGTCAGGCCGTAAACTTTTTTTCATCAACAGAGCCATGGCAGCAGCATAACAGATTGAAACTCAACAAGAGCTTTTTGGCACTGCAACTGCTTGAGCGAATCGCCCAACACGAAATAATCTGAAGATTAATCTTTAACGGAAACTGAGGCCATCGGACTAAAGTCCAGCCTAAAAACTTATTTGGTAGTGGATGCTCGAATTAAATCAGAAAGGTCCTCATGACATTATTGCCTCGATAAAAGTTATGAGGGTATTCAGGGTGCATAATATTTTTCGTTTTGCTGCCGCAGCTTGTGTTTGTATTTTAATAGTTTCCAAAAGTCACGCTGCCCAATCAGATGTAACAAAACCAACGACGCCTGCGAATCTAATCGTCAGCGCGCCGATTTGCAGCCAGGTCAATCTATCCTGGTCGGCATCAGTTGACCCTCTGAACAAGCCATCGGAAACGGTTTCTGGAATAAAGGGTTACAACATTTACCGGGGCGGAAGTTTTTTGAAGTTTGTCACGGCTACGGCAGCATCGGATGCAGTTTTATTGGGAAACACAACGTATTCCTATCAAGTTTCCGCCGTCGATAATGCTAATAACGAATCCGTTTTTTCAGCATCAACAAGCACTATAACCCCGCTTTGTCCAGATACTACCCCGCCAACGGCACCTGGAAATCTTGCTGTAACGGCCTCGGGTTGCGGCCAAGCCTTAATATCCTGGGCAGTGGCAACAGATGCGAGTAATCCGAACCAGCAGGTATCAGGGGTGAAAGGTTACAACGTGTATCGCTCCGGGACCTTCGTGCTGTTCACGGTGAATCTTTCAGCGACTGACGCTGGCTTGTCGGGGAATTCTGACTATTCATATCGTGTCAGCACAGTTGATAACTCGAACAATGAATCGGGATTATCGGCTCCTACCACCCTGCATACGCCCCTTTGCCCGGATCTGACCGCCCCCAGCGTGCCCTTGGGCTTAACGTTCACTGGCCTCAGTTGCAGTGAAGCAGGCCTTTCCTGGGCACCCTCCCTGGACCCGCTTAATTCGAGCCAGGAAGTCTCAGGTTTGAGAGGGTATAATGTCTACCGAAATGGATATCTTCTCCAGTTCACTACTGCCACAACACTAATAGATAGGAATGTAAGCGCGAACGGCGTTTATATTTACCGCGTTAGCGCTCTTGATTTTGCTGGCAATGAGTCAGTCCCTTCTGCACCGCTGAATGGCAACATCCCAGGTTGTCCCGCCGAGGCAGCGCAAAACCTTAAGATCACTATTCTTAGCGGAAGAGCGGAATTGCATTGGTCAGGAACGTCAGGTGCCAAATATCAACTTGAACGAGCGGCGATTTTTAACGGGCGTTGGGAACCAGTGGATGCGCCCACGTCGAATTTCGCTGTCACAAATATCCCGGTGGATTCTGCTGGCGTTTACAGGGTATCGATCTGGACCAACAGTCCTTCCTTTTTGAAAAATTACTTGACAAACAGCATGGACGTTAGTCCGCCGACTGCTCCAGCTTCTCTCAGTCTGACCGCGACATCTGGTACGGAGGTATCACTCACTTGGAACGCATCGTCTGATCTCGGGACGGTGGACAATTTAGGCCAGATGTTTACCTCTGGTCTCGACCGTTATCTGATATATCGGGATGGTATTTTCCTTCAATCCCAAGCAAGCGATGTTACAAGTTCAACGGACCGGACGATTTCTCCCGGGAAGCAATATAGTTACAGCGTTGCCGCAATTGATAAGGCGGGAAACGTGTCTGAGAAAGCAAGCAGTATTGTGAACACTTGCTCTTACTCCTTGGTTCCAATTGGTTTCAGTCATTTCAGCGGAGCAGCCAATGGAAGTTTTTCGGTAAATGTGACTGGCGTATGCAACTGGACGGCGCTCTCGAGTCAACCCTGGATCCACAGCTCAGGGAGTGGAAATGGCAGCGGAATTGTGACATATACCGTGGACGCAAACTTTGACTCTAATCCGCGTTCAGGGACAATAAGCGTGGGAACAACAGTTTTCACCATCACTCAGGCCGCTGCCACTTGTAACTATTCTTTGACGCCGGCAAACTCAAATCCAGGCGCACCCGCAACTGTTGGCAGTTTTGACATTACGGCCGGGCCAAGTTGTAATTGGTCAGCGACAAGCCCTAATGGTTGGCTTCATACCGGCAGTGGTGGGGTGGGCAATGGCACAGTGACTTATGCGGTCGATGCGAACAACAGTCCTGTGCCACGCTCTGGAACCATCGTTGTGGGCAGCCAGCTCTTTACGATAAATCAGTCGGCTGGTTCTTGCAGTTACTCACTGAACCCGGCCAACAACAGCCTGGGCGCAGGCGTTTCCAGCGGCAGTTTTTCTGTTATGGCTCCCGCTGGATGTGCATGGGCAGTCTCAGCAACCAATAGCTGGATTCACAGCTCGAGTACTGGAAGCGGTGACGGAACCATAAATTATACGGTTGATGCCAATACTAGCGCGGGATCGCGCTCGGGGACAATCGGTGTCATGGGCCAGGTGTTTGCCATCAATCAGGCCGGAGCTGGTTGCGCGTATTCTTTGGGTCCTACAAACGCCACTTTAGCTGCTGTTGCGAATGTCGGCAGCTTTTCAGTGACTGCCGTTGCCGGTTGCTTCTGGGCAGCAGCAACGACCAACGCTTGGCTGCACACCAGCTCGAGCGGCTCGGGTAATGGAACAGCAACTTACGGGGCCGATGCCAATTCGACGACCGGTTCGCGCGTCGGGGCAATCACTGTTGCTGACAAAACGTTCATCGTTAGCCAAGCCGGCGACCCTTGCGTTTTCACGCTGGGTTCGAGCGGAGCTGGATTCAATTCTGGCGGTGGCAGCAGCAACGTAGAGGTTACGGCAGGCTCCGGGTGCGCCTGGAGTAGCAGCAGCGACGTTGCATGGCTGACGGTCACCGCAGGTGGCAGCAGCACGGGGAACGGATCGGTAAGCTACGCAGTGGGCTCAAATGCAAGCCTTACAGCTCGCACGGGTACGATTACGATTGCCAGCCAGCCGTATCAGGTTATTCAAAGCGGCAATCAACGGCCGATTGCCTATGCAGGTCCCGATTTGACCCTGGCTATCAATTCCAGCGTGACCTTTACGGCAGCCGGTTCGTACGATAATGACGGCTCGATCAGTTCTTATCAGTGGAATTTTGGCGACGGCTTTATTGGGTCAGGTTTTTCGGTGAGCCATACTTATTCTATCCTTGGCCTCTACACTGTGACCCTGACTGTGACAGATAACCTGGGCGCTACCGGATCAGATTCAGCACTTGCTACAATCCTGGCACTGGCTGATACGCAAGCTCCGAGTATTGGGCTTGGTATTTCAGGAGGCGCTAACGTCAGCGCCGTAGTGGCCCTAAACGCCACCGTGAGCGACAATGTGGGTGTGACGAGAGTCGAATTTTATCGGGACGGAACGCTTTTCACGAACCTCAGTAGCGCGCCATACAATACCTCGTTTGACACACGGACGCTGGTCAATGGATCTCATACATTCCTCGCGAAAGCGTATGATGCAGCTAATAACAATAATTCTTCCAGCATCACCGTGTTGGTGGACAACGCTGCGCCTACAGTTGCTCTGACAGCGCCGCTTTCTGGCAGCACTTTGAGCAATATGGTCATCTTCAATGCCAATGTCGGCGACAATTCGGCGGGGAGCGGGGTGGCACGAGTAGAGTTTTATGGTGATAATGCCTCGACACCCTTGGGGATCGCAACCACAGCGCCGTATAACCTTACCCTCGATACGACCGGTATGACGAATGGGAATCATAAATTCTACTGCAAAGCGTATGATCTGGCAGGAAACATCGGGTTCTCGGCCTCAAACCAAGTCACCATTCTAAATAATGCTCTGCCTGGAGAATGTCAGCTTGAACGCTTGTTTGGTGGGATTGGTTCAGGTGCAGGAGCAGTTATTAAGAGCAGTGTAGTTGATCGTTCCGGGAACCTGATTGTGGTCGGACTGATGTATTACACAATAGATTTTGGAGCGGGAGCAATCAGCAGCGTAGGTGGGCAGGATGTTTTTGTAGCCAAGTATGCGTCTAATGGGCAGTGCCTTTGGTCGCGGCGGTTAGGCAATTCTAGTAATGACAGCGCTAACGGAGTGGCAGTAGATAGCAGTGGGAATATTCTGGTGACCGGGGGTATTAGCGGTTTCATGTATCCTGCCATCATGGACTTTGGTTTTGGTCCAGTGCAGTGCTTGGGTGGTGGTGATGTTTTTCTTGTCAAATATTCATCGGCCGGCGCGATTCTGTGGAGCAAAGTATTTGGTGGAAGCGGTTCAGACGTTGCGACAGCAATAGCGGTCGATGCAAGTGACAACATTTTGTTAACGGGCACACATGGGTTCTTTGGGACGGGAATAGATTTTGGAGGAGGGGCGTTG
>Ga0157375_10001137_pt1 | contig 23049 bp, 18 predicted proteins | sample M35metaG_FD_115311 | JGI IMG/M metagenome (GOLD analysis project Ga0157375, IMG submission 115311) | Miscanthus rhizosphere microbial communities from Kellogg Biological Station, Michigan, USA - M3-5 metaG | ecosystem: Host-associated > Plants > Roots > Rhizosphere > Soil | place: USA: Michigan... | reverse complement strand
TTGATCTTGATCTTAGGCGCCCCGTTAAACCACGCTGGCCGAACGCAGGCTTGAATCCGTGGGTAACCCGGCAGGACGCCGGGTTAGCCGTCCTGGGCCAAGGATGGCCCATGACGGCGGCACACGGATTCAAGCCGGAGTGAGGGCACACCGAGCCTAGGCGAGGTGCCGAGTGGTGGGGCAAAAGCACTTTTGGTTACTTTTGGGGCTCTTTTCCAAAAGTGACCCGCTGTAAGAGCGGAACCCATATCAGCCGTTACCCAAATAACGGATATGTACCCCGACAGACCGCCATCGCAGGCAGCCAGCTCCCACATTTTGGAACCCTGTACATCAGGTAAAGCGTGAAACCCGGGCTTGGGCATTCGCCGCCTGATCCGGCAAACCCAGCGCCTCATACACCCGCACCAAACTGCGATTGGTCGGCACATCCCACCCGTCATACCGACGCCGCAACTCCAACGCCTGCTGCGCCCCAAACCAATCCCCAGCGTTCAACCGCGCATCCAGTTCCACCTGGGAGAACAGATCACGCTGGGCATGGCTGCCACCGATTTCATTCAACCGGGGCAGGGCGAGGGCCAAGTGTTCCAGCGCACCCTGCGCATCCCCGCGTGCATGGGCCAACAGCCCGCGCGCCAATGGCAAAGTCACCTCGCCCCACACCGGCCGCGCCGCAACACTATGCTCGCGCAACGCCGCCAACAGCTCATCCGCTTCCGGCTTGCCGGCGCGTGCCAGGCCATACAGGTACTGCACACTGAGAAACGGCTGCACCACATCCCCGGTGCGTCGCTGCAGGTAAGGCGCCAACCCCTGCCAACGCTCGCCGACGTCGATGCCCGCCAGTTCCAGGCGTGCCAGTAACGACACCGCCCCCACCTGGTCCTGGGAATACTCCGGCAGGATGCCCCACACGTGCTGGTCGTAGATCTCCAGCACCCGCTGATCTTCACCCCGCGCCAGGTAGAACAGCGCCAGGTGCCACCAATTGTGGGTGTACATGAACGAGTTCAAACCGGCCCAGTGATGGGCCACGCTTTCCAGGAATTCGGTGCCTTCCTCGATGCGCCCCTGGGTCAGCATCACATGGGCCAGGGCGTGTTGCGCCCAGGGCTCCGAGGGTTGCAGGCGCAGGGCTTCGCGGGCGCTGGCTTTGGCTTCTTCGAGCAAGTGGCATTGTTCATAAGCGAAGGCCAGCAGGCCATGGCTGTGGGCGATATCCGGCGCACCTGCGACAGCCTTGAGGCCGATGCGCAGCAGCGCCGGCCAGTTGCCCCGGTTGAACTCCAGGTACTGGTTGAGCTTGGCGGCGAACAGGTCACGGGGGTAGCGGCCCAGCAGGTGTTCGCTCAGGTGCAGGACCTGGTCGAGGTCGTCGTCGATCCAGGCGCTCAAGGCGGCCAGGTACAACTGGGCGCGTGGGTGATCGCCGTTCACGGCGGCCGCGCGCTGGCGGTATTGCTCGGCCAAAGTCGGGCCTTCGGGGGACTCGATGAACATCAGCAGCAAGCCGGCGAAGGCATTGGCCAGGGCCGAGTCAGGGGCGGCGTCCGCCGTGGCGAGAATGCCTTCGGCGCGAGGCTGGTAGCCGAGGAAGCCGCCGATGAAATCGTCCAGGCCCTGGCGGGTGGACGGGTCGAGGGTGTCGATGGGGTTGCCCAGGTAATCCAGTGACATGGGGTTAAGGCTCGTGGGTTCAGATAAGGATCACAGGGCAAAGCCTGTGCCACCTGAGCACCACAACTCTACTGTGGGAGCTGGCTTGTCGAGTCGTCGCACCGCTGCGATAGCGGTGGGTCAGGGGAATATCCAGTGTCTGAAGCACCGCTATCGCAGGCAAGCCAGCTCCCACATTGGATGTGAGGCGCTGTTGCTTTTTGCACACTCGGGCAGGGCGCTGTGGTTTTTTCATCACCCAGACGGCAACCAAGACCCGCAATCGCGCCGAAAACCCCCATGGCACAGCCCTTGCAAAATCCCTCCCAGAATCTTTCTATTCGAGGAGCCTCCATGCGCCCATTCTCTTTCCGCCGTGCCCTCTCCTGCGTGGGGTTGTGCAGCGTGCTGCTGGCCGGCCAGGCCCAGGCGCAACCCCAGGAGGGCGGGGTGCTGAACCTGGTGGCCCAGCCTGAACCGCCGTCGCTGATGCACGGCGTGGTCAGCCATGTGTCCACCCAATACGTCAGCGGCAAGATCCTCCAGGGCCTGCTGACTTTCGACACGGACCTGAACCCCAAGCCGGTGCTGGCCAAATCCTGGGCCATTTCCCCGGACGGCCTCACCTACACCTTCCAACTGCAAGACAACGTGCACTGGCACGACGGCCCGGCGTTCACCGCCGACGACGTGGTGTTCAGCTTCCAGACCTTCTACCCGGAAGTGGACAAGCGCCTGGGCGGCATCATCACCGAGTACGTCGACAGCATCACCGCCACCGGCCCGCTGCAAGTGGTCTTCCACCTGAAGAAACCCTTCGCGCCGTTGCTCTCGGCCCTGGGCAGCGGCCTGCGCCCGGTGGTGCCCAAGCACCTTTACGAGAACACTGACTTTCGCAACAACCCCTACAACCTCAAGCCGGTGGGCACCGGGCCGTTCGTATTCGTGGAGTGGAAACGCGGCGCCTACATCAAGCTGGCCAAGAACCCCAACTACTGGAAAAAAGGCCTGCCGCACCTGGACGGGATTGTCTTCCACGTGATCCCCGACGGTTCCTCCCGCGCCGCAGCCTTCGAGCGCAATGACGTGCAGGTGCTGCGCAGCGGTGATGCCGACTATTCCGACCTCAAGCGCCTGGGCGCCTTGCCGAATGTGCAGTCTTCCGAGAAAGGCTGGGAGTTGTATGCCGGCCTGGCCTTCCTGCAGATCAACACGCGCAAGCCACCGCTGAACAACCCCAAGGTGCGCCAGGCGATCCTGTATGCGCTGAACCGGCAGTTTGTCGTGGACAACATCTTCTTCGGCTCGGGCAAGGTCGCCCAGGGCGAATTCGTGTCGGGCACGCCCTACCACGACCCCCAATTGCCGCAGTACGCCTATGACGTGAAAAAGGCCAAGGCGCTGATCGCCGAATCCGGCGTGGACGTGGGCGCGGTGCGTATCCGCCTGCTCAACGGCGAGAAGGGCGGTGCCTGGGAGCGCCTGGCCGAGTACACCAAGCAAGCGCTGCAGCCACTGGGCTTCAAGGTGCAGGTGGTGACGTCTGACGCCGCCACCTGGTTCCAGCGCGTGAGCGACTGGGACTTCGACCTGACCTACAACTTCATCTTCCAGATCGGCGACCCCTACCTGACCAGCGCCTACCTGTACCGCTCCGACTACATCCTCAAGACCTCGCCGTTCGCCAACGTCAGTGGCTATAACAGCCCCGAAGCCGATGCCTTGTGGACGAAAATCGCCGACACGCCCGAAGGCCCTGCGCGCACCCAGCTCTACAGCCAGTTGGAAAACCGGCTGAACACCGACCTGCCCATCGCGCCGATCTTCGAGATGCGCAACCAGACGCTGTTCCACACGCAGGTGCATAACCTGCTGCAAACCGCCACCAGCCTCAACGAAGACTACGAAAGCGTTTACCTCGACGCGCCTGCGCCATGAACGGCGTGGTGTATCTCGGCGGGCGCCTGGTCAAGGCGCTGCTGATGGTGGTGGCGGTGCTGGTGCTGAGCTTCCTGTTGATCCACCTCGCGCCGGGTGATCCGGCGTTGCTGCTGGCCGGTGAGGCGGGGGTGGACGATGTGCAATTCATCGAGCAACTGCGCCAGACCATGGGCCTGGATAAACCACTGCTGCAGCAACTGTTGATCTACCTGGGCAATGTCGCGCACCTGGACCTGGGGTACTCCTACCGCAACCAGACGTCGGTGTGGTCGCTGATCGCCGAGCGTTTGCCCGCAACGCTGGCCTTGATGGGTTCGGCGTTCGTGCTGTCGTCGCTGCTGGGAGTGACCCTGGGCGTGCTGGCGGCGCGCGCACGGCAACGGCGTCACTGGCTCGACGGGGTGATTTCACATGGGGCGTTGCTGTTGTATGCGATGCCGCCGTTCTGGCTGGCGATGCTGTTGATCCTGTTGTTTTCCGTGAGCCTGGACTGGTTGCCAGCCTTTGGCATGGAAACCGTGGGCCAGGACTTTTCACTGCTCGACCGTGTGCAGCACCTGCTGTTGCCGTGCCTGTCGTTGAGCGTGTTGTTCCTCGCCCTGTACATCCACCTGACCCGCGCCGCCGTGCTTGGTGCCCTTGGCCAGGAGTACGTGCGCACGGCCCATGCCAAGGGCTTGCACCCACGGCGGATTCTGTACGTGCACGTCTTGCGCAATGCGCTGCTGCCGGTGGTCACCTTCGCCGGCCTGCAACTGGGCCAGCTGGCCAGCGGCGCCTTGCTGGTGGAAGTGGTGTATGCGTGGCCGGGCATCGGCCGCTTGATGTACGACTCCCTGGCCCAACGCGACTACGGCGTGCTGATGGGCGGGTTCCTGGTGATCTCGATGTTGGTGGTGGGCTTCAACGTGTTGACCGATGTGATTTGCCGTTACCTCGACCCGCGCATTGGCGCCGGAGAGCAGGGCTGATGGCGGTGTTCAGACGCTTTATCCGTCAACCCTCGGCGCTGGCCGGTGCGCTGTTCTTGCTGGTATTGGCGGCGCTGGCACTGGCAGCGCCGTGGCTCACCAGCAGCTCGCCGTGGGAAATGAACAGCCGGCCGATGTTGCCACCGTTTCACGACGCCGCCCACTGGCTGGGCAGTGACCTGCTGGGGCGCGACCTCGGCAGCGGCTTGCTCTACGGGGCGCGGGTGTCCCTGGCCGTGGGGGCGCTGGCCAGTTTGGCAACCCTGGTGGTGGGGCTGATCATCGGCGCCATTGCCGGTTACTTCGGCGGTTGGCTCGACGGCGTGTTGATGCGTATCGCCGAGTTTTTCCAGATCATCCCGCAACTGGTGTTGGCGGTGATCCTGGTGGCGGTGTTGGAGCCGTCGCTGGGCACCATTGTGCTGGCGATTGCCTTGGTCGCCTGGCCGGCCGTGGCGCGGTTGGTGCGCAGTGAATTCCTCACCCTGCGCCAGCGTGAATTCGTGCAGGCCGCCCGTGTGCTGGGCCAGTCGCCGCTGGGGATCATCACCCAGCAGATCCTGCCCAATGCCCTGGCGCCGCTGCTGGTGGTGATGACCTTTGTCATGGCCACCGCGATCCTCACCGAAGCCGCCCTGGCGTTCCTTGGCTTGAGTGACCCGGAAGCCATGAGCTGGGGCTACATGATCAACGCTTCCCGTGGCCTGTTGCGGGATGCCTGGTGGATGAGCTTCCTGCCGGGCCTGGCGATCGTGCTGTGTGTGCTGGCGGTGAACCGCGTAGGCGAAGGCTTGCGCGTGGCGTTTGAGCCGGGGAGGTCGCGATGACGTTATTGAAGGTTGAACACCTGCGTATCGCCTTGCCCGACGGCGCGGACCGCAGCCATGCGCTGTACGACCTGTCGCTGCAACTGCGCAGCGGTGAATGCTTGTGTGTGGTGGGCGAGTCCGGCTCGGGTAAATCCATGCTGGCCAAGGCGCTGCTGCGCCAGTTGCCGACGCCGCTGACGGTGGAAAGCGGGCGTCTGGTGTTTCGTGATGAAGACTTGGTCAACCGTGGCGAAGCCGCCATGCGCGAGCTGCGTGGGCGCGACATCAGCATGGTGTTCCAGGAGCCGATGAGCGCGCTCAACCCGTTGTTGCGGGTGGGTGAGCAGATTGATGAAACCCTGCGTGCCCATGGGGTGAAATCGGCCGGTGAGCGCCGCCAGCGGGTGGTAGACCTGCTGGGTTATGTGGGGCTGCCGGACCCCGAGCGCCTGCGCCTGGCCTATCCCTTTGAGCTGTCCGGTGGCCAGCGCCAACGGGTGGTGATCGCCATGGCCCTGGCGTTCGATCCGGCGCTGTTGATCGCCGATGAACCCACCTCGGCGCTGGACGTGACCACCCAGGCGCAGATTCTTGAGCTGCTGCGTAAGATCCAGCGGGACAAGGGCATGGCGCTGCTGTTGATCACCCATGATTTTGCCGTGGTCGAAGCGATCGCCGACCGTGTGCTGGTGCTGGAAAAGGGGCGTGTGGTGGAGCAGGGCGGCGCTCGCCAGGTGCTGGACGAACCCCGGGCGCCTTATACCCGGCAACTGCTGGCGGCAGTCTCGGCACAACCACGGGAGCCCCGTGGCGTGGTGAGTGGGGCCGTGGTGCTCAAGGCCGAACAGTTGAACAAAGTCTTCACCACCCGCGCGGGCTGGTGGGGGCGACGCATTACCCGTGCGCTGGACGCGGTGGCGTTGCAACTGCGCGAAGGCGAGACCCTGGGCATCGTCGGTGAGTCCGGCTCGGGCAAGTCCACCTTGGGGCGCTGCCTGGTGCGCTTGTTACGAGCCGACAGCGGGCACATCCAGTGGCTTGGCCAAGATGTGGTGGGATTATCCGAAGGGCGCTTGCGGCCGCTGCGCAGCGAGGTGCAGATGATCTTCCAGGACCCGTTCGCCTCGCTTAATCCGCGCCAGACGGTGGGTCGCATCATCATGACCGGGCCGTTGGTGCAAGGGCGCTCCAAAGCCGATGCTGAAGCACGGGCGCGAGCCTTGCTGGAGCTGGTGGGTTTGCCTGCCACGGCGTTTGAGCGCTACCCCCACGAGTTCTCCGGGGGGCAGCGCCAGCGCATCGGCATCGCCCGCGCCTTGGCGGTGGAGCCGAAGGTGTTGATCGCCGACGAGTGCGTGTCGGCCCTCGATGCGTTGATCCAGGTGCAGATCCTGGAACTGTTGGAGTCCCTGCAGCGGCGGCTGAAATTGAGCATCGTGTTCATCACCCACGACCTGCGCGTGGCGGCGCGGTTGTGTGATCGCATTGCGGTGATGCAGAACGGGCGGGTGGTGGAGCAGGGCGACACCGCTGGGCTGTTCGCTGATGCCCAACACCCCTACACCCGCGCTCTGCTGCGATGCGCAGCACCTGAGGCCAACGCCATGTCACTGTAGTGAGCGGGCTTGCCCCGCGCGGCGTTCTCTCTGACCCCGCATGCCGCCGGGTGGAGATGCTCGGGGGCTGGACGGGCGCCGCGCGGGGCAAGCCCGCTCACTACAAAGTTCGGCGGCACACTGATGATGTTTTTTGAGGAATGCTGAGTTCATGAGTACTTCTTTTACGGACTTGCCGATTGTGCGTGGCGAGCGCTTGGACATCCGCCCCAACCGCTCCCTGAGCATTGCCCATCACGTGGGCACCACCCAGCCCGACACGGTGGTGTTTTTCTGCCACGGCGCCGGGGGCAACAAGGACCAATGGCGCCTGCAATGGCAGGCCCTCAAGGCCGACGGCTACAGCCTGGTGGCCTGGGACCTGCTGGGCCATGGCGACAGCGCCAAGCCTCGCGACGAAAGCGCCTACGCCTGGTCGGAACTGGTGGCGGACTATGGGGCGATCCTGCAGCGCTACGGGCGCGCCCATAACCTGATCATCGCCCATTCCTTTGGCACCGGACTGAGCCTGAGCACACTCTTGGCCGACAGCGGTGTGACCGTCGAAGCGGTGCTGTTGCTGGGCACGATGTTGCACCGGCCGGTGACCCGTGGCGGGTTGATGTCCTTGCCCGCATGGCTGCTCGAATGGCTGCGGCCGCTGTTGGCCAAAGGCTTTCGCGAGCGCGCCTGGCACGCCACGGCCGACCCGGCGCTGGTGGCCTATGAAGAGAAGCTCACCGAGCGCAACCCGCTGTACATGTTCAAGGCACTGATGAAACATGCGCGCTGGCCCGACGCCTCACGGATCCCCACCCTGACGTTGCCGATGAGTGTTCTGGCCGGTGACAGCGACGGCTTGACGCCCGCCAGTGGCGGCCAGGCCCTGGCCGCGCAATTGCCCAATGCGCAGTTCCAGGTGCTGGAGGCGTGCGGTCATCAACTGATGCTGGAGAAGCCCGTGCAGGTGCTGAATGCATTCAACACCTTGCTGGCAAGACGCTTATAACCAAAAAACCATCAGCTATGCGATTCAGCTATTGGATTGTTCATAAGGTAATGCATTTAATTCGGGACCTAACTCATTGTTGCACGGAATAAATCAGCGTCTTCGCGCGTTGTAATGAGTCATCGTTCCGCCTTAGAGATTAGCCATGAGCAACCCCGTTGCCGCAGCACCCGCGCCGTTGGTCCGTGTGCGTCACCTGAGCAAGGCCTTTGGCGCCCAGTCGGCGCTGGATCAGGTCAGCCTGGATATTTACCCGGGTGAAGGCGTGGCCTTGTTGGGGGCCAGCGGGGCCGGCAAGTCGACCCTGGTGAAAATCCTCGGCGGCCTGTTGGCGCCGGATGCGGGTGAGGTGTGGGTCGATGGGGTGCAACAGCGGTTTGTTTCGCCGTTGTCGGCCCGTCGCGTCGGCATCGTGGCGGTTCACCAGCGCCCTGATGACGGTATTGCCCCCGGCCTGAGCGTGGCCGAGAACCTGTTGCTCGACGAGCTGTGCCAGCCCGACGCCGACTTCCTGCTCAACCGCAAGAACCTGCTGCAACGCGCCCAGGCCATCGCCGACGGGCTGGGCCTGGACCTGCCGCTGCAACACCCGGTGGAGCGCCTCGGCCAGGGGGATCGGCAACTGCTGGTGCTGGCCCGGGCCTTTGCCCTGCAACCCAAGTTGCTGATCCTCGACGAGCCCACCGCTGCCCTGTCGGCAACCGATGCCGAGCGCCTGCTGGGCCTGATCGACAGCCAACGCGCCCGGGGCGTGGCCATCCTCTACATCTCGCAACGCTTGTCCGACCTGCAACGGGTGACCAACCGCGCCATCGTCCTGCAGGAAGGCCGCCTCACCAGCGACCTCAACACACGGCACCTGCCGAGCGCGGCCTACACCCTGTTCGGCGATGTGGCCGAGCACCCGCGGGTCACGCCGGACAAGACGCTGCCGGTGCCGTTTCTGGAGCGCTTCACCCGCGCCGGGTTTATCCGCAACCGGGCGGAAGGGCGGGCGGTGCAGGAGCAACTGGCGGGGTTACGGGTCGATCCTGGCGTCGCGGGCTTGCCCCCGAAGCGCGGATACACGCCGGACGTCTGAGTGATGCGCCGTGCGGTGCCCGTTTATCCCGTTCATTTGCGGGCCGGGCGTTTATTCCCCAGACTGGTACCCCCGGCAAACTTCAGTAGCCCAGAATGCCTGACACCTTGCTTCCCCTGGCCCTGCCTGGCATTGCGCTGCGACGCTGGCGCCTGCTGCACCGCGTCAAACAGCTGCATGCCGCGCAGCTGTTCGGCGTCACTCAGTCGACCATTTCGCGTTGGGAAAGCGGCACGCAATCCATGGACTGCGCGGCCCACAAGCAGTTGGAGGGCTTGTTGGCGGCTCGCCTGGATGGAGCGGCCGACCAAGTGCTGGCCCGGTTGGTCAGCGAGAGCCCACGGCCCATGCACCTCATTTGTGACCTGAACCATCGTTTGCTGGCGTGCTCGCCGGGTCGGGCCGCCGAGTTCACCCAGCCTGTCAGCGAGTTGCTGGGGCAGTCGCTCTGGCGTTTCGCGACGCCGGACATCGTCAGCAAGGAACTGGCCCTCAAGGCTTCCGGATGGCGGGACGCGTTGGCGCCGCCGGCGCTGGAGTTCACCACGGGTGCCAACGACTCCCTGCTCGTCCCCATTCGCCCCGGTCGTTGCCGCTGGACGCGAATTCCACTCTCGGACGGAACGGCCGCGCGCCTGGTCGAGACACTCTGAAGCACGGCTGCGCGCATATTTTATGCGTGGACGTCCACCCCTGCCGCGCCTAGGCTGGTAATGACGGCGTATAGCGTATGCAGAGGGTGTAATGGAGATTGAAACAATCAAGGGGCGGCTTGAATTTCTTCGCGAGGCGGAAAAACTCAAGGACGTGCTCAGAAGCGCGCACACCTCGTCGGGGCGCGCCGAAAGTACGGCGGAACATAGCTGGCGCCTGTGCCTGATGGTGATGGTCTTCGCCGACCAACTGGCCCATCTCGATGTGCTGAAGGTGCTCAAGATGTGCGTGATTCATGACTTGGGCGAGGCGATCCATGGGGACATTCCTGCCGTCAGCCAGGCGTTGTTCCCCAACAAGGGCGAGCAAGAGCGAAACGATCTGCTGAGCCTGACCCGCACCTTGGATGACAGGCTGCAGGCCGAGGTGCTGGCGCTCTGGGATGACTACGAACGTGCGCAGTCCCCCGAGGCCCTGGCCGTCAAAGCGCTGGACAAGCTGGAGACCCTCCTGCAGCACAATCAGGGCAAGAACCCACCCGGTTTCGACTATGAGTTCAACCTGGCCTACGGCAAGCGCTATACCGATGCCGACCCCCTCTTCCAGTTGCTTCGCAGCCTGATTGACGAGGGCACCCGGGAGAAAATCATCATCAACAGCAAGGCCTGCGACGAGTAGTTCGCTGGCCTATCGGGCCGATGGCACAAACGCCACGCTGCCACCGCCACGCTTCTGAAACAGCCGCTCGCCATTGTCCGGCTGGGTAGTGATCACCTGATGATCAGCCCCCAAGTAGGCCAGCGGCGTGGGGTCGTCCTTGGAGTACTGCGCGAAGATGATCGTGCGTTGCGGGTCGAAGGTTTGGCCGCTGGTTTTTTCCAGCCAGGCCAACATCGCGGCGCTGTCGCCCTGGCGTGGGAAGTCCTGGGTTTCGGCGACGTAGTAGAAGGGTTTGCCGCCGTTTTGCAGGTACATCGGCAGCTTGTTGTCGACTTCCACCAGCACCATCTGCCACTGGTTCCAGGGCGCGGTCTTGACGGCCTGGGTTCGCACGTCTTCGACGAAACGGGTGACGCCGCCGTTGCTGTTGGTCCACGGGTAGACCACACCCAGCACCAGCAGCATCAGTGCAGCGGCGATGCCAAACCCTTTCTGCCAACGTGGCCAGCTGGCTGGTTTTTTCTGCAGGCGTTCGCTCACCCACCAGGCGGCCAGCAGTTGTGCAAACGGCACCAGCGGCAGCACGTAGTAGCTGCGGCGGCTGCCACTGGCGGTGAAGAACACAAACAGCAGGCCCAGGCCCCATACCAGCCAGCGCACGTTGGGCGGGGATTGCTTCCAATGCCGCAGCGCGAGCCACAGGCCAAGCACCCAGCACGGTGCCCAGGGCAGGGTGTAGGCGGGCAGGTAGATCAGGTAGGTGTAGATCGGCCCCATGTGGTCGAAGGGGTCGAAGAAGCGCACCACGTTTTCCTTGAACACCAGTTCCAGGCCGCTTTCGCCGTAGGTCGGTGCGCCGTAGAGGTGGGACAGCACGAACGGAATGGCATAGAACCCCGCCGCAATCACCAGCGCCAGCAGCACGCGCAGGTTGAGGTGACGTTTGTAACGCCCCTGGCTGAGCAGGTGTGGCAGCAGCACCAGGCCGGGCAGCACAAAACCGATCAGCCCCTTGAACAGCGACGTGGCCGCCAGCAGCAGGAAAAACACGCAGTAGCGGCCCAGCCGCGTGTCATCCGGCCCACGCCAGTACCACCACACGGCCGCCAGCACGCCGCACACGGTGAGTATGTCGGCGGTGGCCACCCGGGCCCAGAACAAGAAGTAGAAGGTGGTGGCGAGCATCCAGCCGGCAATCAGCCCGGTGCCCTTGCGGAACAGGCGCTCGCCGATCAGGTAGACCAGCCAGATGCTCAGCCACGCCGCGATCACCGACGACAGGCGCAACGACCAAGGGCCGAGCCCGCCCATCAGGTTGGCAAAGCCGGTGATCAGCCAGTACGACGGCAGGGGTTTGTCGTAGTAGGGCGCGCCCTTGAGAAACGGGTCGAAGTAATCGCCGCTTTGCAGCATCTGCAGGGCGATGTTGGCCCAGCGGGTTTCCGGCCCCCACAAGTCGCGACTGCCCAGGCCTGCCAACAGCAGCAGCGCCGAGACGCCCAGCAGCAACAGCAGGGCACCGCGTTCGGTTTTCCAGACACTCATGGGGCTGTACTCGTGGCAGGCGTCGCGTTAAGGAAGTTTCGGGTAAATGATGAGTAACAAGGCGCCCTTGCGATAACGTTTGCCGCCCGCAGGCAACTGGCCCTCCTCGCGATGTTCGCTGGTGCTCTTGACCCGCATCAGCACGCCGACCGAACCCTGTTGGCGAGCCTCGGCCAGCCACGGCTGCACACTGTCCAGGCTGACTTTGCGGTGCACCGAACCCGCGTACTTGAGGCCATAGCGCAGTTCGCCTTCGGTGTCGTAGAACGCCACTTCTGGCCTGCGCAGGCGCCAGGACAAGGCAGACGCGGAACCCAACTCGTTGCTCAGCAAAGCATGGGTTTGTTGCAATTCATCCAGATGCTCCAGCACAAACTGGTCGGGCATTTCGTTATCGGTGATCTCTTCGGGCATGCCGGCCGGCAGCAACGCCACCAGCAGGCCGATGCCCAGCGCCGGCATGGCCCACAGCGTCAGCGGGCGGAACGCTTGCAGCAGGTTGGCGAGGATCCAGCCCAGCAGCACGATAAAGGCCAGGGACAGGCTGAACATCTCGGCGTGGCTGTTGCTGTAGAGCGGGTCATCGATCTGCAGGTAGATCAGCGCGCCCATTGCTACGAGGCCGATGGCGAAGTTGAGCAGGCCGTTGCAGCGCAAGGCGCGGGTCTTGCCCTGGTTGAGTTGGTCGATCAGGGCGTGCCCCATCAGCAAGGCCAGGGGCAGCAGGCACGGCATGATGTAGGTCGGTAGCTTGCCGTTGCTCAGGCTGAAAAAGCCCAGGGGCAGCAGCAGCCACAGGGCCAGGAACACCATCTTCGGCTGGGCTTTTTCTTTCCAGGTCTTGAGCGCGGTGCTGGGCAACAGCGCCGCCCACGGCAGGCACGACACCACCATGATCGGCAGGAAGAACCACCACGGGCGGGCGTGCTGGGCATTGTCGGCAGAGAAACGACGGATGTGCTCGTGCCAGAAGAAAAAGCGCCAGTAGTCCGGTTCCTGCAGATGAATCGCCCACACCCACGGCAAGCACACCACCACCGCCACCAGGATGGCCAGCGAGCCATAGCGCACCAGCTCACCCAGGCGGCGTTGCCAGAGCATGTAGGGCACAGCGATCAGCACGGGCAGCAGCCAGGCTAGGAAGCCCTTGGTCATGAAACCCATGGCACAGGCCACGCCCAGCAATACCCAGGCACGGAGTCGGCCGCGGGCCGTCTGGCTGTCGAGGGCAAACCAGAGCGCAACGAAGCTCAAGTTGACCCACAACGTGAACTGCGGATCGAGGTTGGAATACCCGGCTTGCCCGGCCACCAGGCCAAAGCTCATGTAGAGCAGGGCGCAGGCGAAGCTCTTGCGTGGGTCGTTCCACAGGCGGCGTGCGATGACGTAGGCCAGCAGCACGCTCAGGCCGGTGGTGAGGGCCGAGGCAATGCGCACGCCGAACAGGTTTTCACCAAACACTGCCTGGCCCAAGGCAATCAACCAGTAGCCGGCAGACGGTTTTTCGAAGTAGCGCACACCCATGAAGTGCGGTGCCACCCAGTTGCCGCTCAGGAGCATTTCCTGGCTGATCTGGGCGTAGCGTGTTTCATCCGGAATCCACAAGCCATGCAGGCCCATGGGCAACAGGTAGAACACGGCGAAGGCCAGCAGCAACACGGGCAGGGGTTTCAAACGGGTCATAAAAACGTCGCTCCTTGACGTTCAGTGGCAGAAAAAGGGTGCAGGAAAGTAGTAGTGCAAAACATCAAAGTGTTCACTAAGTCACTGAAAATAATCATGGCGTCCCTAACTAACAGGCACAACTAAACATGCCAGAAACGGGCTGTCGTTTTGCTGAACACGACAGCCGCTGGATATGTAAAAAAGTGTGTTTAAAGTTGTTTGAGCGCGGCGGGCCAATCCTGGCTGTTCATAATGCCCAGGGTCTTGAACTTGCCATTGGGCAGTACCTTGACGAACAGCGCGCTGCCGTATTCGGCGGTGATGGCATGGGGGAACCCCAAGGCCTGTTCGAAGTCGTTGATGCACGCGCTGTGCGTGATCAGCACCAGGTTGTGGTCGGGGCGTTTGTTGCTGAGGATCTCTTCACCCATGGCGTCTCCACAGATGGCCAGCGGGCCGGCGGACAGCTCGGTCTTGCCGAAGACGAACAGTGACGTCTGGGCGGTGCGAGTGGTGGGGCTGCTGAGCACGTCCGTCGCCTGCATGCCCAGGGCGTGGAAGGCTTTGCCCAGTTCGCTGGCGTGCTGCGTGCCGTTGATCGTGAGGCCGTCGGCCGGACCGAAGCAGGGATTTTTCGAGCGGTCGCAGCGTTCTTCATGGCGTACCAGCACCACCACGTCGCCGTTGCGCCAACTGGCCAGGAGCCCGGAGTTGATCAGGTGGTTGCGCACGCCCAGGTTCGTCGGCGACCGAGGCCAGAACACGAAACCGGACACCAGCAGGCTGACGATGGCCATGCCCAGCCAGAGCCTTTTCAGGCGCCTGAAAAGGCCTCGGCGCACACGCGGTTTGGTCAGGGTAAGGTCAACCACACTATTCACCATGGGCACTGTTGGCAGTGTTGTTATCAAACAGGCGCAGCGCATTGACGGATGCCCGTAGTGGAGTAGGAGACTGTCACAGGGCTGCTGTCTTTTCGCTGAACATCCAGCTGTTAAAAGTTGCCGTCACTGGCAACTAACAAGTTGCCGCTCTACGACGCGTGGAGGGCAATGTAGAGAGGCATGGGTGGGCGGCCGGTGAAATCCATGTGAAAAATTCGCACGGCGCGCAAAGTCAGCCGTTATCCTCGTTGGCAGTCCCCCGAGCGAGCGTATGTATGTTGCACGTGCAAGGTGTTCTCAAAAGTTACGCCACCGCGCAAGGGCCCCTGGCGGTGCTGGCAGGTGTCGACTTGTACTTGGCGGCGCGCAGCAGCCTGGCGCTGATGGGCGAGTCGGGCAGTGGCAAGAGCACCTTGCTGCACCTGGTGGCCGGCCTCGACCGAGTGGACGGTGGCAGCATCCAGGTGGGCGAGCAGCGCCTTGACCAATTGAGTGAGGCGCAACTGGCCCACTGGCGGCGCACCGAGATCGGCCTGGTGTTCCAGCAGTTCAACCTGATCGGCAGTTTGCGCGTCGAGGACAACCTGGCGTTCCAGGCGCGCCTGGCCGGGCGTCTCGACCCGCAGTGGCAGGCGCACCTGGTGGAGCGCCTGGGGCTGGGCGACTTGCTCAAGCGCTACCCGGAGCAGCTCTCCGGTGGCCAGCAGCAGCGGGTGGCGGTGGGGCGTGCATTGGCCTCGCGGCCGGGCTTGTTGCTGGCCGATGAACCCACCGGCAATCTCGACGAAGCCACCAGCGATGACGTGCTGCAACTGTTGCTGGACCTGTTGCGCGACAGCCCCACCAGTCTGCTGATGGTCACGCACAGCCCGCGCATTGCCGCACGGCTCGACCACCAGGTGATGTTGCAGCGTGGCCGCGTCGTACCGGCGGACGCGCGTTGAGGTGGGCGTTTTTTATTGGGCGTTGCGTGCGCTGCTGAGCCACTGGCGGCGCCATCCCGTGCAGTTCTTCAGCGTCTTGACCGGGCTGTGGCTGGCCACGGCGTTGTTGACCGGTGTGCAAGCGCTCAACAGCCAGGCGCGGGACAGCTACGCCCGCGCCAGCCAATTGATTGGCGGTGAGCCTCAAGCCAGCCTCAGTGCGACCGGTGCATCGAGCTTCCCCCAGGCCCTGTTTGCCCAACTACGTCGCGCGGGGTGGCCGGTGTCGCCGGTGGTGCAGGGGCGGGTGGTGCTGAAGGGGCATGACGAGGTGCGCCTGCAACTGATGGGCATCGATCCCGTGTCATTACCCGGTAATGCCGCAGTGGCCGGGCAACGCCTGAGCCAGGCGCAGATGGCCGCGTTCTTCGCGCCGCCGGGACGTACTTGGGTGGCCCCGCAGACATTGCAATCCCTGGGGCTGCACCCGGGTGATCAACCGCAGGCGGCAAGCGGGCAGGCCTTGCCGCCGTTGCAGGTTCAAACGGACATGGCCCCCGGGGTTTTGCTCACCGACATCGGCTTTGCCCAACCCTTGCTGGAGATGCCTGGGCGTTTGTCGCGGCTGCTGCTGGACAACGCCTTTGCCGCCACCCATCCCACTCCGCCTGCCGAGTTGCAACTGCATCAGGCCGAGGACAACAACCTCTCACGGCTGACCGAAAGCTTTCACCTGAACCTCGACGCCCTGGGCTTGCTGTCGTTTGTGGTAGGACTGTTTATCGTGCATGCCGCCATCGGCCTGGCGCTGGAGCAGCGGCGCGGGCTGCTGCGTACCTTGCGCGCCTGCGGGGTCAGTGCGCGGATGCTGATCCTCAGCCTGGGGGTGGAGCTGGGCGTGTTGTCGCTGCTCGGTGGCGTGCTCGGCGTGGCCAGCGGTTACCTGGTGGCCAGCCTGCTGCTGCCGGACGTGGCGGCCAGCTTGCGTGGCTTGTACGGCGCCGAAGTGCCCGGCCAGTTGAGCTTGAGCCCTGGCTGGTGGTTGAGCGGGTTGGGTTTGAGCCTGCTCGGTGCACTGTTGGCAGGGGCAGGCAGCCTGTGGCGAGCAGCGCGTCTGCCGTTGCTGGCCCTGGCCAATGCCCAGGCCTGGCACGAGGCCCATGGGCGCTGGTTGCGACGCCAGGGTTGGGTGGCGGCTGCAGCGTTGCTGGTTGCGTTGTTGGCGCTGGGATTGGGCAACAGCCTGGCCGCCGGTTTTGTGCTGATGGCCGCGTTGCTGTTGGGGGCTGCCCTGGGTTTGCCGGTGATCCTCAATGCGGTATTGAAGGCGGTGCTCGGGCGCAGCCGCTCGGTGCTGGGGCAATGGTTTCTTGCGGACTGTCGCCAGCAACTGCCGGCGTTGAGCCTGGCGTTGATGGCGCTGCTGTTGGCGCTGGCGGCGAACATCGGCGCGGGTTCCATGACTTCGGGCTTTCGCCAGACCTTCAATAATTGGCTGGAGCAACGCCTTACCGCCGAGCTGTATCTCAATCCGCAGAACCCGGCGCAGGCCGAACAAATGAGCCACTGGTTGGCGCAGCAGCCAACGGTGAACACCGTGCTGCCGACCTGGCAAGTGTCGACGCATTTGCAAGGTTGGCCGGCCGATGTGTTCGGGGTGATCGACGACCCTACCTATCGCCAGCACTGGCCTTTGCTTGACGCGGTTAATCAACCGTGGGACCAGTTGCAGCAGGGCGACACCTTGATGCTCAGCGAGCAACTGGCGCGGCGCTTGAACGTGCGACTGGGTGATCGGGTGAGTATCCCCACGCCTCAAGGGCCCTGGTCACCCGCGGTGGTGGGCATCTACGCCGACTACGGCAACCCCAAGGGCCATGTGCTGGTCAATTCCTCCCACTTGCTGGCCCATTGGCCGACGCTGTCACCGGCCCGCTTTAACCTGCGCATGGCCCCCGAGGATGTGGCGCCGCTGGTGCGGGACGTGCAGCGCGCATTTGCGCTGGAGGACAGCCGCATTGTCGATCAACAGCAGCTCAAGGGCTATTCGAGCCAGGTGTTCGAACGCACCTTTGCCGCCACCGCCGCGCTGAACAGCCTTACCCTCGGCGTGGCCGGCGTGGCACTGTTCATCAGCCTGTTGACCCAGAGCCAGAACCGCCTCGGCCAGCTCGCGCCGCTGTGGGCGCTGGGGGTGACGCGCCGCCAACTGATGCTGCTCAACCTGGCGCAGACCTGGCTGCTGGCGCTGTTGACCCTGGTGCTGGCGTTGCCTCTGGGCCTGTTGCTGGCCTGGTGCCTGGACGCGGTGATCAATGTGCAGGCGTTCGGTTGGCGCCTGCCATTGCAGGTGTTCCCGTGGCAACTGGCGCAATTGCTGGGGCTGGCGATGTTGGCCACGTCCCTGGCGTCGGCCTGGCCGCTGTGGCAGTTGTACCGCAGTCGCCCGGCGGATTTGCTCAGGACCTTTGCCCATGAAGATTAAGGCGTTGCTGGTTGGGGCCTTGTTGGTGCTGTTGAGTGCCTGCGATCAGGCGCCCGCACCCCAGGAGAGTTTCGCCGGCTTGGGCAGCGCGGCGGCGGACTTTGCCCAGGTGGTGCCGGGCAAGGTGTTCAGCTTTCCCGAGGACCATGGGCCTCACGCCGGTTTCCGCATCGAATGGTGGTACGTCACTGCCAATCTCAAGGATGCCGAGGGCAATGTGTTCGGCGTGCAGTGGACCTTGTTCCGCAACGCCCTCAAGGCCGGGCCGGCACAGGCGGGGTGGCAGGACCCGACGATCTGGCTGGGGCACGCGGCTGTCACGTCGGCCACCCGGCATTACGCCGCTGAGCGTTATGCGCGTGGGGGTGTTGGCCAGGCGGGGGCCCAGGCGGCGCCGTTCAATGCGTGGATCGACGACTGGAACTTCGCCAGTCGCCCCGGCGCCGCAAGCCCCCTGGCCGACATGCAACTCAAGGCCCACGGCCCGCAGTTCGCCTACGACTTGCACCTGACCTCCAGCCGCCCGTTGGTGCTGCAAGGTGACAACGGCTACAGCCGCAAATCCGATCAGGGCCAGGCGTCGTATTACTACAGCCAGCCGTTTTTCACCGCCAGCGGCAGCGTGACGATCGATGGCAAGGCGTATCAGGTCAGTGGCACCGCCTGGCTCGACCGCGAGTGGAGCAGCCAGCCCCTGGCCGCCAGCCAGACCGGCTGGGACTGGTTCTCCCTGCACCTGGACCGTGGCGAACAGTTGATGCTGTTTCGCGTGCGGCAAACCGACGGCGGGGGTTACCTGACGGGCACCTGGATCGATGCGCAGGGCCGCACCCAGACCTTGCACAACGCCGACATCCAGCTCACGCCACTGGCCACCACCGACATCGACGGGCGCCGTATTCCCACGCGCTGGTCGTTGAAAATCCCCGGCAAACAGCTGGATATCACCCCCCAGGCGGTCAACCCGAAGGCCTGGATGAACCTGAGCATTCCTTACTGGGAAGGGCCGGTGCAGTTCGACGGCGGGGTCGGCTATCTGGAAATGACCGGCTACTAGGTGAAGAAAATTTCATAAAAATACTGGACATGCATACAGTATCTGGCTAGATTCCATCCCAGGTGACCGGATGTCACCTGAACTTCAGTTTTTAACTATGGATGGATAAAAAATGAAATCGAAAAAAGCCTTTATGTTGGGCGCGGCCATGGCGGCCTCCTGCTTTGTCTCGGCCTTTGCCCTGGCCGAACAGTACCCTTCGCAACCGCTGCCCAAGGTGAGCGCCCAGGCCGTCAAGGAGGCGGTGCACAAAGCCCTCAAGTCCGGTGGCAAGCTCGACGCCAAGCCGGTTGCCTCCCCGCTTCAGCAGAAGCTCAAGGCGGCCATGACCGCAAAAGCGCCGGCCAAGGCCGTGGCGAGCAAGGCGGCGAAACTCTCCGCCGTTGCCACCGTCGACAGCGAGTTGAAGAAGCCCGACCAGGACAAGCTCAAGGTCGCGGCGGCCGAGTTTGCACCGCTGTTCCCGACGCTGGACATCAACACCCTCTACACCTTGAGCGAAGTGCAGACCGGCCAGGACTTCCCCTACCACTTCCACCTGCCACAGAACGGTCGTGCGCTGGTGCAATTGGTTGACCAGAGTGCGGGTGCCAACATGTCGCTGAGCCTGTTCCGCGACGATGGCCAGGGCAACCTGGAGCTTCTCGGTACGTCCGACAACCCGGGCAATGCCGATGAATACCTGAGCGCCGTGCTGCCGGCAGGTGACTACTACTGGTACATGGTGGCCAATGAGGCCAACAACGCCCAGTTCAGTTTTGGCGTAGGGGTGGACTTCAACATCGATGCCTATGAACCCAACGACACCCCGCAGACCTCGTTTGTGCTGCCCGATGCCTTGAACCGCGTGACGGGCAATATCGACAACCCCAACGATATCGACTACTTCGCCTTCCAGGCCACCCGTGGCCAGAACGTGGCGATGGCCTTGAGCGATGATCAGAAGGGCGTGCGTAACCAGTGGATCTTTGAGCGCCTGGAGGGCAACAACTGGGTGGTGGTGCCGGCCGGTAACAGCATGACCCTCTCCGGTGTCACGCCGGGCTATGTGGCCCAGGTTCGTGTGCGGGCCAACCCGGCCGTGGTCCAGGACCCTACCGCCCAGTACAAGCTCACCCTGGGGTCGGCACCGCGCCTGAACAGCTTCGACGTGAAGGGCGACAACGTGGTCCGCGTGCCGAGCACGATCTTCTGGATGGCCACCCAGGCGGCACGGAACCTGACCTGGAACACCCAATGGTCCGACTCCACGGGCGCACCGCTGCTGGGCGTTACCCCGGTGCTGCGCGTTGACAAGCACTTCACTGGCACCGAGTTCAACTGGACCGACTTCAAGGCCTCCACCGACAGCGCAGGTGCGTCTCTTTCGGGTGCGGCACTGGGCGGTTGCTTCGGCGAGTACCGCGTGGAGTACCCGGACAGCAGTACCGGCGTGAAGTACAACTGGGCCACCACCTTCAACTTCGGCGGCTGGCGGATCGAGCTGGACGAGTTCCCGGGCGTGGGCGTGGGCGGCGACAACGTGCCTTACGTGACCTTCGGGCATATCTGCACCCAGGACATCATCCATTGATGCACTGAGTGAACGAGGAGGGGCAGCCTGCAAGGGCTGCCCCTTTTTTTATTCCCGGGCCAAGGCCAGCTTCAGCGGCAGGCGCGCCATGCTCGTGCTTTTCAGCGAACCGAGGTAGAGCCAGTCGCCGTATTCCCGGGCGGTGGTGATGGGTGAATAGTTACCCGCGCTGCCATCCTGCAGGTTGGCGATGACCTTGCCCTCGGTGTCCAATCCCAGCACGAAGGCTTTGCGCTCGATGGGCTTGGGCACCACCATCAACGCCCGCACCATCACCTTGCGCAGCAACGGGTAACCGGCGAAACCGTCCAGCAGCGGGTTGCGTGGCGAGTACAACGCCACCCAGAAGCGGTCGTGGCCGTTGAAACTGAGGTTGTCCGGCAGGCCCGGCAGGTTGTCGATAAACAGGTCGTGGCTGCCCGCTCGCTCGCCCTTGAGCCAGTAGCGGCTGATGCGATAGGCGCCGGTTTCATTGACCAGCACGTAGTTTTCATCCGGGCCGAGGGCAACGCCGTTGGCAAATTGCAGATGATCGAGCAGTACCTCGGTGCTGCCGTTGCTGAAGTCATAGCGCAACAGCCGGCCGTCACCGCCGTGTTCGATCACGGCTTCGCCATCCTGCCCATAGCCCCAGCGGCTCGATGCATCGCTGAAGTAGGCATAGCGCCCGCTGGCGTCCACGGTCACGTCATCGGTAAAGCCGAAGGGCACACCATTGGCGCTGCTGCTCAGGGGCACGAGCTGGCGGTTCGCATCCAGTGCGAGCAAGCCCTTGATCCCGTCGGCAATGATCAGGCGCCCATCCGGGTGCAGTGCCATACCGAGGGGCCGCCCACCGGTGTTGGCCAGTACTTCCAGGGTGTGGCTGTCGGGTGAGGTGCGGATGATGCGCCCGTCATGCAGCCCGCTGATCAGAAAACCCTGGGCATCCAACAGCAGGGCCTCGGGCCCGGCGATGTCCTGGGCGCCGATCCGTTGCACATCCTTGAGCCGCTGGTTTTCGGCAAAGGGCCCCTCTTTCATCGACGGCGCCTTGGGTGGGGACCAGTTAACCGGTTGCACGTTGGTCGGCATCAACAGCAAAAAGGCAATTACGGCCAACAGCAGTACGAACAGCAGATGACGCAGTTTCTTGGGACGGGTACTCATGACGGTTCCTGGTTGTCGTGGGCGTTCGGCTCCCAGTGCAGGGTGCCGAACAGGTAGTCCATCAGGGGGAAAACGATATTGAAGTTGCGCCCCTGCATCAGCTCGCGGCGGTGGTGCAGGGCGTGCAGGCGGTGCATCTGCCGGATCCACGGCAGGCGCGCCACCGGGTGTTCGGCGGGCAGGTGTTCACAGGCGTGGAACACTTCGTAGAGCAGGTAGCCCAGCAGCATGCATCCGGCGAAAAGCCCGGCGACGTTGGGGCTCAGTTGCTTGAGCAACCACCAGGCGGGCAGGGTGATCGCCAGGCTGTGCAGCACGATCAACCAGGCGGGGAAGAGGATCACACGCCAGTCCCGGGGGCTGTCGTAGGTCATGTGGCCGGGGGTGAAAAAACTGTGGTGGTCACCGGTATGTCGGGCGTAGAACAGCCGGGCGAAGGTGTGTTTGTGGTGGCCGAGGTGGCGGTGCACGAGGTAGATGCACAGGTTGAAGAACACCAGGGTCAGGGGGACGGTCAGCCACTGGAGTGGGGTGATGCTGTGGGTGGAGGACCAGGCCAGGGTGATGCAGGTTGCGCCGTAGCCAAGTACGAATGCGGCGTGCAGCCAGGGGTTGTAGCGGGGGTGGACGTTGGCGCGGTACTGGGCGCGGAAGGTTTCGGTGGGGTGGGGCATGGCTTGGGCTCGGTGTTTTTTTGTTGGGGTGTGAGCTTAGTCGGTGGGTGGGGTTTTGCTTGGGGGTATATCCGGTATTTGGGTGATGGCGGAGTATGGTTTCGCCCTTACGGCGACTCACTTTGGAAAAGCCGGAGTGCCGGCCCAGCCCAAAGTAAGCAAAGGGCTCTTGCCCCAACACTCGGCACCTCGCTTAGGCTCGGTGTGCCCTCACTCCGGCTTGAATCCGTGGGCCGCCGTCCTGCCGGGTTACCCACGGATTCAAGCCTGCGTTCGGCCAGCGTGTTTGACGGGGCGCCTAAGATCAAAATCAAAAGCAGACGCGGCGGCCTGGTAGCCGACCGGTATCTGACTGTCGGCCCGGGTCAACTGTGGGAGCTGGCTTGCCTGCGATACAGACACCTCGGTACATCAGGCACACCCAATCGATGCCATCGCAGGCAAGCCAGCTCCCACAGTGAGGCTCGGCGTTATGCCTGGTTTTTTTGCGTCATCGTTGGCGATCATCGCCGGCAAGCCGGCTCCTACAGGGGAATGCGGTCGGCAGACGTTACCGGTCGGCTATTAGGCCGCCGCGTCTGCTTTTGATTTGAAGCGCCCCGTCAAACACGCTGGCCGGAATTCGGCAGGGATTTGGGGGGTAAGCCGGCAGGACGCCGGCTTAGCCGCCCCGCGCCATGGATGGCGCGTGGCGGCGGCCCCCCAAATCACTGTC
>Ga0157375_10001135_pt1 | contig 23067 bp, 26 predicted proteins | sample M35metaG_FD_115311 | JGI IMG/M metagenome (GOLD analysis project Ga0157375, IMG submission 115311) | Miscanthus rhizosphere microbial communities from Kellogg Biological Station, Michigan, USA - M3-5 metaG | ecosystem: Host-associated > Plants > Roots > Rhizosphere > Soil | place: USA: Michigan... | reverse complement strand
GTGGTTTCAGGAGGCCGCAGCCGGCACGGTGGATGAGTCGGTCGGCACGTTGCCGGTCATCGGCCATACGCTCGCGTATCTCACGAACATGGTGTCCACGAAGGTCGGCGGGCAGGAGCCGAGCTACTACGACCCCGGCACGCCGTATGAGGCGCTGGTCGAGGATGCACACAAGGGGTTCCAGGCGGCGTTCGGCAAGAAGTTCAACAAGGCCGCGCTGGCACGGGCGGGCATCAACACGGCGGGGGCGTTGTTCGGCGTGCCGTCATCGCAGATCAACAACACGCTCTCGGCGCTGATCGCGGCCAGCCAAGGGCAGCAGGTGACGGCATCGCAATACGTCACCGGCTACCACAAGCCGCACCACTGACGCGGTTGCACGCTCGTCCAGCCTCTCCATGATCGTCGCAGCCGACGATTTGAGAGGCAGGCATGACCGTTACGACGAACGACAGCCCGCTCACATATCCCGGCAACGATACCGCCGTCGCGTTCCCTGGTCCGCGCGCTTTCTCGGTGTCCGATCTGGTGGTGGAGAAGATTACCGCCGGGATTGCAGTCGTGTTGTCGTATCCGGCCGACTACACGGTGACGGGCGTGGGCGGTTCCAGCACGACCGTGACGCTGACCGGAGCCCCTGTTGCGAGCGGAACTGATCTTGTCATCAAGCGCGTGCTGCCGGTTACGCAGCCGACAAGCTTCAAGAACCAAGGCGCGTTCTTCCCCGAGAATCACGAAAACGCTTTCGACCGGCTGACCATGCTGATCGAGCAGGTGGTCGCAGGCATCGGAACCTCGCTGCAACTGGTCGATGGCGATGTGGACGGGTTTGGCCGCTACGACGCCAACGGCAACCGCATCATCAATCTTGCGGCGGGCATCGACGGCAACGATGCCACCAACCTCACGCAAATGAACGCCGCAATCGCCGAGGTCGTTGCGGACGCCGCCGCTGCTGGTGCCGCTGCTGGCGCTGCCGCGATCGGCAACACGGCGCTGTGGGTGGATCCGGCCAGCGGCAATGACGCGCACGCGGGCACGTTCGCCTTGCCAAAGAAAACCGTCGCCAGCGTCGTCACGACCTTTGCAGCGACCGGAGGCATCATCCGCCTTGTTGCCGGCGCGGTCGTCAAGGAGTCGATCAACCTCACCGGGCTCAAGGGCATCCATATCATCGGCAACGAGGGTGTGCCGACGATCATCGACTGCACCGATCCGATCGTCGGGACGTGGGTGGCGGTCGGTGGCTATACGAACCTGTGGTCGCTCAATGTGACCCACGGATGGACTGCGCTCGGTGCGCGCGGTTATCCGAACGTGATCGAAGTCGATGCGACGGCCCGCAAGACCACGCGCATCAATCTCGTGTCCTACGGCATGAACACCGCGAACCAGATGGCGGGCGTGGTCGATGCGGCGACGGCCAAGACCTGGTGCGACACACACCTCGGCTCGGTGTTCGTGAGTCCCGACCAATACACCGCCGGCTATGCCGCGGGCGTTTTCACCTACTACATGAGCACGCCGGACGGCTCGAACCCGAACACGAACGGGCGCAGCTATCGTTTCGCCAACCGGCAGGCGCCGCAGCTTGGCATCGGCAACAGCCTGCACAACTGCATCGTCATCGGCGGGTGGGAACACAACGGCATCGTCGCGGACAAGGCGTGCTTCCTCAACCGGGTCACGGTCTGGTATCCGGCCAACCATGCCACGGAGCTTCCGGGCTGCGTGACCTATCGCCTGAAAATCAAGGGCAGCAACATCAACGGCAACACGGTCTATGCGTTCCATCATTACTGCCTCAGCAGCAACGCATTCGACTACACGCTGCACATCGAGCCGGAGCTGCAGGACTGGACCGGCCAGTTCGCGAGCGCCATCGGTTGCCATACCAGCGACTCCACGCCATCCATCGCCAAGCTGATCTTCTTCGACAGGGCGAAGTTCGACAACGTCGACAACATCGCGGGCGGCAACACGGTCGATCTGGTCTATCTGCGCAACCTCGTCGGCACGCGCATCGGCAACCTCGGCACGCCGTCATGCGACTACACGTTTGAGAACCCGATCCTGCATATCTGGAATGCCGAGGCGCTGTCGCCGCCGCTGGATTCGGCCAAGACGCTCACGATCAATGGCGGGCGGATCACGTGCGAGTCGCAGGCGATCGGGAGCCATCTCGCCAACTCGGGGACGCTGATTCTCGACGGCACCTATGTCGCGCAGCTCGGCACGGACGTGAACAACACCTGGTGTCGCACGATCGCGAGCCTGGCAAAGATCTACATCCGCAACGGATGCGTGATCGACGCGCCGCTCGGCTCGGGCATGGGGAAGATCGGCACCACGATCAGCGGCGGCGCTTCGTCCTCTGCCGTGGCGATCACCGGAAGCCTGCTCGGCACGGCGCTCAGTGTCCCGACAACGTGGATGCCCGATGGCACGACCATGTGGCCGCACGGCACCAACATCAAATGCGATCCGAAGATCACCAAGGCCGACGATGAGGGCGTGACGCTCGCGTTCGATGGGCCGTATCACTACCGCTCGCGTGCGGTCCGTGCGGTGGCTGCGCCCGTGAGCAACTTGCAGCCGCATGTGGTGATGACGCTCACGTCCAAAGACATCGTGGTGATGAACGCCAACCTCGGGCTGTTCACCAACACGCCGGTTTACACCCCGGCCAGCCCGCTCAACCTCAACCGCCTGACCTATGTCGGCGACACGACGAACCAGTGGCATATCGCCTACGGTGAGGGCGGGGTTCTGCACAAGGGCAAGTCCGCGATTGGCTCGTGGTCGCAGGTGACGAACGCGCGCACGACGAACTACACCTGTGCCGCCGCCAAGACGACTGCGGGCGCTGCGATTGCAACCCTCGGCGGACGCGACGGCACGCTGACCTCCTACGATCCGGTGACCGATACCTTCGCCACGATCACCTCGCCGACCGCTGCTGCGCTCTATGACGGGTTTTTCACCGGCACGGGTGCGGCGCGCTGGGTGTTCGTTGGCGCGGGCGTCATCCTCACCAGCCCGGACAACATCACTTACACGCTGGCAACTGGCATCACCGGAACGGACAACATCCGCAGGGTCATCGGCGCGGGCAATTACTGGGTGGCGGTCTGCGATGCGTCGGTCATTTACTACTCGACCGACAACACCGCGACGTGGAACCGCATCGTCCTGAACTGGGGCATCGACTTCCGCGACGTGGCGGTGAACACCAACACCAACGACTTCGTGGCCGTGGGCGATCCGCTGAACGGCCATATCGCCGCGTACAAGTCGAACATCTCCGACCTCACGACCTGGACCCAGCTCACCACGCCGCTTTCGACCATCCGCGAAGTGGTATGGGTCAAGGACTACTTCATCACCAGTGGCAGCTACACGATGACCGCATGGATCATCGCAGGCACGGCCTACCGCCTGTATTACACGCAAGACCTCACCGGCGGCTGGACGGCGGACAATCCGTGGCCGAACGATGGCAAGCCGACCGCGACCTATGCCGAAGATGCGCTCATGGCGGCGGTGATGCAGACGCTATGACCTTCGCGCTCGGCCAGCATTCGATCGACAAGCTCGTCGGCGTGCATCCAGATCTGGTTGCCGTGGTGAAGCTCGCGAACACGATTAGCAAGGTCGATTTCTCGGTGGTGCAGGGCTTGCGCTCGGCATCCGATGAAGCCGACATGGTGAAGAAGCACGCGAGCACCACCATGCACAGCCGGCACCTGGCGGGCAAGTCCGGGTTCGCGTGCGCGGTCGATTGCGCTGCGTTCGTCAACGGCCAGATCGCATGGGAACCGCTGGCCCTGTATGCACAAATCAATGACGCGATGCAGGCCGCGGCAAAGGCCCTGCGCGTGCCGGTTGCCTGGGGAGGCGCGTGGGCCAAGTTCAAGGATTTCGACCATTGGGAATTGTCGTGGAGCGCATACCCATGAACTGGCGGATGCAAGACAAGGACAGCAAGGCTCCGCACGACGATGACCACGCGCGCGAGTCGTTCAACTTCTGGTATCGCTCGATCGTCATGGCGTTGCTCACCACGGTACTCGCCGGCATCGGCGCGGTGATCGTTTTCCAGTGGGACAACTCGGTGGATATGGCGTCGGTCAAGGTGCAGCTCGCGAGCATCAACGTGACGGTTTCCGGGGTTCCCGAGATGAAGCAGGACATCGCGGTGCTCAAGGAATCGAACGCCGACCTGAAACGCCGGATGGAAGTCTATGAGGGCGTGAGGAGTGTGAAATGAGCGACGCACCCAAACTCACCGACAAGATCGCGGCCAAGCTCGACAGCAGCCCGAAGATCCGCGAGGACTGGCGCGACTTCTTCGGCTTCCGCTCGGTGCAATGGACGCTGGTCGGTTGTGCCAATGCTGGCGCGCTGGCGGTCCCGGCTTACCTCGCAACAGAAAAGCTCGGCATCTCGCAGTCGTGGCCGCTGTGGGCGTCGATTGCCGTCGCCTTCTGCACCGCCATCGGCGTGTTCTACGGCGTGCTGACGAAACAGAAACGACCACCGCCTGACGACACCAACGACGCAGGCGCTTGACCATCCACCAACGGAGGTAATTCATGAACGGCTTTTTCCACGCAATCCACAAGTTCTTTTCCGGCAGCGATCCCATCGACCAGGCCGATGCCGTCGTGTCCAAGACCATCGGACTCATGCAGGATGCCGAGGCACTGTTCCCGGCCGCAGGATCGGGCGCATCGAAGCTCGAGCACGTCCGCCAAGGGCTCGCGACCGCATGGGGCGACTTCAAGGCGATCGCCGTGGACTTTGAGCAGGCGTGGGTTGTCATCGGCCCGCTGATCGCCGCGCTGGTGTCGTTCTACAAAACGACCGGCGCGTTCCATCGGAGTGCAGCGCCGTGATCCTGACCGCCGCGACCATCTTCCTCATCCTCGCGATCGCGTTCATGCTGCTCGGCGCGTTCCGTGTGGCCGCGTCGATCGGCTGGGTCGAACTGGCGTGGGCCAGCTTCTTCCTCGCGGTGTTGTTCGGGCTGAGGTGACGCGATGGCCACGTTCCCCAGCGCGTGGTTTTGCCCTGCCTGCAAGGCGTACCACGCGCCGCATGTGGAGACATGCCCGAAGGCGGCGGACGTGGCTTCGCCTTTCCAGCCATTCCCGCTGCCGCCAATCGATCCACAGCCATTCCAGCCGTTCGTTCCTCCGTACTGGCAGGAGCCGAACTATTGGCCTCCGATAGTGACGTGCGTGGTCGGACGTAACACCACACAGTGACCATCCTGCGCTTCCTGCTGGGCCTGCTGCTGCAACCGCTGCTGTCGTGGTGGCGTGGTCGGCAACAGGCCAAGCAGCTCGCCAAGGTCACGCAACAGGCCGTCACCGCCGAAGCCAAGGATGCGCAGGCCGAGGCCATCATCAAGACGGAGGAAGTGCGCCATGCTGTCGATCAGGAAGTGGAACGACTACCGGAAGCACCACCGCAACGAGTGGGCGATGCTGTGCCTGGTACTGCTGCTGGCGAGCTGCACAAGCGTTGGCAGCGCGACTAAACCCGCATGCCCGCCACCTGACGCTCGTGCCGCGTGCGCTTGGCTGTCGCCGATCAAGCCGTCGAAGGACGACATCCTGACCGACATCACGGCCAAGATGATCGACTCTTACGACGACGCCGGCGCGAAGCTGTGCGGTTGGAAGTAGCCCACGTTTTCCCCACGGACTCCCGCAATGCGGCACCGAACCTATGATCGCGTCTCCTCTCAACGGCACCATGGAGTGGATGGAACGAAACGCCGCCCATCCCATCTTGCGCGGATGGAATGGGGCGCTTGGGAAGAGCCGGATCTCCCCGACGCGGCACCCCGTCAGCGGTCCGCATCCATCAAAACCCCATTCCAGCCGGTTTCGTGCAGGCGGGGTTCATGGCGCCAATCGCATGCTGAACGGAGTCGTTGCAGGCGAAGGAACGTCACCATGATCAGCGCGCTCGATATCCTCAAGGCGAAAATCCTGATTGTCGACGACAATCTCGACAATGTTCGCCTGTTGAAGCTGATACTCGCGGATGCCGGGTATTCCTCGGTCACCTCGACGGTGGATCCCCGCGAGGTCTATCCGTTGCACCACGCCAACGATTTCGACCTGATCCTGCTCGACCTGCTGATGCCGGGAATGGACGGATTCCAGGTCATGGAAGCCCTCAAGGAATTCGAACGCGACGGCTATCTACCCGTTCTGGTAATCACCGGGCTGCCGGAACAGAAGGTGCGCGCGCTGAAACTGGGCGCCAAGGATTTCATCAGCAAGCCCGTCGATCGGGCCGAATTGCTGGTGCGCGTCCACAACATGCTCGAGGTTCGGCTGTTGTACAAGGAACTGTCCGAGGCGAAAGAAGTCGCCTTGGTGAAATCCTGAGAGCCCTGCGGACTGCATGGCTGCCGGCGATATCCGAAGCTTCGATGTCGCCGAGAAGTCAGTTGGGGCTGCGCGCAGGTTCCAGTCTCGGTCCGTGCGACCGCCATCCGGTTAGAGTAGGCGCCTCGTCTCGCGCATCCGGATGTCCCGTGGCCAAAGCCAAGACCGCCTACGTCTGTTCCGAATGCGGGGCCGATTTCAACAAGTGGCAGGGTCAGTGCGGCGAATGCGGCGCGTGGAACACGCTGTCGGAAATCGTGATCGAACCAGCGGCAATAGCTGCGAAGTCCGCATCTCGCGCGAGCTATGCGGGCGCTGGCGATGCGCCGAAAATCGTCGCGTTGCGCGAAGTCGGAGCGATCGAGGAGCCGCGCACGTTGACCGGAATCGGCGAATTCGACCGCGTGCTCGGCGGCGGGCTGGTCGAAGGCTCGGTTGTGCTGGTTGGCGGCGATCCGGGCATCGGCAAGTCCACGCTGTTGCTGCAGGCACTCGCGTCGCTGGGTTCGCGTCTGTCGGGGCTGTACGTGACGGGCGAGGAAAGCCTCGCGCAGGTCGCCGGGCGCGGTCGTCGCTTGGGATTGTCGCTCGATGGTCTGGATGCGCTCGCGGAAACCTGCGTTGAGCGCATCCTCGCCCAGGCGCAGGCGGCGAAGCCGCGGCTGATCGTCGCCGATTCGATCCAGACCTTGTGGAGCGAACAACTCACCGCCGCGCCGGGCTCGGTCTCGCAGGTCCGCGAAAGCGCTGCGCGGTTGGTGCGCTATGCGAAGGAAACCGGTACTTCGGTCTTCCTCATCGGCCACGTGACGAAGGAAGGCGGCATCGCCGGCCCGCGAGTCCTCGAGCACATGGTCGATGCGGTGTTGTATTTCGAAGGCGAGACCGGCAGCCGCTTCCGCGTGCTGCGCGCATTCAAGAACCGCTTTGGCGCGGTCAACGAACTCGGCGTGTTCGCGATGGGCGACAAGGGCTTGCGCGAAGTGCCGAATCCGTCGGCGATCTTCCTGTCCGGGTCAGCGACGCCGCAATCGGGCAGCGCGGTGATGGTCACGCGCGAAGGCACGCGGCCGTTGCTGGTCGAGGTGCAGGCGCTGGTCGATCACTCGCCGCTCGCAAATCCGCGCCGCGTGACCTTGGGGCTGGAACAGAACCGTCTCGCAATGTTGCTCGCGGTGCTGCATCGCCATGGCGGCATCGGCGTGTTCGACCAGGACGTGTTCGTCAACGTCGTCGGCGGCATCCGCGTGCAGGAAACCGCGGCCGACTTGCCGGTGCTGCTTGCGGTACTGAGTTCGTTGCGCGACAAGCCACTGGCCGAGAAGACCGTGGTGTTCGGCGAAGTCGGCCTGTCCGGCGAGATCCGCCCGGTTCCGAACGGCGAGGAACGATTGAAGGAAGCCGCAACGCATGGATTCAGGCGCGCGATCGTGCCGAAGGCGAACGCGCCCAAACGCGGAAAGGTTGGTGAGATGGAAGTGATCGGGGTGGAGCGGTTGGCGGAGGCGTTGGAGGCTGCGCTCTGAGCTGGCGTCGTGATTACTTGTTCTTCCACTTTCCGATAACCATCACGACTCCCATGATCGCGAATCCGATCGCTGATAGCCACATAGTTGTGCTTCCGCCGTGGCGGACGAAGTCGACCGTTTCGCTCCACGAACAGTATTTCTGGTCGCTTGACTTGATTGCCGGCGCGCACCCGTGTGCCACTATCCAATAGAGGAAGGAACCGATCCAGATTGACCCAGCAACTGTCCACATCACGCGTTTCGAAGTCGGCATCATCGTTCAATCCGGCCTGTGCAGGATCAGTTCAAGCACGAACTTGCTCCCGAAAAACGCGAGCAACAACAACGCCATCGCGCTCAAGGTGAACTTCACCGCGCGTTGGCCACGCCAGCCGTAGCGCCAGCGACCGAACAGCAGCCAGCCGAACACCAGCCACGACAGCACCGACAGCACGGTCTTGTGCCACAGGTGTTGGGCGAGCAGGTTGTCGACGAACAGCATGCCGGTCACCAATACCAGGGTGAGCAGGACGAAGCCCGCGCCGATGCTGTGGAACAGCAGTTGTTCGAGTTGGGTCAGTGGCGGCAGCGCGCGCAGCCAGCCGTGGATCTGGCGTTGGCGCAATGCGCGTTCCTGGAACCACAGCATGATCGCGAGCAGCGCCGCGAGCGACAGTGTCGCGTACGCCACCAGCGCGAGCCACGCGTGAAGCTGCAGCTGCCAGTCGAGGTTTTCGGCGCGGTAGTGGCCGTAGAAGTGGTACAGCACGAGCATCGCGGCGGCGAGCGGGAACACGACCACGCCCAGCGTCTGCAGCTGCTGCCGCCACGCGGCGGCGGCGGTCAGTGCGGCCATGCCGAGCGTGACCAGCGACAGCGTCGCGAAAAAATGCATGTCCGGCCCGCCCGACGCATGCCATGCAAATGCATGCATCGCCGCGTGGCCGAGCACGGCGAGCGTGCCGAACCCAATTGCGATGCGCCGGAAGCGCGGGCGACGCGCATCGTCCTCGCCATACGACACCCACATGCAGATGGCCGCGGTCGCGGTCAGGTAGGCGCAGACGATGAGGACGAGCAGGGCTGTCATCGTGCGAGTGTGACATGGCGGCGCCTACCCGAAAACGACCCCGAGCCGCGCTGCGCTATACTTCGCGCCCCTTCCAGCGTGCGCATTCGACCATGTTCGAGTCGTTGACCCAGCGTCTTTCCGGCACCATCCAGCGCTTGCGCGGCCGCGGTCGGCTGACCGAGGAAAACATCCGCGACGCGTTGCGGGATGTGCGCATCGCCCTGCTGGAGGCCGACGTCGCATTGCCGGTCGTGAAGGCGCTGATCGAGCGCATGAAGGTCCGCGCGGTCGGCCATGAGGTCCTCAAGAGCCTCACCCCGGGGCAGGCGCTGATCAAGGTCGTGCGCGACGAACTGAGCGCGGTCATGGGTTCGGCCGCGCAGGACCTGCAACTGAACGTGCCGGCGCCGGCGGTGATACTGATGGCGGGCCTGCAGGGCGCGGGCAAGACGACGACGGTCGCCAAGCTCGCCAAGCACCTGAAGGAACGCCGCAAGAAAAAGGTGATGGTGGTGAGCTGCGACGTCTACCGTCCGGCCGCGATCAAGCAGCTCGAAACGCTCGCGCAGCAGGTCGGCGCGCTGTTCCACCCGTCCGACCTCAGCCAGAGCCCGGTCGCGATCGCGCATGCGGCGATCGATGCCGCGCGCAAGAATTTCGCCGACGTGCTGATCGTCGATACCGCGGGCCGGCTCGCGATCGACGCGGCGATGATGGAAGAGATCAAGGCGCTGCATGCCGCGATCCATCCCGTCGAAACCCTGTTCGTCGTCGACGCCATGACCGGCCAGGACGCGGCGAACACCGCGAAGGCCTTCAGCGAGGCGCTCCCGCTGACCGGCGTGGTACTGACCAAGACCGATGGCGATGCGCGCGGTGGCGCGGCGCTGTCGGTGCGTTACATCACCGGCAAGCCGATCAAGTTCGTCGGCGTCGGCGAGAAACCCGACGGGCTCGACGTCTTCCATCCGGACCGTGCCGCGGGCCGCATCCTCGACATGGGCGACGTGCTGTCGCTGGTCGAGCAGGTCGAGCAGCAGGTTGACAAGGACAAGGCGCAAAAGCTCGCCGAGAAGGTCGCCAAGGGCAAGAAGTTCGACCTCAACGACATGCGCGACCAGCTCGAGCAGATGCAGAACATGGGCGGCATCGGCGCGCTGATGGACAAGCTGCCGGGCCTTGCGAACGTGCCGGAAGGCGTCAAGAACCAGGTCACCGGCAAGGAAGTGCCGCGGATGATCGCGATGATCAATTCGATGACCAAGAAGGAACGCCGGCATCCGGCGCTGCTCAACGGCTCGCGTCGCGCGCGCATCGCACGGGGGTCGGGAACGACGCCGCAGGACATCAACCGGCTGATGAAGCAGTTCATGCAGATGGAAAAGATGATGTCCAAGTTCTCCATGGGCGGCATCAAGGGCCTGATGCGCGGCGTGAAGGGCGCGATGGGTGCTGGCCGGATGGGCGGCGGCGGATTCACTGGATTCGGCGGGGGCCAGCCGCCGCAGTGATCGCGGCCGGGTACGGGTTCCGGTCCGGGTTCGCCCAGGGGTTCCGCCGTGGCCGGGAAATGGGTTATCCTATGTGGCTACCGTCCGCGTACCTGCGGCTGGCTGGCCCGACACATTCACCGAGACATACCATGGTCAAGATTCGCCTGACTCGCGGCGGCGCCAAGAAGCGCCCCTTCTACCACATCGTCGCGACCGACCAGCGCAACAAGCGCGACGGCCGTTCGCTCGAGCGCCTGGGTTATTACAACCCGATCGCCGGCGCCAACGAGAAGCGCATCGAGCTCGACACCGCGCGCGTGCAGCATTGGCTGAGCGAAGGCGCGCAGATGACCGACAAGGTGCGCATGCTGTTCAAGGAAGCATCGCAGCCCAAGGCGGCGTGATGCTGGCGGGTTGCGCGTGAGCGCGACCGCAGACGACCGGCCCGCCGGTCCGTCCCACGCGACGCGATCGATCCTGCTCGGACGCATCTCCGGCGTGTTCGGCGTGCGTGGCGAGGTCAAGATCGAATCCTGGACCGATCCGCGCGAAGCGATCTTCCGCTACCAGCCGTGGACGCTTGTGCGTGGCGGCGTTTCCTCTTCATTGGCAGGCGTGCGCGGGCGTAATCACGGCCTTGCGCTGGTCGCTTCCGTGCCCGGCATCGACGACCGCGACCGCGCGCAGGAACTGGTCGGTTCCGAGATCAGCGTCCCGCGCAGCGCGTTGCCGCCGCCGAAACCCGGCGAATACTACTGGGTCGATCTCGAAGGCCTCGGCGTGCAGACAGTCGATGGCACGTCGCTCGGCACCGTCTCGCATTTGTTCGATACCGGCGCCAATCCGGTGTTGGTCGTGCAAGGCGAACGCGAGCGGCTGATCCCGTTCGTGGCGCCGCATCTCGTTTCGGTGGATTTCGATGCGAGCCGGATCGTGGTGGACTGGGATCCGGACTTCTGAGGCCGGCACGACATGCGCCTCGACGTGATCACCCTGTTTCCCGACTTCATGCGCCAGTGCGCGGATGTCGGCGTGGTCGGCCGCGCGCGAGAACGCGGCTTGCTGCAACTCGAAACATGGAATCCCCGCGATTACGCGACCGGCAATTACCGCCGCGTGGACGATCGTCCGTTCGGTGGCGGACCAGGCATGCTGATGCTGATCGAGCCGCTGCGTGCGTGCATCGATGCGGCACGCGCTGCGGCCGGGCCGGCGCCACTGATCTACCTCAGCCCACAGGGCGAGCGCCTCACCCAGGCCTCGGTGCGCCGGTTCGCCGCGATGCCGCGCCTGCTGCTGCTGTGCGGACGCTACGAGGGCATCGACGAGCGCCTGATCGCCCGCGAGGTGGATGAGGAAGTCTCGATCGGCGACTACGTGCTGTCCGGCGGCGAACTTGCCGCGGCGGTCCTGCTCGATGCGATTGGCCGCTTGCAAGAGGGCGCGCTGAACGATGCCGATTCGGCGGCGCAGGACTCGTTCGAGGACGGCCTGCTCGATTGCCCGCATTTCACGCGCTCGGATACCGAGGGCACGACCGGCATCCCCGACGTGCTGCTGTCCGGCGACCACGCGGCGATCCGTCGCTGGCGGCGCCTGCAATCGCTGGGTCGCACATGGCTGAGGCGCCCGGACCTGCTCGCGCGGGCAAGCCTGGACAAGGATGATCGTGCGCTGCTCGAGGCATTCCGGCGCGACTGGCTGGCCAGCCAGGCGAAAAACGAGCCTTGAGTTCACAGGTCTAGCCATCGCCCGTAGCCATCGGCTACACTATGCGACTTCCTGCCGGGCCCAGCCTCGGCACCATCGACCGGTACCGTGCCATGAACAAGCTCCAACAATTCGAAGCAGACCAGATCAAGCGCGAGCTTCCCGAGTTCGGCCCCGGCGATACCGTCGTGGTTAACGTCAAGGTGAAGGAAGGCAACCGCGAGCGCGTGCAGGCCTACGAGGGCGTGGTCATCGCGAAGAAGAATCGCGGCCTGAATTCGGCTTTCACCGTGCGCAAGATGTCGCACGGCTTCGGCGTCGAGCGCGTGTTCCAGACGCACAGCGCGATCATCGATTCGGTCGAGGTCAAGCGCCGCGGCAAGGTCCGCGCCGGCAAGCTGTACTACCTGCGCGATCTCGAAGGCAAGAAGGCGCGCATCAAGGAAGATCTCGCCGGCAACGCCGCCGCGAAAACCGCCGCCAAGGCCGCCGCGAGCAAGGCTGCTGCTGCCGAGTAAGCGTTTTCTCGACACGATTCCGCAAACGGCCGCCCATGCGGCCGTTTTGCTGTGCGCGTTCCGGATGTGCGTAAGCCGCGGATTGCGGTGAAACGTCTCCACGCCGATGATGTTGGGCGGATGCAACCGGAATGACGATGCGCGCCGATTCAAGCAAGCCCGATATTGCAGCGCACGGCGCCGTGCGCCTCGACGCATGGCTTTGGGCCGCGCGATTTTTTCGGTCGCGCACGCTCGCCAAGGAAGCGGTCGGCGGCGGCAAGGTCGAGGTCAACGGCGCCGCGGGCAAGCCCGCTCGCGCATTGAAGGTCGGCGACGCATTGCGGATCACCCGCGGCGAGGAGCGCTACGCGATTGAAGTGCTCGCGCTCTCCTCGCGCCGCGGATCGGCGGTCGAAGCGCAGGCGTTGTATCGCGAGACCGAAGCGTCCGTCGCGGCGCGTGAACTCGCGCGCGAACAGCGGCGTTTGTCCGGCAGCGATCTCGCAAAACCGCCCGGACGCCCCGACAAACGCGCGCGGCGATTGATCCATCACTTCACGTCAGGCAAGAGCTGAGGCCGACGGAGGCGAAGTCGCGCGACCATAGTCAGCACAGGCGCTTGTGTCAGCGCAGTCGCTTGAGTCGGTACAGCGCGTCGAGCGCTTCGCGTGGGCTTAGCGCATCCGGGTCGATGCGATCGATCTCGACGAGCGCGGGCGATGGCGGTTCGTTGAACAGGCCCAATTGCGGCGATGCCTGCGCACCGCGCGCGGGCATCGGCCTGGATTCGCGCTCGCTGGCTTCGAGTTCGGCCAGGTGCCCGCGTGCATCGTCGACGACGAGTTTCGGAAGTCCCGCCAGAGCCGCGACCTGCAATCCGTAACTGCGATTCGCCGGGCCTTCCTTGACAGCGTGCATGAACACCAGCTTGTCGCCATGTTCGACCGCATCGAGGTGGACGTTCACGATGCCATTGTTCGGCTCGGCGAGCCGCGTGAGTTCGAAATAATGCGTCGCGAACAAGGTCAGCGCGCGGTTCTCGCGTGCGAGATGCAGCGCGCAGGCTTTCGCGAGCGCAAGGCCGTCGTAGGTCGAGGTGCCGCGGCCAATCTCGTCCATCAGCACCAGCGAGTGCGGCGTCGCGTGGTGCAGGATGTAGGCGGTCTCGCTCATCTCGACCATGAACGTCGATTGCCCGCGCGTGAGATCGTCGCCGGCGCCGATGCGCGTGAGGATGCGATCGATCGGCCCGATTTCGGCGCGCGCGGCGGGCACGAAGCTGCCGATCGAGGCAAGCAGCACGATCAGCGCGGTCTGCCGCATGTACGTGCTCTTGCCGCCCATGTTCGGGCCGGTGATCACGAGCAGCCGCCGATCGGTATCGAGCACGGCATCGTTCGGCTCGAACGGCTCGCTACGCACCGCTTCCACGACCGGGTGGCGACCGCGTTCGATGCGGATGCCGGGCGTCTCGACGAGTTGCGGACAGCTCCAGTCCAGCGCCTCGGCGCGCTCCGCAAGCGCGGCGAGCACGTCGAGTTCGGACAACGCATCGGCAAGTTTGCGCAGCGGGGCGAGGTGCACGCCCAGTGCGTCCAGGATTTCCTCGTACAACGCACGCTCGCGTTGCAGGGAGCGTTCGCGCGCGGACAGCACCTTGTCCTCGAAATGCTTCAATTCCTCGGTGATGTAGCGTTCGGCGCCGGTGAGCGTCTGCCGGCGCGTGTAATGCACCGGCGCGCGCTCGGATTGTCCCTTGCTGATCTCGATGTAGTAGCCGTGCACGCGGTTGTAGCCGACCTTGAGCGTCGCGATTCCGGTCGCCGCCTTTTCGCGCGCTTCGAGTTCGACCAGGAATCCGTCGGCGTTGGTGGACAGCATCCGCAGCTCGTCGAGGTCGGCATCGAATCCGTCGGCGATCACGCCGCCGTCGCTGAGCCGCAGCGCGGGTTGCGGCGCGATCGCGCGCGCGAGCAATCCGGCGCATGCCGCACTGGCATGGCTGTCTTCGCCGCCGAGTTCGCGCAGCAACGCATCGAGGCGCGGCGAATCCAGCGTGGCGAGATCGCTGCGGATCGCGGGCAGCATCGCGAGTCCGTCGCGCAACGTCGAAAGATCGCGCGGGCGCGCAGAACGCAAAGCGACGCGGGTGAGGATGCGTTCGATGTCGCCGAGCGCGCGGAAGCGTTCGCGCAACGCCGCGCCGACGCGGCTTTCGAGCAGGCTGCCGACCGCGTGGTGGCGCTGCGCGAGCACGGCGCGATCGCGCAACGGCCGATGCAGCCAGCGCCGCAGCAAGCGTCCGCCCATCGGCGTGATCGTGGTGTCGAGCACGCCGAGCAGCGTGTTTTCATTGCGGCCATCGAAACGCGAATCGAGTTCGAGATGCCGCCGGGTCGCCGCGTTCATCGCGAGGCTGCCATCGCCCGATTCGAGCGCGATCGCGGTGATGTGCCCGAGCCGCTGCTTCTGGGTTTCCTCGACGTAACCGAGCAGTGCGCCGGCCGCACCGATCGCAAGCGGCACCTCGTTGATGCCAAACGCATCGAGGTCGCGAACACCGAAGAAGTCGAGCAGGCGTCGTCGTCCCGCATCGGCATCGAACAGCCATGGCGCGCGCTTGCGCACGCCGTTGCGAGCAAGCAATGCTTCCGGCCAGCCGTCTTCGTCGGGCAGAAGGACTTCAGCAGGTTCCAGGCGTGCGAGTTCGGCGAGCAGGGCGTCTGCATCGGCAACCTGGTTGGCCAGGAAACGCCCGCCCGCGAGATCCGCCCACGCGAGTCCGTACCCATGCCTCGACGAGCCACCGCGCGATACCGCCATCAGCAAGGTGTCGCGGCGGTCTTCCAGCAGCGCCTCGTCGGTCACGGTGCCCGGCGTGACGACACGCACGACCTTGCGCTCGACGAGGCCCTTGGCGAGCGCCGGATCACCGATCTGTTCGCAGATCGCGACCGACTCGCCGAGCGCCACCAGCCGCGCCAGATAGCCCTCGTACGCATGCGCCGGCACGCCCGCCATCGGAATGGGCGCGCCGGCCGATGCACCGCGCTGGGTCAGCGTGATGTCGAGCAGCTTCGCGGCCTTGCGTGCGTCGTCGTAGAACAACTCGTAGAAGTCGCCCATCCGGAACAGCAGCAGGACGTCCGGATGTTCGGCCTTGGCCGCGAAGTACTGGCGCATCAGGGGCGTGTGTTCGGCCATTTTTTCCACGCCAGCGGCGGTGGTGTCGGCCCGTTTGTTGTTCGCCACGTTCGAAGGCTCGTTCCAGCGCTGCAGATGGGGATCATTGTGCCGGAAAGGGCCGGTGGCTGCCTGCGACAACGTGCCTATCGACGTGGCAGCATGCATGCTTCTGATCGCTGCACCAGGTACTTGGAGCATGCCATGCCAACCGCAAGAAACCAGGTTCCGTTGATCGAGGCATTCTTCGACAAGGACACGGGCACCTTCAGCTATGTGGCGTACGACGAGGTGGGCGGGATCGCGGCGATCATCGATCCCGTGCTCGATTACGACGCCGCGGCGGCGCGCACGGCGACGAAGTCGGCCGATGCGTTGCTCGCTTTCGTGGATGCGAAAAGGCTGCGCGTCGAATGGATCCTCGAAACCCATGCGCATGCCGATCACCTGAGCGCGGGCGGGTATCTGCGCGACAAACTCGGAGCGAAGCTTGCGATCGGGCGCGGCATCATCGATGTGCAGACGCGCTTCAAGGCGCTGTTCGGCCTCGACGATTTCATCGCCGATGGACGGCAGTTCGATCGCCTGTTCGATGACGGCGACGCCTTTGAGGTCGGGAAGTGCGAAGCGCGCGTGCTCGCGACGCCGGGACACACCGGCGACAGCCTGACCTACGTCGTCGGCGACGCGGCCTTCATCGGCGACACGATGTTCGCGCCGGATATCGGAACCGCGCGCTGCGACTTTCCGGGAGGCGACGCGCGTCGGCTGTACGACTCGATCAGAAAGATCTTCGCGTTGCCTGCACACACGCGCCTTTTCCTGTGCCACGATTATCCGCCCGCAAGTCGCGCGGCAACCGCGCAATCGTCGATCGATGCGCAAGTCCGTGACAACATCCATATCGGCCACGGCGCGAACGAGGATGCGTTCGTGGCGATGCGCACCGCGCGCGACGCAACCCTCGCGGTGCCGCGCCTGCTGTTGCCCGCATTGCAGGTCAATATTCGCGGCGGGCGGCTGCCGTCGCCTGAAGCCAACGGCGTCGCTTACCTCAAGCTGCCGCTGAACCAGTTCGGCCACAAGCCATGAGCGGCTGGATCGGTGCGCTGACGGGCGGGGTCTTGATCGGGCTTTCCGCAACGTTGTTGCTCTGGCTCAACGGACGCATCGCCGGGATCAGCGGCATCGTCAATGGATTGACCAGCGCCCCGGTAACAGATCGCGGCTGGCGCTTGGCGTTCCTGGCCGGCTTGCTGCTCGCGGGCGGACTGGTGCTGCACGTGGTCGCAGCGGCGCCACCGCGCGAACATTTCCCCCGGATGACACTGGTCGTCGCCGGACTGCTCGTCGGCATCGGAACCGGCATCGGCAATGGTTGCACCAGCGGCCATGGTGTCTGCGGACTTGGTCGGCTGTCGTTGCGGTCGCTGATCGCGGTGCTGGTGTTCATGGCCACCGCAATGCTCACGGTCTTCGTGGTGCGGCACGTGCTGGGAGCGTCGCAATGAAATCGAATTGGTTCACGGCAGCGATCGCGGGCGCATTGTTCGGCATCGGGCTCGCACTTTCGGGTTTGACCGACCCGCGCATCGTGCAAGGATTCCTGGATGTTTCCGGCGCCTTCGATCCGACCCTGGTCTTCGTGCTCGGCGGCGCGCTCGGAGTCACTGTGATCGCATTCCGCTTCGTGCTTCGGCTCCCGAAGCCGTTGTTCGATTCCGATTTCCGGGTACCGACTGCGCAACGCATCGATCGCAACCTGATCGTCGGCGCTGCGATCTTCGGGATCGGCTGGGGTCTGGCGGGCTATTGCCCTGGGCCGGTCTTGGTCGGATTGGCCGCCGGCCGGCCGGAAGCACTGTATTTCGTACCAGCAATGCTCGTCGGCGGCTTGCTTGCGCAGTGGTTGGTGAAGCGGGGCGAGTAGGTGAGGCCGGTCGAAATGGCGTGCCGGGTCTCGCATGCAGAGCCACGCCGTATAGTGGACTCCGGACTCCTCGATTCTTGCCTTTGCCGATGCAGACGATGACCAACCCCGTGATCGCCGACGATTCCGCACTTCGCGAGCTCGCCCAGCGCGTCGGTGAAACGCTCAAGCAGCAACGCCTGATGCTGGTGACCGCCGAGAGCTGCACCGGCGGCTGGATTGCCAAGACAGTGACCGATATTGCCGGAAGCTCGGACTGGTTCGACTGCGGTCTGGCGGCCTACAGTTACGAAGCCAAGCAGGCATTGCTCGGCGTGCGGCCGCAAACGCTCGAACAGTCCGGGGCTGTCAGCCGCGAGACGGTGCTGGAAATGGTGTCCGGCGCCTTCCTGCACTCGGGCGCGGGAATCGCGGTCGCGGTCACCGGAATCGCCGGGCCCGGCGGAGGGACGCCCGACAAACCGGTCGGCATGGTCTGGATCGGCTGGAAGCGCCGAGGCGGTTATCCGCGCGCCGAGATTTTCCATTTCGACGGCGACCGCGAAGCGGTGCGCAGACAGACGGTGGCGGCTGCGTTGAAGGGATTGCAGGACATGATCGGATCTTGAGATCCCGCGCAACGCCGAAAGAATCCATATCCTGCATCCGGCCCTTGACCCAAAAGTGCGTTAGTAGTATTACTACTAACATGTTGACCGAGACCCAGAACGCCATCCTCAGCCTGATCTCCGAACGGATCGAAGCCGAAGGCATGCCGCCGTCGCAGGCGGAAATCGCCAAAGCCTTCGGTTTCAAGGGTGTGCGCGGTGCGCAATACCATCTTGAAGCGCTCGAGGCGGCCGGCGCGATCGAACGCATTCCCGGTCGCGCGCGCGGCATCCGCGTGCTGCAGCCGCCGATGCCGTCGCAGCACGAACTGACGCTCGCCGCGAAGTCGGACGACGGCATCCGCGTTCCGTTGCTTGGCCAGGTTGCGGCCGGTCTGCCGATCGGCGCCGATATCGGTTCGGACGACGATTACATCCTGCTCGATCGCGTCCAGTTCGCGCCCGCGCCGGACTATGTGTTGCGCGTGAAGGGCGACTCGATGCGCGACGAAGGCATCTTCGATGGCGACCTGGTCGGCGTGCACCGCACGCGCGAGGCGCGTTCGGGGCAGATCGTGGTCGCGCGCATCGGCGACGAGATCACGATCAAGCTGCTCAAGATCGGCAAGGACAGCATCCGCCTCTTGCCGCGCAATCCAGATTTTTCACCGATCGAAATCAAGCCCGACGACGATTTCGCGATCGAAGGACTTTATTGCGGCCTGATTCGGCCGAATCGATGAATGCCGGCATCGAAACTGATGTGCATCGCAAGCGTTCGGAGCGAACGATCGGGTGATTTTCCTACAAGCATGCGCAGGATCGGCGGACATCCTGGGGAAACGCTAACTGCGACGCTCTTTCCCGAGGCAACCGTCTCAGCTTGTGCGACCCGCATCGCCTAGATTGGCTACAACGCAATGACCATCACCAACTCACCGAGGACATCCACATGGCCGTCTCCATGGACGAAAACAAGAAACGCGCACTGGCCGCGGCACTGAGCCAGATCGACAAGCAGTTCGGCAAGGGCGCGGTGATGCGCATGGGCGACAAGGCGGTCGAGGCGGCCGAGGTGATCGGCACGGGCTCGCTGATGCTCGACATCGCGCTCGGCATCGGCGGCTTGCCGAAGGGCCGCGTGGTCGAGATTTACGGACCGGAGTCGTCGGGCAAGACGACATTGAGCCTGCAGGTCATCGCCGAATGCCAGAAAGCCGGCGGCACCGCGGCGTTCGTGGACGCCGAGCACGCGCTCGATCCGATCTACGCACAAAAGCTCGGCGTGAACATCGACGACCTGCTCGTTTCGCAGCCCGATACCGGCGAGCAGGCGCTGGAAATCGTCGACATGCTCGTGCGCTCGAATGCGGTGGACATCGTGGTCGTCGACTCGGTTGCCGCGCTCACGCCGCGCGCCGAAATCGAGGGCGAGATGGGCGAGATGCAGGTCGGCCTGCAGGCGCGCCTGATGAGCCAGGCCTTGCGCAAGCTGACGGGTAACATCAAGCGCAGCAACTGCATGGTGATCTTCATCAACCAGCTGCGCATGAAGATCGGCAACATGATGCCGGGCCAGAATCCGGAGACCACGACCGGCGGCAACGCGCTGAAGTTCTATGCCTCGGTGCGCCTCGACATCCGCCGGATCGGCGCGATCAAGAAGGGCGAGGAAGTCATCGGCAACCAGACCAAGATCAAGGTCGTCAAGAACAAGATGGCGCCACCGTTCAAAATCATCGTCACCGAAATCCTCTACGGCGAAGGCATCTCGCGCGAAGGCGAATTGATCGACATGGGCGTGGACGCCAAGCTGGTCGAGAAATCCGGCGCTTGGTACAGCTGCTTCGGCGAGCGGATCGGGCAGGGCAAGGAAAACGCCCGCCAATACCTTAAGGACAACCCGTCGATGGCGAGGGACCTGGAAACGAAGCTGCGCGAGAAGTTCGTGCCGGGCCTGATCATCGGCGCGGTCGCGGCCGAAGAGGTCGAGGCCTGATCGCGGACCGCACCGCGACGGTAATGCCGTGATCGCGACAGCGCGTCGTCCCGTTTTGGATATCCCTCGGTGAAACGGCATCGCTCCGGCTTGGGCAAGACGGACGATGCGGCGGTCGCAGGGCCACCGATCGATCCGTACCAGAAGGCCCTCGGCTTGCTGGTGCGGCGCGAGCACTCGCGACGCGAGCTCCAGCGCAAACTCGCCGATCGCGGCGCCGAGCCTGCGCAATCGGCGGATGCGCTCGATCGGCTGGTCGAACTCGGCTTTCAGGATGATGACCGCTTCGCCCGCGCACTCGCCCGTACCCGCGCCGCTGCCGGCCAAGGTCCGCAGCGCATCCGCGCGGAACTCGGCACCCATGCGCTCACCTCCGAGCAAATCGCGGCCGCGCTGGACGCCTGCGAAACCGACTGGCCAGCCGCCGCGCGTGAGCTGGTCTCACGGCGTTATCCGGGTTCGAAACTCAGCGACCCCAAACAGCGCCGCAAGGCGATCGAATTCCTGCTGCGCCGCGGCTTCGACCATGCGAGTGCATACGCAGCGGTAGGTGGACGCCCGGCCATGTCCGAAGACGGCGCGTCGGACGACGCCTCCTCCGAGCAGGATTGAGGGGCGCAACCAGCCGACGGCGCTGACCGGCCCGGCGCGGCCTGCTACTCTTGCAGCCGCGCCCTGGCGCCCGCTTGCGCGATCCCGTTTCGTCCGCATGTTGTCCGATGCGGCTGCGCGCTGCCTTTCCCCCATGCGAAACCGTCGGCCAACCATGACAACCAGCGCCACCATGTCCACCAGCGCGATCCGTGCCAGCTTCCTCGAGTATTTTCGGGCGAACGGCCACGAGGTCGTGCCGTCCAGTCCGCTGGTGCCGGGAAACGACCCGACCCTGCTGTTCACCAATGCCGGCATGGTGCAGTTCAAGGATGTCTTCCTCGGCGCCGAGAAGCGCAGCTATCGCCGCGCCGCGTCCTCGCAGCGCTGCGTGCGCGCCGGCGGCAAGCACAACGACCTCGACCAGGTCGGCTACACAGCGCGCCACCACACCTTCTTCGAGATGCTCGGCAACTTCAGCTTCGGCGACTATTTCAAGAAGGAAGCGATCCACTTCGCGTGGGAACTGCTGACCAAGGTCTGGGGACTGCCGGCTGAGCGCCTGCTGGTCACCGTCTACCACACCGACGACGAGGCCTACGATCTCTGGCACACGCAGATCGGCCTGCCGGCGGATCGCATCGTGCGCATTGGCGACAACAAGGGTTCGCCATTCGCATCGGATAATTTCTGGCAGATGGCCGACACCGGCCCGTGCGGCCCGTGCACCGAGATCTTCTACGACCACGGCGCGCACATTCCCGGCGGTCCCCCGGGCTCGCCGGACGAGGATGGCGATCGTTTCATCGAGATATGGAATCTCGTGTTCATGCAGTTCGACCGCAGCACCGACGGCACGCTCACGCCGCTTCCCGCCCCGTGCGTGGATACCGGCATGGGACTGGAGCGCGTCGCGGCGGTGCTGCAGCACGTGCATTCGAACTACGAGATCGACCTGTTCCAGCATCTGATCAAGGCCGCTTCCGCGCTCACTCGTACCGCCGATCTCGAGAACAAGTCGCTGCGCGTGATCGCCGACCATATCCGTGCCTGCAGTTTCCTAATCGTCGATGGGGTACTGCCGTCGAACGAAGGCCGCGGCTACGTGCTGCGTCGGATCATCCGCCGCGCGTTGCGGCATGGCTGGATGCTTGGGACGCGCGAGAGCTTCTTCTGGAAAATGGCCGGCCCGTTGATCGAGCAGATGGGCGAGGCGTATCCGGAACTCACCTTCAAGCGCGGCATGGTCGAAGCGGCGTTGCGCGCTGAAGAGGAACGTTTCGCCGAGACGCTAGGTTCGGGCATGCGCGTGTTCGAGGACATCGTCGCGCGCGTCGATGCGAACGCGTCGGGCACAATTCCGGGCGCCGATGCATTCCGTCTCTACGACACCTACGGATTCCCGGTCGACCTCACCGCCGACATCGCACGCGAACGCGGCTTGAACGTCGACATGGCCGGGTTCGAAATGGCGATGAATCGCCAGCGCGAACAGGCGCGCGCGGCCAGCAAGTTTGCGGGCGTGGGAGCGCTGCCGGCCGAGCTCGTCGCGAATCTTTCGCCCACGACTTTCCTCGGATACGAGCGCCTTGCCGCGGACAACCTGCCCATCGTCGCGATTTTGCGCGAAGGCCGCACCGTCGAGTCTCTGAATCATGGTGAAGAGGGCACGCTGATCCTCGACCGCACGCCGTTCTATGCCGAGTCCGGCGGCCAAGTCGGCGACCGCGGCGAGCTGGTGGCGGGCGACGCGCGCTTCGACGTCGTCGACACGATCAAGCTTGCGGGCACCTTCCACGGCCACGTCGGCAAGCTTTCCGGGGGCGCCTTGCGCGTCGGCGATGCGATCGGCGCAAGCGTCGATGGCGACCGCCGCCAGGCGATCGTGCTCAACCATTCGGCGACGCACCTCCTGCACGCGGCGCTGCGCAAGTTGCTTGGCGATCACGTGGCGCAGAAGGGCTCGTTGGTCGCCCCCGATCGCTTGCGCTTCGACTTCTCGCACTTCCAGCCGGTGTCGCACGAACAGCTCGCGCAGATCGAAGCGATGGTGAACGCCGAAATCCGCCGCAATGTCGAAGCCGAAG
>Ga0157375_10001133_pt1 | contig 23083 bp, 22 predicted proteins | sample M35metaG_FD_115311 | JGI IMG/M metagenome (GOLD analysis project Ga0157375, IMG submission 115311) | Miscanthus rhizosphere microbial communities from Kellogg Biological Station, Michigan, USA - M3-5 metaG | ecosystem: Host-associated > Plants > Roots > Rhizosphere > Soil | place: USA: Michigan... | reverse complement strand
TGTGAACAACGTAATCGCATTCGTTCATTGTCACTGTCGCCTTGTGAGTCGTACCGCCTTCGATCGCCTTGCATTTTTCCTGCAGGTATGCCGGCGCGATTGTGAATATCGTGGAGCCTGCGGAGATCCCTTCCGCCGGTGTCACGTTGTACTTGTGGCCGGTCCAGGTCGATTCCGGGCATTCGATCTTCGCTTTAAACGCTGTGAAGGTGTTTTCGCCCGTTTCGGAGCCGTCGAGCTTGACCGGGCCGTCGGCGAATACTTCGCCCTGCGTTTCCTGAGCCACCGAGGCGCCCGCGCTGAGCGCACCGATCGCGAGAAGCGCCGCCAGGGCAACCCCCAGGGCCTTGAGTTTGCGAACCATGTTGTTTCCTTTCGGTTTGGAGTCGATCCCTTTTTGGGACGACCCCACCGTTACCGCTTCATGGCAGTTAACTCAAGAAACTTTGAGTTAACTCGACGTATTGGCCAGTAGGGGACTTGGGGCGTCTTCAGTCAGTTCAGCGCCCAGGTTCCGGCGCCAGGGTCCCAGGCGCCGCGCGCGCTGCCGCCCAGCAGGGGATCAGCAAAGGAGGACATCAGCTCCAGCGCCTCCTCGAGCGTGGTGGCCACAGCCAGTAGCGAGCGCGCGGCTTCCGCCTCGTATCCCCGTTTCCAGGCTTCACGGTCGGGGACCCTGAAGACAACCGGCAGCTCGACCGATCGGCGCTTGGCCTCCGAGCGCAGGGCGACGATCTGGGTCTCGGCGTCAACCGAGGCGGCACTTGCAATTGCCACCAAGTCGATCAGGTCCTTATAGCGGGTCGAGGGGGAACGGAACTTGCCGTAGCGGTCGAAGGTTGCGGTGATCTTGTCGGCGATATGGTCAACCAAGGGATAGACGCGGTAGCCCCCCTGTTCGACATCGGGCATCGTCACCCGTGCCAATGCCGGCATCTGCTCCGGCGTCCCGATCATCGTCACGTCATCGCCCACCAGATCGACGTGGAAGCGCGCCCAGTCAGTCGGGCCGACCAGGGCGCGCATCGGCACCCTCAGGCCGGCCGCACCGTCGTCAGCTTGGTGTGCTGCGCCGGCCTCGAAGACAAACCAATCGCCCAGGTCGAGTACGGCGGCTTCGCGCAGGCCGCGCTCGGCAATCTCAAGCGCCGCGGCGCGGAAGACATCGACATCGAGTGAGGCGCGGACGCCGAGGTCGCGAGCGAGCAGTGCGGTGGCCCCCTTGACGACCCAACCGTCGTCAATCGCGTAGAGGCGCTCCAGCAGCCGGTCGTAGGCGATCTGGCGCTGCAGATGGGGCAGTGACCATTTTCCGCTTTGCGCGACCCCGCTCAGCTTGTCGGTCAGCGCCCGCCGGAACGCCGCGGGGCCGGCATAGCTTCGCGCCGACATCGGCTCAGGCCACACCCAGCCCGGATCGGGTGATACCGGTCGCCTTCGTTTCGGCGTCTTCGATCCAGCGCTCGGCTTCAGGCTCGCCGCTCAGGTCGAGCAGCCAGGCGAGAACGGCAAGCCCGTCGCCGCGGCGAAAGCGCAGCTGTGTGGCCCGCGGTCCCAGTGCGGCGCGGAAGTTGCCTGCCCGCTCCCTCTTCGTGCGCAGCGCGTCGGTGACGACGCGGGCGACCGCTTCGGGATCCTCCTTGTCGGCCAGCAGGTCGGTCGCAGTGCGGGCTGGTGAAGTTACGGGGAGACGGTCGAGAGCCGCGGTTTCGCCTTCGCTGAGGTGACCGCGGTGCAGGCGGACGCCAGTCTGGCGGGTCTGCCGGCGCTCGGGCAGCGTGAATTCGTGGCGGTCGGCGGGCAGGTCGCCCAGTCCCCAGAGCTCGGCGGCAGAGCGGTGAGAAACAGTGCCCTGGGCAGGGCTGCGTTCCCAGGCAAGGATCCCGGGCGCGAGGGCCAGCCAGGCCGAGCGCAGGCCGGAATGCGGAGGCAGTGGCGCGCCGGCAAGGTGGTAAACGCCATGCGCGGTGCGCTCGAGGACTCCCCCGGGCCTGCTCAGCCGCTGCAGAGTGGCGGCGGAGACGCCCGCCGCTTCGGCCTGGCGGCGAGTGAGCAGTCCCCATTGGTCCTCAGCCAGACCGGCGAGCTTCGTGACAGTGGTAATCTGCATAGATGCTGCATTATATATCAAATATGAGTTGCTTTTCAGTTGTATATATAAGTAGATATGCAAAATAGCTCAAAATTTGACTCAGTTTGCAGCAATATAAAGCGAGAGGCGCGGCTGGGCGACCCCTGCAACCTCCTACCTGGCAGTCCCGCCTGACGCCATTTCGTCCTGCGCCGCCCGCAGCGCCTCCGCCTCGGCGTAGAGCGCGGTCACCTCGGGGGGCAGGCGGGCGTCGCGCATGACCTCCTCGGCCGGCGTCCGGTAGTGGCGCAGGTCCGCGTCGACGAAGTCCTCGATCAGGCGCCTCGCTTCCTCGCCCGGCCGCGGCGGAGGGCGGTCGACGAAGCCGGCGAGGCGCTCGACCGCGGTGTCGAGGTCGTCGAAGTACTCGTCGTAGGAGACGATGGTGCGCGGGCGGGCGGCGGTGTTGGTCAGCGCTGCGGAGAGGTAGGTCGCCCAGAGGCGATACGCACGCTCGCCGCCGAAGCCGCGTCGCGAGTAGTAGAAGCCCTCCTCCTGCTTGCGCCCCGGCGGGGGGGCGAGCGAGTCGGCGGCGTCGATCGGGTTGCGCAGGCAGACGACGAATCGCAGCCCGGGGACGAGGCCCAGCCAGAAGGCCGTGGTCAGCGAGGCGCGCGGATCCTTCCAGCCCCAGAGGTCGTGACCCTCGCGCGCCTCGGCGAGCAGCGCGCGCGCCTCCTCGCGAAGCTCGTCCAGCTCGGCCGCCTCCTCCCAGCCGGGGTCCAGCTGCGGCGGCTTGCGCCAGCTGCCGCCGAGCGAGCGCAGCAGGCGATCGTTCAGCCTGATGATCTCGCGCCGCTCCCAGAAGCCCTTCGGACCGCCCGAGCCGGCCTCGACCAGCCCCCCCTCGGGCCCGACGTGCACGCCGAGCAAATTGAGGACGCGCATCGTCATCGAGGTCCCGGCCCGGCCGGGCCCGATAACGCAGACTGCGGTCGATTGATCCACGAGGCTTCCGCTCCTCCCCTGGGCGTACCGATACCTTCGCAGACTATGATCCGCCGCGGTTGCGGTGCTTATGGGCGATCGCTGGGGCGACAAGGGGCGGTGGGTCGGGGCAGGGCTGCGCCGCGAGGCGTTCTTCTTCCCCTCCCGGGGCGAGCAGATCTACGGCTCGCTCTACGCCCCCGCGTCCACCGCACCCGTGGCCGGTGTCGCGATCTGCAACTCGTGGGGGTATGAGGGCAACCAGTCCGACGCGACCGTGCAGCAGGTCGCCCTGGCGACCGCGCGGGCCGGAGGCGCTGCGCTCCTCTTCCACTACCCGGGCTTCGGCGACAGCCACGGCGAGCCCGCCGAGGCGACGATCGATTCGCTCGTCGATGCCGCTGCCGACGCCGTCGCCGAGGCGTCCCGACGCCTCGCCGTGAGCGATTGGACGCTCGCCGGGATGATGTTCGGCGCCGCGGTCGCCACGCTGGCCGCGCGGCGCACCGGGGCCGAGCGGCTGCTGCTGGTCCAGCCGGTGCTCGAGCTGCCCCCCTACTTCGCCAGGCTGGAGCGCAGCGCCAGGCGCGCCGGCGTGCGCGTGCCCGCCCGCGCCGGCAACGCCTACGGCTATCCCCTCCCCCGCCGCATCGTCGATGCGGCGGCCGCGATCGACGCGCAGCTCGCCTTGGCCCTGGCCGGGTTCGGCGGCGAGGGCGCCGTCGTCCGCTATGCCGAGCCGCCGCGCGGCGAGCCGCTCCCCGAGCGCTTCGAGGACATCGTGCTGCCCGGCGCCTGGCGCTTCGGCGCGCGCCAGAAGCCGGAGCTCGCCGAGGCCGTGAGCGGTTGGCTGGCCGGCGCCGGCGCGGAGGTGAAGGGGTGAGCGCCCCCGGCCGCGCGGAGATCGAAGCGGCGCTGCGGCGCTTCATCGCCGAGGAGCTGCTCGAGACGCCCTTCGCCGGCGACGATCCGCTCACCGCCGGGGAGGTCGACTCGCTCGGGATCGAGCAGCTCGTCGAGTACGTCTTCGAAGCGTGGCGGGTCGAGCTCGAGGACGAGGAGATCGTCGAGGAGAACTTCGAGAGCGTCGGCGCCCTCGCGAGCCTGGTCGAGTCCAAGTGCTGAGCGGCCAGGCGGTCCCGGTACGGTTACGGTGCCAATGATGAACTCGGCGTCCACGATCCCCGAGGTCCTGGCCGTGGCGGTCGAGGAGCACCCGGTCGACTTCAGCTTCCACCTCGAAGACGGCGTGGTGAGGATCCCCGCCGCGGAGCTGGCCGAGCGCGCTGCGCGTGGCGCGCGGCGCCTGATCGCGCGCGGAGTGCAGCCGGGCGACGTCGTCGGCATCCTCGGCCCCAACCGCCCCGAGTGGCTGGTCTGGGCGCACGCGACCTGGATGGCCGGGGCGACGCTCGCCCCCGTGCAGATACCCCTGCGCATCCGCCAGGTCGAGGCCTACGAAGAACAGCTGCGCAATTTCATCGAGGCCGCCGGCTGCCGGCTCGTGCTCTCCGATCCGCTGCTTGCGGCGCTGCTCCCCGACGGGGTCGGCGTCGCCTGGGAGGAGAGCGGCGAGGAGAGCGGCGAGGAACCCGTGCCGCCGTCGGCGCAGAGCACTGCCGTGATCCAGTTCACCTCCGGCAGCACCTCGGCGCCGAAAGGCGTCGTCCTGCCGCACAGCGCGATGGTCGCCCAGCTCAGCTTCATCTACGAGCACTACTACGAGGGCTACCCGATCGGCCCGACCGTCAGCTGGGCGCCCTTCTTCCATGACCTCGGCCTCGTCGTCAGCGTCCTCCTCGCGACTAAATCGCGCTGCCCGATCGAGGTGCTGCCGACGGAGATATTCGCCCGCGACCCGGCGGAGTGGCTGCGGATCGTCGAGCGGACCGGGGGACAGGGCATCCTCGGCCCCTCCTCCGCCTTCGGCGCGGCGATGCGCGCGGCCGAACGCAGGGGCGAGAAGATCGACCTGAGCACCCTCTACGTCGCCCACTTCGCCGCCGAGGGCGTCGATCCGGCGGTCGCACAGCGCATGGCCGAGACCGGCGTGCGGGACTTCGGCATACCGCCGCAGGCGCTCGGCTCCACCTACGGCCTGGCGGAGGCGGTGCTCGGCGTCTCCTACTCGCCGATGGGAGGGGGGATGAGGTACGACCGGATCTCGCTCGAGGAGCTGGCCGACTGCGGCGTCGCGGCGCCCGCCGACGCCGGCCCGTCGCGCCTGATGGTCTCCTGCGGCACGCCGGTGATGGAGGTGCGGATCGCCGGCCAGGACGGCGGCGCCCAGCCCGAGCGCCACGTCGGCGAAATCCTCGTGCGCGGGCCGTCGCTGATGAGCGGCTACCTCGGCGAGAACGCCCCCGACCCCTTCGTCGACGGCTGGCTGCGAACCGGCGACATGGGCTACCTCGCCGACGGCGAGCTCTACGTGAGCGGCCGGGCGAAGGACATCGTGATCATGGGCGGGCAGAACTACTACCCCGAGGACTTCGAGTGGGCCGCCGCCCGGGTCGAGGGAGTGCGACCGGGCCGCTGTGTGGCCTTCGTCAAGCCGGGGACCGACGACCTGGTGCTGCTGGTCGAGCCCGCCGACGAGGCCGACCCGGCTGCGCTGGGGAAGGCGGTGCGGCGGGGCGTGGCCGATGCGATCGGCGTCGCGCCGGCCGAGGTCGTCGTGCTGCCGCGGCGGACGATCGAGAAGACGACCAGCGGCAAGCTGCGCCGCGCGGCGATGCGGAGCGCCTACGCCGAGGGCGAGCTGGCCCCGGCCGGCGGCGGCGGATGAGGGACCGCGCGGCGATCGTGCCCACCGCGGCGGGCCCGGTCGGCGCGATCGTCAGCGAACCGGAGAATCCGGCGCGTGGCGGGATCGTCCTGCTGCAGGGCGGCGGCGCTCCCTGCCGCGCCGGCGTCAACGCCCACTGGTCGCGGCTCGGCCGCGACCTGGCCGAGCGGGACTTCGCCGTGCTGCGCTTCGACTTCACCGCCGAGGGCGAGAGCACGCTGGTCGGCGAGGAGCTCGAGCGGGAGGTGGGCTGGCGGCACAACAACGACCTCGCGATCCTGCGCGAGCTGGCGCCCTGGTTCCGCGAGCTGAGCGGCGTGGTGGACCTGCTGCTGGCCGGCTCGTGCCACGGCGCGCGCCTGGCGCTGGACCTGGCTGCCGAGGATCCACACATAGGAGGTGCGTTCCTGGTCGTGCCGTACCTCTGGAACACCCCCCCCTACCTGCGAGCCGACAAGCAGGCGATGCGGCAGAAGTCGCTGCCGCGGGCGAGCGAACTGTTCGACCGCGGCAGCAGCGCCGTGGCGACCCAGCGCGAAACGGTCGGCGAGGTGGAAGCGGCTCTCGACGAGAGCCCGCTCGAGCAGAGCTTCGTCGATTCCTGCCGCGCCGCGCTCGCCCACTGCCCGGTCTGGATCCTGATCGGCGAAGGCGACAGCCAGAAGCCGGTCGAGCTGAAGGAACGACTCGGCACCGACGGCGAGCGCCTCCAGGTCGAGGTCGTCCCGGGCACGATCATCCACCCTGTCACCCATCCGGAGATCCAGGAGCTGGTGAGCGCGAGGCTGATGGAGCGGCTGGCATGCACGCTTTCCACCTGATGCCGGCCGATTCCGACGTGGCGATCGTCGCCTTCAGCAACCTGCGGCTGCCCGCCGACGACGGGTTCCATTTCCAGACGCTGATGGAGAGCTTCCCGGACGTCTCCCGCCTGCTGGTCCGGGATCCCTCCGAACTCTGGTACAACGCCGGCCTGCCGGGAATCGGCGAAACCGTGGAGGAGATCGCCGCCTGGCTGCGGACAAAGCTCGCCGAGCTCGGCGCCGAGCGCGTGGTGACGGTCGGCACCTCGATGGGCGGCTACGCGGCGATTCTCTTCGGATGCATGGTCGGCGCCCGCCGCGCGCTGGCGCTGGCGCCGCAGAGCCTCCTGGATGTGCGCCTGCCCGCCCTGGTGCCGCCGCCCGAGGTGAATCGACAGGTGATCGACCTGGAGCCGGTGATGCGTGACTTCCCGCAAACCGAGGTCGACGTCGTCTTCGGTCGGGACAGCATTCTCGACGTCTTCCATGCTCAGCGGATCGGGGTCCTCGACTCGGTCCGCCTGCTGAGCCCACAGCGCAGCGGCCACCTGATAGCCAGGCAGCTCAAGAGAGAAGGAAGGCTCCGGGAACTGGTCGACGAAGCGCTCGAATCCGGTGCCACGGGCGATTGGCCGGCCGCGCCCGCGATCGAGCCCGAGCTGCTCGAGCGACTCCGCGAGGGCCTTTTCGCCTGGCGCAGGGACTGGACGGAGGTCGAGAAGGCGATCGCCCCGGTGGCTGCACGCTATCCCGACTGGCCGGCGCCCCATGCCGCCCTTGCCAAGGCGACGCTCCGGATGGCCGACCGGGACGGCGTTCGGCGCTCGCTGGCCACAGCCGCGCAGGCAGGGCCCTGCGGACACCGGCTGGGGCGGCGAATCGAGCGGGCAAAGACGCTCGTCGACGAAGGCCGCTTCGACGAGGCCGACGACGCTCTTGGCTTTCTGATGCTCTGTTGACGTTATGCGGGCGCCGCGGCATGGAGGTGGGACACGATCCGTTCGAGATCGTCATCGGAGATGACATCCGGATCGAGCGACACGGGCGAGGACTCCGGGATCTCGGCGCCGGCGAAGAACTCGACGTAGGGGGCGAAACCCTGCTTCCGAGCGGCCGCAAGGGTTCGCTCGTGCAGGTTCCGCCTCGCCTCGGTGCCGAGCAGCACGCACCGTCGATCGTCCTCGAAATCGAGATCGCCGTCGATGAAAGCGTCGCGAAGGGCCACCCAATCGAGACCGACCCCGGCGCGCCGCGAAAGGGTGTCGAGCTCACGTAGGACCACTGCTTGCTTATGGGTCAGGCTTGCGTTGAGACGTTCCCCGCCGGCAAGCTGCTCGCCGATCGCCGCTCGCAGACCGGCCGGGATGTCAAAGGCACGCAGGAGCTCATCATTGTGTGAACCGCTGGAGTCGTACTTGACATGCACGACATCGGTTGCGCCCTCTCCGACCTCGATGAGGGTGGCGAAGAGCTGGCTCTGATCGCCGATGTTGGCGAAATGCCGGTCCGGATGCTGGAGCTTGAAGGCGTACGCCAGGCGCCGGAGGTACAGGGACTGCAACCCGTCGTCGAGTCGGCGCAGAGTCCAGATACATCTGGTCGGCATCACTTCACGCGCAATCGCAAGAAGGTCCAGCAGGGACCTCTTCCTCTCCGCCACGAGCAACCAGCTGGTGATCGCCTCGGCGGAGAAGAGCACGCTTCGGTCGGCGTGAAGCTCCAGAAACGCCTTGAATTCATCGAGTGGAGCGGTGGAGTGCTGGGAAGCCTGAAGCAGTTCGAACAGCCCATGGTGCGTCGGGCTCTCGTGCGAGATCCACTTCTCCGGATAGACGGTTCCGGCCGCAGCCAGCTCTCTGCGATGCTCGAAAAGCGCCGCCTGAAGGCTGGTCGTGCTCGTCCTGGGCCAACCGCAATGCAGGTACAGCATGTACCCGACTATAACCTCGTCAGTCCCGATACGATTCGACCATGGGATGCGAGCTCGGCGATCGTGGGCCTGCGCTCGTCCAGTACTGGCACAGCGAGCAGATCCCGACCGAGATCGAGGCGCTGACCGCCACTTTTCACGACCTCAATCCGGATCTCCACCACCACGTCTACTGCGAGGCGGAGGCTGAGGAGTTCATCGCCGCGCATTTCACGTCGCGCGAGGTCACGGCATTCCGAGCCTGCGCGGTGCCCGCGATGCAGGCCGATTACTTCCGCTACTGCGCGGTGCTCGCACTTGGCGGAATCTACGCCGATGCCGACTTCCGGTGCGTGCAGCCGCTGCGCGAGCTGATCGGGACGACCGCCGGCGGGCTGCTCTTCAGGAGGGAGCCGAAGACCACCTTGATCAACGGGTTCTTCGTTTTCGACGAGCCCGGTCACCCGCTCCTGCGACTGACGCTCGACGTGGCGACCGCGAACATCGAACATCGCGCTGCGAAAAAAGTCCACGCCGTAACCGGGCCGTGGATCTTCACCAGCCTCGCGGCGCTGCACAGGCTGGGCTCATTCGAGGCCGGCCGATCGACGGGCGCGGGCATCCATAAGCTGGCGACCGTGATGGTCGAGGCCGTAGGTGATTTCAAACGGGTCGTCGAGGCTTTCGAACGGGTGAGGGTCGTCCCCTTTCGCGCGGCGATGGAGTGGATAGGCGAGGCTGGAACGCCGCTCGATTACAAGCAGGGAAACGAACACTGGATCGACTGGCACGAGCGCAACGGCTCCATCTTCCGATGAGCGGCCCGGCCCGGCGCAGCTGGTGCCGACGGCGGCAAATATCATGCTCCGGTGCTCATTCACGATCGATTCGTGTTCCTGCAGATGCGCAAGACTGGTTCCACCTTCTTGGCGACTGCCCTGGAACGAGCCCTGCCGCCGGGCAGCATCAGATCCACCGACAAGCACTACGGCTGGCAATGGATCCCGGCCGAGGCAGCCGCGCTTCCCGTGTTGGCCTATGTTCGCAACCCCTGGGACTGGTATGTGTCTTGGTACCACTTCAACGTCGGGCGCGAGACTCAGAACGGCATTTTCAGGGCGCTCTCAGCCGATTGCCGCAATGATTTCGCGACGACGGTCAGGAACGCCTGCGCCGGCCTCACCGCCCTCATCGGTGGCGATCTCTATTCCAGCCTGTTCCGCAACCTCGTCGGCGACGGGCTCGACTCGCCACGGCTCACGGTCGGACGATTCGAGTCGTTTGCCGATGACCTGGAGCATTTCTTCTCGTGCGCCGGGGTTGACCTGCCGGAGAGCGCGATCGCCGAAGTCCGAGCCATGCCTCCGCTCAACACGAGCAAACGGGGCCCGTACCGCGATTACTACGACGACCGGTTGCGAGATCACGTCGAGAGGTCATGCGAACCTCTCATCGAGCGATTTGGCTACCGCTTCTGAGCAAGGCAGCCCCTGGCGTGATGCCTGACAGGATATGCGTGTGCGGGTCATAGCCATCCTTGCCACCTACAACGAGCGGCGCTTCATAACGCCGTGCCTGGAGCACCTCAGCCGGCATGGGGTCGAGGCGTACCTGATCGATAACTGCTCTACCGACAACACCGTTGAACTCGCCGAACCTCATCTTGATCGAGGCCTGGTCGGGATCGAGTCGTTCCCGCGGGGCAAGGACGACATCTATGCGTGGCGGTCGCTGCTGGCGCGCAAGGAGGAGCTGGCGCGCGAGCTGGAGGCCGATTGGTTCCTCCACGTCGATCCCGACGAGATCAGGCTGCCGCCGTCAGGTTCGGAAACGCTGTCCGAGGCCCTGCAGAGCGCCGACCAGGAAGGTTTCAATGCGGTGAACTTCACAGAGTTCACGTTCATTCCGACGGAGGAGGAACCCGACCACGACCATGCGGAGTTTCGCCGGACGCTGCGTACCTACTACCCGTTCGAGCCGCGACCACACCATAAGGTCACCGCCTGGAAGGCGACGTCGGATATCGAACTTGCCCGATCCGGCGGACACCGGATCGACTTCCCCGGCCTGCGCATACGTCCCCAGCCCTTTCCGATGAAGCACTATCTGTTTCTCAGCATCCCGCATGCGATCGAGAAGTATGCGCAGCGTAGGTACGATCCCACGGAGGTCGCCTCAGGCTGGCACGGCTGGCGGGCTGAGATCGCCGCGGGCGACATCGTCCTTCCCGGCGAATCGATGCTGCGCAGAACCCACGCCGACGACGATCTCGATTTCGGCGCGCCGCGAACTGAACACTACCTCGCGGAGCTGATCGGCCTCTCCGCGAAGCTTCATGACTCCGGCTAGCCCTCCACTGCTGGTATATCACCACCTTCCCCGGACCGGCGGTACGTCCCTTCTGGCCGTCATCCTCGGCAACTACGCGTCCGCCGAGGTGGTGCGGGTGTACGGTGGAGTCGGCGCAGGGGGAGTCGCCGGCGACAGCGTGGACAGCTATCGTGACTGGTACCGATCGCTGCCCGCGGGCACGGCGGTGAGATGCGTCGCCTCGCACAGCGCCAACCTCCTGATGCCGACTCTCGAGAGGCCATTTCGGGCGCTCTGCCTCCTGCGCGATCCAACCGAGCGGGTCTGGTCGCTGTACCACGCCCTGCGACGCCTCGGACACAGGGAGGGGGAGCTGACCCCCGCCGTCGAAACCGGGCGCGAGATCCTTCGCCGAGGCTGGACGGTAGCCGACATCTACAGGGAGCTGGCAGCCGGAAAGCCCGCCGACTCCCACCTGCACGAACAGTTCCAGGTCTTCTTCGACGACCAGACGCGCAGGATCCTCGCCCCCTGGCGAGACACCTCGGAGTTGGGCTACTCACCCGATGCCAAGCTGACGACGGCGGGACTTCGCGACTTCGCAATCGAGGTTCTCGATCGTCACTACGTGGTCGGCACGAAGGAGCGCTACCGATCCTCGCTGGAGCGCTTCGCCGCTGCGTTCGCATGGACGCGACTCGACGCAGAGCGCGTCGATCGCGGCGTGGGCCGCCGTCCACTGGATCCCGAGACGCGCGCGCTGATCCTCGCCCACAACCAGCTCGACGTGGAGCTGCACGCGCATTTCAGCGGGACGAACGAGCCTGGGCTCGTCTCTCAAACCGAGTGAAGACCGTCCGGGGAAAACCGAGACCACACCTCGGACGTCGCCCTGGCTATCGTCTCGGCCTCGTCTGAGCCGAGCACGTCCCGCCAGCAACCCACCCTGTCGTCGTGGATCGCCGTAGCCAGGCCTGCCTTGGGATCCTCGAGGCCCGGCTGATGGGGTGCTGAGTTGATCGCGAGCTGCTCTGGCCGGAAGGCCTCTCCCAGGCTATTCATCAGGTCGCGCACGCCGGCCTCCGGATTGCGCACCAGGTCCTCGTAGAGCAGGCGCACGTAGCGATCGGGGTACTCCTCGGCGAAGCGCACGCCCGCCCGCGCATATGCGAGGTAGAGGTCGATGCGGCCCTCCAGCCCGCTGGGAATAGACCTGGGAAAGCCGGCCTCCTCGATCGAGGCGAGCGTGTCGAGCGGGTTGCGGACGACGTGGAGGAAGATCCACTCGTCGCCGAGGATGCGCCCCCACTCGTCGAGGAAGACGACGTTCTCGGGCGCCTTGTCCGCCCAGCGCGGCTTGCCCGCGGCGCGAGCCGCGCGCTCGTGGATCTCGACCAGGGCGGCGCCCAACACTTCCAGCAGCTCGGGCTCGGGCAGCAGTGAGCGGGCGGTCGACATGAACCGGAGGTGGGCGATCGGGTCCTCGACGCCGAGGTAGTCGGCGTAGAAATCGCGGAAAAGCTTCACCTCCGGGCCACAGTGGATGCGTGGATGGGCGTCGAGCACCCGCCTGACCAACGAGGTTCCAGAGCGATAGCAGCCCCCGACGACAATGGGGCGTGAATCTTCCATCTCTACTCGGGGCAGGCCAGCACGGCGTTGCCGTGAACCGACCCCTTCCTCTCGTAGCCGAGCGGGCCGAGATTGTCGGCGATCCAGTCGACGCTCCCGTACGACTTCTCCAGCACGAGCAGCGGGCGGCAGCGCGCGATCGTGTCCATCGCCCCGGACAGCGCGTGATGCTCGCGGTCCTCGACGTCGAGCTGGATCGCGGCGACGCGACGATCCCAGCCGACGACTTCGTCCACGGCCATGAGCCTGACCTCCTCGCTCCGCCGCCGCTCGTGATCCCCTCTGCCCCGGAGGATGTGGCTGCCGCCGCCGAGGGGCACGCCCTCCTCGTCGTAGGTCGCGAGCAGGGCCGTGCCGGCTGCCTCATCGAGCGCGGCGCGGGTCAGGACGACGTTGTCGAGCTCGTTGAGCGCCACCGTCGCCTCTGCGCAGCGGTGGTTCTCGCTGCTCGGCTCGAATGCCCAAACACGCGCTCCTGCCTGGCGCGATCGCGCCAGGGCCGGGATGAAGTCGCCGAAGAACGCACCGGCGTGGACGATGTCACCCTGCGGGTCCACGGCTCGCAGAAGGTCGAGCGTGCCCGGCTCCCAGACGTCGGAGCCGAGAATCGCCCTGGATGCCGGCCGGCGCCGCGAGGAGCGCGGGACGCAGTAGCTTCCGTACCTGTTCTTAGCGATGATGCAGTCGTCGCTCACCAGAGGTGTGGCAACGATAGCCGAGCGGCAGAAGGCCACCATGCGCCCGCACGACGAACACAATCCACCGCCCGGATTCCACATCGTGCGGCCCAAGACGGCGGAAGAGACGGCGGAGGGGGCCCCGAACGGGCCGCGGATCGTGCATCGCGGACCGCAGACCCGCGCTGAGATCGCGCTCACCTTCGACGACGGCCCGTCCCGCTGGACGGCGGCGGTCGCCGCGAGCTTCGAGCGGCACGGGTGCCACGCGACCTTCTTCCTGCGCGGCGTCGCGGTCACCGAACGGCCCGGGACGGTCGCCGACCTGCACGCCGCCGGCCACGAGCTGGGTAACCACCTGTGGAGCCACACCAACGCCTCCACCCAGAGCCAGGCCGAACTGCGCGAGGAGATAGAGCGCACCGCGGACGCGATCGACGCGGCGGGCGCGCCGCGGCCGGTGCTCATCCGCCCGCCCTACTTCAGCGCGCCGCATGCGGTCGCGGAAGCCGCCGCGGGAACGGGCGCGTCGGCGGTCGTCCTGCGGTCGATCGGCACGTCGGACTGGGAGGCCGAGTCGGCCGGCGAAGTGCTCGGGCCGGTGCTCGCCAACGCCGAAGCGGGCGACATCGTCTGCCTGCACGACGGCATCTCCTCCGACAAGCGCGACACCGACAGCCGTCAACCGACCGTCGACGCGGTCGCGCGCCTGGTCCCGGCGCTGCTCGAGCGCGGCCTGCGCCCCGTGACGATCTCGCAGCTACTGAGTTGAGAGCCCGCGCCCATCGACCGCCGAGAGCAGGCGTTCGGCGAAGAGCTCGGGCGAGGCGGAGCCGGTGAGCACGAGGTCGTAGCGGGAGCGCTCGATCTCCGGCACGCCGCCGGGTGGGCCGAGGTCCCAGAGCACGTTCAGCTGCGCGTGCTTGGGCACGTAGCGCAGGCGGCCGCGCACGTGGACGGCGACGTCGTAGTTGAGGCCGAGCGGGCCTTCGGAGCGATCGCCCGCGAGCAGCACGCAGCGACGGCCGCGCCGCTCCAGCGCGGCGCAGACGGCCTCCGGCTCGCTCGTCGCCGCCGGGTCGGCGGCCTTGATGCAGAAGCCGGGCGGCCAGGCGCCATCGCTTCCCGACCGGCCCAGCTCGTATTCGCGGCGCAGCCGCGGTCCCCAGCGCTGCCAGAGGACCAGCCGGTTGGCCAGCTTGCGTGCCCGCTCCTGCTCGAACGGCGCGGTGCGACGGGTCGAGACGGGATGGTGGATTGCGACCGCGCGCCCGCTGCAGAGCACACGTAGCCCGACCGCGCGCAGCTTCAGGCAGAGGTCGATGTCCTCGGCGCCGTAGACATAGCCGTGGGTGAATCCGATGACCCGCTCGTAGGCCGCCCGCTCCACCAGCATGCAGGCGGCGGCGACCGCGGGCGGCTCCTCGTCCTCACCGAAGCGCTCGTCGAGCGGGTCGGCTTCCCAGCCGCGCAGGGCCGGATGGATCATCCCCCCTTCCTCGCGGAAGTCGAGGCCGCGATGCTGGACCCCGTAGCCGAAGGCAAAGCTCCGTTCGTGCTCCTCCTCGAGGCAGACCAGGGTGGCGGCGACCGCTCCGGCCCCCGAAGATCGCAGGCAGCCGACCAGCTCGCTCAGCCAGCCGGGCTCGAACGGCTCGACGTCGTTGTTGAGGAAGAGCAGCAGCTCACCCTGCGCCAGCTCGGCTCCCTGGTTGCAGGCGTCGGAGAAGCTCTCGTTGTGGGGGTTGGCGACGATCGAGATCGGGAACGGCGCCTCGACCCGGCGGATGAAGTCCAGCGAATCGTCGCCGGAGCCGTTGTCGATCAGGATCAGCTCGAAGCGGGGGTAGTCGGTCCGCTCCACGAGGCCCCGCAGCAGCCGCCGCAGGAGGTGCGCGCCGTCGCGATTGAGCACGACCATCGAAACCAGCGGCGCGTCGGGATCGCGCGGCGCGGGCCCGAGGCGACGGCGGATCTCCGCCGCGAGCGGGGCGGCGTCAGCGGGCATCGGAGCGGTTGCGCCAGAGGCGCTCGTCGACCGCTTCGGCCAAGCGGCGCTGCCCCTCCCAGTCGTCGAACGCCCGGTCGCGACCGACGAAGCGGGCGAGGCGCTGCCCGGTCCCGACGCGGTCGGCGAAGAAATCCTCGTAGCGGACCAGCAGCCGCGGCCGGCCGGCGGTGCGGGCGAGCGCCGCGGCGACATAGACCCGCCAGAGCGCCAGCGCCTGCGCAGCAGACATTCGCTCGCGCCGCTCCAGCGAGGCGGCCACGTCGATCGGGTTGCGCAGGCAGACGACGTAGCGCACCTCGGGCAGCAAGAGCTGCCAGAAGGGCAGGGTGAGCGAGTTGCGTGGGTCCTTCCAGCCCCAGAGCTCGTGGCCGGCGAACGACTCGACCAGGAGGGCGCGGGCCTGCTCGCGCTCCGCGGCCAGCTCCGGTGAGGACTCCCAGCCGGGCGGCATCGCCGGCGGCTCGCGCCAGCTGCCGCCGAGCGAGCGCAGGATCCGTTCGTTCAGCCGCATCAGCCGGTAGTGCTCCCAGTGACCGTTCGGGTTCGAGCCGCGGGCCTTGGCGAGGACGTGCTCGCCCTCGCCGGCAAGCTGGCGCAGCTCGGCGTCGAGCAGCTCCTCCTCCGGCCCCAGGTAGACGCCGGCGAGGTGGAGGACGCGGGTGGTCAGCGAGGTGCCGGTGCGCGACATGCCGAGGACGCAGACGGCCGTCCCGTCCACCGCAGCCCCGCTCACGCGCGTGCGGGCGAGGCGACGAGTTGCGAGAGCAGACCGAGAAAGCGGTCCGTCGCTTGGTCCAGGCCGAAGGCCTCGACCGTGGCCCGCCGCAGCTGCCGGCGATCCCAGCGGGTCGCGAGGACCCTCACCAACGCGGCGGCGATGTCCTCCGGCGCATTCGAGCCGAGCGGCTCGCCCACGTCGGTCCCGACCGTGTCGCGGATCTCTTCGACGGCGGGCGCGAAGCCGACGATCGGGGTGCCGCAGGCGAGCGCCTCGACGAAGGCCAGCGGCAGGCCCTCGCTGCGGCTCGGCAGGCACATGACCCCGGCCCCCAGGAGTGCCCGGCGGATCCACGGCAGGTGACCGTCGTCTGGCGGCGGCTCCGCGATATGCACCCGCTGCGCGACCCCGAGGGCGCCGATCCGGGCGCGCAGCTCGTCCTCCAGCTCTCCCTGACCCGCGAACGAGACGGACAGCTCCGGCAGCAGGGCTGCCGCCTCGACCAGCGCTCCCGGCGCCTTGCGCGGGATCAGGCTGCCGAGGAAGAGGGCGCCGCGACGCCCGCCCCGTTGCACGTCGACGTCCTTCTCCATGTAGAGGGGCGGAACGGGATTGTGGATCGTCTCGACCCGCGGCGGATACGCGAAGCCGAGCCGCGCGCCCTCCTCCGCCGTGTGCCTGGAGACGGCAACCATCGCGCCGAGCCCCCCGAGCGCCTCCTGCGTCACCTCGCGGGCGCGCCCGCGCTCCTCGCCCGATCCGAAGGTGACGTTGTGCCACGACTGGATCACGCCGAGGGCCGGCACGGGTGAGCCGAGCCGGGCGTGGGTGACGCCGACCGTGTGGGCGATGTGGTTCATCAGCACCACGTCGGGGCGGGCGCGCTCGAGCACCGTCTCGTAGAAGGCCGCGCGGCCGACGTCCTCGGGCCGCGTCCAGACCGGGACGGGGAGCTCCCTGCTCAGGGGGGCGTCGGCGAGGACGCCGACCAGCTCCACCTCGTCCCTGCGGGAGAGGAGCTCCTCGAGCAGCGAGGCGTGAAAGGTCGCGGCTCCGCCGCGCGCCGGACCCCCCCACTCCGGCGGCAGCGAGCCGACCGTGAGCAGCCTCACGAGCCCCTCCGCGACCCGGGCCCATCCAGGTCCTGATCCATGTATCCACCGTAGCGAATACCGGTACGCAACTGGTCGTACGATATGTCGCGATGAGCGCCCCTCTCGCCACCGCGATGCCGCCGCAGGTCGACGGCACGGGAATGACCGCCGAGCTGCGCAGGCTGCAGCTGCCCGAGGCCCACGTCGTCGGCCCCTGGCGCACGCGGCGGCCGACGCGCAAGGCGATGCTGGGCGGGCGCTTCTACGTCTACGGGAGCGAGGCCCGCCTCGTTCCGCCGATCGAGTGGCTGCAGGACCCGCAGGAGAGCCGCACCTGGCGCTACGAGCTGCACACGCTGAGCTGGCTGAAGGAGGCGCTGGCGCGCCATGCCGCGGGCGGCGACGTCGAGATGCTGGCGCTGGCGCGCGACGTCGTCCTCGACTGGGCGCGCTCGCAGCTGCACGCCGAGGGCGACGGGCGGAGCGAGTTCGCCTGGTACGACATGGCGGTCGGCCTGCGTGCCCCCTACGTCGCCTACGTGCTGCGCGCCTGCCTCGCCGAGGAGTCGATCGGGGAGGAGGACGCCGCCCTGCTGCTCGAGGCGGCGCAGCGCCACGGCGCCTTCCTCGCCGACGGCGCCAACTACGCCGCCGCCAACAACCACGGCCTGTTCCAGGACGAGGGCCTCTACCTGCTCGCCCGCCTGCTCCCCGCGCTGCCCGCGGCGGGCGCCTGGCGCGAGCTGGCGCTGACGCGGATCAGGGCCACCCTGGCGGCGACGGTCAGCTTCGCCGACGGCGCCCACCTCGAGCACTCCCCCGCCTACCAGTTCGCGATCCTCGACCTGGTCGCGCGGCTCGCCGCGAACGTCGCCGAGCTGCCCGAGCTCGGCCCGCTGCTCGACCGCATGCGCCGCGCGGCCACGTGGCAGGTCACGCCGGCCGGCCGCCTGGCCCAGCTCGGCGACACCGACGACCTGGCGGCGCCGGCGTGGGCTCGCGACACCTCCCGCGACCTGCGCGGCCTGCACGTCCTCCGCGAGGCCGGTCAGGCGTTCGTGCGCGAGGGCGGCAGCTACCTCGCGGTCAGCGCCGCGTACCACGGCCCGGCGCACAAGCATGCCGACGACAGCGGCTTCCTGCTCGTCGAGAACGGCCAGATCGTCCTCGGCGACGCCGGCCGCTGGGGCTACTACGAGGACGAGCCCGACCGCCTCTACGCCCGCAGCGCCGCCGCCCACAACGTGCTCACGGTCGATGGCCGCGACTTCGACTGGCGTCGCGCCGAGCCCTACGGCAGCGGCCTCGAGCTCGCCGAGGAGCGCGACGGCTGGTACATGATCGTCGTCCGCAACCCGCTGCTCGCGGCGCAGGGGGTCGAGCACCGCCGCCGCCTGCTCTACAGGCCGGCGGTGGCGCTGATCGTCGTCGACGAGGTGCGCGCGGAGGAGGAGCACGAGTACGAGCGCCGCTTTCACTTCGGCCCCGAGGTGAGGGCCGAGCGGACCGGCGACGGTCGGATCGACCTCAGCGGGAAGGGCCTCGCCGCGACCCTGACCGACCTCGGCGGGGACACCCGGCTCGTCCTGACCCAGGGCCGCGACGAGCCGCGCCTCGGCTGGACCTACCCCGGCGACCGCAAGCGGACGCCGGTGTGGAGCGCGACGCTGCGCTCGACCGCAGGCGACGCGACGCTTGCAGCCGCACTGACGCTCAGCGGAGAGCCGATCGAAGAGCTGCCCGCCGGCGTCGGGGGCGGGGCATTGTCCAGATCGAAACGCAGCCGTCTTGCTCTGCAAACGACGCCCGGCCGTAGGCGCGACACCGGAAACAGCTAGATCGTTGATTCCACGCCCTCGGGTCGGCGGCGTCGGCGAGAGCCGATCGCCGTGTGGTCTCAACGAGCGGGCGCGCGCCATGCGCGGCACTCACTGGTCGATTTGCCACCGTATACGGGGGTCAATCGACCAATCGGCACTGAGGGGAACGACGCTCGGATGCCGCTAGCGCCCTCAGCAGATAGCCCACCCACCTCCCCGCTCGATCGAGAGGTGGCTGCCGTCGCGGCGACATCGCGGCCTGCGCCAGGCGACTCTGGCTCGCCGCATCGACCTGAGCCAGCGACGGGCCCGTCGTCCGGCCAGGCGGCGGCCCTCGCCTCCGTGCGGGTGGCCCAGCGCTCGCAGCACCGCGTTGCGACTCCTCCGCAAGCGGCTCCTCAGCGCGCTCCTGTGGACGGGGCCGGCTCTCGGATCCGGCCGGCTGAGCATCGCCATCCACCGCTTGCCCTCCGCCGTGACCCGTTCCCGCAGGGACGGATGCCCCCAGATCAGAGGCGCAACGGCTCCGGGGGCTTCGGGAAAGGCTTCGGAGCCGACGGTCCAACCGACGACGAGGATCGCGCCGACGACGACGAGACGGCTGACCCGCATGCGCGACCGCAGGAGCCATTTCAGCGGGAACAGCGCAACGGCGATCCAGATCGCCGCGCTGCCGATCTCGAGCCACAGGTGAGACCCCTGTGGCTGCCGGTCGATCGCGTTCCTGACCGTGCTCGTGAGGTGGTAGCCGAGCAGGGCCCAGTAGCCGGCGAGCGCGCAGACCACCAGGGTCCGCCCGGTCGAGCGAGCGACCCGGCGCAGGCGGAATCGGGCCGCGGCCCGCGTCGCCTCGTCGGCGGCGAACAGGGGGCTGCGCGCCAGCGCCACCGCCAGGGCGCACACCGCCACGGGGGTCGCGATCATCCATATCGGCAGCTCGGCGATCGCCGAGCTCAACCGCAGGACGATCTCGAGTATGACCAGCAGCGCCCCGATGGTCCCGAAGAACAGGATCAGCGCCAGCCACGGCCGCGCGCCCGCGTACTCCGGCCGGGGCGATTCCCGCCTGGTGCGTGGGAGGAAGAGCGTCAGCAGGGTGCGCTGCTTGGGAAGGAAGCGGTGGAAGTCCTCGCCCTCCCAGGCCGCTTCGACCGCGCCGCTGAACTTCGCGACGCTCTCGTAGCGCGCCCCGGGCTCGCGCCTCAGCGCCACCAGCACCGCCTCGCTGAGCGCCTCCGGGACCATCGGATTCAGCGCGGCGGGCGGCATGGGCGGGCCCGCTTCCTGCCGCGCGGCGATTTCGGACCACCCTCCCTCGTCGTCGAAGGGAAGCCTGCCGGTCAGCAGCTGGTAGAGCAGCACCCCACAGGCGTAGACGTCTGACCTGAAGGTGGCCGCGTGCCCTCTCAGCAGCTCGAGGGCCATGTACGCGGGGGTGCCGACGAAGCCGCCGGTGCGGGTTATCCGCGTCCCCTCCAATACGCCGGCGATGCCGAAGTCGGTGAGCTTGACGTGCGGCCTCCGGCCCTCGGCGTAGCCCCCGTCGAGCATCACGTTCGCCGGCTTGATGTCGCGATGGACGATGCCCCGGGCATGGGCGTAGCCGACCCCGGCGCACGCCTGGGAGATGATCTCGACGGCGTCCTCGGGCGGCACGGGCGCGCCGCGGTCCCTCAGCAGCTCGGCCAGCGAGCAGCCCGAGATGTACTCCATGACGAGGAAGCGGACCGCCCCGTCCCGCATCGGCTGGAATACCTCGGCGATGTTCTCGTGCTCGAAGCCGCTCATCTCCTTGCCCTCGCGCTCGAAGCGCGCGACGGCGGCCCGGTCTTCGGCGACGATCGGCTTCAGCATCTTGAGCGCGACCCGCCGGTCCGCGGTGAACGGCTCCGGGCCGTGGTCCTTCGCCAGGCGGATTTCAGCCATGCCGCCTTCGCCGATGCGCTCCAACTTCTCGAAGCGGCCCGCCAGCCACCCTCCCCGGCCGCGGTCCGTCGCCCCCTGTCCGGACATCGGTCGGACTGTATAAAAAATTCAGAAATCCCAGCCGGGTATCACCGCCTGCTTCGTCCCGACCCCACCGCGCCCGCCGCCCGCACGATCAGGTCGGCGTCGATCGGGTCGGCGCCCTCGGCGACCATCGCCCGGAGGCCGTGCTGGCGTTCGGCGTGGGGGCGGCGGACCAGGATCAGCTCGCCCAGCCTGGCGTCGGAGTCGGTCGGCTCGCCGCCGTGGCAGCAGCGGCGCAGGGCGTGGACGGTGCGGGCCATCACATCGTCGGCGGACATGCCGGTCTGCTCGGCGACGACCTCAGGGGGCTGCTTGCGGCGGACGACGCGGTCGACGAGCTCGGCGTCGATGCCGTCCAGCGCGGCGATCCTGGCGCGGAGGCGGCGCTTGGAGTCGTTGCTCCTCGCGTGGCGGGCGTAGTCGAACAGCGCCCGCACCTCGCTGAAGGGGACGATGCGGGTGACGAGCAGCGACGCTGCCCAGACGAAGAGCGCCGCGACCTCGCCCGCGACCCCCAGCGGGGTGTTGGGGAAGAGCAGGTGCGAGGCGCCCCAGGCCGCCAGGGTCAGCGCGGCGAGCGCGGCGAGCCTGCCGTATTCGAGCGGCAGCGGATGGGCGCGCTGGCCGATCGCGACCATCGTCACGGTCGCCGCCCCCCAGGCGACGATCGCGGCGGCCGGCGCCCCGGCGGCGCCCAGCACGGGGATCAGCATCGCCGCGGCCGCCGAGAAGAGCCCCGCCGCGAAGGTGGAGAGGATGATCAGCCAGCGTATTTTCCGGCTCGTCCGCGCGGTCCGGTAGGCGAAGACGAACCAGCCGTGGCCGGCGACGCTGACGGTGGTGATCGGGACCAGCGCCGCGGCGTCGCCGAAGCCGCTGCCGGCCAGGAAGACGAGCTGGTCGGCGAGCACCGACACGGTGAGGACCAGGGCGCTGACGAAGACCGCGTAGTAGGTCAGCAGGCGGGCCGTGTACTCGCCTCCCTCGTCGAGCCTGTCGACCGCGGCCTGGGTCAGGTCGTGCCGCATCGGCCCCCAGGACTGCTGGAAGACGCCGGTGCCGAAGGAGACCGGCATCGCGATTTTCCGGGCGACGCCGTAGAGGCCCGTCTGGGTGAGGCTGGAGAAGCCGGCGACGAAGAGGGTGTCGGCGAGCTGCAGGGTCTGGAAGGAGAGGATGACCGGCAGGAACTTGGCGCCGCCGCGCATGATCTGCCCGGCCTCGCGCGGCGATACCGCCGGCTTCAGGTCGTGTCGGATGAGGAAGAGCCCCAGCGCCGCCGAGAGCAGGCCGGCGACGATCAGCCCGATCAGCACGGCTTCGACGCCGACGCCGCTCGCCAGCAGGGGGATCGCGACCGCGATCCCGCCGACCGCGTAGACAAGCGTCACCGCCGAGTAGGCGACCGAGCGCAGCTGCATGCGCAGCATGTACTGGCCGAACCGCATCATCGAGGACGCGACGCCGGCGCCCGCCGCGAGCAGGACCAGCGAGCCGGCGTCCGGTGCGCCGAACAGCCCCGCCACGGTCCCCTGCAGGGCCCAGACCACGAGCAGGACCAAGGCACCCGAGCCGACGACCATGGCAAAACCGGTGCTGGTCACCACCGCCGGATCCGCCGCGACGACGGCGGCGACGTCTTCGTCGTCGACGTCGATTTCGGCGTCGCCGGTGGTTCCGTAGGTGCGGCGCATCGTCCCCGGCAGGATCGTCAGGTTGGCCAGCAGGGTGACGATCATCGAGACCGTCGTGAGGACGGCCATCTTGCCGAATTCGCTCGGGTCGAGGTAGCGGGTGAAGACGGCGACGCTGACCAGGGCGGCGCCGGCGGTCGAGAACGAGCCGGCGCCGTAGGCGGCGGCATGGCGGCCGATCCGTCCGGCGAAGCGGGTGCCGACGCCGTGCCCCGCGGTGAAGAATTCGGGCGGCGCCTCGGGTGCATCCGGCTGGCCCGCGCCGCCGTCCTCGGCCGGCAGGCCGAGAACCGCCTCGGCCTCCGCCTCCTCCGCAGCCTCGGCCCCCGGCGCCTCCGGCATCCCCGCCCCCTACTCCCCCCGCCGCGCGACGGCCGCGTAGAAGCGGCCCAGGTAGGCGCGCGGCGGGCGCGTTACCCGGGCGCCCCGAACCGCGCCGATCTCGACCCGGTCGAAGCCGCCCTGGCGCAGCATGCGGCGCAGCGCCGGCGGCGAGAGCAGCCGCACGCGACCGTGGTTGTGCCGCCAGCCGGTCAGCCGCGCGAGCGCGTCGGCGGCG
>Ga0157375_10001130_pt1 | contig 23115 bp, 15 predicted proteins | sample M35metaG_FD_115311 | JGI IMG/M metagenome (GOLD analysis project Ga0157375, IMG submission 115311) | Miscanthus rhizosphere microbial communities from Kellogg Biological Station, Michigan, USA - M3-5 metaG | ecosystem: Host-associated > Plants > Roots > Rhizosphere > Soil | place: USA: Michigan... | reverse complement strand
TGAAAGCGGCCGCGGCGTGCTGGAACTGGTGCGCGAAGAAGGCTTGCTCGACGACGCCATGCTCGACGACATCCTGCGCCCCGAAAACATGATTGCCCCACGTCTGGTCCCGCTGAAGGCCTGATGTTTGCTGCACCGCTCACCAGGTTGAGGGACTAGACACCTCTCACCTTTTGAGGGCCTGAAGGCTCGTTCTTCAGGCCCTTTTTTTTGCCTCAAGGTTGTGAAATGACGCTTATAAAAAATCCAATATCGCCCTGCAAACCCACTACCCCCGCCACAGCTAGGCTGAAACCTTTAATCGCCCCGTGCAGACGGATCACGCTTGCCTAGGTATAGTGCCGCCCCTCTTCGCGCCTGCGGCCGTCGGTAACGAGGCCCGGACACAACGCGAAAGCGCATGAATAACAACACCCGCAAAAGGATTGGGTTCCAAGCGTCGTGCACTGCCTGGTGCTGAGCGATGCGTCGGACCGTCCTGCGTTTGCCATTAGAAAAATCAGCGAGGAACACTCCATGCTCGAAGTCATCAACGACTTCCTCTCAGGGAAAGTACTGATCGTGCTCATTGTCGGGCTCGGCGGTTATTTCACGATTCGCTCGCGTTTCGTACAACTGCGTCACTTCTTCCACATGTTCTCGGTGTTTCGCGACAGCTTGAAGAACAGCTCCGACCAACTCAGTTCGTTCCAGGCGCTGATGCTCAGCCTGGCCGGTCGTGTAGGTGCGGGTAACATTGCCGGTGTCGGCATTGCCGTGACCCTGGGTGGCCCGGGCGCCGTGTTCTGGATGTGGGTCACCGCACTGGTGGGCATGTCGTCGAGCTTTATCGAATGCGCCCTCGGCCAGCTGTACAAACGCACCGATGCCGAAGGCACCTTCCGTGGCGGCCCGGCCTACTACATCCAGCACGGCCTGCAAAAACGCTGGCTGGGCATGGTCATCGCGTTCCTGTTGCTGGTGACCTTCGGTTTCGCCTTCAACGGCCTGCAAGCCCACGCCGTGACTCACTCGCTGAACAGCGCTTTCGGCCTGGACACCACCTACACCGGCCTGGCCCTGGCCGTGTTGCTGGGCATGGTGTTCATTGGCGGGATCAAGCGCATCGCCTCGATCGCCGACCTGCTGGTACCGGTCAAGACCCTGATCTACATCGCCGTGACCCTCTACGTGATCGTGCTGCAGTTCGACCACGTGCCGGCCATGCTCGCGACCATCGTCAAGAGCGCCTTCGGCCTCGACCAGGCCTTTGGTGGCCTGGTGGGCAGCGCGATCATCATGGGTGTGAAGCGCGGCGTGTTCGCCAACGAAGCCGGCCTGGGCAGTGCGCCTAACGTGGCCGCAGTCGCGTCCGTAGAACACCCGATCGCCCAAGGCGTGGTCCAGGCATTCAGCGTGTTCCTCGACACCTTCGTGATCTGCACCTGCACCGCGCTGCTGATCCTGCTGTCCGGTTTCTACACCCCGGGTTTTGAAGGCGACGGCATTGCCCTGACCCAGAACTCCCTGGCTGCTGTAGTCGGCGACTGGGGCCGCATGTTCATCTCCGTGGCCCTGGCGTTGTTCGTGTTCACGTCGATCATGTACAACTACTACCTGGGCGAGAGCAACCTGCGCTTCCTGGTGGGCAACAACCGCAAGATGCTGATGGCCTACCGTGCGGTGGTGCTGGCGCTGATTTTCTGGGGTTCGATCGAGAACCTGAGCACCGTGTTCGCCTTCGCCGACATCACCATGACGATGCTCGCGTTCGTCAACCTGTTCGCCCTGGCATTCCTGTTCAAGATCGCCATGCGCATCCTCAACGACTACGACAACCAGCGTGCAGCGGGGATCAAGACCCCGGTGTTCGACTCCAGCCAGTTCCCTGACCTGGACCTGGACCTCAAGGCCTGGCCGGCCAACCCGGTGAAACCGGACGTGGCGGTGTCGGCAGAGCTGAACGCTCAAACGCAACGCTGAAACGCTAAGCAGTGACACGCCGCCCGGCCTTGGGCATGCTCTGGGCCCGGCGGCGTTTTTCGTTCAGGAGAATCTCAATGTCAGCATCCAACCACGTCATGGTGCTCTACACCGGCGGCACTATCGGCATGCAGGCCAGCGCCAACGGCCTGGCCCCCGCATCCGGTTTCGAAGCGCGCATGCGCGAACAGCTTGCCGGCCAGCCATTGCCCGCCTGGCGCTTCCAGGAAATGACCCCGCTGATCGACAGCGCCAACATGACGCCCGCCTACTGGCAGCGCCTGCGCATCGCCGTGATCGATGCGGTGGACCAGGGCTGCGATGGCGTGCTGATCCTGCACGGCACCGACACCCTGGCCTACAGCGCGGCCGCCATGAGCTTCCAACTGCTGGGCTTGCCGGCACCGGTGGTGTTCACCGGCTCCATGTTGCCGGCCGGCGTGCCGGACAGCGATGCGTGGGAAAACGTCAGCGGCGCCTTGCAGGCACTGGGCACAGGCCTGACGCCGGGTGTGCACCTGCATTTCCACGGCGCGATGATCGCGCCGACCCGCTGCGCGAAGATCCGCAGTTTCGGCCGCAACCCGTTCGCGGCGCTGAATCGCCAAGGCGGTGCGGCCCGTGCCGATACCCTTCCCCCGGTCCTGGACTATCGCCAGCCCAAAGCCTTGGCCAACGTCGGTGTACTGCCGCTGGTGCCGGGTATTGGCGCTGCGCAGTTGGACGCCATGATCGGCAGCGGCATCCAGGCCCTGATTCTCGAATGCTTCGGCAGCGGCACCGGCCCAAGTGACAATCCAGGCTTTCTCGCCAGCCTCCAGCGCGCCCAGGAACTGGGTATTGTGGTGGTGGCGATCACCCAATGCCATGAGGGCGGCGTGGAGCTGGATGTCTACGAAGCCGGCAGCCGCCTGCGCGGCGTCGGTGTGCTGTCCGGTGGTGGCATGACCCGCGAAGCGGCGTTCGGCAAGCTCAATGCGCTGCTTGGCAGCGGGCTCGACACCCAGACAGTCCGCCGCCTGGTGGAACTGGACCTGTGCGGCGAGCTGCGCTGAGTACCCGCCTTAGATAAGCACCACCGCACCCGGCACGACGCTCCCTAGCATGGCAACGCCCCAGGTTTTACTGGGCTCGTTGCCATTCTTTCGTGCCAGGAAGCGTCATGACTTCATCCCCATCATCTGAACCCACCCAAAGCCTCACCGACACGCTGATCGCGCAAATGTCCAGCGGCCCCGCGTTTCGCGAAGTGGCCGCCCTCTTGCTGCGTGAGCAATTGCAGGCGCTGTACCCCACGCTGGACATCGACCCGAATACCGCCGTGGTCGGCACTCCGCTGTGGGACATCGAGGATGACCAGGTGGTGCCGGCCGGCCGCCATTACCAGGTGCTCACCGACGTCCTCGCCGTGCAGTCCGTACTGGCGGTGCCCACGCTCTACATCGAAGGCCAGCATTTTCTGACCCAACTGCCGGTCATTGAACCGGCGGTCCACCTGCCAGTGCGCATCCTCGATATCGCCAGCATCCTCAATACCCTGGCGCCCGTGATGTTGCGCGGCTACCAACAGGCCCAACTGGAGTACTGGAACGCCACCGAAGGTGACAGCGACCCACGCTGGCATGCGCTGTCGGATGTGCTGCGCGACCACTGGAACCTGGAGCGAATGCCCGGCTGGAGCGCTGCCGATTGCCAGATGGCACGCCAGCTGTTCCGCACACCGGACGCGGCCACGCGCAAGCGGGATGACCCGGCCGAAGGTCGAGCTTATGTGGTGGATGTCGACCAGGTCGATGACGCGGGTAACACCACCCACTTGGATGAAAACCTGATCAGCGTGCTCATCGGCAAGCCGGAGGGCACCGAGGTGGTGCTCACCCATTCGTTGATGTCGGGCTTCAAGAAGTACCGCTCCCTAGACGAGCTGGGCAAGGACCTGCCGCTGCTGGCGAGGCATAAAAAACTGGAGTGGCGCCTGGTCGAACCTGACGGGGATTTCTTCGACTACCTGGCCAGTGCCTTCATCGGCATCCAGATCAAGGCGATCGGGGCGATCGACTTTTCCTACCTGCGCGAGCCGGACGCTTCACAACATAACTTGGCGCAACCCCCCACACCCCGTGTCAAACGGAATGCACCGGACTTGCTCAATTACATCCAGGCGCTCCCCGAGTGGCTGACCAGCGCCTCTACATCAGACCAGGCTGCGTACTCACGCCACCTCAAGGACCTGGCAACCCTGCACAGCGCCAACGAGGGCCGCACCTACGACGAAGGCATCAACCCGCTGCCTCGATACACGCTCGAACAGCTCAGCGCCGAAATGCTCAAGGACCACCCTGACGCACTCACGCAGTGGCTGAGCGACCTCGACATCGTCGTGCGCAGCCCCGTGGTCTGGGGCACTTTCGCGGTGCCGGGGCAAATCGAGACCACGGTGTTCAGCCTGACGGAGCTGGCCCTGCAAAACCTGATTGCCTTGCCGTTGGGTATCAAATCCCTGCGCCTGCGCAAACCGCTTGCGCTACCGGATTGGCTGACCGTCGACTACCTGGAAGGCCTGATCAACCGCGTGGACATCGGCAGCACCTACCCGGCGCTGATCCAGCGAACGCTGCTGGGTGATCCACAGGAGTCCGCACGCAGGCGCGCGCTCTACGTCCAGCACTTGCGCATTCAACTGCCGTTGCTGGCATTGCAATGCAAGCTGCGCGGCGAGGGAGACATCGATGAGCAAGGCTATGCGTATGTGAAGGCCGTGATGCAGGCCGAGTCCGCCGAGCGCCAGGTACAGGGCCAGCGCATCGTGATACGGGCGCTGGCGTTCGTACCGACCCGCCGACAGGGCAGTACGGCGGACCCGGTCACCAATATGTTCGTGATCGGGCCGGAAGACCCGACCGCCGGCCCCTGCCTGCTGTACCGGCCGCTGCTGGACAAAACCCTGTCCCAGTTCCCATCGCAGAGCAATCTGCTCTACGCCTTGCAGCAGTCCAGAAGCCTGCGCGATTCGGTGCTGGCGTGGCTGCCGGATGACGTGCGCGATGACTATGCCCAATACGTGTTTCCTGGCGACCTGCCGTCACCCTGGGCGGTGGTCGAATTCCTGGTGGACCCGTTCAAGCTGTGGATCATGGGCGGGCCGCTGGTGCTCGGCCAGGAGGCCATCGAGGACGACTTGCTCAGCGCGCTGTACGATGCCAACGCCAAGGCCCTGATCACCCTCGCCGACCGGCAATCGGTGTCCAACGCCGAAGCGCGCTGGGCCACGTTCAAGCGTGCCGGCTGGCTGATCTTCAACAGTGCGCTGCCCTTTCTGGGGCGCACCGTCGGCGTGGCAGCCTGGATCTGGCAGATCATGGATCAACTGCAAAACGTGGTTGACGCCCAACAGCATCCCGAGCAGCAATCCACGTGGGCCGCGCTCGCCGAGCTGCTGCTCAACCTCGGCACGGCCCTGACCCTGCACAGTGTCACCCGCACCGCGCCACGCCGGCCAACGCCGGGCAAGCCTGTGATTGCGCCAAAGCAGCCCTCTCCTCCAGCGCCCGTCAGTATTACCCGATTGACGCCAATTGCCTCGGACGCACTGATCACCCATGACCAACCGTTGCACATCAGCGGCGCCATCAACCGAGCGCCCGCCCGCCTGGCCACCGTGCTGGACAGCTTCATGGTGGTCAAACCCGATGCACTGGGAGACGCCAATAGCGAACCTGGGGCCTATCACTTTCTGCATCGCGGCGGGCAAGACTGGTACGCCCCGGTGGCACATCGCTGGTTCAAGGTGCTGGTCGACGAGAATGACGATGTGCAGATTGTCGACCCTGTGCTGCCCAGCCGTACCGGCCCGATGTTGATTCACAACAGCAGCGGCCAGTGGTTTATCGATACCCGCCTGCGCCTGCGCGGTGGCGGGCCCAAGCTCATGACCGCCAAGGCCCGCGCGCAGGCCAAGCAAAAGGCCCGGCAGTTGCGTGAGCGCCTGGAAGCTTTCGAAAGCGGCAAAAAAGCCGCCCAGAACGAGCTGCAACGCGCCCGACAGGCGTTGGACGCCGGCCCCTCCACCTCAGCCGATGCGCTCCGGCATACCTATATCCAGACCCTGGAGACCCAGCGCACGGAGTACGAATCGGCCCTGCAGATGCTCAAGGAAATGAATGTCCACGAACCCAGCGCTGAGTACGCGCCCAAGGCCCTCAACTACATCAAGGCCCAGGCCAGGCTGACCCAGGCAGCGCTCAGCGACATCCTCGCCCGCTTCACCCCCAAATGGCGCACCGTGCACGATCAGATGCAGCGCCAGATCGAAGTGCCGCAAGAGCGCCACATCGAAGACTTCCGCGAACTGCGCGAACTGGCCGGCAAGCTGCTCGTGCAATTGGAATACATGCACGGCCGCTTCACCGAACTCAAGGGCCTGGCCAGGGATGGTGCGCTGCTGCTCAATACCCTCAAGGGTTCAATGCCGGTCTACACCCCCGACGACCTCAAAGCGATACGCATATCACTGACGCGCAACCTGTGCCTTCCCGAAACCAGTATCAAGCAGACGCCGCAAGCCTGGTTGGCGATTGACCAGATTGTCGACACCGCCGACATCGCGATCCAGTGCCTGCGTGACACCCTCGAAGAGCACAGTGATCGGCGCTTGGACGAGCGCATTGACACCTTGAGCAGCCTGATCGAACAGTTTCAATTGCTGGACGAGCGCCTGCAGGATTTTCCCGTGGAGTTTTCCGAACAAGCCATCACTGATCAACTGCTTGAACTGCGCGGGGAGCTGAGCGAGTTCCAACGCCGGGCCACCAGCAACCTCGGCAGACTGAGCCTGGAAAGAACCGCGCTCAGAAACCGTCCCACCCCACCTTCTACGCCGCCGCGCCCCCGGAAACAATTTATCCACACCCGCTACAACGGCCTGCTGATCGGTGAGCCGCGCTTGAACGCCCTGGGCCTGGAAACCGGCCTGGTGGATATCCGCTCACCCCTGACCCAGCAAGTGCTGGCCACCTATCATGAGAAAACCAAAGGCGTCTGGGTGGTACGCGACCGCACCCCACCGCCGTCGGCCGGGCCCATTGCAGTGGATGTGCAGCAGAGCATCAGCGAAGGCCAGCGCCTGTTGGACGAGTTGCCTGCGTTCCTTGCTCGGGCCCGTACCCACGCGAACCTCGCTGACCGTGCACCGTTTGGCATCGAGCACCTGTACCACCAGCACGCCAGCAGGCTGGAGCTGGCCCGTCACTCGATCGAAGAGGCCCTGACGCAGCGCAACATCACCGACGGCGGGGCCTTTTCAGCACCGGCCAGCGCCGTGATCAAAGCCCTCGACGGTGCCTTGGCCGACCTGTATCAGCAGAGCAATCAGCTGGTGCAACGCACGCTCAAGCTGCGCCCGCCCACCGTGCCAGGGGTTGAATGGCTCAAGCGGCACAATGCGGTGTCCATCAAGAAAACCGTGGCCCGCCGTCGCATCAAGTCCATGAAACCGGACTATCTGGACGAATACACCATCAGCGACCGCGCCACGGGCCAGGTGCTGTGGTATGCGCACTTTCACTACAGTACCCACTGGACGCCGGACAAAGCCTACCTGTCTGCTCGCCTGAAAACGCCGGACGAGTACCGCCTGGGCACCGCTGCGGATACCGCCAAGGGCCTTGATCGCACCCAGACCGTGGCGTTCTATCGCAGCGAGATCAGCCTGGAACAGGCCCGTGAACTGTTTTTCCAACGACCCAAGTCCGAGTCCGGGAGCTGACACCCGGCATGTAACTTGCTGCCCGTAAGCCATACCCCGCACAGGTTTGCCCATGCTGCATTCACACCTGACCACCCTCAACGCCGTGTCCCTGGTGTTGTCCACCTTCAACGCCCAGGGCCTGGCGAGCGAGGTATTGCTGGCCGGCAGCGGCATCGGCCTGACGGATCTGCGCCACGCCGACACGCGCATCACCACGTGCCAGGAGATGCGCGTGTGTGCCAATGCAGTGGCGCTGCGCCAGGACATCGGCCTGGAGCTGGGCCAGCGCATGCATGTGTCGAGCTACGGTCTGCTCGGTTACGCCCTGCTCACCAGTGCCACCTTAGGTGACGCTTTGCGCCTGGCATTGCGCTACCCGGCGCTGTTGGGAACACTTTTCGAGCTGCGCCTGGTGGAGGACGGGGAGCAGATCTGGCTGACCGCCGGGGACTATCGGGAAGACCCGGCGCTGGCCGCGTTCAATGTGGAGTTTTGCCTGGTGTCGATGAAGGTCATCTGCGATGACTTGCTCGGCTGCGCGCTGCCGTTGCGGGAGGCGCGCTTCGACTACCCGGCGCCGGACTATCACGCCCGCTATGCCGAGCGCTTTGGCTGCCCGCTACAGTTCGACGCCTCGGTCAGCGGGTTTGCCTTCGACCAGGCATTGCTGGAACAGCCCTTGCCCCTGGCAGACCCCATCACCCATCGAGCCATGGCCGAACGCTGTCGCAAACAGAACTCCGAGTTCACAGGGCGCCAGGCCTGGCTGAACCGTGTGCGCCAATTACTGGCTGACCAACTGCACGCCGCTCCCGGCCTTGAGGGTTTGGCCGCGCAGATGAATTGTTCTGCACGCACGTTGCGCCGGCACTTGCAGGCCCTGGGTTGCAGTTACCAGCAACTGCTCGACGAGCTGCGCTTTGAAAAAGCCAAGCTGTGGCTGGCGCAAGACCAGATGCCGATCCACAAGATCGCCGAACAGCTGGGTTTCAGCGAAACCGCGAGCTTTCGCCACGCGTTTGTGCGCTGGAGTGGGGTAGCGCCCAGCCTGATGCGCCATTGAAGGGCGAATTACGGTCACGTTCTTTGGCCACATTTATCCCCTTCTGGCCGCTCCTGCCGTTTTCATGACTCCCGCTGAACGCAACACTGCAAGGCACAACAATGAGCCTGCGGGAGCCACCCATGCTGACGATCTACTCCGACGACCACCACCTGCACCACGGCCGCTGCGAACTGATGGACGGGCAACTGATGCCCTGTTTCGAGATGCCGTCCCGTGCCGACCATGTGCTGCAACGGGTCAAGGACCGTGAACTGGGCCCGGTGCAGGCGCCACAGGACTTCGGCCTGGCGCCCCTGCAACGCATCCACAGCCGCGACTACCTCGATTTTTTCAAAGGGGCTTGGGCACGTTGGACCGAGTTCGGCCAGGACGGCGACCTGCTGCCCTACACCTGGCCCGCACGCACGCTGCGCCGGGTATTGCCCACCAGCCTGCATGGCCAGTTGGGTTACTACAGCTTCGACGGCGGCGCACCGATCACGGCCGGCACCTGGCAAGCGGCCTACAGCGCGGCGCAGGTGGCGCTCACCGCACAGCAGGCGATCCAGCAAGGCGCCCACAGTGCCTTTGCCTTGTGCCGCCCGCCCGGGCACCATGCCGCCAGCGACTTGATGGGCGGTTATTGCTACCTCAACAACGCGGCGATTGCCGCCCAGGCGTTCCTCGACCAAGGCCACAAAAAGGTCGCGATCATCGACGTGGACTACCACCACGGTAATGGCACCCAGTCGATTTTCTATCACCGCAGCGATGTGCTGTTCACTTCGATCCACGGCCATCCCGAGGCGGAGTTTCCGTTTTTCCTGGGGTATGCCGATGAGTTGGGAGAAGGCGCGGGCGAGGGCTTCAATTTCAATTACCCCCTGCCAGCCGGTTCCGGTTGGGGGGCTTGGAGCGCCGCACTCGACGCCGCCTGCCAGGAGACCGAACGCTACGACGCCGACATCATCGTGGTGTCCCTGGGTGTCGACACCTTCAAGGACGACCCCATCTCCCAATTCAAGCTCGACAGCCCGGACTACCTGGCCATGGGCCAACGCATCGCGCGCCTGGGCAAGCCCACGCTGTTCGTGATGGAAGGCGGTTACGCGGTCGAAGAAATCGGCATCAATGCCGTCAATGTGCTCGAAGGTTTCGAACAACAAGGAGCCACCCGATGAAGATGCTCGCCTCCCTGGCCCTGTGCGCCGTCGTGTTGAGTGGCGCGGTGCAGGCCGAAGAAAAAACCCTCAAGGTCTACAACTGGTTCGACTACATCACCCCCAAGGCGCTGGAAGATTTCAAGGCGCAGAACCCCACGATCAAGCTGGTTTACGACATCTTCGACACCAACGAAGCCCTGGAAGCCAAGCTGCTCACCGGCAATTCCGGGTATGACGTGGTGGTGCCGTCCAACGTGTTCCTGGCCAAGCAGATCGAAGCCGGCGTGTTCCAGCCGCTCGACCGCAGCCAGTTACCCAACTGGAACCACCTCGACCCCAAGCTGATGAAACTGATCGAGGCCAATGACCCGGGCAACAAATTCGCCGTGCCCTACATGTACGGCACCATCCTCATCGGCTTCAACCCGGACAAGGTCAAGGCGGTGCTGGGACCGAACGCGCCGGTGGACAGCTGGGACCTGATTTTCAAGGAAGAGAACATCAGCAAGCTCAAGCAATGCGGCGTGGCCTTCCTCGACTCGCCGTCGGAGATCCTGCCCCTGGCCCTGCAGCACCTGGGCCTGGACCCCAACAGCAGCAACCCCAAGGACTACGTCAAGGCTGAAGCGCTGCTGATGAAGATCCGCCCCTACATCACCTACTTCCACTCCTCCAAGTACATGGCTGATATCGCCAATGGCGACATCTGCGTGGCCGTGGGCTATTCGGGCAGTTTTTCCCAGGCCGCCAACCGCGCCAAGGAAGCCAAGAACGGTGTGACCGTGGACATGCACCTGCCCAAGGAAGGCGCGCCGATCTGGTTCGACATGCTCGCCATTCCCAAAGGCGCGCAGAACCCGCAGGACGCCTACACCTTTATCAACTACCTGTTGCAACCCCAGGTGATCGCGCCGATCAGTGACTTTGTCGGTTACCCGAACCCGAACAAGGACGCGACCGAGCAGGTTGATCCGGCCATCCGCAACAACCCCAACCTGTACCCGACCGAGGCGGCCATGGCCACCTTGTATACGTTGAAGCCCTTGGGGCGAGATGCGGAACGGGCACGGACGCGCGCGTGGACCAAGATAAAATCAGGCACTTGATCGAGCCTGTTTTCTTCTAGGCATAACCTGTGCGGGAGCGAAACACACGCTCCCGTATGGCTACACAACGTCCAGAAAAATCCGCCGACCCGACGGTGTACTGATCGGCCCGCGATAGACCTGCGTGTTGCGCCCGGCATCCCTTTGCGCCTGTTCGAAGACGCGGCCCATTCTGCGCTGGGCGGCCAGCTTCAAGTGGGCCTTGGAGGGCTGGTCGGGTGGTGTCTGAAGCAAGGGGTAATGAAAGTGGGCGTACCACAGGGGACGGTAGCCGGCCAACACGTCCACCACTTCGAACTCCTGCAGATAGTCCACCGTGCCATCGATGGTTTCTTGTACGCGGCCGTTGACCCGGCGGATACAGACGGCCTGCTGCTCAAGCAGGTACTGCACACCCCCTACGGTAGGGGTCTGGCTGAACCGGGTCAGATCGATTCGCAGGCGATGCCCCTTGATCCGTAGCTGAAGGGCCGTTGCTCGCAATTGGCTGAGCAGCGCGGCAGAGTCGGCGGTACTGAGGCGTTGGGTGAATTGCGCTAGCACGGTGGCTGCGCCGTCCAACCTGCGAGCCTCATGCTCGAACTGCTCCTCGACTTCAACAGGCGGCGTACCGGGGCGTATGGCCTCGGCTTCCAACGTGCTGGCGCGAGCCAGTGAGGCCCTCGCCGCATCAAATGCTTTACGCCCGCGAACACTCAACCCCTCCACCTCGCGCTTGAGCCGGGGCGCACGGCGAATGCCCCAGACACCTTCGGCATTGGCGACGATATCCGGCCCCACTGTTTCCGGACTATCGGGGCTGTCGACCAAGCGATGAACCGGGACGTTGATGTTGATAACGGGGCTGATACGGTTGTGCGACAACACGTTAAAGTGGTTTTCGTCCTTGTTGTAGACGAGCACGGTATTGAACAGGTGCAGGCCTTTATGGACGCCCTCACGAATCAGCTCTCCCACCCGAGACGGGCGGCGAATATCAGCCAAGCGAGACTGCTGGGCCACCGAGAGCGTCTGGCGGGCACCGGCCCAATAGGTATCCAGCCGCTTGAAGCGTGGGTGCGCCGGCACGGGCTCTGCGCCCGGTAACGCGGCGGGATAAACCAGCAGCAGGGCGACAGAACGCATGCGGCCAATCCCGTCGCGCCAGGGCGCATCAGCGTTCACGGCCAGCAACGCGTTGAGCGGGCCGTCGACCTGCGCCTGGCTGGCCTGGAACAGTTCAACAAACGGTTGCTGCAGCACGGGCCCCGACGCGGGTGGGGTCGCCACCTGCTGGAAAACCTGCGCCGACCGCGGCCGAAAAACCAACCAGGGCCCTGCCTCATCGTTCTGTGCCCCGATCAGGTAGCCCGACTCATCCATCAAGCGCCTGAAAACCATCTGCTCGCCCTGCACAAAGCGATGGGTCGCGTAGGTTCTCACCGCCGCACGCAGGCGCTGATACCCCTCAAGCGTAACGCCGGCCCTCGCCTGAAGGCTGTATTCCAACGCGACCCGACGCAGTTGCAGCGCCATGTCCTGGGTAAAGCAGGCTTCGTGCGCACTGTCATCGGCCGGCAGCGCTGTGAGCAGGTGTGGCGCGCAGTATTTCTGGTGGGCACCGGCCATCGCCATCAGCCACTTGCTGTAGGCCAACCGGCCTTCAGGCGAGGCATCTTTGAGCCACAACGGCAATGTCTGGTGCAGCACCTCTTCTTCAGGGTCCTGCTGGAAGAAATCACGGAACCGAGTCACCCAAGCCAGTTGCCGATCCAACGGCCCTAGGCGCGGTGGGTCATTGAGGTCAATCGCGTCGATACGTTGCAGCATCACTTCCAGTGCACACAACGCCCAACCTTCAAAAACGTCATGGTCTAGCCGGTCCGCGTTTTCCAGCACCTCGGGCGGCAGGGTGGGTGCAAACACCTCAAGGCCATTTGCCACGGAGTAGATCAGGGCGGTGTCGACACCCACGATCGCCAAGGCGAGATCGTTGTGGCGCCGCACGCCATAGGCCTCAATCGTCGGCGCTCGCTCACCGCTATCAGGCAAGGTGAGCACCGCCTGGAGCAGGCGGCGGATAGTCGGGTCTGTCTGTTTACGCAAAATTTTGCGCAACCGCTGCGCAAGTATTTGCGCCAACTGCTCCCAGCGATTGCTCGACGCGGTATCGGGTCCGCAGAAAAAATCGATCAACTGCTCGGCGTAAGACTCCAGCACGGACTCAGGGTCCTCATCGAGCTGGGCTTGTGTCACGCCGAGTGTGCCGAGGGTCGGGCGCAAGGCGAACAGTTGGCTGATGCGCAGTTGCAGCGAATCGACCGAGGGTGATGGGGAAAGTGGGTCGGGCATGATCGTCTACCTTGGGCAATACATAGGAAACCCTCACGGTATGGGTCTCGTTACCCGACAGGACGGTAGTTAATTACCCAGCCAGCCAACCCTCACGTAGACGCTTCAACGCATGCGCAATGTCCACCTCCGGTACGGCAGCAAACCCCATCACCAGGCCCGCGCGCTGGTCAGGGGGGGTGCAGGACTGTGGCAACCAGTAACTGCTCAAGCCGTTGACCTCGACACCCACCTCGCAGGCCTGGGCAAGCAGTTGCTGTTCACGCGCCAGGCTGTCCACCCGCACGGTCAAGTGCAGCCCCGCCGCCACGCTGGGCAGTTCGCCGACACCCGCCAACCCACTTGGCCAGCCTGCCAGCAACGTGTTGCGCCGGCTCAGGGCCGCACGGCGCATGCGTCGGATGTGCCGCTGGAAGTGCCCGGCCGCCATGAACTCGGCCATCACGGCCTGGGTGCTGACCTCGGAGTGACGCATGTCCACGGCACGGCGCCGGGAGAACGCATCGACCAACCCCTGGGGCAACACCAGGTAGCCCAGGCGCAAGGCCGGAAACGCCACCTTGCCGAAAGTGCCGACGTAGAGCACACGCCCGCTACGGTCCAGGGCTGCCAGGGGCGATAACGGCGCACCGCTGTAGCGGTACTCGCCATCGTAGTCATCCTCGATGACCCATCCCCCCGTACGCTCGGCCCAAGCCAGTAGCTCCAGGCGCCGCGCCAGGCTCATCACCACACCCAGCGGGTACTGATGGGACGGCGTGACATATGCCACCCGGCAGTCCGCCAGGGTGTTGAGCACCTGACAGTCGATCCCTTCACTGTCCACCGGTACGCCGTGCAGGCGCCCGCCAGCCAGGGCGAACGCATGGCCCGCGGCTCGGTAGCCGGGGTTTTCCACAGCCACGCCATCGCCAGGCTCTACCAGCAACTGTGCACAAAGGCTGATGGCCTGCTGCGCGCCGCTGGTGATCACAATTTGTTCAGCGGTGCACTGCATGCCTCGTGAGCTGCGCAGGTAGGCCGCAATCAAGCCACGCAAACGGCTGTCACCTGCCGGGTCGCCATAGCAGAGCTGTTCCAAGTCTGGCTTGCGCCAGAATGCCCCGTTGAGCTTGGCCCAGACGTCGAATGGAAACAGATCGAACGCCGGGACACCGACCCGAAATGCCCGTGGCGGCCCTGCGGGAGGCAGCGACAGGTGGTTGGTTTTTATACGCGCCAAGCCCGGACTGTGGATAACTTCGCTGTCCAGATCTTCGGGCAAATCAGCCCATTTTGTGGATAAGGCTGGGGATAAGCCTGTTGAAAACCCTGTGGACAGTTTTGTGGATAATTTTTTTGTCGTCGGTAATTGAGCTACATAAGTGCCATCACCCACCCGACTTTCGATAAATCCCTCTGCATACAGCTGGTCATACGCGCGTACCACGCTGTTGCGCGAGATCGACAACGCCGCCGCCAAGTCACGGGTCGCCGGCAAACGCGTGCCGCTGACCAACCGCCCGTCCAGCACGCGCTGGCGCAGGGCTTCGTATAACTGGCGAGTCAGGCCCTGGCGGCGATCCAGCTCGATACCGGCAGGGTTGAAGGACAGTGGCGGTGTGATCGGCGGCATATTGGACCTATGAAATTGGCCTTAGATGGCTCTTACAACGAACCATTAGCCTGCCTAGGATGCAGGCATTCGCCAAGGAATATTTCCATGTACACACCCCGCGCCTTTGCCCTCGACGACTTGCCCGAACTGCAGCAACTGATCCAGCACGCCCGCCTGGCGCAGTTGGTGACCTTTGGTGAGCAAGGCTTGCAAGCCAGTCATCTGCCGCTGCTGCTCAACCCCGATGAGGGCCCGAACGGCACACTGTACGGCCACCTGGCCAAGGCCAATCCGCAGTGGAAAGACTTGCAGAACGGCAGCGAAGCCCTGGTGATCTTCGCGGGCGCCGAAGCCTACGTCAGCCCGGCGTTCTACCCGGCCAAGGCCGAGCACGGCAAAGTCGTGCCCACCTGGAACTACATTGCCGTGCACGCCTACGGCAAGGCCGAGGTGTTTACCGATGCCGAACGGTTGCTCGCAGTGGTCAGTGCGTTGACCGATCGCCACGAAAATGACCGTGCCCAGCCGTGGAAAGTCAGCGACGCCCCGGCCGACTACATCGACGGCATGCTCAAGGCCATCGTCGGCTTTGCCTTGCCGGTCGAGCGCCTGATCGGCAAGCGCAAACTCAGCCAGAACCGCAGCCCGGCCGACGTTGCCGGCGTACGCGAAGGCCTGGCCGCCAGCAGCGATGTGCGTGACCAGACCCTCGCACGCTTTATTCCCCAAGGAGTTTCAGAATGAGCCAGATCGACATCCGCCAGGTCACCGCCGCCGACTACGCCGCCTGGCTACCGCTGTGGCAGGCGTATTTGAAGTTCTACGCGACCGAACTGCCAGACGCTGTCACCCAAAGCACCTGGCAGCGCCTGATCGACGCCCATGAGCCGACCCATTCCGCATTGGCCTGGCAGGACGGCAAGGCCGTGGGCATGGTCAATTTCATCTACCATCGCTCCAACTGGAGCATCGAAAATTCCTGCTACTTGCAGGACCTGTTGGTGGACCCGGCTCAGCGCGGCACCGGTGTGGGCCGCAAGCTGATCGAGTTCGTCTACGCCACCGCCAAGGCCGACGGCTGCTGCAAGGTGCATTGGCTGACCCACGAAACCAATGCCACGGCGATCCAGCTGTACGAACGCATCGCCGAACGCCCGGGCTTCATTCAATTTCGCAAAGGCCTCTAAGGAGCGCAGCATGTCCACTTCCCTCACCGACTGGAAAGGCGTCCCCGCCCCTACCGTGCAACGGCTCGAAGGGCGCTTTATCCGCCTGGAAAAACTCGACCCCGCGCGCCATGGCGATGACTTGTTCCAAGCCCTGCAAGGCCCCGGTGCCGACCCCAAGCTGTGGGATTACCTGCCTTACGGGCCGTTCCCCGAGCGCGCCGCGTTTGATGCCTGGCTCGACAACCATGCCCAGCACGCCGACCCGTATTTCTTCAGCGTGATCGACCGCGCCACCGGCCAGGTGCAGGGCATCCTCAGCCTGATGTCCATCGTGCCGGCCCAGGGCCGCATCGAAATCGGCCACGTCACCTTCGGTGCGCCCATGCAGCGCTCGCCAAAAAGCACCGAAGCGGTGTACCTGCTGGCCAAACATGCGTTCGAGCAGGGCTACCGTCGCCTGGAGTGGAAGTGCAACAACGGCAACGCCCGCTCCAAATATGCGGCCGAACGCCTGGGCTTCAGTTTTGAAGGCGTGTTCCACCAGCACATGGTGGTCAAGGGCCAGAACCGCGACACGGCGTGGTATTCGATTATCGACTCGGAATGGCCCAAGGTGGGGGCGGGCTTTGAGGAATGGTTGTCGGAGGGGAATCAGAGGGGTGAAGGCCAGCTGAAAACCTTGGCCGAGTGCCGGGCCTAGCGCCTTGTACGGTTCCCACAAAAGTGGGAACCGTTCTGTCACACCTCCCGTCGTACCTTCACCACCCCCATTTTCAGCCCGAACGGCCTGAACACGGCATTCAGCGACTTCAGTGTCTGATTGCCTTCACCATGCTCAATATGCACCAAGGTGCGCACGGAGATTTTGCACATCCTGGCGAACTGGCTTTGGTGTAGCCCGGTGACTTCGGTGCGAAGACGGCGTACGGCCTCACCCAACTCAAGTGTGCCCTGCGCCAAGCCCAGCTCAACGTCTTCAATGACCTGTGCACGCTGGTCAATGGAAATACTCATCTCAACCCCCACTCAGCCAAACGCCGGTCCAGCTCACGCAGCGCGATACGAGGATGATTCAGGGTGACCTCCGGCAGGCCGCTGGCGACGAGGATGTCGGGCAAGGCTCGCAGACGCTGCGCCTCTTCACGAAGGCGTTCATAAACCAAGCCAGGGTCAACCACCGGCGAAAGCACGTTGCAAACGCCTCGCCAATCAATGTCCCCCGCAACTTCCAGTGCCCCCGGCCACTTCGTGGTACGGGTGATGCCTTCATCATCCATGACCATTGGGGCCAGGTCGTAGATAGGCGCAAGGCGCAAGCTGTCGGCCCCCCTGATAATGGAGGTATTGCGCCCATGGTTATCGGAGTTACCGAGGATTTTATTCAGCAAATCACGACGCAGGTAATCGACGACAAGATCAGTGATTTGCTCGCTCTGACCGGCGGTTTTCCAAAGACTGGCCAGCAGTTGCACAACCTTTACATGATCCATGGAACTGCCGGGCGCTGTATTGCCCGCCGCCGAATAAATCGACTCCACCGCAAAACGCTCTACGCCCTGGTCACTGACAGCGCGATCAAAGCGGTGCATCCACAAACTGGGCTTGCTGGCCTCTTCCAACGCGAGCCCTTCTGCTGCAACCGTTTCAATGCCCAGCACCTGCAATGCCTTGTAGAAGTGGTACTCGCTCCTGAGGATGTCCTGATCGCGCTGCAAGCCTTGGTTGCGGGCGAACTTGATAAACCAGTGCTGGGTAACGTGTGCATCCTCCAGGACCGCATCGGGGTACAGCAGCCCGTCATGGCTCTGAGCAAGCAGCAATTTTGGGGCTTCGCCACCCGCCCCCGTGGCGCCACCAATGGCAGCGCCCTGCTCATAAGCGTACTCAAGAAAGCGGTTATCGCGTTCAACGACCTCTTTGCGCGCAAAGCCGACGACAGGGCGATGCGCCTCTGCACGCCCAGACTCCTTGATGCGCATATGGCCGATAGGCGCGGGCGTACTGCGCGCCAGCAGGAACAGGTCCGCACTGAGGTTGTCGGGTTTTTCTGCGCCAATACGGTTCAGGAGAAAGCGTTTTGCAGCACCTGCCGGAGCAATGTCGTACAGAAACGCGGGCGCCTGATTGAGCGACTCCCGCCCCCAGGTAGGCGGTACTCGTACGCTGACCGCCGTGGAAAACAACGTCTCAATGTGGTCCAGGTGATTCTCCAGGTAGACGCTCTCGTAGGCGTAGCGACAAGGGCCGGCGAAACCGGCTTGTGGCTCGGTAAACTCCAGAATCATCGCGTCCTGCCAGACATCGGCATCGAACACCTGAAGCGTCAATTTGAATGCGGCGTCGATCTGCAATTTAATGCACCTTAAATCATCTTGAGGGCGGTCAATCTGCAATATAGTGCATAAATTCGAAAACTGCCGAGCAATTAGCGCAATATAATGCATGCGCATACCCTATATGCCCCGGACGTAAGCAATAAACTGCAGATTTACAAGCCGTCACCTCCCCGACACATTCCTGTAAACACCCTCCGCTATACAGGTCGACTCGTTTCTTATAACAAGGTCGTCCGTCATGCCCCCGTCGCCCCACCGTCTTGCGTTGGCCATCACTTTATTGGCTGGCAGCGGTTTCGTTGAAGCAGACCCCGCGCCATCCAGGAACCTGCAAATCACCACACCCACGACCACCGGGCAAACCCTGGGTGGCAGTGATGCGTTGACCACCTCAGCCACCGGCAGCATCACCACGTCCGGCGTGGCGGTGACCTTGAAGGACGGCACCAGCGGTGCGGGCGTGGTGATCACCAACGCAGGCAAGCTGGTGTCCAGCGGCGGTCGGGGTATCGACAGCTCGGGGACGATCACCGGCGCACGCAACTACAGCATCTACAACCTTGCGGGCGGCGTGATCCAGGGCGCCAACGATGCGTTGCGCATCAACAGCAATTTCGCCAGCGGCACGTTGTTGATCGACAACAGCGGCACCATTCGCTCGGCCACCGGCCAAGGGCTGGACCTGGATGCGATTCGCAGCAACAACGTCGCCACCACCATTATCAACCGCGCAGGCGGGCTGATTCGCGGCGACGCCAGCGACGGCATGAAGACCGGCGCCAACGCCAGCATCACCAATTATGGCGAGATCTCCACGGGCAACACCTTCTCCCGCGACGACAAGTTCGACGGCGTCGATATCGATTCCGCCACCGGCGTGACGGTGACCAACTACGGCCTGATTTCCGGTGGCCGTCACGGCATTACCACCGACCTGGGCGCCACGCTGACCAACTACGGCACGGTGATCGGCCGTAACGGTTCGGGTTTTGGCTCCGACGGCGACGGCACGGTGATCAACCATGGCACCATCACCGGCGCGTTTTCCGGGCTGCAACCGGACGGCGACGGCGATGGCGTGGACATCGACAAGATCGCCCACATCGAAAACTACGGCATCATCCAGGGCGTCGGCGCAGGTGGCGTCGACAAGAACGGCTTTGCCAACGGCAGCGAAGGCATCGCCCTGGGGGGCGGCACGGTGTACAACGCCAAGGGCGCGCTGGTCAGCGGCGCCAACAACGCGATCCTGGTGGACGACGGCAGCGACGGCCCAGGCCTTGCCGCCACCACCCTGGAAAACCATGGCGTCATCCAGGGGCTGAATGGCTTTGGCGTGAAGTTCGTCGGCAACTTTGCCGACACCGTGATCAACGACGGCACCATCCGTGGCAGCAACGGCCTGGCCCTGGACCTGGGTGGCGGCGACGACAAACTGGTGTTGCTGGCGGGCAGCCGGTTTGTCGGCACAGTCGATGGCGGCGCGGGGTATGACCGCGTCACGATGGACGACGCCGCAGGCGGCAGCTTGGGTGACAGCCGCAACTTCGAGTGGCTGGACGTCAAGCAAGGCACCTGGACACTCACCGGCAGCGGTGATTTCAGTGACGGCGGCGAGATTTTCAGCGGCGCCACACTGATCAACCAGGGCGGTATCGCGGGCAACGTGACGGTCGACGCTGGCGGTGTGTATGCCGGCAACGGCTCGGTAGGCGGCCTGACCGCCAACGGTACGCTGCAGGCCAATACCACCCAGGGCCCTATCACCATTACCCGCGACCTGACCCTGGGCAGCCATTCGGTGTTGGCACTCAGTGGCAATTCACCGTGGCAAGGCCATTACACCTTGCTGCAAGCCGGCAACATCAACGGGCAGTTTGCGAAGGTCACCAGCGACTATGCCTTCCTGACCCCAACCCTGGATTACAGCACCACCCAAATCGGCCTGACCTACACCCGCAACGACGTCAGCTTCAACAGTTTCGCCAGCAGCGCCAACGGCAGCAGCGCCGCCAACGGCTTGGCCGGCCTGGGCAAGGATAACGCGCTGTATAACGCCTTGATCACCAGCACGAGCGCTACCGCGGGCGCGGCCATCGAGCAACTGGCCGGCAGCAGCACCGCCAACCTCACCAGCGCTACCCTCGGCGCCAGCGCCCAGGTGGGCGGCAGCATGCTCGCGGCGATGCATCAACTGGGCGGTGGCGCGGGCTTGCTGGTAGGGCTCGATAGCCGTGACACCCCTGTACTCGCGGCCACCGGTGTGCCCGCCGAGGCGCGCAACCTCAACGACCCGAACGCTCGCGGCCGCCTGTGGCTGCAAGGCATCGGCAGCTACGGCAAGCTGGACGGCGAGCACGGCAACAGCGGGCTGACCCAACGTACCAAAGGCAGTGTGCTAGGCGCCGACTGGGCAGTGGACAGCGACTGGCGCCTCGGTGTGCTGGGTGGCTATTCCAAGACCGACCTGGACACCGCCGGCGTCGACGGCAGCGTCGACAGCTGGCACGCCGGCGTCTACGCCCTGCGCCAGAGTGGCCCCTTGGCCTTGCGCCTGGGCGCGGCCTACAGCGGGCACCAGGGTGATAGCAAACGCACGGTGGCCTTCAACGGGTTCAGCGACAAACCCAAAGGCGATTACGACGCCAACAGCCAACAAGCCTTCGCCGAGCTGGGTTACGCCATGGGCAGCGGCCGTCTGAGCGCCGAACCGTTCGCCAACCTCGGCTACCAGCGTTACCACCGCGACAGCTACAACGAAAAAGGCGGCGCCGCCGCGTTGCATGTCGACGGCCAGACCCAGGACAACGTCAACAGCACCCTGGGCCTGCGCCTGGCGCATCTGAGCCAGTTGGAAAACGGCATCAGCTTCACTCCGAGGGTCAGCGCAGGCTGGAAGCACACCTACGGCGATGTCGACAGCAACACGCGCCAAGCCTTCCTCGCGGGCGGCACCGCGTTCAATGTCGAAGGCAGCGCCCTAGACCGCGACAGCCTGCTGCTGGAAGCGGGCCTGGATGTTGGCTTGTCCGCCCGCCATACCCTGGGCCTGGGCTACAACGGCGAAATCGGCAGCAACAGCCGCAACCACGCGGTGATCGGGCAGTGGCAGATGAGTTTTTAATCGCTGCGCACGAGAGACGACTCCTGCAAAACAGGGGTCGATGACCTGACAGTTATCCCCCCGTCACCTCGCTAGATTCCCGACCTCATTCAACAGAGGTCGGGAATTCATGCCCCATATACCCCGTAGATCAGCGTTCATCATCAGCCTTGTGGCTGCTGGCGGTTTTCAACTCGCGTATGCCCGTGGTGATATCGAATACAGACCGTACTCGATTCAACCGTATGACGCGCTTGATGAGTGGTTCTACACGCCTGAAGAACCAGCGGCCCTCCTAGACAATTACCTCGCCCGGCAGGCGACTACCCCCAATGGCTTGCAGGTCGCCAAGGTGCTCGACCCTGCGCTGATTCGCCTGCTGGAGTCAGGCCAACTGACCTCCGAACAGCTCAAAGCCCTGCAAAAGTTGGACGATGCGCTCAAAAGACAACCGGGTGGCTATGGCGCGGCCCTGGAGCAACTGGCGGGCAGTCAACATGCCAACCTGGCTGCAGCCACCCAGAACACCACACAACAACTCAGCCACCGCTTGCTCACCACTTTGCGCGAATTGCCGACTGACGAAGACGGCCACTTCTGGGTAAAAAACCTCGGCAATGAGGGCAGCCTCGACGGCCAGCGCGGCAGCGCCGGTCTTAACCTGGACACCCAAGGCCTGCTGTTGGGTACGGATTGGGCGCTGGACCACGCCTGGCGGGTCGGCGTGCTGGGCGCAAAATCCACTCATCGCCTGGACGCCAGGCGCTTTGCCGCCGAGCTGGACAGCTGGCACCTGGGCGCCTATGCCGTACGCCAGGACGGCCCCCTGGCCCTGCGCCTGGGAGCGATCTACAGCAACCATGGCGGGAAGAATAAACGCACGATCGATATCCAGGGTTACAAGAACTCGCTCAATGGCAACTACGACGCCACAAGCCAGACGGCTTTCGCCGAATTCGGCTATCAGCTGGGCCGTGGGGACTTCAGCCTTGAACCGTTTGCCGGCCTTGGCTACCAGCGCTATCAACGTGACGGCTTCCAGGAGCACGGCGGGCTGACGGCGCTGAATGTCCGCGCGCAAACCCAGCAGAACGTCAACAGCACCCTCGGCCTGCGCCTGGCGAAGTCGTACAGGTTCGATAACCAGATGATCCTCACGCCGCACCTGAGCAGCGGTTGGAAACACCTGTATGGCGATGTGGACAGTCGGGTGCGCCAATCCTTCCGATATGGCGGCGGCGCCATTGACGACTTCACCATCCAAGGCACATCCCTGGACCGCAACAGCCTCAACCTGCAGGCGGGGTTGGACCTGGCCTTGACGAACAACCATAGCGTCGGCCTGGCCTACGCCAGCGAGTCCGGCACCCACAGCAGCAGCCAAAGCCTGACCGGACAGTGGCGGATTCGGTTCTGACCCTCAAATCCCAGGCAAAAAAAAAGGGGGGCACCTGCCCCCCCGAGGATTAAGCGGTAGTGTCGAAGGCTGGATCAGCCTTCGATTTCAATCAGGATTTCACCCGGGTTGACCCGGTCGCCCTTGGCCACATGAACGGC